>SPKZ01012854.1_pt1 | contig 11040 bp, 9 predicted proteins | sample 2456571 | NCBI WGS metagenome assembly SPKZ01 (sample SAMN11192286, study PRJNA482655) | marine metagenome | biome: ENVO:00000447; feature: ENVO:00000244|ENVO:00000211|ENVO:00000569|ENVO:00002023; material: ENVO:00002151; isolation source: ocean water from marine abyssalpelagic zone ...
CGCTCCGGGTTGTGGTAGACGGGGAAGTCGTCTCGCAGGCGGCGGTAGATCGCGTGAGCCTGGTCGTGGAACTCCGGAACGAATGGGTCGTAGACGAAGCCGTCGCTCATCGCTTGCACCTCATTGAGCCGGAGCCCCTTCCCTCCAGCATAGAATGCGTGTGACTGGGTAGCAGCCATTCCCCACACGTGGCGGGCTCGGCTTCGGCAGAGCTCGGTCGAGATTCGAACTCGACCTCACCCACGTAGTAACATCCACGGCGCGTACCACCTGGAGTGGAAGTGTTGGGAGACCGTCGCGGGCGCTCACTCCCGCAGAGCTCGGGCGCAACGCTTCCGCCTCCATGTAGGCACCTGCCGGTCAAGGGAGTCGCGGCATGACCGAACGAGTACAGAGCGTGCTGGGTTCCATCTCCGTGGATACTCTCGGCCTGACGCTGATGCACGAGCACTTGAAGATCGGCTACCCGGGCTGGGAGGTCGACACCACTCTGGACTTCGATCGGGAAGCCGAGCTGTCCGAAGCCGTCGCGCGTCTGTCGCGTCTGCGAGAGCTGGGAGTATCGACCTTCGTCGATCCCTGCCCGATGGAGCTGGCCCGCGATCCCGACTTCATGGCCGACGTATCGCGCGAGTCCGGCGTCCACATCATCTGCAGCACGGGCCTGTACATCGAACAGGGTCTCGAGCTGGCGGGCTTTCCCGCGTACTTCCGGGCGCTGGGCGTGGAGCAGATCCAGCGCATCTACACCACCGAGCTGCGCGAGGGGATCGGCGATCGCCGGGTCAAGCCGGGGGTGATCAAGTGCGCGACCGGACCCCACTCGATCGGAGAACACGAAGAGAAGGCGCTGCGCGCGGGGGCACGCACGGCCCTCGAGCTCGACGTGCGCATCACCACCCACACCACGATGGGATCGATGGGCAACGAGCAGCTCGACATCCTGCTCGCGGAGGGCATGCCCGCCCACCAGATCGTCATCGGCCACTGCGACTGGAATCCCGACACCGCCTACCACCGGAGCCTGCTGGAGCGCGGCTGCTACATCGGCTTCGACGGGGTGGGGATCGATGGGCTGCAGCCGGACGAGGTTCGGATCGCGAATCTCGTCGAGCTGATCGGGGCCGGCTTCGAGCGCCAGCTCGTCCTTTCCCACGACCACATCGGCTGCTGGCACTTCCGGCCCGAGGACGCACCACCGACGGTGACGCATCTGCAGTCCCAGCCGAAGCGCCGCTTCACCTACTTGCTCGAGGAGTTCGTTCCCAATCTCCTGAAGGCGGGGGCCACCGAGGGATCGATCGACACGATGCTGGTCGAGAATCCGCGCCGCTACTTTGCCGGCGGATCGCTCTAGCCAGGAGAGAGGGAGGTTCTTTCCGGAGTCCGAAATTCGATAGAATCGAGCTCGACGCGCTGGGACTCCGTCTCACCCCGTCCGGCTCAGCTTGGAGCGAGCATGTCCTCCTACGATCTGATCATCCGCAACGGAACCATCGTCGATGGTACGAGGCTCCCCTCCTTCCGGGCCGACGTCGCGATCAAGGCGGGAAGGATCGCCAAGATCAGCGGGCGCATCCGGGACCGAGCCGCCCAGGAGATCGACGCCACGGATTGCATCGTCGCGCCCGGTTTCGTCGACCTCCACTGCCACTATGACGCGCAGATCAACTGGGATCCGTACTGCACGCTCTCGGGCTGGCACGGCGTCACCTCCCTCACCATCGGGCAATGCGGCTTCGGCTTCGCACCGACGCGGCCCGAGGACCGCGAAGCGAACATGGAGATGATGTGCCGCATCGAAGCCATCCCCATGGACTCCATGCGCGCGGGCATGCGCTGGGATTGGATCACCTTCCCGGAGTATCTGGACAGCCTGGATCGCCAGGAGCTCGGCCTGAACGTGGCCTCGCTGGTTCCCTACTCCCCGTTGCGCGCCTACGTGATCGGCGTCGAGGAGTCGCGCGAGCGCACCCAGCTCACCGAAGCCGAGATGAACGAGATCAAGCGGCTGTTCCGCGAGGGCATGGAGGCGGGTGCCTTCGGCTTTTCCGCGGACAAGAGCCTGGAAGATCGTCCCGAGGACGGGAGCTTCCTCCCGACACACGTGGCGGCAGACGAAGAGTTCTTTGCCCTGGCCGAGATCCTGCGCGAGTTCGGCGTGGGACACATCGGCTGGACGCGAGACATCCCCGACCGGATGGGGGAGAACAAGGACCGGGAGATGCTGATCAAGCTCGCTGAGATCAGCGGACGACCGTTGCAGTGGGGCTTGGTAATGCAGATCCCCGGCGCCCCGGAGATGCACCGGGAGCAGCTCGACTGGCTCGAACAGATGCACCGCCGCGGGCTTCCGATGTACGCCCAGTCGATGGCAGTCACGGTGTCCCAGACCTTCACGATGGAGGATTACAACGGCTTCGACACCATGCTCGCCTGGCTCGACGCCACCGTGGGAAGTGTGGAAGAGCGCTTGCGACGTCTCGGGGATCCCGAACGACGTCCTCAGCTGCGGCGAGAGATGGAGAAGACGAACCGCGGCACGGCCGAGGCCTGGCGCAGCGTCAAGATCATCGAGGTCGCAGAGGAAAGGAACTACCCCCTCGAAGGCAAGTCCGTCGGCGAAATCGCCGAACGGGAGGGACGGCACCCGGTGGACGTATTCCTGGACCTCTCGATCGACGAGGGTCTACGCACTCGATTCGCGTGGCTCAACCAGCACGTGCCCCACCCCGAGATCATCGGTCATCGCTGCACCCACATCTCCCTGTCCGACGGCGGCGCCCACACCCGTTACCAGACTTCGAGCGCCTGGCCGACCCATTTCCTCACGGAGTGGGTGCGCGACCAGCAGGTCATGAGCCTCGAGGACGCCCACTACAAGATGAGCGCGCTGCCCGCATGGATCGCCGGTTTCCGCGACCGCGGCGTGCTGCGGGAGGGCCTGGCGGCGGACATCGTGGTCTACGAACTCGATCGACTGGGACTCACGGAGCCGACCTTCGACACGGATTTTCCGGGCGGCGAGCGACGCCTGATCCAGAAGGCCGACGGCTACCGCTACACGATCGTCAACGGATCGGTGACCTTCGAAGATGGCAACGCGACTGGCTCGATGCCCGGCCGGGTCCTGCGCAGCTACGAGATGGTCAGCTGATGTACCGGGGGCACCGCTACATCGACAGCGATGCTCACATCCTGGAGCCCTCGAATCTCTGGGAGCGCTACCTCGATCCGAAGTACAAGGAGTTCATGCCCAGGCACGAGGTGGGCTACGAAGGCGACGGGCCGAGCTTCTTTCTCGAGATCGACGTGTGTGGCAACCGCATGCCCAACTTCGGTCCGGCCCGCGAGATGGGCGCGTCCTTACCGGGGCTCAAGGAGGCCTACGCAGATTTCATGGAGCGCGGCTTCGAGCCGGATGCCTATCGGCTCCTGCTGGACCGCACCGGGATCGATCACATGGTCGTGTACCCCACGGTCGGCCTCTACGTGACCGGGGTCAAGGGACTCAGCGCCGAGGTCGCGGCTGCCTATCGGCGCGCCTACAACGACTGGCTCTACGATTTCTGTTCGACGGCGGGACCGGGTGTCATCGGCGCGGGCGCCGTCGATCTGCGCGATCCGGAAGAGGCAGCCCGGGAAGCCCGGCGCTGTATCCGCGAGCTCGGTTTCAAGGCGATCACGATCAACCCCGAGCCGGTCAACGACATTCCCCTTCACGACCCCTTCTACGATCCCCTCTGGAGCCAGTGCCAGGCGCTCGGCGTGCCGATCGGGGTGCACGTCGGAGCCGGCACGGCCAACCGCCAGATCGGGCTCGAGTACTTCCCAGACTGGTGGATTGGCCGCCCGATCGCCGCCTTCAGCATGGGCTGCATGTTGGCGTGTCTCTCCTTCGTGGCCGGGGGGGTGCTGGAGCGCCACCCCGAGCTGCGGGTCGTCTTCCTGGAATCGGGAGCGGGCTGGGTGCCCTTCTGGCTCGACCGCATGGCCGCGGGCATCGCGGGCCACGCGCGCAAGGTCGGCCTGCCGGGTCTTTCGATGCACCCCAAGGAGTACTTCAACCGGCAGTGTTTCATCTCGGCGGATCCCGACGATCCCGGCATCGAAGAGGTCGAGCGCCAGCTCGGCGCGGAGTCCATCGTCACCGCGACGGACTTCGGTCACGTCGAGGGAATGGGATACATCCACGCCCTCGACGACATCCTCGCCCTGCCCCGGATCTCCGACGAGACCAAGCGCCAGATCATGTGGGACAACCCGGCGCGCCTCTACGGCATCTCCGACTAACCCGGCAACGCGCGGGGTGAATCGAGGATGTCGTCTGTGTGGAGGACGTCCCGCAGTTCGACCTTCCCGATGGATGGCCGACGGAACGCCGGCAGCCCGTTACGAGAGACCGTAGAGCTCGGCAGCGTTGTCCCACATCATCTTTCGCAGGCTCGCCTCCGCGACTCCTTGTAGGGCGAGCGTGTCGTCGATGGCGTGGACGTAGCCCTTGCCCTCCGGATGGCCGAAGTCGGTGTTGGTCACCAGACACTCGTCTCCCATGGTCTCGATGAACTGCGGAATCCACGGGTCGTCGGGGTCGGCAGCGACACAGCACTGGCGCTGAAAATACTCTCTGGGGCTCAGATCGAGCGGGACCACGCCCCGCGTGCTGCCGAGGATGCCGGCCTCCATCCGTTCCAGCCAGAACGGCACCCAGCCACAACCGGTCTCGAGGTGCACGATGCGCAATCTCGGGTGGCGCTCGAGGACACCTCCGAGGATCAGTGAGATGCTCGCCGACATGTTGCCGAGGATGAAGGCCGACGCACCGATCCCCATGTGCCAGGGCCCGAAGTAGTAGCGCGCAACGTTGTGGGGCGAGATCGGCGCCAGATGGATGGCAACGGGAACCCCGAGCTCCTCGATCGTGCTCCAGAGATCGTCATAGCGTGGGTCTTGGATGGGCGGAACGTCGGGCAGCGGCTCGGGATTGATCTGGACACCGTGAAAGCCGAGCTCCCGGACGCAGCGCTGTGCTTCGGCGGCCGCGATGGCCGGGTCGCGCAGATCGATGGCGGCGATGCCAACCAGGCGCGGATCCGAGCCGCGGCAGAAGTCGGCGAGCCAGTTGTTGTAGGCGCGACAATGGGCCGCCGCCTGCTGCGGCTTGATCCCCACCGCGCAGTTCATGGTCAAGCCGGCCGTCGGGTAGAGCACCATGTAGTCGATACCGCTGCGCTCGAGGACCAGCTTGTAGACTTCGGGCGAGAAACCCATCTGCCGGTATTCGTCGTACACCTCCGCGCAGCCGGGCAACTGGAAGGCGCCGGGAATCGGGTAGCCGGTGTCGAAGGCGGGCATGCTCTCACCGGCGACGTGGGTCTCCTGGTGGTAGGCGACGCCATCGATCTCTTCCGGAAGACCATGCTCCGCAGCGGAGATCCAGTGCGCCACCGTGCGCGGAGCCTCTTCGCGGAACTCGGGCTCGAGATAGCGCTCCCAGATATCCTCCGGCTCGAGGATGTGCGAATCGCTGTCGATGTAGCGGTAGCCCTTGTACATGGTCTCTTTCTTCAGCTCGCCAGCTCGCGCTGGCATTCTCGATCCGCTCCCATTCTATACTACAAGTCTGTGCGGGCCCGTCGGTGCCCGCGGGAGAGCCGGTGCCCGTCGACAGCTTCCTGCACGTTTCGATCTGTATCTCGGACCCGTCGCAGTCGGTTCCCTTCTACCGAGACGTCCTTGGCTTCGAGGTCGAAGCCGAGCAGCACTACAGCGGTCCGGGTCCCAGCGCCGTGATGGACGTTGGCGACTGCGAGCTGACGGTCTGGCTCCTCCGCAACGGCGACCAGCGGCTGGAGCTGATCCACTTCGAGAAGCCCGAAAGCCCGCCCTTGGCTGCCCCGCCCCAAGTGAACTTCCTCGGTCTGTCCCACTTCACGGTCGGCATGAAGGACCCTGCCGGCACCCTGGAGGAGCTCAAGGCACGGGGGGTCGTCGTGCGCGAGCACACCCGGGGCAACTTCATCGAGGGCAACGACGGCTTCCAGTTCCTGTTCGAGGATCCCGACGGTCTCCTGATCGAGGCCTACACGATTCCCGCGGACGGGAAGCTGCCGTATTGAGAAACCGAAAGAGGGCGTCACCGGGAGGTGTGGCCCAGAGGGAGGCAAGACGTGGGAGCACCCGAGAACAGGGCCTTGATCCGTGAGTATCTGGACCGGATCGGTCGCGGTGACCCGAGCTTCTCGGATCTATTCGCTGACGACATCGTCTGGTGGGTCCCGCCGGGCTCAGAGAACGGAGGTACCTACGAGGGGAAGGCGGCGGTGCTCGAACTCATCGGTGGGGGCCTCGGCCAGTACTCCTCGAGTGACCCCATGAAGTTCATCATCGAGGAGATCGTCGCGGACGAAGACTGGGCCAGCGTCCAGCTCATCCTCGAGGCGAAGACCGCGAAGGGTGACGACTACCGCAACTTCTACCACATCGCATTCCGGATCCGAGACGGTCGCATCGCGCTCGCCAAGGAATATCTCGACACGAAGCATTCCGCTGACATCTTCGGGCACTAGAGCCAGGCCACACTCTCGGGGATCCCCAACATCCGGTACGAGGCCGTCAGCACCGCGATCGTTCCGGAAGGGCGCGCCGCTTTTGCCCAGATCCACTTCGACTGGGACCAGGAGGGCGGCGGCCGGGTCCATGTCGGCAAGAGAGCACGCGCCGCAGCGTCGCTCCCTGATATGCTGGGCCACGACCGATCGTCGCCTCGGTCCTGCCAGGAGGAGAGCATGGCGCTCGCTGCCGAGGATCATCTCGCAATCCTCAACCTGATCGCCCGCTACAACCACGCCATCGACCTCGGCAACCCCGAGATGTGGGCCGACTGCTTCACCGAGGACGGGGAGTTCGACGCCCGGCCGGTAACGCACTGCCACGGCCGCGCGGAACTCCTCGAGTTCTGCCAGCACGCGCAGGGGAGGGTCCGCCACTGGACCAGCAACCTGCTGGTCGAAGGGGAGGGCGACACGGCGACAGCGAGCCTCTACCTGATGGCGCTGACGCCGGGCGCCGTAGCCGAGCCCGGCGTCACCGGCGTCTACCACGATCAGCTCGTCAAGCAGGACGGAGACTGGAAGATCAAGCGCCGCTTCCTCGCGTTCGAAGAGCCGCCGAAGGATCTCGATCTCTAAGCTGTATTGGGCTGCATCCCGTCAGCGGGTGGCTTCGGATGTCTCAACGGCCTGACGTTCCGTGGAACGTCATTCCCATGACAACGAAGCACGGTAATTGCTGTATTGATTGGTAGCGAATGCGCAACGCCGTTAAGCCAACTGAATTCTTCATCCCGACCAGAGAGATAAGTCGATGTGCCGAGGATCTCGCCGCTTCGCTGAGATCGAGGCACAGCGCTGCCTGTGACGCGCCCGGACCTTCCCACGCCAATCCGGGGTCAGGCGCCTAACGCCGACGGTCGAACATCAGCCGATACAGCTTCTCGATCGCCTTCTTGGGAAAATTGGAGACTCCCACACGATCTCCCAGCGCGCGGATCCCGTAAGCGCCGCTGGCGAGAGTGAGGACGGCGCCCAATGCATACCCGGCCACGACAGAATACTCCGAGACGACGAACACACCCGTGCAGAGCGCGGCATAGATCGCGGCCAGGGAGACGTTCGTACGACTCCAGTGAAACCCACCGGTTACCCGAATCGCGAAGAGCTCCATGACCAGGTACCAGATCTGAGAGACCACAAAACCGATTCCCACCGCGGCCAAGCCAAGATCTTCGATGCCGGCCCACACGATCAATACATACAGGGCATTCCAGCTGGCTTCGCACGCGACGATCCACCTTCTCGCAGCCAGGGCGAACAGGTAGACGGTGAGTGGAAATGCGGCGACCTTGACCAGGAGGCCGATCACGAACCAACGCAATAGCGGAGTGGCAGGAACGAAATCGGACGAGTAGAGCAGGTTGATGATCAACGGCGCGAAGGCGAGAAGTCCGAGGAACAGGGGCCCGGCGACAAAGAAGAACACTTCCGCCTGCTCGTTCACCAGCCGTTCGGCCTCATCGGGCTCCGCGATCTTTTCCGAGACCCGCGGGGTGAAGTCGGCATCCATCGAGGTCAGGAGAATTCCCACCGCCATCACGGATAGCCCGTACGCGGCCTGAAAGAAGCCGTTGGCCACCTCCCCCAGTTCACGGATGACCAGACTGCGAACGGCCAGGACGCCTACATTGACCATGAAGCTCGTGCTCATGGCCACGATGCCGAGACGCGACAGTCTCCAGGACTGCACCAGGGTTCCCGACAAGGTTGGGCCGCGTCTGGGCCTGGGCTGCCTGAAAGTGAAATAGATCGCGACCAGAAACGGGACCGCGGCAGTGCAGGTCACCACGAGAGCGATTCCCGACTCTCCCAACCACCAGATCAGGACGATCGCCAGCAGGGCACCGGACACGGCACCGATCACCGTGACATAGGCGAGCGCTGCGATATCGCGGTAACCGCTCAACAGTCCGGTCTGCGCACCGGACAGCACGGTGACGCCGACGCCAATCGAGAGGATCGCAATGGATGCGGTGTGAGACAGGTCTCCGAACGACCAGTCCGACAGATATCCGGCGAATGCGTACACCGATACCGCGCCGATCAGACCCAGCAGAAACATCACGTAGCGCAGCGCCGCGCGAAGATCCGCCAAAGCCTGATCGTTCCCGGCGCTGATCTGGCTCGCGATCTCCCGCACCGCGCTGTAGCGGAACCCCATTCCCGCAACAGCCCCGGCGGTGCTCATGATGGTGTTGTACATGCCCAACAACCCTATTCCCGCGGGCCCGAGCATGAGCGCCAGCACCTTGACGCGTGCGATGGACGTCACCATGTTGACAATGGATGCCGCGCCGATGACGGCTGATGTACCGAGAATCCGCCTGTAGGAATTTCCGTCCGACATGGGGCGCAGACCAACATAGCGCTCGGCACCGCGGCGCTTGGTCGGCCAAATCGACTCGACGGGGGAATCCCCCCGGCCTCAGCGTCCTGGGGCGCTCGCCCAGGCGTGTCCTCGGGAGTGAGCGGGTCGGCTGGGTCCCGCCTTCCCGGCCGGGTTCTGCGTGGGCCAGGGTGCGCAGACGGCGCTTCGGGACTTCCGGAGGATCGTCACGCAGGCGCGGACGCCGATGCGCTCGCACACGTGGCGGGCATCGAGCGAACCGACGCGCTCAAGCTGCTTTTGCGCGCGACTGAGCCACCGTGTCGAGGATCGACGCGAAGACGCGAGCCTGGGCGTGGCGCTTGTAGCGCGCGACAGCGGCCTCGTCGGGTGCGTAGCCGACGCGGCCCCCCCGTTGCCATTCGGCGAAGGCCTGGGTGAAGAAACCCGCGATATCGTCGAGCGTTGTGCGGATCACACCGGTACGGGTCTCCTCGAGGAGCGCGTCGAGTTGTCCGTTGTCTCCGGGTACGCAGAGGATGGGGCGCCGCGCTCCGAAGTACTCGAAGACCTTGCCCGGGTAGAGGCCATGGAAGAGGCAGGACCTCTGATCGGAGTCCGCCACGGAGAAGAGCAACAGCAGATCGGAACGCTGCAGAAGGCGCAGCGCCTCGTCGCGAGCGATGCGCTCACCGGCGTCGAGTGTCGCCCCGAGGTCCAGGTTGGCTGCGGCGCGGCGCACGCGATCGAGCGAGTAGCCCCGATAGACGAGGCGGACGCTCTCGCGTTCGTCGGGCGCCAGGGTGCTGACGAACGCGGCCCAGGCCTCCAACGCGAGCTCGATCGGCTGCTCCCGGACCAGGTTGCCGGTGTAGGAGACCGTGAAGGTCTCATCGGACCCATCCGGCTCATCGGGCTTATCGGGGTCATCGGGCGGAAACTCCGCGGGATCGAAACCGTTCGGGATGCAGGTGGTGGGCACGGCGAAGAGATCGTGGTCGAGCTCGGCCCAGTACGGGGTCACGTTCACGACGTGTTCCGCCGTGGCGACCAGGCGGCGGGCGAACGGTCGGTAGACGTTGTGGAGTACGCCCTCGAAGGGCCGCAGGATGGGATCGCGGAAGTCTGCGACCCAGGGCACGCCGTGGGATTCGTGGAACCAGCGCGCCAGGAAGAGTCCCGCATCCGGACCGTGCTCCCCCACGCAAACGTCGATCGCGCACTCGCGCGCGATTACCTCGGCTGCCCAACGCGCACACGGCTGCCACGGCTGCGACTGATCGCCAAGCGGGTACTTGGCTAAGGTGAGCATGCGGCGCGGGGCGGAGAGCACGCCAGTGTCCGCGCGCTGGTGCAGGCGGGTCCAGGCTGCGTCGATCGCTCCATCGCTCGTGAGCGACGGCGTGGGCACGATCAGCGAGGTCTCCGGATCCGCCTCGGCCAGGCGTTGCGCCACCTCGGTCTCGACAGCTTCGCGATCGCCTCGCCCTGCGACGCGGCGCCGTTTCCCATCGCAGCATACGACGATCGCGCGCCAGCCGAACTCCGGCAGGTGCGCGGCGAACTGCGCGGGCCGCTGCGCGCCAATCGTCCCCTCGGCATGATGGTAGGGCGCGCACTCGTGCGCGAACAAAAGCACCGTCTTGAGCTCCATCGGTCCCTCTCATCCAGCCCGAGCGACGAAGACTCGAGCAGGTCGGATGGGGGGTTCAAGCGGTCTCTTCTGTGCAAGAAGACCCACATCCCCTCCCAGGGAGAACCATTCTCCCACCGAATCCGAATATTGTGTATTCCTCTTTTCATCGAGAGCCGCGTGGATCGCTACCACCGCTTTCGACGCAAGGGAACGGAATCTGGATGCGTTATGAACGCCTCTAGGAACGACGAACCGTAACGAGCAGCGCAAATTTTGCGCGCTCCGTGTCTCAGAGCGCAAATTTTGCGCGCCCGCGCTTGGGTCATCCGACCGAGCGCTGCGGCGCCGTTGCGCATCGCAGCACACGAAGAGCGCGCGCCGGCCGAACTCGGGGAAGTCCGGGCGGTCTTCGTCCTCCTGGGAGATCGACGATGGTGAGAGTTCCGCTGCAATCCGAGGCGTAG
>SPKZ01004092.1_pt1 | contig 11033 bp, 7 predicted proteins | sample 2456571 | NCBI WGS metagenome assembly SPKZ01 (sample SAMN11192286, study PRJNA482655) | marine metagenome | biome: ENVO:00000447; feature: ENVO:00000244|ENVO:00000211|ENVO:00000569|ENVO:00002023; material: ENVO:00002151; isolation source: ocean water from marine abyssalpelagic zone ...
GAACACATTGTACATGATAGGAAATTTAACACTGACCTGAAATTTAATCTCAAAGTTATCTAGCGAGGGTTCATATCCACGCAGTTCAGCCTCCTCACGGAAGGGTTCAATATTAGGCGAGTTATTGTAGCTGGCCAAAATATAGTTGACGTTATGTGGTGTCAGAACAAATGGCTGATCGGAAGTAGTACGTTCATCGTGAATTCTCTTTTCGACCAGTGAATCGCCGGCATTCGCAGTGAAGCTGATCGCGAAGATAAGTGGTATGAGCCAATGCAGAGAAACGGCCATTATTGTTTTCGTCATTTGAGTTGCCATAGTAATAATCTTGTTACTTAGCTTTAATATTTGAGTATTACCTCTACCATAATACGAATACAGATGTTAGACAAATGTTAACTTAGCGGTTTATCTGCACTGCGGTTTTAGATACTCAGAGCAACATTGACTGGGTCGCTATTTTTCCTATACTCAAAATCTAAGCCTTATCATAAAAGGGGGAGATAATGAAAATATCTACCTTACGAATTGTTGCTTGGAGGATGCTGTTGTTTGGGTTATGTTCCGCTTTTTTATCGGCGTGTAGTTCTGAAAACATAATTGATGCGATTAACGGCGGTAAAGGCAACGCCGACAGCTTTGAGCCCACGATCAGTGCGAACAGTCGTTATGTGGCTTTTACTTCACTTTCTAACAATTTGGTGTCAGATGACACTAACGAGACTGCAGATATCTTTGTCTATGATCGTAACAGCGGTATTACTGAGCGAGTGAGTATCGCCAGTGATGGCAGCCAGGCGGATGCGGGCAGCTATAAACCTAGTATCAGTGCTGACGGTCGCTATGTAGCTTTTATTGCTGACGCCAGCAATCTAGTCGATGATGATACCAACAATGAAAAAGATGTTTTTGTCCACGATCGTGTCACTGGCAGCACCGAGTTGGTAAGCATCGATAGTGATGGCAGCCAAGGTAATTTTGATAGCGATCAAGTCGCTATAAGTGCTGACGGCCGCTACGTGGCTTTTACCTCACTTTCCGACAACTTGGTACTGAACGACACTAATATGAAAGCAGATGTTTTTGTCCACGACCGCGACCGAGGCATCACCGAGCGGATCAGCGTTTCTAGTAGTGGCAGTCAGGGGGACGGTTATCATCCAGCCATCAGTGCTGATGGTCGTTATGTGGCTTTTGCTGCCGATACCAGTCATCTGATATTGAACGACACCAATATGAAAGCAGATATTTTTGTCCACGATCGTAACAGCCGTACCACCGAACTAGTCAGTATCGCCAGTGACGGTAGTCAGGGTAACTCTGATAGTTTGTTTCCAGCCATCAGTGCTGATGGTCGTTATGTGGCTTTTGACTCTAGTGCTAATAACCTAGTACCTGAAGATACTAATGCGGCTAAAGATGTTTTTGTTCATGATCGCAAGACTGGCCTGACAGCGCTGGTTAGTATTGCTATGGATGGCAGTCAGGGAGACGATGATAGCAGTATTGCTAGTATTAGTGGTGACGGCAACTATGTGGTATTCCAATCTCTAGCTAGCACTTTTATATCTCACGATGATAATGATTTTTCTGATGTTTTTATCCACCATCGCTACGTAGGTATTACTGATCTGGTCAGTGTTAGTAGTTACGGCGGTCAGGCTAACGAGCATAGTTATCGACCTGCTATCAGTGCCGATGGCCGCTACGTAGTGTTTCAATCTCAAGCCAGCAACATGATATCGAACGATGATAACGGCAGCACTGATATCTTTATCCGTAAGGTTAACTAATAAAACTAGCTAGGGAATAATGATTGATTTTCATAATCCTTAGAAACAATGAAGGCGAGGCAATATTAAATTTCCTCGCCTTTATTTTTGATTCTTTCTTCGACCAATGAATCGCAGGCATTCGCTAGTGAAGCTGTTTGGTGGATTTCAACAGGAAACGATATAGATTATCGAATGTCAGTTACAGCGTGGGCCAACCGAAGTTGAGCGACTACTTTCCTTACTATTAATTAAGCTAAATAAGTTTGTTTTTTAAATGCAAATGAATATGCAAATGAGAATGATTAATGTTAATATATTTTATATTCTTATAAAGTATTGAACTTCCATAGAATTACCGATATCTGTGGCAGGGGTAAGTTGTGTTATTCAATAATGAAAATTAAATTGATTTTATCTCTTCTAAAAGATGATTCTGCAAAGTTTTTTTTTGCAATGTGCCTAAGTGCGTTAAGTGCTGTCGCAGGTGTCTCGGTCATTGCATTTATCAATAAAGCGATCAGTCAGCTCAGTTCAGATAGCAGCTTTCCGATTGTATTATTTTTTGCTTTGATCCTGGCGTTATTTGGATTGAGTTATGTTTCGCAGTCGCTGATCACCGCATTAGGACACCGAGTTGTGTACGAGCTGAGGTTGAGTATCAGCCGCAGATTAATGAATACCTCTGTTGAACGTATTGATCAGTTAGGACAACCAACTATTCTGGCGACTTTAACTAAAGACATAGCGGCTATCAGTCAAGCATTTAATAGTCTACCTTTTGTTGTTTTTGGTGCTTCGATTGTGCTATTTACTTACGGTTATTTGTTTTGGTTGTCTGCAACATTTTTTATTGCGACGATTGTGATGAGTACCGTGTCTATTATTTTTGGCCGCCGGTTGATGACTGCTTCTCGTGATTATAAAAAACGAGTGCGAGAAAATGATGACGTGTTGTTTGACAGTTATGATGCCATGCTGCGAGGTCGTAACGAGCTGAAATTAAGTCAAGAACGCCGTACGTCTTTTTATCATTCCCAACTACAAATTGCTGCAGAGCAAACTCGAATCTTAGATACCAAAGCTGACCGGCTTACAGTCCTTAACGGTAGTTGGATAAACACATCTGTATTGCTCTTGATCGCGGTCGTTTTACTTATGCATACCCAATTGCAGATTGGCACATCTGAACAAGTGACTGGATATGCATTGGCAATCTTGTTTTTACGTTCTCCTTTAGCGGGACTTGTGGGTTCATTGCCTGCTCTGATCATTGGTTCTATCGCTTATGCCAAAGTATCATCGCTAGAATTAGCAGAAGATAAAAATGAACAGGCTTTACTTCCTGCACTTCATACTTCCTGGAAAACACTTCAACTAAATCAAATTGAATATGACTACCCGAGTGAAGATGGTGAATCTGGCTTTTCTGTTGGGCCTATTAATTTAACCATTAATCAAGGTGAGTTAGTTTTTTGGGTTGGTGGCAATGGTTGTGGTAAGTCAACTTGTGCACGCTTGCTAACTGGTTTGTACAATGCGCACCGCGGAACAATACTGTTTTCTGACACTGTTATTAATGAACATAATATGGATTGGTATCGTAATCATTTTTCAGTGGTGTTTGCCGATTTTTATTTATTTAAAAATATAATTAATGAAAATGGGGTTAAGCCAGATCCAGAACTGGTTGAACACTACTTAACGAAACTTGGTTTAAATAATAAAGTGGACGTTGCTGATGGTCGTCTTAGTACAACTGAGTTATCTCAAGGGCAACGCAAGCGTTTGGCATTATTATTAGCGTACCTTGAAGATCGCAGCATTATCGTACTTGATGAATGGGCCGCCGATCAGGATCCTACTTTCCGACGCATTTTTTATACCGAATTACTGCCAGAGCTTAAGGCGCGCGGTAAAACGGTGATAGCTATTACGCATGACGATCATTATTTCCACCTTGCAGATAAATTATACCGTATTGATGCAGGGCAACTATCCCTCGTTAAAAATGATGTGAATAAACTAACTATGGAGCAAGCTAGCTAATGGATGTACCGCAATTTATTCGAGGATTATTAGGGGGGGCGTTAGTTTCAATCGCAACATTTAGTCACCCTGTGTTAGCCGAGCATACCAGTCATGGTATCAGCTTGTATGGTGAACCAAAGTATACCGAGGACTTTAACCACTTTGATTACGCGAATCCAAATGCGCCTAAACAAGGCGAGTTGGTCATGGCGGAAATGGGCAGTTTTGATTCTTTGCACCAATTTATCGATTTAGGTAAAAAACCAAGGGGCTTATTCTGGCTTTACGATCGGTTAACTGTCCGTGGTCACGATAAAGACGAAATTAAAACGCGTTATGGTTGGTTAGCTGAAAAGATGACGATTGCTGATGATTATTCTTCGGTTATTTATTATTTAAGAAAAGAAGCAAAGTTTAGTGATGGTTATCCTGTTACCGCTGAAGATGTGGCGTACTCATTAGAGCTGTATCGTCAAAGTGGTTTAAGTAATATTAAATCACGTTTTAAGATGGTTAAGTCGGTTGACGTTATTGATCCTTTAACGGTGAAAATTAATTTTGGTCGTGATGGTAGTCGCTTACAAATCTTAAATTCGGGCAATTTACCGGTATTGCCAAAGCATATCTGGCAACAAAAAGACTTTACTCAGCCATCGCTTGATTTACCTATTGGTTCTGGTCCTTATAAAGTCATCTCGGTCGATCCTGGTCGTCGGATTGTTTATCAATTAAGAGATGATTATTGGGGACGAGATTTACCCGTGAATAAAGGTAAATATAATTTTGAGAGTATTAAGGTTGAGTATTTCCGTGATCGTACCGCAGCAGTGCAAGCGCTTAAAACCAATGATGTAAATTATATTGCTGAAACGAATTTATTACGCTGGAACAAGTTATATCAAGGTGACGTATTTAGCTCGGGAACAGTTGTTAAAGATAAGATTAATTACGATGCCCCTTCTTTTGTTACGGCGATGGTCTTTAATCTAAGACAAGCTAAATTCGGTGATCGCAGAACGCGAGAAGCTTTAGTCACAGCATTTGATTTTGAATGGTTAAATAAAAAAGCATTTAATAATCAATATACTCGAGCAACAAGCTTATTTAATAATAGTTTCTTGGCTGCAGATGGATTACCAACAGCGCAGGAAAAAGCAGTACTAACGCCATTCTCTGCGCAATTACCAGCTCAGGTATTATCAAGTGAATTTACATTACCGAGCACAGATGGCTCGGGTCGTAACCGTAAGAATCTATTAACAGCACAGGCTTTATTAAAAGAGGCTGGTTGGAAAGTTAAAAATAATGAATTGACCCACAGTGTGACGGGGGAGGTAATGGCCATTAACTTCCTATTATCATCGCCAGCCATGAAGCCTGCAATCGGCGCTTATATTCAAACGCTGAAAAAATTAGGTATTCGCTCAAACATAACGGTTAAAACAGGTACTGAATATTATAAGTTATTAATGCAACGTCAGTTTGATATGACCCCAACGCAATATAAGGTGCGTATTCCACCGAATACAGAATTGCGTTCATCACTTAAATCTGAATTTGCGAGTGTTGCTTCAAGTTATAACATCAGCGGTATTAAAGATCCGGTTGTTGATAGCCTAGTAGAAGGACTTGTTCAATCAGATAGTTATGTGGATACGCAAACGTATGGACGCGCACTAGACCGGGTATTAAAATGGAATTATTACTATTTGCCATTGTGGGCACGTAACTTCCAGTTAGTTGCTCATCAGAACTACATTGAAAAACCGGTACTCGCACCAAAATATGGTTATGAGATTGAATTCTGGTGGGATGAACGTACCAAGTAATATGCTAAATTTCTATTTTATTCGTCGTCTGCTATTAGTATTTCCGACGCTGTTTGTCATTATTTCACTCAATTTCTTCTTGCTTCAGTTATTGCCTGGCGGGCCTGTTGAGGCCGCCTTAGCCAAGCAACAAGGCCTTGATAGTTCGGCGAATGCGCTTTTCGATGAGACAGAGCAAGTCACTAACGGTGAGCTTATTGATGAGCAACTACGAGAAAAGATTGCACGAGAATATGGTTTTGATAAACCTATATGGCAACGTTATACCGAAACACTCCGCCGTTATGTATCATTCGAATTAGGGAACAGTTATTTTAGTAAACTTCCCGTTGCTGAATTAATTTTTTCTAAGCTTCCAGTCTCTTTGTCCTTGGGGTTTTGGACTTTGTTCCTAACCTATTTAATCGCAATACCACTCGGGGTGATGAAAGCGAATAAGCAAGGTGGCTTATTTGATTCGACATCAAGCTTACTCTTGTTTATCGCTTATGCAGTACCGACTTTTATTATCGCTATTATGCTATTGATTTTATTTGCTGGTGGGGTATTTAGTTGGTTTCCGCTGCGGGGATTAGTCTCCTCAAATCATGCTGATTTACCCGTTATGGGACAACTGTTGGATTATTTTTGGCATTTATGTTTGCCTGTCACCGCCTGCGTTGCTAGTGGCTTAGCTTCGTTAACGGTATTAACACGTAACTCTATTATTGACCAAATGGCTCAGCCTTATTTAGATACGGCTATTTGCATGGGAGAAAATCGAACCGGGGCTATTTTTAATCATGTGTTACCCAATAGTATGTTAGTTATCGTCGCTCGTTTACCGTCAGATTTACTGTCTATTTTCATTGGTGGCACCTTGCTCGTTGAAATCGTATTTTCATTAGATGGCGTGGCACTATTAGGTTTTGAGGCATTATTGGAACGTGATTATCCCGTGGTATTGGGGATCTTATATTGTTATTCGTTACTGGGTCTCGTGCTGAATTTGGCTGGTGATCTGATATATCGTTGGGTTGATCCACGTGTTGATTTCTCTGAGGTGAACGGATGATGGATGTTAGCCAGGATGATGTAAATTTTACCGATACTTCAAAGAAAGACAGTCGTCGATTCGGTACATTGAGGCGAGGTAAATCTGCCGCGGTTGTTTTTTTAATGTTGTTCCTTGTTAGCCTGTTTGCAGAATTAATCGCAAATGATAAACCGCTACTTATTAGTTATAAGGGGGCGTTGTTTGTTCCTATTATCAATAGTTATCCAGAAACCCAGTTTGGTGGCGATTTTGATTCAGAAGCGGACTATACCGATCCTTTTTTAAGTGAACAGATCGCAAAGCAAGGCTGGGCATTATGGCCACTTGTACATTACAGCTACAGTACCATTAATTATGAGCTTAGCTACCCATCACCCCCAACAGCTGAAAACTGGTTAGGCTTGGATGATCAGGGACGGGATGTTTTTGCTCGGCTTCTTTATGGTATACGTATTAGTCTTGGTTTCGCCTTTTTTATCACTGTCAATATTGCGTTGTTGGCGTTAGCTGCGGGCACGCTGCAAGGATATTTTGGCGGGATAGTCGATCTGCTTGGTCAACGTGTTAGTGAAATTTGGGGCTCGGTCCCGGTGATGTTTGTGGTGATGATCGTATCGAGTCTTATCCAGCCGAGTTTCTTCACCTTGAGTATGATCTTAGCCTTGTTTGGTTGGCACTATTTAGCGCAGTTAGTTCGAGCGGAGGTATTAAGAACACGCCAGCTCGAATATATCCAGTCTGCGCTCATTGTTGGTGTCCCAGATTGGCGAATAATTTGGCGACACATTATGCCCAATGCACTTATTGCGACATTAAGTAGTTTGCCGTTTGTATTTTCTGGGGCCTTGGGGTCGCTGATCACGTTGGATTTTCTGGGGTTCGGCTTACCTGCCGGTTACCCTTCTTTGGGGGAACTTATTTCGCAAGGTAAAAATAATCTACAGGCACCCTGGTTAGGATTAACAGGTTGTGGTGCTATTTTAGTCATTGTGACATTAGTGGTGTTGATGAGTGAAGCAATACAAGAATGGTTAAGCCCTTATAAGGATACAGATCATGCTGAAAGTTGAGGAACTTAGTTATTCTATTGGACAAGTTAAGCTGCTAGATAACATTAGTTTTCAAGTTGATAGGGGCCAAACTTTAGCTGTCGTTGGTGAAAGTGGCGCAGGAAAAACCCTATTATCCAAGCTATTACTTGGTATTGAACCTAAAACGGGGGTGGCTAGTGGATCTGTTAATATCAACGGGCATAACAGCCGCACTTTTTCTGAGCTGCAGTGGCAGAAGGTGCGAGGAAAGCAGATTGGAATGGTGTCGCAAGAACCCTTGTCGGCACTCAATCCGGTTAAGCGTGTCGAGTGGCTGCTTAAGCGAGCTATTCTATTACATCATAAATCGGATAAGTCATTTAGAGCGGGTAATACGGCGCTATTAAATCAACGTATTGATGAGTTGCTCGAACAAGTCGGTTTATCTGCTGATTTAAAGTTGCGTTATCCACATCAATTGTCTGGCGGACAGAGGCAAAGACTGCTTATTGCATTAGCGATTGTGAATAACCCTGCGCTACTTGTTGCTGATGAACCGTCGACGGCACTTGATCCGGATGTTCGTCAGCAGATTTTACAGTTGTTAAAGCAGATCCAAGCTCGAACGGGGATGGCTATTGTGCTTATCTCACATGATCTGCATATGGTTAGGCAATTTGCAGATCACGTGATGGTATTACAACAGGGTAAGGTCATCGAGCATAACCAAACGTTACTTCTATTTACTGCACCACAGCATGAATATACGCAAGCCTTGCTGAGACCTATGCATTTTGATCCCCCTGTTTCTCCGAGTAATCGAAACTTGCTGAATGTAAATAACTTGACTGTTGATGTTAAATCCACAGGTTGGTGGCGTGCACCACAGCGGTTATTGGATAACATTCAGTTTTCGTTGAATGAAGGCGAAAGTATTGGCATTATTGGTCAGAGTGGCTCAGGAAAGTCTACGTTAGCGAAAGCGTTGTTGCGGCTTATGCCTGCGACAGGCTCTATTTATTTTAATGAGCATGATTGGCTTAATGAAAAACGCCGAATGTTACGACTCCATCGGCATAAAATCCAATTCGTATTTCAAGATACCGCCTCGAGTCTAAATCCCAGATTAACGATTTCACAAACACTAACAGAAGGGTGTTTGGCTCAATTACAAACAGAAAACCTCTCATCTCGACTCGATACGATCATGGCTGATGTGGGTTTATCCACCGATTTATTAACTCGTTATCCGCACCAATTATCAGGCGGACAGCGTCAGCGCATCATGATTGCGAGAGCATTAATTCTTTCTCCCAAGCTGTTAATTTTAGACGAACCGACGACAGCTTTAGATCAAGAAAATAGATTTAGAATGATAAAGCTACTGAAGTCGATTCAGGAAAACCGCCAAATCAGCCTAATATTGATTACCCATGATTTAACCCTGCTTCAAGCACTATGCCATCAAGTTTTGATATTAGAGCAAGGGAAACAGCTGCAATGTCAGTCTGTTAATCATTGGCTGTCAGCTGAAAATACATATGATAAACAAGAAAAGGAACTTAATAATGAACCCGTTGGAATCGTTGCTTGATCGCCGTTCATATAGCTTATCTAAGTTAGGTCATCCCGCGCCATCTGAAGAAGAACTGCGGAATCTGTTTGATTTAGTGATGACAACGCCTGATCACGGTAATGTGAAGCCTTGGCGATTTATTGTTGCTCGTGGTGAGAATATGCAAAAATTAGGTGACTTGACGCTAGAGTTATACAAGCGCCAATCCCCTGATGGCGAAGTAAAAGATAAAGCCTATCGTTCTGCAAGAGAGGTCGCTGCGGTACCTATGATGATTATGGTGGTAACGGATCTTGACCCTGAGCACAAAGTATCGCTGTGGGATCAACGCTTGTGCGTCGGGGCCGCGGCTCAGAACATCATGAATGGTCTGCACTTAATGGGTTATGGTGGTCTCTGGTATACCTTTTTAGCTAATAACGATGTTAAGCCTATGTTTGGTATGAAACCTGACGATCAGGTCGTGGGCGCCATTGCAGTAGGAACGCCAACCCCCCATTTTGTGAAGAAGATTAAACGTCAGTCGCCAGACCGATATTGTTTTGAATGGCAGGGATTAGGACAAACACCGACCCCACTTTTTGGAAAATAATATTAACAATCAATCGAATTAAACTAAAAGAGGGACTCATTGAGTCCCTCTATCTTAATCATTCATACTGATACAATATTAGAAATTATATGCAGCACTAAGTGAAACGGTTCTTGGTGAACCTAAATATACGGCGTTTTGCGTTGAATCTGAGCCTGCTGTGTAATAATCCTTATCAAATAAGTTTTTCACATTTAGCTGAAGTTTCAGGTCATTATCTGCAAAGTCAGGTGCATACCAAATAGCGGCGTCAACCAGAGTATAAGCATCTAGGGTATAGTCATAATCTTTACGGCGGTTACCTGCGCGATCATCAATATAACGGATGCCACTGCCAACGCCCCATTCATGACTTGCCTGATATGTTAACCAAAGACTGGCGTTGTTTTTTGGCACGTTCACTGGCTTACTTACGCTATCTGGAGCGTCAACGAACTCAACATCAGTATAACCATATGAGAATAGCGCGGTGAGATCATCTGTGATCGCGTAATCACCATCTATCTCTAAACCTTGGACTTTCTGTTTATAAACGTCGACGCTACCTGCTATATCACCATCATAAGCAACATTTTTAAGATCAGTGCGGAAAACAGAAGTAGTCAAGTTTAGTTTGTGTCCTAATAGTGATAATTTACTACCAACTTCAAACTGTCTACCGTTTTGGGCTTCAACCCACTCTTTTTTAACGCTGTCGAATTTTTGATTCGGAAGGTAAGAATCGGTGACATTACCAAAGAAAGACACTTGGCTATTGAGTTTGTACAAGGCGCCGGCTTGGAAGCTAATATTTGCTTCTGTTGGACTTTCTGATGATTCATTACTGAGATTCGCGGCAGCAGCTGCAGTTGGATCCCAAATAGTTTCCTTCTTAGCTTTAAAGATGTCATAACGAGCGCCAAGAACGAAATTCCAGTCATTTAGCTCGATTAAATCTTGAGCGAAAATACTGTATTCAGTGAGTTCTTGTCTGACTTGCCTTGTGTTATACAGATCATCTGGATGAGGTTCTAGAGCAGGATCTCCAGTGTAATAATCAAAGCTTCCTTTACTCGTATTTGGAGTATGTAGAACACCTTTTGAGTACATTGCATATTCATTTTGACTCCAACTTGCAGACGCTAGTTGATCCTCTTTTTCTTTATAATGAGTATAATCTGCGCCTA
>SPKZ01007131.1_pt1 | contig 11029 bp, 6 predicted proteins | sample 2456571 | NCBI WGS metagenome assembly SPKZ01 (sample SAMN11192286, study PRJNA482655) | marine metagenome | biome: ENVO:00000447; feature: ENVO:00000244|ENVO:00000211|ENVO:00000569|ENVO:00002023; material: ENVO:00002151; isolation source: ocean water from marine abyssalpelagic zone ...
GAAGAGGGCATTGATCTCATCATTCTGGATCACCATGAGCCGGACTCCGCCGGCACTGCGGATTGCGTGGCCCTGGTAAATCCGAAGCTTGGGGATGACTATCACTACCTCTGCACGGCAGGAGTCGTTTTCAAGGTGGCTCACGCCTTGATGAAGTCCCGTCCGCTGCCTGACTTTGATCTGAAGAATCAGCTCGATCTCGTCGCCCTGGGAACTATTGCGGATATCGTTCCGCTGGAGGATGAGAATCGTATCGTGGCACGGCGCGGTCTCGCTCAGCTCGACCGCACGGTGCATCCCGGCGTGGCGGCCCTGAAAAAGGTCGCTGGTGTGGGATCGCCGGCGCGGGCGCATGATGTGGGCTTCAAATTGGGGCCTCGTCTCAATGCGGCAGGCCGACTCGATAAAGCTTCCGCCTCGCTGGAGTTGCTGCTTTGTCAGGATTACGGCGATGCCCAGGTGCTGGCAGAAGGGCTCGATCAACAGAATCGGGATCGCCAGGCGCTCGAGTTGAAGACTCGTGAGGAAGCCGAACAGATGATCCATGACCTGCCACCGGAGCAGCGCAGCCACGCTATCGTGGTAGGGGCTCGCGGTTGGCATCCGGGCGTGGTGGGTATCGTCGCATCACGCATCTCGCGTCACTATCACCGCCCCACTTTCGTCGTGGGTATTGCAGAGGATGGTCTTGGTAAAGGCAGTGGCCGCAGCGTCGAGGGAGTCTCCCTGGTCGCGGCGTTGGAATCGGCCCGCGATTTGATTGAGGCCGGGGGTGGTCATGAAATGGCTGCCGGTGTGAGTGTCAGGGAAGAGAAACTGGAGGAGTTCCGGATCGCTTTCGTGAAGAACGTCGCAGAGCAGGCGGAGAGTGACACGCTCATTCCCAAGCTGCACATCGATGGCGAAATTCCTTTTAAAGACCTCACCCTCGACCTGCTCGACAGCTACGAATTGCTGCGTCCGTTTGGTGCGGGTAATCCTCAGCCGCTATTCATGTCACGTGGGGTGGAGCTGATGCAGGAGCCACGCCTGATTAAAGAGAAGCATCTCAAGTTTCGCTTCTACCAGAACGGGATTGAGCACGAAGGGATTTACTTCAACGGGGTGGATAAGGACATTCCCAATCCCCCGTGGGACATTGCCTACACCATCGACCGCAACGAATGGCGCGGTCGGGTGAAACTGAACATGGTGATTCAGGCGATCCGTAAAGCGAGCTAATCAAGCTAGCGCTTCAGGAGGACCGCCTCGAGGACCTCGTCCACTTCGGTCATGGGCAGGATCTTCAGCTTTTTGCGGGCGGACTCAGGAATGTCGGGGACATCTTTCATGTTCTCGGCCGGCACGAGGATCGTCTTGATACCTGCCTGGAGGGCACCGAGCGCCTTCTCCTTGAGGCCGCCGATGGGCAGGACAGATCCGCGAAGATTGATTTCTCCGGTCATGGCGATGTCCTTGTTGACCCGTCGGTTGGCAAAAAGCGAGGCGAGAGCGGTGTACATCGCGCAACCGGCTGACGGTCCGTCCTTGGGCACGGCGCCGGCCGGGACGTGAACGTGAACGTCGTACCTGTCGAAGTCTTCGCGATCAATCCCGAGCTCTTCGGCATTGTGCTGCACCAGGCTCCAGGCGGCGTGCATGGATTCTTTCATGACGTCACCGATCTGGCCGGTCAGCTTGATGGCGCCTTTGCCGGGGTAGCGCAGGGCTTCAACGTTAAGCACCTCACCTCCGAACGGGGTGTAGGCGAGTCCGTTGACGACGCCGGGTCGACTCTTCCGCATCATCTGTTCGCGGGCGAACTTGGGCGCACCAAGAACTTTTTCGACGTATTCGGGAGTGACTTTCACCACGGTGGACTTTCGCGCAGCGACCTTGGCGGCCACTGAGCGGCAGACGCTGCCGATCTCGCGCTCGAGGTTTCGCACGCCGGCTTCCCGGGTGTAGTCCTCGATGATACGGCGTAGTGCGGTTCGCGACCAGCGGCATTGCTTGTTGGTGATGCCGTTCTCTTTCATCTGCCGTTTCACGAGATAGCGGGTCGCGATTTCGAGTTTTTCCTCCTCGGTGTAGCCGGGGATATCGATGATCTCCATGCGGTCGCGCAGCGGTGCCGGCACGGGGTAAATGGTGTTGGCCGTGGCAATGAAGATGACTTGGCTGAGGTCGAAGGGCACATCGAGGTAGCGATCGATAAATTCGTGATTCTGGCGCGGGTCGAGAACCTCGAGCAGAGCGCTCGCGGGATCGCCGCGAAAGTCGGCGCCGATCTTGTCGACCTCGTCGAGCATGATGACCGGGTTACGGGTGCCGACCCGACGGAGCTCCTGGATAAGGCGTCCCGGCATGGAGCCAATGTAGGTGCGGCGGTGACCGCGGATCTCGGCTTCGTCGCGAATGCCGCCGACGCTGATGCGGGCGAACTCGCGCCCGAGAGCTTCAGCGATGGAATGGCCGAGACTGGTCTTGCCGACCCCGGGAGGACCTAACAAACAGAGAATAGGGCCGCGGCCGTCGGGGTTGAGCTTGCGCACCGCAAGGTATTCGAGGAGGCGCTGCTTTACTTTCTCGAGGCCGAAGTGATCACGGTCGAGAATCTCGCGTGCTCGCTTGAGGTTCTTGTTGTCCTTGCTGAGCTTGCCCCAGGGAAGTTCGGCAATGGTTTCCAGGTAGCTGACGATGACGGAGTGCTCCGGGCTGGCCGGCGGGATGATGTCGAGACGCTTGAGTTCACGCGTGGCGGCCTCCATGACATCTTCGGGGAGATTGGCCGCGTCGAGGCGATCGCGGAGTTCTTCCGTTTGTTCTTCGGTGCCGTCCCCTTCACCCAGCTCGCGCTGGATGGCACGGAGTTGCTCGCGAAGGTAGGCACGGCGCTGGGCGTCTGAAAACTCGTCTTCGACGTCGGCGCGCAGTTTTTGCTGCAGCTCAGCGATATGGAGCTGATTGTTGAGCACCTGCTGCACTTCGTCGGCGCGGGTGGCGATGTCGGTTTCTTCCAGCAGGGCCTGCTTCTGGGTCAGTTCGAGACTGAGATTGGTGGCGAGAAAGTCTGTCAGAATCGACGGCGAATCGATCGAACGCAGCGCGTTGGTCGCTTCGTCGGGAATGGCCGGATTGGTTTCGATGAACTTTTCAGCAGATTCGCGAAGGTTGCGCAGGGTGGCTTCCCACATCGGATTCTGCTTCGGGAAAACGTTCTCGAGGATTTCGAAGCGGGCCTTGAGGAAGGGCTTCTTGGAAAGAAATTTGGTCAGCTTGATGCGTTCGACGATCTGGACAAGGACGAGGGTCTGGTCGTCGTCCTGGCGAATCATTCGCAGCACGTTGCCGAGAGCACCGACACGATAGACGTCGGAGGGACCGGGATCGTCAAGGTCGGAATCCTTCTGCGTGACGAGTCCGAGCAGGCGCCCGGTGGGCAAGAGCTCCTCGAGCAGTTGCTTGCTGGGGGCACGCTCAACGGTGAGCGGGGCGACGGTGCCGGGAAACAGCACGACACCACGAAGCGGCATCACCGGGAGAACGCCCGGCAAATCGCTCCGCCACTCCGGCATCTCCGTATCAGGGAGACTGGTAGAGATCTCGATGATCTCACCGGAGGATTCATTCAGCATTTGTTCAAAGTCTTCCATAGAGGATGAGGAGGGCGGCGCCCCGTCTCGTGATTCAGCGCCGCGAAAATAGAGGGATCAGCCTTCGGCAATAGGAAGAATGATCCAGAGGAGGCCGTTATCCTGTTTGGCTGTAACTCGATTACGATCAATGTCGACAGGAAGATTGATCTCTCTTCCAAATCGACCGCTTTCGATTTCCATGGTCAGGACCTGGCGGCACTGGCTCGAGGTATCCCGCGTTGGCAAAGGGGGGTTGCGCTGGCCGGAGATCCGAACCCGGTCGGGAAGGACGTCGACGTGAATGTCGGTCTTCTCAACTCCCGAAAGATCCACCCAGATTTCGATCCGGTCATCATAGCGATAAGCATTGATGTCGGGGATCCAACCCTGGAGGGACTGGAAGCCGGAAAAGTGCAGACTGCTCAAATCGCGAGCGACATCTTCAGTTTTCCCGATCATACGGGTTAGACGAACCTTGCGGGTCATGATGGCAAAGGTACCAAGGTTTTTCCGTTTTTTCAATACCGCCTCTCACCGCTCGGCGCATTGAGGGGATGGTGAGAAGGCGAGGATTTGTGGCATGATCACTGCGCTCTCGGGCGCACTGAATCATGAACCGCATCATTTCCGTCCTTTCCTGCCTCATTGTTTCGACCTCTTTGTCGTTTGCTCAGGACCAACCTAACATTGTTTTTCTGCTCGCCGACGACCTCGGCTACATGGATGTCGGATTCAATAATCCGGACACCTTCTACGAAACGCCCAATCTCGACGGCCTCGCCAGGACCGGAATGGTCTTTACGGATTTCTACGCGGCCTCCCAGGTCTGCTCCCCGACCCGGGCCAGCATCCTGACGGGCAGGTATCCCGCGCGAACAGACACGACCAATTTCTTTGCAGGTCGACGAGCCGGGACCTATGGGCCGGCGGAGTTCAATACGGTAATGGCACTGGACGAAGTGACCTTCGCCGAGACACTGCGGGATGCCGGTTACTCGACTTTCTTTGCGGGGAAATGGCATCTCGGTCACGACGGGCACCTGCCCACCGACCAGGGATTTGAGGTGAATAAGGGTGGTGGCGGCAATGGACTGCCGCGCAGTTACTTTTCTCCCTACAAGAACGTTGAGAATCTCAAGCCGGGGCCGGACGGGGAGTTCCTGACGGACCGCTTGTCCAAGGAGGCAGCTGCCTTCATCCGGCGGAGTGCTGAAAGCGAGAAACCCTTCCTTTTATACCTGTCCTTCTACAGCGTGCACACGCCGCTCCAGGCCCCGAAGCGCCTCATTGAGAAGTATGAGAAGAAAGCTGCAAAACTCGGCATCGCCGACGAGGACGGCAGTTTTGACAACGAAGGTGCCCGCCAGGTCTGGCCGGACGAGGAAGGACGCCGCAAGATTCGCATTCGCCAGGACCATGCGATCTACGCGGCCATGGTGGAAAGCATGGACGCCGGCGTGGGACGTGTTCTGGATCAGCTCGAGCAATCCGGTCTGCGTGACAATACGCTGGTGGTGTTCATGTCAGACAATGGCGGGCTTTCGACTTCGGAAGGCTTGCCCACTTCCAATCTCCCCTATCGCGGCGGCAAAGGCTGGATGTATGAGGGCGGTATTCGCGAACCGGTCGTCTTTCGCTGGCCGGGCGTGACGCCTCCGGGAACCAGTTGCGCGGCACCGGCAGTGAGCACCGATTTTTATCCGACCTTGCTGGAGGCGGCGGGGCTACCGCTCCTGCCTGATCAGCACGAAGACGGTGTCAGCCTGATGCCCCTGCTCCGCAATCCTTTCGCCAAGTTTGATCGGGGGCCGATCTTTTTTCACTACCCGCACTATTCGAACCAGGGCGGCTTCCCGGCCAGCGCGGTTCGCGATGGTGACTACAAGCTGATCCAGGATCTCGAGGACGGGGAGTTTGAACTGTATAACCTCGTGACCGATCCCTCCGAGCACAACAATCTCACTCAGCTTGAAGCCGAGCGAACCGAGGAAATGGCGCGGTCGCTGAACAGCTGGCGCAAGCAGGTGGGTGCCAAGCCATTGAAGAAGAATGAGAAGACCGGTGCCGAGCCGCCGGCGCTTTGGTGAAACTTGAGAGGAGAGAACGATGAGGATTTTTTCGACGCTGCTTTTATCCGTCGTCGCTGTGAGTTTGTCTCACGGTCAGGAGACTCGATTCACCGAGCCGGTGACCTTGCACGATTATCATCCCTTCCGGCAGCTGGCTGACGGGGAGAAATGGGAAACGCGAAAGGTTGAGATTCGGAATCGCATTCAACTCGCTTCCGGTCTACTACCGTTTCCGGAAAAGACGCCGCTGAAAGCCGAACGATACGGCGCCGTCGAGCGGGACGGTTTCAAGGTGGAACGGGTCTTCTTCGAATCATTTCCCGGGCACTTCGTTACCGGCAGCCTGTTCACTCCGACCGGTGAGTCCGAATCCATTGGATTGGTGGACGGTAAGCGTCCCGGCGTGCTGTGTCCCCACGGGCACTGGATGGACGGCCGATTCTTTGACCAGGAACAGCGCAGCGGCATCGAGGGCGTGCGCCGCGAGCTGGCCATTGGAGCAGAGCGGTTTCAGTCGGCGGCTCACAATCCCATCATCGCCCGTTGCGTGCATCTCGCCCGGATGGGGTGCGTCGTCCTGGTTTACGACATGATTGGTTACGCCGACTCGGTCCAACTGCCGGAACACCGTCATGGTTCCCGCGAGACCATGAATTCCGCCGAACCGGGTCAATGGGGATTTGTCAGCCCGCAAGCAACCTTGCGACTGCAGACTGATTTTGGGCTGCAAACTTGGAGCAGTGTCAGGGCGTTGGACTACCTTGCCGGACTGGAGGAAGTCGATAATGACCGCCTCTTGGTGACCGGTGCCAGTGGAGGAGCGACCCAGACCATGGTCCTCGCGGCCATTGATGACCGGGTTGACGCCACCTTTCCGGCAGTGATGCTCTCAACGGCGATGCAGGGTGGTTGCACCTGCGAGAACTCTCATTACCTCCGTATTGACCAGGGCAATGTCGACATCGGCGCCTGCTTTGCACCAAAGCCGATGGGGATCACGGCAGCGGACGACTGGACCATCGAATTGGAGACCAAGGGCCATCCGGATCTCAAGGCCTTGTATGAGCGGTTGAAAGCCCCGAAGAACTATGAGGCGCATTTCAATACCCACTTTAAACACAACTACAATCAGGTTTCCCGCGCGCAGATGTATGACTTTGTGAACCGTCATTTCGATCTCGGACTCGAGTCGCCGGTTTTGGAACGTAACTTCGATCGGCTGATGGAGGCGGACTTGACCGTGTTCACTGAAGGCGCACCGGAGATGGCAGGGTATGCGGTGGAGGATGAGCATGAGCGAGCCCTCAATGCGGCCTGGGCCGGCGATTCAGAAAAGCAGCTGAAAGCAGCCCTCGCGAAAAAGGACGAATGGATTGGCGAAGCGTGGGATCTGATCCTGAGGTCTAACAAGGTTCGCGAAACGACCGCCTCTTTCGAACTGCAGGATGAGACGATGGACGGAGATGTTGTGCGGATGAAAGGAACGATCACCCGGGACTCCGATGGCGATACCTTCTGGACGCAGGCGCACTACCCCGCGAACTGGGATGGCAAGGTGATCATTCGTCTCGAAGAGGCCGGCCTTAATGCGGGCGTCGACGAGGTCGGGGAGAATGTGGTCCTCGTTCCCAACCTTTACGGGCAGAATGATGAGCTGGCCGTCAACGCTGCCACGACCTATTCCGGCAAGAAGGAAGTTCCTGCTGACAGCTGGCAGCGATCCCCTATCTATTTCTATGGCTACAACGATTCCGTCTTCGTGCGACGGGTTCATGATGTCGTTTCGACTGTGGCGATGGTGCGCGATCATCCCAACTGGGACGTCAAGGTAATCGAAATCCAGGCCACCGGTCCGCTTGCTGCCGTGGCCCTGGCCGCGAAGGCGGTGCTGGGTGACGGGATTAGTTCCGTCGTGGCCGATCCAGCGGGATTCAGCTTCGAGTCAGTCGACGATCACTGCGACGATTACATGGTCCCTGGTGCGGTGAAATACGGTGGCGTCGAGGGGCTGAGAATGCTGGCCGGGGTCGAATGAAAATGGCTTCAAGTAATTTGAGCGCACTCGAAAATTGACAACGGCCCCTCACGCGATACGCCTTTAACGCGTGGAATGGCTATTCATAGTGATTTCTGTTTGGTCCGGCGTTCTTGGCGTCCTGGGTCTCGGTAGTGGAACGATAACGATTCCGTCCCGTCATGGCGATGACCTCGAGATCTATCGGGGAGAAGGAAAAGGGTGTTTGTTTTGGTTCACCATCCTCTGTCTTCTCAGCGTGAGCTTTGGAACCGGGTATATGGCATTTCGGATCTTCAGCTCTTATGATGAGATGTATGATCCGATCGAATCAATCGAAAGTGCGCCGCAGTCACAGATTGAAAAATCTGGTGACGTGGAGAGCCATAGCTGACTCTAAATAGACAGTTCCGAGCAGCGAAGAGGTATTCAAGATCCCTACAACTCCACGTCCCTGGCCCAGTCGAGATTCTCCAAGTACCACTCCACGGTCTTATCCAGCCCTTCGTCGAGATCGACTTGCGGCTCCCAATCGAGCATTTCGTTGGCTTTGCGAATGTCAGCCGAGGTGTCGATCATTTCGGTGGCGGCCATTTCTTTCCAGACGATCTCGGCCTTTTTGCCGAGGCGGTCTTCGATCTTGTGGATGAAGTCCATCAGGGAGATGGGACGCTTGCCGCCTCCGAGGTTGATGACTTCGTGACCGAGTGATTTGGACGCTAACAGAGTGCCACGGGCAATGTCGTCGACATAGGTGAAGTCGCGGGTCTGGGTGCCGTCACCGAAGACGGTGATGGGAGTGCCTTCCTCGATCCACTTGATGAAGCGAAAGGGGGCCATGTCAGGACGACCGGCAGGACCGTAAACGGTGAAGTAACGAGTGATCGTCACATCGATGCCGTAGATGTGGTGATAGGTGTAGGCCATCACTTCGGCCGCTTTCTTAGAAGCCGCGTAGGGAGAGAGCGGCTGATCCACCGGCAGACCCTCGTGGAAAGGCATGGGCTGCCCGGCGTAGAGCGAGGAAGTTGAAGCGAGCACGAGCTTGGGACAGACGTGCTGGTGCATCAGCTCAAGGATATTGAGGCAGCCCTGGGCATTGGAGCGCATGTAGACATGCGGGTCCTCGATGCTGTAGCGAACGCCGGCTCGAGCGCCGAGGTTGTAGATCACGTCGAAGGAATGCTTTTCGAAGATGGGCTTGAGCTCGTAGAGGTTCTCAAGATCGGCTTCGTAGAAGGTGAAGCCCTCGCGGTCTTTCAGCGTTTCCTGGCGGTGGTCTTTGAGCCGCTTGTCGTAGGCATCATTAATGTTGTCCAGGCCGATCACATTGACCCCTTCGTCGAGCAGAAAGTGGGCGACGCGATGACCGATGAAGCCGGCGGAACCGGTGACGAGGACAGTTTTCATGCTGAAGGCTATCGCATGATAGCCCCTTTAACGGCTTTGATGTCGACGCTCTCGATAGTTCGTATGAGAGAGTAATCAAAGCGATCCAGTATGTAAATTATGGAATTTGAGTTTTTCCGGTGCTTTCGCTCCATGATTCTTCCCCCGCACAGGTAGATACGCGTATCATCGTAACAGATTCCCTTGCAAAATGACTCCTCGGGATCGTGTTCGAATACCAAGTCTCCGTCGACCATCAGGCCGGAGCGGCGGACATGCTTCACTCGTCTACCTTTGTTTGATGTCCCGCAAATAACGATTGGCTTTCCGTCGAGAAACTGGAACTCGTGAGTTTCCCAACCCATTTCGAAGCGGTCGAGTTCGTTGAACTCCATGTCAGTAACAAGCACGCCGCTGGCGGCGTACTGGGTGGTCGTGAGCCAGTTCAAGTCGATGTAAAACCGGTCTTCGTGCCGAATGATGTTATTGAGGTGATTGTAATTCTTCTTGTACTTTACCTTTCGCTTCGGGTTGGGCGGGGGGATTTCAACGATTCGAACGAGTTTCAAATCGAGGTCGTAGATCCAGATCTGGTTGATCTTGGTGGCAGTGATGTAGAGAAGGCCGTCATAGCACTGCATCTGGTGGAAATCCGGAGTAGGATCGTAAAGCTCAGTTTCCGCGGCTTTTGAATAGTCGGAGATGGAGAGCTTGTATATTCGGCTAAGGCTGGCAACGAAGAGATAATCGCCGACCAACTCGATACCCATCATGGCCTCATCGTCAGAACTGAAAAACACGCATTCGTGCTGATCGGTGTCGGGATCAAAGAGGACAACTTGTCCCCTTTCAGTTGCGAGGAGAAGTTCTGGCATGGACTGAATTACAGGAAAACTTTGGCACCATCTTTCTTGGCGCTCTCGTATATAGCACAGATCAATGCGACCGCAAGACGTGCCTCCCTGCCTCCGACGCTGGGCTCCTGTCCCTCCTCGATAGCTTGAACAACGTCCTCGAAGTTGAGTTGGTGACCGGCGAAATTGATCGCTTTGGGATCGTTGGCTCCGAGGCCTTTGGCCTCGCTTCCATGCATCAATTCGGCTTCGACGGTGGCGTCTTCGGGAGCCGGTTCGGCGAAGTCCCAAACGCGGAACTTTTCGTCGGCCAGGAAAGCGGAGCCCTGGTCGCCGCAGAGATGGACTTCGGCGGGGTGACCGGTCGAGGACCAGCAGGCGGTGGAACCCTGGATGACGCCGCGGGCGCCGTTCTTGAATTCCAGGATGGCAACGGCGGTGTCTTCCACTTCGATGCCTTCGTGAGCAAGGCAGGCCATGGAGGCGGAGACAGACTCCACGTCGCCAGCGAGGTAAATGAGCTGGTCGATGAGGTGGATGGACTGGTTCATCAGCGCCCCTCCCCCGTCGAGCTTCCAGGTGCCGCGCCAGGCGCCGGAATCGTAGTAGGCCTGGTCGCGATACCACTTCACGTAGGCGTCGCACATGGTGAGGGTGCCGAAGCGCCCGTCGTTGACGGCTTTCTTGAAGGCATCCATGGCCGGGTGAAAGCGGCGGTTGAAGATACCTGACAAAGTCACCCCGGCATCTTCACAGGCGGAGATCATGAGGTCGATACGCTCGGGTGTGACCTCGAGTGGCTTTTCGCAAATGATGTGTTTGCCGGCCCTGGCCGCGGCAAGAGCAGGCTCGAGGTGAGCACCGCTGGGCGTGGCGATGGTGACGATGTCCAGCTCCGGGTCGGCGAGAAATTCGTCGAGGTCGGTGTAGCCTTTGCCGCCGTGGGCAGCGACCAGCTCATCCACCGCATCCTGGCGACGTCCATAGAAGGAGTGCAGTTCGCCTCCGGCCATGGCCTTGATGGCCTCGGCGTGGAAGTTGGCGATCATGCCGGCACCGATGATTCCGAATTTCATGTCTGTAGGA
>SPKZ01000875.1_pt1 | contig 11026 bp, 7 predicted proteins | sample 2456571 | NCBI WGS metagenome assembly SPKZ01 (sample SAMN11192286, study PRJNA482655) | marine metagenome | biome: ENVO:00000447; feature: ENVO:00000244|ENVO:00000211|ENVO:00000569|ENVO:00002023; material: ENVO:00002151; isolation source: ocean water from marine abyssalpelagic zone ...
CAGCACATACTCTCGATCGGCCTCCCGCATACACAAATAGGTGGGCACACTGTTTACCAACGGCTTTTCCTTCAGGTAGTAGCGAATCATGTCCGGCACATAGGCGTATACCACTTTATCGTCAGCTACCCCAGCGCCAGGGGCGTTGGCAATGGCGACCTTCCCGGCCTTCCAGCTTCGCATTAAACCCGGGATACCCAACACTGAGTCCTCTCGAAACGCTTCGGGATCCATGAAGTCTTCATCGATACGGCGATAGATAACATCCACACGGGCTGGGCCATCGACGGTGCGCATATAGACGCATTCATCGTCACCCACAAACAGGTCAGTCCCTTCGACTAACTCCGCACCCATACCCTGAGCGAGAAACGCATGTTCAAAATAAGCAGAGTTGTATATGCCCGGCGTTAACACCACGATGGTAGGCCTCCGCCTTTCCCGTGGCGAGAGTGACGCCAGTGTGCTGTAAAGCTGCGAGGGATAGTCATCCACCGGCAAGATGCTGTGGTTCTCAAACAGCTCCGGCAATGCGCGCTTGGTGATCTCGCGGTTTTCCACCATGTAGGAAACACCCGAAGGCACCCGAAGGTTATCCTCAAGTACGTAGAATTTCCCATCGCCATTACGCACAAGATCGGTGCCGCAAATATGAGCCCATACACCGTGGCGCGGCGACATACCCATGCATTGCTCTTTAAAATTCGGTGATTCGAGCACAATCTCAGCAGGCACAACCCCATCGGCGAGTATGCGCTGCTTATTGTAAATATCGTCGATGAAGCAATTAAGGGCGCGCGTGCGCTGTACAAGCCCGTCACTCACCCGAGACCACTCTTTGGCGGGAATGATTCGGGGGATGATATCGAAGGGCCAGGCGCGATCGATGTTGCCGCCTTCGGTATAGACCGTGAAGGATATTCCCATATCACGAATAGCCACTTCGGAGGCTTCTTGCCGAGCGGCGAGCTCCGCCCCACTAAGTTTCCGCAACATATTCACAGCCTGACGCGCCGCCACTCGGGCGCCGCCCTTCTCTGTAATTAACTCATCAAAGAAGTCGCTTGCGCGATAACGATTCCAGATATCTTCCATGGTGCTTTCACATTGAGGCGAGACGACAGTCTAGCAGAGTGTTAGTACGCTCTGGGGCGTGGCAACGCTGTACCACCTCAAATACCTAAACGCGAGAACATGCTTGGCGGGGTTTTCCAGTGACAGTTCGCTGCTATAGTGGGTCGATGTTCATTCGCGCGCTTACAAACGGGTGCCAATGGGTCAGCGCAACACCGACGGGGAATTCGCCATGCCAAACACGCACTATCGCGCCTGCCACTTATGCGAAGCGATATGTGGTCTTGTTATCGAGACTGAGGGCGACAGCATTGTGTCCATCAAAGGCGACCCCGATGATCCCCTGAGCCGCGGTCACATATGCCCCAAGGCGGTCGCATTACGGGATTTGCACGAGGATCCTGACCGTCTGCGCCAACCGGTGAAAAAAGTAACTGATGCGGATGGCAATACCCAGTGGCAACCCCTCTCCTGGCAGGAGGCACTGGACGAAACGGCAGAGCGACTGCTGCAGACCCGACGAGACCATGGCGTAGACGCTGTGGGCGTTTACCTGGGCAACCCCAGCGTGCACAACTACGGCATGCTCACACACCAAAACAATCTGTTCCGGTTTTTCCGCACCAAGAATCGATTTTCAGCAACCTCCGTGGACCAGCTACCCCATCATCTGACGTCGCTCTGGATGTTTGGCCACAAGTCGCTCTTTCCCATTCCCGACATCGATCGTACAGACTACTTCCTCATGCTAGGCGCGAACCCCATCGCGTCCAATGGCAGTATCTGGACAGTGCCGGACGTGCGTAAACGCATTAAAGCCCTGAAAGCCCGTGGTGGGAAACTCGTGGTGATCGATCCCAGAAAAACTGAGACTGCGGAACTTGCCAATGAGCACCTGTTTATCAAACCCGGCACCGATGCGCTGTTCCTCGCGGCCATTCTTAACACGCTATTTACCGAGGATCTCGCCGAACCAGCACACCTTGCCGCCTACACCAGCGGGCTTGAGGAAGTTGCGGCAGCCATCTCTGGATTTACCGCAGAGAGAGCGGCAGCACACTGTGGCATCGATTCCCAAACGATCGAGCGTATTGCGCGAGAGTTAGCTGCTGCACCAACAGGCATTTGCTACGGACGGATGGGGGTCTCAACCCAAGCTTACGGCGCACTGTGCCAATGGCTGATTCAGGTCATCAACGTGGCGACCGGCAACCTTGATAAAGAAGGAGGCTCACTCTTCACCCTGCCCGCTGTCGATCAGGTGGCCGCTATTGGCCCTGGCGGATTCGGCCGACACAGAAGCCGGGTTCGGGGCCTGCCCGAGTTTGACAGAGAACTCCCTTCGGCCGCCCTGGCAGAGGAAATCGCAACCGAGGGCGAGGGTCGGATTCGAGCCCTGTTTACGGGTGCAGGTAACCCGGTGCTCTCAACACCCAATGGGGCACAATTGGAGCAAGCGCTACCTAAACTCGATTTCATGGTGTCGCTTGACCCTTACATCAATGAAACCACCTGCCATGCAGACATCATTCTTCCGCCCACGTCACCGATGGAACACGACCACTACGATATGGCTTTTCACATCAATGCCATCCGCAACACAGCTCGGTACAACTTACCCGTCTTCGATAAACCTGAAGATGCGCTGCATGATTGGGAAATCTTCACCGAGTTGGGTAACCGCGTTGCACAGGGACTGGGAGAAGAACCGCGGGCAGCCGCTGCGCCACATGAACTTGTGGATATGGCCCTGCAGTATGGGCCTTACAGCCAGGCTCAGGGTAGCGACCACGCATTATCACTTTCCGCGTTGAAAGCTGCGCCTTCAGGCGTGGATCTTGGCCCACTCAAACCGCAGTTACCTGAGCGCCTGATGACATCCGATAAGCACATTCACTGCGCAGCGCCTGATGCGCTGGCGGATCTTCAGCGGCTGGCACACGAGTTCAACGAACCCGGTGCCGACGGTCTGCGCCTCATTGGACGGCGACACGTGCGCTCCAATAACTCCTGGATGCATAACTTCCATCGCCTGGTAAAAGGCAAGCCGCGGTGCACACTGATGATGCACCCACAGGATATGACCGCACACGCCGTTAAAGACGGTGGCCGCGCTACGCTAAACTCCAGAGTGGGCAGTATTGAGGTTGTCGTTGAAGCTACAGAATCCGTGATGCCCGGTGTCGTGAGCCTGCCCCATGGCTTTGGTCACCACCGCACCGGCATACAGATGGACACTGCGGAGCGTCATGCGGGTGTCTCATGCAATGACGTCACCGATGAACAGTACATTGATCAGCTCTCGGGCAATGCCGCCATCAACGGCGTGCCTGTTACAGTGACGGCCCTGCATTGAAGTGCGGCCTGGGCGACTGATACTGTCGCCTTGGCGATCTGGTGTGCGTATGGGCGGCGCTCGGACAGCAGCGCCGTTTCAATTTCCTACGATTTGGCTGTTACACTCGACGTAACACCCATACTTCGAGGGAAGCGCCATGGATTTTTCGACCATTGTTTTCTGGCTGATCGTACTGGGCCTGATTTTTTACGTTGTCAGTATCTACAACACGCTGGTTACTCTGAAAAACCGCTATCTGAATGCGTTTTCGCAAATTGAGGTACAGCTAAAGCGACGATACGACCTGATCCCCAATCTGGTAGAGACTGCCAAGGGATATCTGGCGCACGAGCGGGAAACGCTGGAAGCGGTAACTGCTGCACGCAACGACGCAGCCGCTGTGTTGGCCGCCATGGGCGAAGGCGGCATCGGCGGAGAGGCGATGGGCAAGCTCGCCAGTGCAGAAAACGCACTGCAGGGCGCCTTGGGCAAGCTGAACGTCACCATGGAAGCCTATCCGGACCTCAAAGCCAGTGAAAATATGCAGCAACTCTCCGAGGAGCTCACTACCACTGAGAACAGAATCTCCTTTGCACGCCAGGGCTACAACGACGCCGTTATGGCCTTCAACACCTATCGCCAGAGCTTTCCGCCTGTATTCTTTGCCGCCAAGTTCGGCCACCCAGCCGATGCAGAACTGTTGGAGTTCGAAGACTCGGCGCAAATTCAGGCGGCACCCAGCGTCAGTTTCTAGCGCTATCCGCCGGGCCCCGTTACCGCCCGGCGAATCAACCCCTCGCGATAACCGTATCTCGTGAACTTCTTCGAGCAACAGGACCTTGCCCGGCGCAATACGCGTCTGCTGACGGCGTTGTTCCTTGTCACCGTGGTTGGCCTCATCCTGATCACAAACCTTGCCGTAGCCGTCTTCCTGTATGCCGGGGACGCCGAGCGCGAGCTAACGCTCGCTTCCCTGGGACGATACTTCAGTTGGGAGCGGGCCGGCTTTACCGGACTTGGTATCGCAGCCACCGTGGCACTGGTTGCCTTCCTCAAATGGCTGCAGCTCTCCTCGGGGGGTAAAACTATTGCCGAAGGCATGGGCGGTACACGCGTGTTGCCACAAACGCGGGACAAAGCAGAGCGACGGTGCCTCAATATCGTGCAGGAGATGGCCCTGGCGGCCAATATGCCGGTGCCGCCACTCTACGTGTTAAACACCGAGCGCGGTATCAACGCCTTTGCCGCCGGCAGCGTGCCCGCAGATGCGGTGGTCGCTGTGACGCGCGGCGCACTGGAACATTTGAAGCGTCACGAACTTCAGGGTGTCATCGGCCATGAATTCAGCCATATCCTTAACGGCGATATAAAGCTCAATATCCGGCTGGCTGCACTGTTGAAAGGCATCACCTTCATTGGCGATGTCGGGCACCTGTTGATGCGCGCCGGCGTCTACCACCGTACCGGGATGAGGCGGCAGAACAATGAGGGCGCTGCCGCACTGCCACTACTGGGTTTGGCACTGTTCATTCTTGGCTGGCTGGGCGGTGTTGCCGCCGGGTTCATTAAGGCGGCGATCAGCCGCCAGAAGGAATTTCTAGCGGATGCCAGCGCCGTGCAATACACGCGAGACCCTGACGGCATCGGAGACGCATTGAAGGTCATCGGCGGATACATACCCGGTACTCTCGTGCATGCAGCGAGAGCAAACGAGCTTTCACACATCTTTTTTGGTCAAGTAGAGCATCGTCTGTGGCAGCAGTTTGCCACCCATCCGCCGCTCGATGAACGGATACGCCGTGTAGACAGAAGGTGGAATGGGGAGTACATCAAACGCCGCATTCAACATTATCAGGAGCAACCCAGCCATCCCGGTGCACACAGCGTGGGGGCTGGTCGCGCGGCGATCGTTGCGGCAGCGGCGGCGGCAGCGGCAGGTAATGTCGCGGGCGTTCAGGAAGCCCTGGCCGATGCCGGCAATTACCGGCAGTTCAAGGACAGTGAGCTATCGCCGGAAACACTGCGCGAGTTTGGCGAAAGCGATATAGCGGCCAAAAGCGGGCCTGATGCCACATTTGACGAACCCGATAGCGCAAGCGAACAGCAAACCGGGGGAACACCGACCGAGAACGCAGCCCTGCCGTCGGCGCTCACCCGCTATGCCGACGAACCACTGGGCGCAAGCGCGCTGGTTCTCTCGCTACTCATCGCGCCCGAGGAAGACATTAAGCAGCACCAGCTGCGAGTTTTGTCCGGGGCCGGGGTGTTAGGCCAAACCGAACTGGTGAATACGCTCTCACCCGCCGTTCAGGAGTTAGACGCGGGTCAACGGTTGCCTCTGCTGGAGATCTGCATCCCCGCCCTGAAAACCATGTCTCTAAAGCAGTATCGGACCTTCAAGAACTCTGTGCTGCGCGTTATCCAGGCCGACAAACGCACTGATCTCGGTGAGTGGTGTCTGTTTCAGTTGCTCCGGCATTATCTCGATACCGAGTTTGTTCAGGTGAAACCGCATAAATACCGCTACCGGCGATTGGCAAAAGTTCGCTTCCATCTGCGAGTTGTACTGTCTGTACTGGCCTATCAGGGGAGCGGTGATGCCGAGGCTGCTTTCAAACGTGGCGTGGATGAGTTGGACATGCCGAAACTGATGCTACTGCCAATGGAGCAATGCTCGGTGGCGGCGTTCAGCCGCGCGGCCCATGAACTGGGGGCCTGCTACCCCCTGCTCAAGCCGAGAATACTCAAGGCCATGGCGCTGGCTGCCAGCGAAGACGGGACCGTGTGTGAGAAAGAGCGTGAGCTGGTTAGAGCACTCGCAGCCGTAATGGGTTGCCCCATCCCCAACGATAACAACAGCCCGCTGGCGGAATTCGCAACCCCAACATAACCCCTGACGTGACGAACATGGGGCTACCTCGCGCAGTCCGTTGCGACCGCCCACGCTCTCATCACTGTTGGCCACTCCCCGCGGCCACCATCAAAAGCGTTCAGCCGCTGGCGTCCTGCGAGAGCACTGCTAGTCTTCTAAACATCTGATGACCACGGATGGCGTCAGACAACGTATCGAACATGAGCGAACAGGGAGGTTCATCATGGCCATCATGCAAAGCGCGGAGCTACTGCGCCGGGCCCGACTCACAGCAGGCAATCCAGCTCCACACATACGATCAGAGGCACGGCGCGAGGCACTGTCGAGTGGCAGAGCGCACCATGAGCTTGAGGAATCTAGCGGTCGCAACTACCTTCAGCCTCTGTCTCGAACCACGGACCGGGTTCTTCATATTCTGCTATCTGGCGACCTATCGCGTCTGCGGTCGGAGTCGGTTGCTGAGTCACTCGGCATCAGTTGCACCACCCTGCGTCGCCGGCTACGAGGGGATCACACCAGCTACCAATTCCTGCTGGACAGGGCACGCCAGTACCGCTGCGAAAAAAAGCTCAGGGAACGATGGCTGCCGGGCAAGTGCATGGCCGATGAGCTGGGCTACCTCGAGGTCAATAGTTTCTACCGCGCTTTCCGGCGCTGGACAGGCCTTAGCTACAGTCAATACAAGCTGCGCTACCACTGAGCTAAGTGACAGCGCGTCGGGCTAGCTGGCATCCCCGGATGGGGGTGTTACTTCGCGGGCGCCGGCCACACTCTCCACGGCCGCGGCTGAGTCACTGAACACCACCTGATCGCGACCCTGCGCCTTGCCCGCGTACATCGCGCGGTCAGCAGCGGCCATGCACGCATCCAGCGATTCACCTTTGCGGTGCAGCGATACACCAATCGTGGCGGTAATCGAAAGGTTGACGCCATCATGGGCGAAGCCATAACCGGCGATGGTTGATCTCAGGTTCGCAGCCACCGTCGAGGCCCCACGCTCATTCGTCTGCGGTAGCAAGATGATGAACTCCTCGCCGCCCCAGCGCCCGATGACATCAACCTCACGAAGTGCACCACGAAGGCACCCCGCGAGTTGCTGCAAAATGGCATCACCGCAGGCATGACCGAATCGATCATTCACGCGTTTGAAATCATCGATGTCCATTAGCATCAAAGCGAACTCTCGGCGACCTCTGAACACGCGTTGGATTTCGCTCAACCCTTCCTCAGTAAAACCACGGCGGTTGAGCAATTTGGTGAGCGGGTCGATACGCGCCATCTCCTGAAGGCGTTTATTGGCCACACTCAGCGCCCGGGTCCGTTCCGCCACCTCATCCTCGAGACGCGAGACGTTTGCTGTAAAACGGTTAGCCAGCGACACGGCCATGGCAGCGAAGATGGCGACAAAGCCAAACGGCATCAGGCGCATCGTGTCTGTTTGCGCCAGGTCTATCAGCAAATCGTTGACACAGGTCATCGCAAAGATCATGACCCCCAATATCGACGTTCTCGCTTCGGGGTGCCCGTCGCGGAAACGCTTGATGAGGAGGACAGAGCCCAGAATAAGAAGAGGCAGGGACCATAGTTGAAAGTACGGCAAAGTAGACCACAGTACCGCCATGCCTGGGATCAATATCGCAGCCAACGACAAGACCACGAATGTGGCCTGATAAATGCGCAACCACTGCCTGATTTGAGTATCAAGCAGTGTCCATAGCATTTGAATCACGACGGCCGGGAAAATATAGATCGCCGCAAACTCAATTTTTTTCCACACCAGAAAAGAGAAGTCTATAGCGTACTTCCATTGATTCAGCGTGATTCCGTAAATCCCAATATTGATGGCAAGTAACCCTAGCCAGAGATAGCTGCGAAATTGCCGATTCCTGCGGTAGAGGTATATGTGGTAAATACCGAACCCGATAAATAATAGGCTGGCCAGCAGACCAGGTAGCTCGCTGCGTGCTGTTGACAGCAGCAAGTCGGCGTTATTGCCCAGTATGAAATCACCGTAATAGGGGCCACTGCCCCACGCATCGGTGATCCCGGCGTCACCACCCCATACACGCAACGCCAGCACCAGTGTTCCATCAGTTGCAACTGCGGACGATGGCACCGCGAGCACGCGAACACGATCATAATTTAGCTCAGCTAACGGCGGCAGCGCGCCCACACCGCCGATAAGTTTACCCCCGGCGTAGACCTCGAAGGCGCTCATCACTTTGCCGGTTTTGAGGGCGAGTTGAAATTGTGCTGGCCAATCTTGTGGCGTTGGCACGTCAAGTTTGACCGTCAAACGATACCAGGCGAGTTGATTGGTCTCGGGGTATCCACCCTCTGGCCAGCGGCCCGGCAGACGCCTATCTACCCAGCTCGTGTCATCGAATCTGGGAAGGGCCCATTCGGCATTGTCACCCGGTTGGAACTTCCACATGCCCGAGACAGATACGCCACGCATTAGCGCCTGCTGACCAATGCGGGGCTGCTCGGCTGCGTTTACGCCGGCTCTCGCAGGTATCGGCATCGCAAGCAGTAACAAGACCACGCATACGATAGCAGCGCCTCCCTGCAAGAGGTGGCGGCTGCTCGTGTGAAAAGCCGTGCGTGGTAAACCCATCGTCAGTTAAACCCGTCGAATATGGACACCCAAAGCCTAGACCACAGGATGGGTGCCGTTCGCGGAAATGTGTCTGTTGTGGAACCAGTTCACACTCTATCTCGACTTTTTGGGGGCTACTTCACAGCCTGCACGGCCAGACCGGCATATTCATGCAGGGCACGGGTGGTGCGCGCGAGGTCTTGCGCGGTAGGCAGCCATCGCGGTACGGAGGGTTTAACGAGCATCACCTGGAAATCAGTGGGCGCGGGGATAACATCAAAGCCCTGCTTCTCAAACCAGCGTTGGGCTCGGATCATGTGGTAGCCCGATGTCACCAATAAAACACGTTCGATGCCCTTATTGCCGAGGAGAGCGGCCGCATAGACCGCGTTTTCTTCCGTGGTCCGGCTGTTACGCTCGAGTAACAAAGCTTCATCTGGAATGCCAATCACGTGCATGATGTCGCGCATGCGTTCAGCCTCGGGCCGCTCGTCATCGCGGGAACCGCCGCTCAAGACTACAAGAGGTGCTTTGCCCGTCTGAAACAACTTGGCGCCATAAATCAGCCTGTCGGCGGCATGATGTAAGTCTGGCAGCGTCCCGAAATGCACGTCTCCCCTGTCTACGCCGCCAAGCACCACAATTGCTTGTGCGTCGGGCAGCGCAGAGACAGTTTTCGGGCGTGCATCGGCCTCCAGTGAGGCCATCAACGCATCGGCGAACAACGCTGTTGATGCTATCCACAACCAAACCATCGCCAGTGCCTGGACAAGCAACCCGAACAGGCGCCCTCTCACGGATACCGCAATGACAAGGATGCCGATCAAACACAACAACATCGATTGGGTCAGCGGATAAATACACAATGAAACTAGCTTGGTCACTGTGAAACTCATCGCTATAGTTTGCGCCAGTTCACGAACTGAAGATATGCGTAATAACAAGCATTTCCGCGATCCACGTTAAGTGTTAATGTTCGCTAGTATTAGTATTTAAAAAATGACCGCTCCGATGCAATTTGATCGCTTCTACTGGCGACACGCTCGATATGGCGTGTTCATGGCCATCGCATGCGCCTGCTTTACCAGCCCCGCGCTCTCACAAACTGTGACTGTCGCATCCGGCGCCAGCTTTGTCTTGGGAGCCGGTACGCTGACAACCGGCTGTGGTGATGTAAACGTGGCGGGTCAGTTTCAGGTAGGCTCAGGCACGGTAACCGGCACAAACAACGTCAGCATCAGCGGTGGCACACTCGATGGTGGATCGGGCCTGGTCTCACTCTCTGGTAACTGGAGCAACGCCGGCACCTTCGTTCCCGGCTCGGGTACAGTTCGGGTAGTCGACGGCTGTGGCGCCACAGAATCGCAAATCATAGGCGACAACACGTTCGCCGCTTTCTCCGCGAACTCAGGCACCGGTAAGCAGCTAACGATTGCATCCTCGTCAACACAAACGTTCAACAACGCGCTCAGCCTAACTGGTGCTAGCGGCAACCGTTTATTGATCCGCAGTAGCACGCCCGGCAGTAGCGCAGCCTTCGTACTGAAACCGGGAGCCAGCCAGACTATCCAGTCAGTTGATGTAAGCGACAACGACGCGAGCGGCGGCGAGACCATCGCCCCGGATGTGCCATCCGCCTTCGACTCGGTTAGAGGCAGTAATCTTCTCAACTGGTTTGTTGAGATAGCGCCACCTATTCCTGTAGATACGCTTCCGTTACCTGCGCTGGTTGCGCTCATCGCATTAGTTGGACTAGCACTTCGCAGGAAACTCCCGTCTACACGAGCCGCGCATAACGCATGACACGCTTCCCCCGAGGTGTTAATGCGCGCTTGCAGCGCAAGCGCCTGGCAATCGCGATAGCCTCGCTAACATCGCTGGGCTACGCCACCACTCCGCTTTCCCAAGACGTGGATATTGCGCCTGCGCCCGGCGGTGCAGTGAATGTTCGAGGCGTCGTGCGTCTCCCTGACGTCAGCGGGACACCTCAGAATAGTGACCCACTGTGCTACGACCTGGCGACGGGACAAATTACAAACTGCGCACCCGGTACAGGCGTCGGCGCAACGGGGCCGACCGGACCGACAGGTCCCACCGGTGCACAAGGTATTCAAGGGCCTACCGGAGCCCAGGGGATTCAAGG
>SPKZ01009780.1_pt1 | contig 11022 bp, 7 predicted proteins | sample 2456571 | NCBI WGS metagenome assembly SPKZ01 (sample SAMN11192286, study PRJNA482655) | marine metagenome | biome: ENVO:00000447; feature: ENVO:00000244|ENVO:00000211|ENVO:00000569|ENVO:00002023; material: ENVO:00002151; isolation source: ocean water from marine abyssalpelagic zone ...
ATTAGAGATAGTTCCCATTATCTGTCCTTGTAAAGCTGTGGTGAAAATCTCAAGGTCTCAATAAATAAAGATCTATTCGTTTACAGTTGCATTCCATTGTCATTAATTTTAAGCAATTAAAACAGAATAGCACAGCCATCCTGACTGTAAGCTGAAGTAATTTTCAAGCTAGATTAGGGCTATTTTTAGCGCAATGAATGGCTCGATACTGTTTTAAAAAGCTTAAGTTTTTACCGTTCAAGTAGAATTTTCTTGGCACCAGCAGCCCAGCAAGCGCTAGTGAACGACAGGTATGATTATAATACCCAGCGCCAGCCCTAGATTATCACTGGGCTGTTTTAATCATAAGAACTGAGCAATAGTCTGCTGTAGCTTCCTTCAAGCAGTTTCTCAGATTACTGTTTTCAAACAACTTGCCACTTTTAAAAACTCCACAATTCCCGGTTTTTTTGCCTGTAATTTTAACCAGGAAACGTGTTCGACTACCTCTTCTTTACAATCAATAGGCACCAGTCTATAGCGGCTATTGTCGGGTCGAAGATCATCGAGCAGGCAAAATCCAATCCCTAAATTAAACGCTACTGCATCACAAATCTGCTCGCATAGTGCCATTTGCATATCAATTTTCGGGGTAATTCCACGCTCTGCAAATAACTGATTAACATATAACTGAGTAAAGGAATCAGCTTTGCCACCGATGATAGATTCATCAGAAAAAACCGATATGTCGGCAGAATCAAGCTGAGCCAAGTGATGTTTAGGATTGAGTACAGCGACCAAACTATGCCGATGATAAGCCATAGTGGCAACGTTTTTAGGGGCGTTCAACATCGGAAACAAGCCAATATCAGCCTCTCGATTCAACACGGCAGCACGACAGCTTGTTGTCGTTCCAGAGATGACCTTCAGCCTAGAATTTGGATACTGCGTTCTAAACTCTGCCATTAGCGGCATAAAAATAATGGTCGAAGATGTCGCGACCTGCAGTTCGAAATTTTCCGCAGATGACTGCTGATTGAAAAGCTCATCTACGGCTGCATCAAGATTCACATATTCGCAACTTAATTCAAACAGTTGCACACCAAAATCAGTCGCTTTTACCTCTTTGCGATAGCGTTCTAATAATACCTGCTTAGTGCGCGCTTCTAAGCGCCTTACCTATGAAGTTATCGCCGGTTGACTGACGCCTAAATACTGGGCTGCTTTTGTAAAACTGCCATATTTGACCAGGGCATGAAAACTACGAATTTCACTAAGGGTTATATCCATTTATTAACTTCATTAATTGCATTGCTTTGAAGGAAGATGCAATAGATCCTAGCTATTCTAGGTATTGAGAATAGCTAGGACTTATCGACAAGTATCTCAGCTGTTCACTGCGAATTTTTAACCGTAGACAGTGGTGTGATCGACTGGCCTCGGTCCTCTAATAAGGGTATCGATGCAATCAGTTGCTGGGTGTAGCTCTGCTGTGGATCAAGAAAAATCTGTCGCACAGAGCCCTGTTCGATCAGCTCTCCATAACGCATCACACAAACCCAGTCACATAAATTAGCGATGACACTCAAATCATGAGAGATAAACAGAATGGTTAGTCCCAACTCGTCCCGCAACGATTTAAGTAACGTGAGGATCTCGGCTTGTATCGAGACATCCAGTGCGGCAACAGATTCATCTGCCACGATAAACTGTGGTTTGCAAACCAGTGCCCGAGCAATACTAATGCGCTGTCGCTGCCCACCAGAAAAAGCATGAGGAAAGCGGCGCAAGTGATCGATATCGATAAAGCATTTTTTTGCAACTTCTACCACTAAACGGTCGGTTTCACTGCGACTTTTAGTCAACTTCATCGCCTCTAACGGCTCGGCAATAATATCACGGACGGTCATCCGCGGGTTGAGTGAGCTGTAGGGGTCTTGAAACACTAACTGGGCAATATTTGCCAGGTCTTTACGTTTGAAGGATTGTTTTTTATCAAAACTCAACCCACCATTGTCAGTGTGGTAGGTCACCTGCCCATTACTGATTGGTGAAGCGCCCAGAAGGGCTTTACCAAAGGATGTTTTCCCCGAGCCACTCTCACCTACCAAACCAATGATATGCCCTTTGGGAAGTGCCAGTGAAATATTTTTTACCGCGTTAAAGTATTCTGCTTTACGGCCAACACTGAGCATTTTATAGGTGACAGATAAATTGTCGATAGTAACGATCGGCGCTGGTTTTACCTTGGGCGCCTCAGGGAGGTTACTTAAATTAGGCAGTGCATCCAGTAGTTTTATGGTGTACTCATGCTCCGCTGAAAATAGCACTTTATCGGTGGTGCCGGCCTCAACAATCTGTCCGTTTTTCATCACTGAAACTCGATCTGCAATCTTCGATATCACCCCTAAGTCATGGGTAATAAACAACATTGCCATACCATACTGCTCGCGAAGCTCTAACATTAATTCTAATACTTGTGCTTGTATAGTCACATCAAGTGCTGTAGTTGGTTCGTCTGCGATCAACAATTTAGGCTTGGTCGACAATGCCATTGCTATCATTGCCCGCTGACGCATGCCGCCTGAGAGTTCAAAAACATACTGATCAAAACGCTTTTCAGGCATGGCAATACCGACTCGTTCAAAGAGTGCGATACCGCGGCGTCGCGCCTCTTTTTTATCAATCCCCAAGTGAATTTGCATGGTTTGTATAATTTGGTCACTGATCCGAATCGCCGGGGCAAAACTGGCCATTGGCTCTTGAAAGATCATCGACACTGCCCCGCCGCGCACTACCGATAAGTCTTTGCCACGCAATCTCAAAACATCGATATCTCGCCCATCGTGATTAAAAATAATACTGCTGGGTTGCTGGATTAAGGTGTTATTGGGGTTCAGACGCATGATCGTCTTCGCCGTAACTGATTTTCCTGATCCACTCTCTCCGACTAATCCCATGATTTCTCCGGGACGCACATTGAGGCTCACATCTCTAACGGCATGTACCATCCCCTCATCAGTGCTAAAATCTATGGTTAAGTTTCGAATATCGAGCAACAGAGGGTTTTTAGAGTTACTCATCTACTTTTTCTCCGCATAGGGGTCAGCTGCATCCCGCAGGGCATCACCGACAAAAACAAAAGCCATCACCAAAAATACGAACAGTACCACAGGAAAAAATTGCCAGATCATATTTTGTTGGATATCTGGATCCTGCGCTTTTTGCAGTAGCACCCCTAAACTGTTGATAGGTTCGGTTAAACCTAGACCTAAAAAGCTCAAGCTGGTTTCGGCCAAAATAACGTAGGGAAAATTGATCAGCGTATCGACAATAATATAACTGCCAAAACTAGGTACTAGGTGACGCCAGATAATGCGCCAAGTACTCGAGCCGCAAAGCTGTGCCGCCAATATATAATCTTGGTTGCGCTCGGTGAGTATATGGGTGCGAAGACGCCGGCCCAGTGCGGCAAAATCCAACGCGCCAATGACCACTGCGATCGCAAAGTAGCGCTGTATTGGGGTTAAATCTATCTGCGCCAATGCAACCGCACAGGCTAGGTAGATAGGAATTGGCGGTATTACTCGTACCGCCTCGGTAAAGCTCATCATCACCGCATCCACTTTACCGCCAAAATAACCACTTACGCCACCGACGAGAAGCGAGAAAAACAATTTCACGACTAGCGCGACTACTGCAATACTGATGGTCACCCAAATAGCATGAATTGAACGGCTATAAACATCTTTGCCGTCTTCATCGGTCCCCATTAGGTGAATTTCACCATTTTCAACCCCGAATAAGTGTCGATCAGAGCGCCAATCTAAATCAAACCCGGCGAAGCTAAGATCGATTAAACTGTATTCCCAGCCCTGCACAAAAAACTGCAAGTAACGACGCTGCTCTGTATTGATAATGTATTTGTTTTGACTAGAAGAACTCAGTGCGTCGCTGGACGTCAGTGCATCTAAAGCATCCAACCCCCCTGCCGCGAGTGATTTGAAATCAAAACCGGTTTTCTCTTTTGTATAGGTATAGGCAAAAGGTCTCAGTGAAAAACCATTTTCATCGCTAAAGTGAATCCACTGTGGTGAACCGCGTCGATACTCTATATCAGCACCATTGATGGTGGGATCAATGGGTGAGAAAAACGGCGCGAAGAAGCTCATTATCACCATAGTCGCCAGGATCCAAGCGGCAACAACACCGGACATTTTACGTTTGAAGCGGTCTTTAATCAGCGATAGCTGACCCGCCGTATAATAAGACTCGTCTGATTGTGGTTTCTTTTTACGGCCAAATTTGGCCAAAAGTTGACTAATAGCCATGTTTATACCCCCAATACACTAATACGTACCCGCGGATCTATCGCCGCCAGCACCGCATCGGTAATGAAATTCATTGAAATAACCACTAGGGCCACCAGAAATAAAATTCCCGCTGCCAGCTCTTGATCATTGGTTTGGGCCAAAGCCTCTATCAACAACGCGGCAGAATCGGTTAATCCTATGACCACGGCGACTATCGGCAGATCATTAAACACCCGCTGGAAATCAAACCCTATACTGTTAAACAACGGACTAATTGAGTGGCGTACCGGATACCCACCCCACAGCGCCATGCCGGTAACCCCTCGAGCTCTGGCGGCATCTACGTAGAGTTTATTATTCTCATCGACCACTAGCGCACGTACTGTTTGCAATTGCAGCGCTGTTGCCGACCAGCCAATCACAAATATTGGCAACCAGACATGTCCGAGAAAGTCCCAGAGTTTGTCAACTTCAAAACCGTTGTCCCCAAACCAGGGGACATTTCGCCATTCATCTGAATATAATCCGGTCGGTGCAGACTCACCGGCGAAGACATAGAGCAGAATTATGGACAGTGCCAGTAAAAAATTCGGTAGTGCCAAACCTAAATAACTAATCAGTCGCAACTGTAAATCGAGTAATTTATTAAAACTGAGCCAAATAGTATTAACGATTTTTTCCCGCTTACTGTTTAGTGGATTCTTATCAGTCCAATCTTTATTGATACTAAAGGCCGATAAAATTCCGAAGGGTAAAGCGATTAAGTAGGAGAAAAACAATGCCGCTATACAGAACCAAAAGCTCATCCAAAATCTATCTCCAAGCGCCAGATTAACCGACTGACGTTTTGCACAGCTAAAACCTAAATCACCGCGCAGTGCCAAATTGCTGACCCATTTCACCCAACGTACGACGAGGGGTTTGTCTAGACCCATTCGGGCCCTTTCTGCATCAATATCCGCCTGAGTGATGGTCTCTCCCTGAGTACTTTTGTAGGCGATATACTTTTCAGCACAATCTCCTGGTAATACTTCCATCAGTGAAAAGACAATGCCACTGACCACCAACAGTGTACCTAGTGCCAGTAAATAACGATGTAGAACATAACTAAAGTACTGACTGGAGAGGCCTCGCCAGTAAAAGAAAGCGCCAATGGTAATTAACAGCCATAGTAGCCAAGTATTTGCAAAGAAGTTAGCCATCAATTAACAATCCTCAAAGCCGCTGATACCAGTACTATTACTTAGGGAAGTTGCGAGTCAGTCCAAACGTTTTAACACTCCCCGTTTAAGACCCAGGGGTGGCAATTGTTTAGATTTAGATATCAATAATAGGGAGTATTAAGTCCGTAACTACAAGTCGACATCTATTGGCAAGTGGGCTGTGCTCCCGTAAAGGGTCAGACACAGTCACACTGAATCACATATAGCTTAGTGTACCGCTGCTTTCATCTGGTTATATTGGTTTTTCAACAACAAAAAATCCCTCCACCGAGATACCATTCTTATTCGGTGGGGGCCAAGCATACAGAGATGCTTAGAAAGAAGGGAAATTGCTCCCCCTCTTTCAGGTGCTCAGACGTGTGAATTATTTCACACCATCCTCATCTAGATACCACTGCGTAGGAAGGTAGGGATATACCCAGTAATAATCATACGAGTGGGTTTTTTGCACTTTAAAGTTACCTAATTTATTACTGTAATAAATAGGTTGCACCGCTTTCACAGTACCCACCACAAACAGATCATCAACGATCCTAGTGACTATTTCTAAGCCAATTTTATTGGATTCATCAGAACCTATTGCTAAAGTGACGAATTTATTGGCAAGTTTTTCCATTGCCAATATGGTGGCAGGTGGTTTGACTCCCTCAGCTCCGTTAGTTACCTTATATTGATCCCACAACATACCGGTGCGCAGATCGAAAAAGGTGCCATAAGGTGGTAACACATCTTCGGTTTTAGTCGCAACAGTAGGCAGTGGACGACCCATTGTCCAAGAGAGAACACTTAAGGTATTAGCACTTTGCGAATTCCGATACTCGTCGCTGGTGATCTCTTTTATATTGGTTTTTATACCAATTTTGGTCCAACTAGCGGCAATGATTTCCGCCAATTCGGTCGGGGTCCCCTGAGTTGAATACTGGAAGGTCAGTTCAAACTTTTTACCCGAAGGCAACTGGCGTAAGCCATCATTATTTTTATCCATCACCCCCGCTTTATCGAGTAAGTCAGCAGCGAGCTTAGGATCGAACTGAACCCAGCTAGTTTTTAAAGCATCGGTTATAAAAGGTGCTGTATCGGCATCAATCGCCGTGAACTGCATCGGAGTTCCGAGATTAAAAAAGGCAATTTCATTAATTTTGTTACGATCAATCGCCACCGACATCCCCCGTCTAAAATTGATGTCGTTAAAGACCGCACGTTTTTCAAGATCTTTATCCGTCATATTGAAAGCATAGGTAGTTTGGGCAATCTGCGGTCGCAGCGAAATTGAGTATTTTCCCTGAGCCTTGTTTTCTAACAGCACCGGGACCGAGGGTAAATTAACCGCCTGGGACTTATAGTCAATCTCGCCGGCGATCATTTTCGCCAACTGGATATTTTCATCCGAGACATATACTTCACTGATTTCATTGATATAGGGAAGTTGATTACCCGCGGTATCCACTTGGAAAAAGTACGGATTGGCCACTAAGTGTCGTCTTTCTAAGGTCTCTTCAACCACAATAAACGATTCTAAAGTGGGCGCTATTGCCGTGAAACCAGCTTTTACCAAACGATCTGAAGCGACTTTATCCTTGAGCAGTGGTGTCGGGATATCTTTCCAATCTGACTGACCGTAATAGAAGTTCACCAGTGCATAGCCATCTTCGAAGCCAAGGGCCTGCGCGTCTTTATCGGCATTAGTATTGAATTTAGGATGGAATTTTTGCAGTAGATGTTTAGGTTGAAATGGCTGCGCGTAATCTTGGGCGAACATAGCGATCAGACCAGGCTTAGGAGTTCCCATGTTAAAACGCACGGTGGTCTCATCGATCGCTTCAACCTTCATCGGCTTGCCGTCTGATAGGAAACGGTCTTTAGCCTTTTTGATGATATTGGTATCCATCAACATATCGTGGTACCAAAACACCACATCGGCGGCGGTAAAAGGTTGGCCATCAGACCACTTGTGTCCCTTGCGGAGGTTAAGTGTCAGTTCGGTATAGTCGCCATTCCAAGTCCAGGAAGTAGCCACGTTAGGTACAATTGTTTGTAAATCATCACTATAGCGAGTCAGATTGACATGGCGGATAGAGAGCAGATCGGAGGTGCCAGATTCTGTCGCCTTAGAGATACCATCTAACACCCCGCCATATTTACCGATGCTTTTGTAGGGTACTACTACTAGAGGCTCCATCGGTAAACGTTTCGCCAGCGGCATCAATGCCGGGTTGCCGCCAATACGCTCATTCAGCGCTTTTATCATTGGGTTTTCGGCGAAATCCATGCTGCAGTTTTTAGCGCTTTCATACTCAGCGAGTTCAAACAAATGCGGATTCACTCCACCGGCGTCCGGGCCTGTTACCGACGGGCAAGCCGCCATTACGTTGGAAGTCATTAGCACCGAAGCGCCAACTATTAGCAGTTTCTTCATTATAATATTCCTATTATTTTTATTAAAGTAAGACAGCTAACTCAAGACTAAACTAACGGTCTCACGCGGTGTTTTCTAATCATTTATACATCTACTTTATGAACCTTATTTTTCGATTTATGCATTGCGCCAATCTATTATAGGCCACCCCTGTGCAATGGCATGTTGGCGTAATAATAATTCAGGATTTACGGCGATGGGGTGCTCGACTAATTGCAATAGGGCCAGGTCATTATTTGAGTCACTGTAAAAAGAAGCTTGCTCTAACCCTTCCCCCGTCTGTTCTAACCAGGCTAATAAACGCGTGACCTTGCCTTCTCTAAAACTCGGCACACCACTGATGTCGCCACTGAAACCCAGGCTGTTATTGTTTTTTATAGTCTGGCTTTCTAGCTCAATGGCCAGTACATCATCAATTTTCAAGTGCTGTGCGACTGCAGTTACTATAAATTCAACAGTCGCCGATACCAGCAAAATTCGTTTGTTTTGGGCCCGCTGTAAAACTAACAATTCATAGGCCTGAGGATAGATATTAGGTACGATATAATCGCGGACAAAACCGGCCATTAGGGCCGTTATTTCAGCTTGGCTTAAATGACTTATCGGCGCTAGCATGAAACGTATATAGGCCGTTATTGAATAAGTACCAGCCAGATACTGGGTATTAAATGCTTGATCTTGTTGTAACATAGCCGCGCTCGCTAACTGCTGATCGACTAAAAACTGACAAAACAGTGATGCGCTATCACCATTAAGCAGAGTATCGTCTAGATCAAATATTGCCAGTGTCATGCAGGTCGCCTAAGTCAGGTGTTTTTGTCAGGTCTATTTAGATATTCGATTAACTTTTCTTAGCTACAGTATAAGTGGTAAACTGCCATCTTCTTTAGGCGCTGTATTGCCCTTTCAGCAAACCTGGAGTCACTGCTTTACCGTGATCATTTAGCCCTAATAACTGGCAGATAGATCCGCAAATTTGCAATTGCTCTGGTTTAACATCTTGATCATGACTAAAGGCACTTCCCAAGGTGTAAAGCGGCACAGCACGCTCTTGTGGTAAAGTACCACCGTGACTTTTATCGTTATTCATACCGTGATCAGAGGTTACTAATACCTGATAGCCCGCGGCCAGCCAATCAGGCAAATACTCGGACAGTGCAATATCTGTCCCCCTGATGGTATTGCGATACTTAGCACTGTCCCAGCCTGCACGATGCCCAGCATCATCAATATTCATCGGATGAATCAGCAAAAAATTAGGATCGTAGCTACGGCGCAGCCATTCGGCATCGGCAAAGAGATGGTCATTGGGATAGTGGTTTTGATGGTAGAAACAACCATATTGAATGTTTTTTTGCGGATCAATGGTAATCCGATCACGTTTAGCACTGTAAGGTGATTGGTTGTAGAGTTCACTAAACCAGTGATAGGCAGCTGCAGCAGTGGTCAGCCCAGCGCTACGCGCCAAACTAAAAACACTTTGCTCTTTTGATAAACGCTGTATTTCATTGTGTACGATGCCGCTTTCTACTGGTGGTACCGCGGTGAGGATAGCTTCATAAAGCGGTCGAGACATCGAGGGGAGTTCGCATTCTAGTTGATAGAGAGTCGCCCGCCCCTGCTTGCGCAAAGCTTGCAAAAAGCCCATGCACTGTTCACCAGCGCTATACTCTAAACCGTCTAGAATTATTAAAATTACTTTATGAGACATATCCATATTCTCTTATTTTATTTTTATATATGCTATGTAATATTTTCAAAGGTATTCGAATTAGAGGCCTCAGGCAAGACATTTCAACCAAAAGTTATGATTTATTCGCATTGATAATCTATGCTTATATTAATAACTAAATTATATGGATTATATTGTCAACCAAACTTGTTATATTTATTTAATATTCATAATACCCATCTATAGACATATTACCCATGATTGGCATCAAGGCATGTTTTTATTTATTATTTTATCCCTACAAGCTTAAAAAATACCAACATACTGATTAATTCTCAAATTTATTTGTATATAACATTTTCTGACATGCCAGCATCACTAATATTCGTTCATTATAAATTCATAATGACTCAATATAAACACACTTATTAATTGACTATAACCTCACTATTAAGCACTTTTTCTGGCCCACTACCGACTGATGTTGGCTATTAGTTTACTTTTTGGCTCATCATTAGAGATCATTTCTAGCAAGTATCCGCCTCATGCATTTAGGTAAGGAACATGCGAACAAGTCCAACACGCCTCTGGCGTACAGAGCATTTCGAGATCTAGGCATCGATTACAGGTGGACTGGTTGTCCAGCGAAAATCGATAACAACGAAATCGGAATGCGCTGTGCGTCCCGAAGGGCGGGCCTAAAAACGGCTAACTACTTTGTCAGACCGCTTGGAAAGGACTCGTCATTCCACTGCGCTGCCTTTCGCGTATTTAGCCGTTTTTAAGCCCGCAGAGAAAATATTGGACTTATTCGCATGTTCCCTAATCAAGTACCTATTTTGACAGAGTTAATGCTGGGCTAGCCTCCATGATTACCCATCCTCAAAACGTCTCTGCTATGATTAAAAGAGACCTTGGCATTAATTAGGCAAAGGACACAATAACTACGCTCGGCAAAACGGCTTATAAACCCGTTCAATACCTGACAAGCCGGGTACGCAGCCCCCGTTTTTCAGCTAATTTTTCCCTGTCCTTCGCTCGCGAACTGATACTGAGGTATCCAATAAAATACCAAGCACCACTCGCTTTAGCCACTGTGCAGGAAATAGTTTCATCATCTCAGTCAAGATCACCCTTCACTTCCCTATTGAGCAGTAATTCAGACTACACTTAAAAAGTGTGGGTCAGGCAAATTTGACATTAGTAACAAAAGATACTAATGTCGATAGACAGTAACTAATGTTACTAATAAAAATAATCTTTAGGAGCGTAACCATGACGGATTTGTTTGAGAACCCAATGGGCTTAGATGGTTTTGAGTTTGTTGAATTTACGGCGCTGGAATCGGGCATTCTCGAGCCAGTTTTTGAACTGATGGGTTTTACCTTAGTGGCCAAACACCGCTCTAAAGCTGTTGAA
>SPKZ01009129.1_pt1 | contig 11020 bp, 5 predicted proteins | sample 2456571 | NCBI WGS metagenome assembly SPKZ01 (sample SAMN11192286, study PRJNA482655) | marine metagenome | biome: ENVO:00000447; feature: ENVO:00000244|ENVO:00000211|ENVO:00000569|ENVO:00002023; material: ENVO:00002151; isolation source: ocean water from marine abyssalpelagic zone ...
CAAATACCTTTAAATACATACTTTAAAGTAAGCACACCAAATCCGGTTGATGATAGAATGACTGTACCTACTTTAAGTGATACTGTAAATATGATTGATCTATACGATGGCTTATTTACTTGGGTTCAAGATAACAATGAACTCTGGAGGTATGATGGAGATAAATGGGGTAAATTTCAAAATGAAAATGAGAATAGTTTAAGTTATTTAGAATCTTCAGATACCATCTATGTATGTAATGACACATGTCAATATAGAACATTAAATCAAGCTGTAAGCTTTGCAAGCAAATATAAAAATGTTTATGACAGTTTATCTCGAAAGAAAGGTATAAGTATAGCCATAATTCCTAACTCAGATGGTTCAAGAACAAGATTAACGTCAGGATTGAATATGATTGGTCAAGACTTAGGACATATAGAATTCACTACTTTTGGACAAAAATTCTTTTTTGATGCTGCATCTGGCATTAATCTATTTTCTTTAAAGTTATGTAACAATCTAAATGTACAAAACTTCGATGTTGTAGGAAATAATATATCTAGAGGGTTTTTAATAGAAAACACATCAAACGTTCTAATTCAAAATAGTGATTTTGATTCATTAGGTAGAGGTTTTGCTGCATTTAGTTGTTCAGGTATATTTACTGATAGAGTTACAATCAATGAGTGTTTTAATGGAGTAGATATTGCAGGCTCTTTAATGTATATGAGAAGATCATCTGTGGATTCTTGTAGTTATGGTATCATATCTTCTAGAAATAGTAATCTACATCTGAGAGAAACCGATGTAAATGATAGTAAAATATTAAATGCATGGGTATATCAAGGAGGTATATTAAGCTTGGATGGAAATGCAAATGTTAATAGTCAGGGAAGATTACCAAATGACGTTCAAATAGAAGCAGGCTTATTATTGTCTAGAGGAGGTAATTTAGGAACAGTTGATAATGGGAATATCTATAATCAAGTCACAGAATTAGGTTTAGTTATAGACCAAACTAAACCAGTTCCATTTTTAAATTATACTACAGTCCAAGAACCTTCACCTACATCTGGTATCAGAACATATTGGAATACAGATGATAACGAATACAAAGTTAGCCCCGATAATCTAAATTGGGAACCTTTGATTTCACCATCTAACCTTGCTCAAGAAGGTGCAAACATTAATGATGTTTTAACTTGGGATGGCAATAAATACGTGCCTTCTAGTAGCAATACATTATCAGAATCAATCACATTGAAAGTTTGTAACGATACTTGCCAGTATAAGTCGATTGGTGCTGCCTTGGAATACTTTGCAAATTTGCAGGTTCCTTATGATAGCACCAGAGTTGACGGAACGGTTCAAATTGTCAGAAATAGTGACGGAACCCCCACTATACTTAGTGAGTTAGTACATCTCAAGGAGGAGCAAAACCTTGGCTGGGTGCATATCACCTCGAACGATGATACTGTGTATTACAATAAGCCAGCATCAGCAGGTTATCTTTTTCGTGCTGAGTTCACCCAATTCCCCAGAATCATCAACATTCACTGTATTAGCCAGAATAATGGGCAATTTCTTAGCGCTTCCCTCCAAAGTCAGGCAACCGTAACTAGTTGCATTCTGGAAAATTTTGAATCTGGCATTTACGGATTTAAGTCGGATTTATCTATCGACGGAAACGAGTTTAAAAACTTTTCCAGCAGAGCTGTTTTCCTAGACCTAGATAGTCGTGCTTATGTGCGGAACTGTACGGCTGATAATGTTTCGCAGCTAGTGTATATTGTGAATGGGGCTAAAGCATACTTGCAGAACAATACTGTCAGGAATTATAGTGCTCAAGGGATATTTCTTAGTGACGGGATTGCACAGATTGATGGTGGAGATTACAGAAATGACGGTGCTACAACTGATCCTAACGACATATTCATCAATGAAGGCAATATCTGCGTAATGACAGGTGGAGTTATGGGAGGCACCAATCAGCCTGTCAATCGTATAAGCGATGCAGGATTAATAACTAGAACAGGCGAACCAACTCCATTTGGCGAATACTCAACAGCCCAAGAACCAGCCGCATCGTCAAGAATCAGAGCTTATTGGAATACAGATGACAATGAATACAAAGTTACTTCAGACGGATTGACTTGGGAACCTTTAGTCCCGATAGGAGAAATATCTCCTTCGCAAATTGCTTATGTTGATTCAAATGGTGAAATTGTCGGAGATAGTAGCTTTGTAAATAACGATGGTGAGATAGATATAGGAACACAAACTGATAAGGTTAGAGGAATAGATGTTTTAGGTTCAGCCGCATACTTTAATCTACAAGAACAAGATTGGCAATTACTGATAAACAACAAAAACAATAGACCTGCAATAAGGGCAAGGGATTCAGATTTTGGATTAATAATAACTAGTCCAAACAGTGGCAGTGGAGGTATTGCAATCGGGCAAGAAAATGACCCATCCTATGGAGGTCAAGCAACTTTAAATATATCAACACAGGGAAACCAAAACAATACATTATCTGTGGTTGATAGCGCTAGTTTCGAACAAATTTTTACTGTCACTAATACAGGAAAAGTAGGGATAGGAATCGAAACTCCACTGAGAGCATTACATATCTCAGGCCCAGAAGAGCAACTAAGGCTAGAAAGCACTGGCACTGGCGGTGTAGATAATTGGCTGGAAATGGTGAACACCTCGACAAATGTATCAGCAGCTAACATCATTCAATTTTATAAAGGTGGAAACACATCGACAGATAGAACTGGTAGTATAGGTGTACCTAAGTCCATTGGTGATAGTGTAATTGTAATTGGGTTAACAAATGATACAGGTAATTCTGACAACTATAGATTCTATATGAAAGGGGGTGAAAATAGTTTTTTTCAAGCTACAGGTTATGGTAGAAATGAAGTAACAGGTAATCCAACAACATTTCCTGCATTTGAATCTAATGGTAGAATGATTGAATCACCTAGCCCTATTTACGCTTATTCAACAATAAGTGAACCACCTGCATCTTCAGGGATGAGAGTTTACTTTAACACGGATGACGCTGAATTAAAAATAAGTCCTGATAATTTAACTTGGCAACCATTGTCAGCTAATTGGTTAAAACCTGTTTTAGAAAACGGCAATGATGTAAATATTAATGCATCAAATAATAGACTTAATTTCAGAATAAATGCTCTTTCTATTGGTGATGGTCATTCATTTGTCTCTGGAACTAATGAATACAATTTCCTTTTTGGTAATTCTCATATAATAGGTGGAGATAATTCTGGGATATTAGGTGGACAATTTAACAGATTAGGTACAGATTTAACTAATGCTCCATCAACTGCACACAACAGTATAATAATTGGAGGATCAAGCAATTATTTATTGCAATCTTCTGAGTCTTCAGTGATAGCCGGATGTTCAGCATGTATTATTAAAGGAACAAATGTTTTTGCAACAGGAGCTGGTAATTACTCAGATGATGGATCAGACAGATCGTTGATATCTGGACTATCAGGTAGAGCTTATATTGAAAAATCTAAAGTTCATGGTGGTGGCAGAGAAGCGAGTGATCCGTCAGGGGCAGGTCATAATCAGGTAACTGAATTTCAACTTACAGGAAGATGGTCACAGTATTTAACTGAATTCACCCCAATAGATTCAATAAGATTAGATACTATGCGTAAAGGATACTCTGTTGAAGTAGAATTTTTAACTGTAGTTGAAGGGGTCGGAGCTGCACCTATGACATTAGGAAATATGCATAGTAAAAAAATAAAATACATTGTTCAATCAAATGGGGCAGGAGCAATTATAAGCAATCCTATTACACTAGAGGAATTATCATTTCCAACCCCTTCATCTTTTATTAATCCTGATGTTAGATGTAGAATAAATGGTAATCGCTTAGTATTTGACATGAATCCCGGGGATAACACAGGCAATGATTCTGGTAATCCAGCCGCATTTAAAACAACAATAGCAGTTAAAATGATAGAAATGTCGTTTTAATAGATATTTAACATAAACACAAACACATGAAAAATTTATTAGTATTAATTACATTATTTTATGGATCAACTATGATCGCCCAATCAACAGTTAAAGAAGAGTTCGCAAATGATCCTATTTTTAAAGGAATTGTTGCAGATGAATTGTTTAAAGTAGCAGTAATAGAAACAGCTAAAGAAACTAATATGTCTATAAGATATAGACCTATTTTTGATAAATATATTGTTTCATTGAAAAGATATCGTGAAGAATACACCGAAAATTTAGTTGAAATTATATTAAACAATGAAGATTATTTAAATGAATTATCTGCTAACAAAACATTAACAAATAGAGTGAGATATATCGTTAATAATCTCAATGCTTGGAAAGAAGCGGCAGATATTTATCTAAGAGAAAACATAGGAGAATATAAAGGGCCTTATACAACAAATGAAATTAAAACAAGGATAGTAGCTCTAGAAAAAAAATAACAGCGTAATATGAAAAAAAGTAAATTAATAACACTAATGATATTTTTATCATTATCCCTTTTCGCTCAAGAAAAGAAATATTCTGATAAAAGTTTTGCCGGAGTTATTGAAATATGCAAAACTGATGGTGACCCTAACCTAAATCCAGAGTTGGAAATGGTTGACCCTGCTACAGAATGTGTGATTGTAAGGGATACGGTCAATAACATTACGTATCAGTATGATGCTACGCTTCCGGTTGGGAGTAGGTGGGTTGAAAATGATTACACGCCAGATAGATACACTGAATCTAATATTGTAGTTCAAGTATGTAATGACACCTGTGTTTTCTCATCAATTAAGAATGCTATAGACAGCCTAAGCTTATATAGATATGCCAAAGGTGCAAATGGGATTGTAGAGATAACAAATAACTCAGACGGTTCTAACTTTGTGATGACTGATAGAATAGGTTATTTCAATGTAGACTTGAGATATATACAAGTAAGAAGCAAGGGGTCACGAAAGACCATTGAATACTCCCCGACAACACTAGGGAACCAGTTTTCACCTGCATTTAATTTTATTTTGGGTCATGCGCCTTGGTTTTCCAACTTTGTTTTAGAGAATAACGACACAACGCAAAACCCCGCTTTTGGCTGGAATTTAGCATCAGGCTTTTTGGAAGATATAGAGGTTAGAGGTTTTTTAGCTGGATTTACAATCGACGCAAGTGATGTAGAATGCTACCGATGCAGAGTTATAGGCGATGACAGTGGTAATTTAAAACCATACAGTAATCCAAATGCGTATGCGTTATCAACTGCCCAAGGCGGCAGCGAAGTGTTTTTCCCAAGATTTTTCGTTGACAGTATGTATGTAGGCGTTGAAGCAACGTCTGGATCAGACATTACACTCAGCCGCACGCAGTCATTTGATCTTTCTATTACAAATACCCTTGATTCTGGATTAGTAGTCAAAGGTGCTCATGTAGCTATATCTGGAAATCCTAGCATTAGGATGGAACAGGGAGTTGTAACTTTAGTTGGAAATGGCAACCCTACTTCCAACATACCATTTAACACATTCACAGAAAAAGGTGTGGTCTTAAATCCGAACAAAACTGTCCCATTCGGCGAATACTCAACAGCCCAAGAACCAGCAGCCTCTTCAGGCATTCGTACCTATTGGAACACTGACGATAATGAGTATAAAGTCAGTAAAGATGGCTTGACTTGGGAGCCTTTGGTTTTGCCCTTAGTTAACTTTCCTACTGTGAAATATGTAAGCAAGTCAACTGGTTCAAACTCAGCAGATGGTTCATTGACTAACCCTTATCCTGATCCTTGGACAGCAAAAGACAATTCCGATCCCGGTGATTATATTTATATCATTGACGGGTATTGGACAGTAGACACAGTAGGTTCAGGAGCAGAAATAGAAAAAACAGCTACTGATTTTAATCTGGCGGCTCCTATTGATCTTACTTATTATTTTTCCCCCAACACAGGTATTGAGGTAATTCAAAACCTTGGGGGAGATTTGAATGTCATTCCTGACTCATCAAATTATTTTAAGATACTAGGCCAAGGTGATTTTATCACTAATGGTAGTGAGTGGATTGATATGCAGGAGTTTGACCAGCCTTCTACTGATCCCCGGAAAGTTATTGTTTTTGAAGGCAATAAATACCAAGGGAGCGATTTTGTACAGCTTAGGAACAACATATCTGAGATAACAATAAACTTCAAAGAAGTCCGGATTAATAACAATAGTTCATACGCTTTTTATATAAGCCCAAATAATTCGGCATCAGCTTCAGGATACATCGTTGACAGCCTGAACTGTACTATTAACATCGGTAATCTATTTGCAGATAACATAACAACATCTTTGTTTAGGCTACAATCTATTTACAATAGTAATTATACGATTAATATTAGGAATCTTTACATCAGCAAGCCCCGTGCGGTTGATTTCTTTTTCTCTAGGGGTGCAAGATCAATTTCAAACTCAAACATAGAATTTAACTTAGGAAATGTGATTGCCTATAATGATTACATTAGGGATAGTCTTACTTTTCAGAGTTACGCTGACACGTTAACAACTACTTCAGCTAATGCAAATGATAGCACAGGCATGCTGGCATTTGTCAGAACAACTTGGGGTTCAAGTGATCGAGACGATGACGGCAACTCTACCATTAGTTTTAATTTTGAAAATATAGATTCAGATTTCCCAGTCCTTGGATCAACGGGTGATAACACATCAGATGCGGAAAGTATTCTCTACAGCTTCAATATCAAGCAAGGAAAATTCAATCACAATTCAGCAGCTTTTTTACTAAGTTCTGTAAGTTCTTGTGGAGGAGGCAGTACTGATAAGATTTTCATAAACTGCGATAATTGCAATGGCGATAGCAGATTGTTCCGATTTGGTTACGATTCAGCTGCGACTCAAGACGCGTTAGGGTGTGTATCTGAATTACAGATCACAGGGAATTACTATGTTAACGAGGGAGAGCCAATAATTCAAGCTCACCCACCAGAAAATATAGCTGGCGGCATAGATAATGTATTGACGATTAAGGACGCTTATTTTGACAATGGAACTACTGGCAAGCAATTTGAGGGCGTTAATTATACTCCGTCAATTTTAGTACAAAACTTTCACTCTTCTAATAAAAATGAAGGTGATTTTACTACAATACTGTTAGACGAATACGGTCTTCCATTTTTATACGATGGTACCACGATAGGGGTAGGTGATAGCATAGGAACAGGAATGTTTACTGGCAATTTTGTACCTAACTCTTGGTCGGAAAGACTACAAGTGAATGGTAAAATCGTCGCTTCTGAGTTGAGCTTGAATCGAAGTTTTTCAGGACTTCGATGGAATACTCCAAACAACCAGAATACTGTATTACAAATGTTAAACGGTAGAAGGTTGGAATTAATTGATGACACGCAAGACCCATTCAAGTTTGAAAGTCTTCAGCTTGATTTTGAACTTAAAACAGTACAGTTTACGCCTGACACTTCTGGACTACTCTTAGTGGGTGTTTCTGATGGAATTTCAGAAAATTTTCTTGCAGATCGACGTTTAACTTATTCATTTGCTGCCAGTACAGGAGTACAAAATGGCGGGTTGCATCAGGACAGTATTCCTGTTATTGCAGCTTTACGGAATGGGCAAGTTCGTCATGGGTGGTATGGGAATTTTGATTTTTTAGGCACACCTTCTAGTTTTCCTGCTTACGATAATCAAGGTAGACTTATTGAAACTAAAGGAGCTATCCTTCACGAAGCAAGTACTGCAACCGCTCCAACACCTGCTGAGACGAATATTTATTTAAACTCTGACGATAATGAAGTCAAGATCAGTACAGATGACTTGGCTTGGAAACCATTAGTTCCCAAAGACACAGTTATTATGCAATTTCCACTACTCCCTTACACTGGCAATTCTACTGATACTATTGCATCTAACGATGTCTATTACTTTGCTCCCATAGATGAGGCGATGGCAAATAGGAAGATTGTCAAGTTAGAAATATCATCTACTAAGCAAGTTGATCAAGATTTTGGATTTTGGCTTTACTCAGAAGACTTGGATGCAGCTACAAATACAGCAATTCTACCTGTATCACCAGTAACATTTTTTACTTTATCAGCTAATACTAATCGTGCAAGTTGGGATACATCAGATGCAGAAATTCCATCAGGTGGCAAAGGTGACCTTTCTCTAGGTGAGATGATGTTTGTCGAGATAATAAATGGCAATGTCGATGGCGCTGGAGGTATTGAGGATTATGTAGCAACAGAAGGTGCGAACGGACTTTACATTACTTTATATTTTGTCGAGTAATACCTTTTTATTAATAAAAAATTAAATTTTAACAGCAGTGAAAAAAATATCAATAGTTTATATATTATGAAAACATATAACATACCAAAAGGCAAACATTTAGATTTAAATTTACATCGCATTCTAACTAGATTAAAACCTATAAGAATACGCAAAGGGTTAACTATTAAATTTGAAGCGAGAATACTAACAGAGCCTTATGACATACGTCCTGATCCTGATCAAAATGATAGGCATAAATTATTTGGAGTAGGATTAAAATGGTTTACATTAAAAAACAACAAAAATGCAGCTCTTATTTCTTTTCAACCTGATCCTGCAAACAATAGATGGAATTTAGCACCTTATGCAAATAGATCATTTGGTTGGGAAACTGGATTGAATTTTCCAGTGAAAACAGGAGAATATTTCACAGGAGAAATATATTTTGAAGAAAAAAATGTTATTTCATTTACATTAAATAATGGATTAACTGATTCTTTCCCTTTTATTTATGATTGGGATTTCACCCCAAAATATGGTTCGATACTTTTACCTTGGCATGGGGGTAAAGATAATGACGGTAATGGTATTGGCGGTGTTTCTCCAGTTGATTTAGAAATAAAAATGTCTTATACAATAGATTAAGGTTTAAACAAGTCTTGCATTACCCATCCATGATCTCCATAGGCTCGATGTAAGGCTTGTTTTTTCTTGTTTTCAATCTTTCTCCTTTCAATGTCTTCTTTACTTAAATTAAGACCTAGAAATGCGCTTAAAACAGTTCTATGTACTTTTTCTGCTTTCTCTAATTTGTGATAAACATTTTGAGATATCCACAACGCCATAATCACTGACATCATTGCATCATCATGGAAACCCTCTTGATGGTCTTGTCTGCCATTTTTCCATATATATGTTTCCCATTCATTGACCTGTCTTGCAGAATAGCAAGTCAATAATTTATTTTCAACTCTAGATACGAATAAAGATATGGCACTATGTCTATCTTTTTGTATATGGAATCCATATTTAACATCGCTTTTAATTTTTTCTTTAGTATTTGTTATATCAGTATCATATTGATCTTGATACAACAACTTAAAGTCTCTTTTTAATAATAAATGAATAATCAATTTTGCATAACCACCAACTCTATCTACAACACACATCGCTTTATACATATTACAATATTTAAATGTAATATCAGCCATTTGTTCATCATTAGCATGACCTTTATATTCTAATACAACCTCCATTGTATCTAAATCAATAATAGATAATGCAGTGTAATCTAAACCACTTCCACTTGAAGGATCAAGTCCTGCTATATATTTATGACCTTCTTCCGGGTCTTTCCATATCCAAACTTTACGATCAAACCCTTGTTCTCTCATTGGAGGTCTTACTATTTCTCTACTGTAATACTCTATTATTTTAGTATTAATAACATTACCAGCAGAACCTTCAAACTTTACCTCTAACTCCTGTGCAATCCTCTTTTTATCATTATTCATATTCCTACACATCTTTCTAAACCAAGATGATGTAGGATATAATCCTTCTTTTAACTTATTTAAAATATTTTCTTCAGAAAAGTCATCTTCAACAATACGTTCTATTTCTTCACCATGTCTATCAAAAACTATCCATTCTAAATCTTTATTGTATCTAGGGTCTAATGCCCAATGTAACCTTACAATATTGTAATCATTTTCTTTAGATTGCGCGTTTTTATAAGTTTTATAATATAAATGATCTCTACCGTTAGGTGTTGATATTAATATAGTATTACCACCAGTTGCAACAGATGCGGCAGCAGCAGCATAAACATCACTGCCATTTTCAACGAATGCAGCCTCATCTATGACTAAATATGTAGGAGTAATACCCCGCATAGCATCAGGTGTGCAGGGCATCGCTTCAGCAAACGAGCCATTTACAAATTCTACCTTTTTAGCAGCACCCTTGCCTTTAATATGTCCATCTTTGTCTTTATTCCAATTATAATTCTCTCCCCACATCCAATCTGGAACCTGATTACTAAAATGTCTTATGTGCTTTAAAAATTGCTGTGCTGTAGCTAACTTGTTAGCCAAGATATATATTTGCTGTGGACTTTCAGGATCAGCAGTTGCAATTTTATAAGCAAGAAATGCAGCGGTAGTCATTGAAACACCAGCTTGACGAGGCTTAGCTATTATATTATTATCATGCTTCAAAAATGCTTTTATCATTTTCTTTTGCTGAGGAAATAGCTTATATTTCACATATCCTTTCTGAGTATTATCAAAAACAGTAAAATTCTTCTGTATAAAATAAACAGGGTCTTTTATGTACTTAGCATACTCTACAGCATAATTTATTTGAGACATTTTTTTTTTTATTTATAAATATTTATATTAAAGAATAAACATTGAAAATATATATAAATGAAAATATTCTCTTTGAAAGAAGATGTACTAAAGTCACTAAAAAAGCGTCATCTTATTTGAAGAATAAGAAATACACAAAGTGTGTTACTAATCCAGATGGTGATGGTTACAAAAGAATACATTGGGGTGATCCGAATGCAAAAGTAACAGGAAAATCTGGCAACACTAAAAGGAAAAAAGCATTTAATAAAAGACATAAGTGTTCTACTGCAAAAAAAGGAACACCTAGATATCAAGCCTGTAAAGATTGGAAATAATGAAAATATACTTACTAGAACA
>SPKZ01005245.1_pt1 | contig 11019 bp, 9 predicted proteins | sample 2456571 | NCBI WGS metagenome assembly SPKZ01 (sample SAMN11192286, study PRJNA482655) | marine metagenome | biome: ENVO:00000447; feature: ENVO:00000244|ENVO:00000211|ENVO:00000569|ENVO:00002023; material: ENVO:00002151; isolation source: ocean water from marine abyssalpelagic zone ...
GCACCCACCTCGTGAAAGTGAACGTCGTCTGGATCCATGCCGTGCACCCGAGCCTCGGCCAGCGCGAGCCGCTCGAACACCGTCGCGGCCCGCTCGCGAACCGAAGCCGAGAGCCCCGGGCGCCGGAGGAGTTTTCGGATCTCGCGATAGCGGCGCTGCCGGGAACTGCGCGCGGGCCCCGAGAAGCTGACGTAGCGCGCCTGAATCGCACCCCGCTTTACGCGCGAGACACGCATGCGGATTCCGTCCACCCCGAGCCCGCGAACTGCTTCTCGGACGACGCGAGCGGGAACACCGACATCGATCAGCGCCCCCAGAATCATGTTTCCGCTTGCCCCCGAGAAGCAGTCGAGGTGCAGCAGACGCGAGGCCTCAGTCACTGTTCACCAGCGACGCGACGAAGGCCGCTCCGAAGCCGTTGTCGATGTTGACCACCGTCACGTTCGACGCGCAGGAGTTCAACATCCCCAGCAAGGCCGTCACGCCGCCGAATGAGGTCCCGTACCCGATGCTGGTAGGAACCGCGATCACCGGCCTCGCGATCAGCCCACCCACGACCGACGGAAGCGCGCCCTCCATTCCGGCGACGACGATCGCCACCTCGGCGCCGCGCAGGACGTCGAGCGAAGCCAACAGCCGATGAAGGCCCGCCACCCCGACGTCGTAGAGACGCTCGACCTTGTCGCCGAAGAACTCCAGCACGAGCGCGGCCTCTTCGGCCACGGGAAGATCGGCGGTCCCGGCCGTGACGACCGCCACACTCCCACGGCCCCGCACCGGCGCCGGGCCGCGGCGCTGAATCAGCAAGCGGGCCTCGGGGTGGTAGGCGAGGCCCGGCAGGCCCGCCTGTACCGCGCAAGCAACCTCGGGTTCCACGCGCGTCACGAGCACGTCGCCGCCCGCGCGGTCCAGCGACTTCACGATGCGGACGATCTGATCGGTCGTCTTCCCGAGGCCGAGTACGACCTCGGAACGGCCCTGGCGGAGTGCGCGGTGGGTATCCACACGCGCGTCTCCGAGGTCGTCGAAGGGAAGCCGAGCCAGCTGTTCCAGCAACTCATCGCGCGAGACCTCCCCGCGGTCGTATCCCGTGAGGAGGCCTTTCAAGCGTTCGACGTCCACTCGGAAAGCATAAACGAAGCTGGAGGCCACCGGGGCCGGGACCCCGCGCGAGAAGCTCAGCCAGCGCCCACCCAGACGAAGCGCACCCCCGGCGAGGCGGGACCGCCGCCCCAGCTCGAGTCGACCAGGTAGACGTCCGCGCCGGCGCGCGTCCCGAGCGGCAGCAGGCGCGAGAGCACGCACGCCGCTCGGCCGCAGTCGAGCTTCGGAAGCGACGGGACCACGGGCCTCCCCGCGTGGGCACCCAGTACCCCCGCCGCAGCCGAGATCGCGATGTTGCCCGTCTCGCACAGGGCGGAGCGTTCTCGCTCGGCGAACACCACGCCGGGATGCCAGCCCAGCAGGGAGTCGAGCAGCGCGTCGACGGCGGGCCGCGAGAACAGGATCGCGGCGGAACCGTTTTCCCCGCCCTTCAGCTCGGACGCCACCGCCGCAATCCAATCGTCTGGAGCCCGAATCGACGCGATCAGGTCCGCGGCGTCGACCTGGCGGCAACGCCCCGGCTCAGGCAACTCCCAGCTGAGCAGGGCGGAGACCGCTGCAGCCGCACGGAACGCGCCCTCGGCGATTCGATCCTCGAGCCCGGACCAGCGCGAATTCATGAGGGCTCGCCGATCAGGGCGCCCGGATCCAGCAGGAATACCGGGATGCCGCTCGGCGGAATCGCAACGCCGGCCAGCAGCCCGATGGGCTCGAGCACGGCCGGAACGCGCCGCACAAACACCTCGCGGTCCGAAACCACGGCGTCGACCCGGAGCCCCACCCGCAGGCCCCGGCTCTCTAGGAAAACCAACGCGGCGTCGCCTTCTTCAGCCGGAGCCCCGAGGCCCACCCGGGGCCCTAGATCGATCACCGGCGTCGACTCCTGCTTGAACACGAAGAAGGCCTCGTCGCCCGAGCGCTCCAGGCTTCCCTCGCGGACCGCGAGCACGGACTCGACGCTCGCCGACGGCAGCGCGACCGCCTCGCCCCCGATCTCGAGCACCAGTACCCGCTGCAATGCCACCATCAGCGGCAGGTCGATCTCGCAGCGGGTTCCCCGCCCGGCGCGACTGAGCACCGCGACGGTTCCGCGCTGGGCCTCGATCGCGCGGCGGACCGCATCGAGCCCCACCCCGCGTCCCGACACCGCCCCCGGCCGCTCTCGGGACGAGAGTCCCGCTTCGAACACGAGGTCGAAAACGCGTGCCGGAGGCAGGTCCTCGGCCACCTCTCGGGGAAGCAGCCCGCGCTCGATGGCGCGCGCCCGGATCGCGTCCACGTCGATCCCGCGGCCGTCGTCCTCCAGGGTCAGATGCAACCGGCTGCCCGCGCGAGCGGCCCGCAGCCAGATCCGTCCGGTCGGGTCCTTCCCCTGGGCCTCGCGCTCCGCCGGGGTCTCGATCCCGTGATCGATCGCATTGCGCAGCAAATGAAGCAGGGGCTCCTCGATCGCGTCGAGCAGCGATCGATCCGCCTCGACCTCGGCCCCGGAAATTTCCAGTTCGAGTTGCTTGCCGAGGTCCCGTGCGAGTCGCGCCGCAACCCGGGGCAAACGGCCCAGGCGGCCACGCAGAGGTGTGGTGCGGACTTCGAGGCAACGTCGCCGGAGTTCGCGAACCGTGTGCGCCATGCGCTCGAGTTCGTCGCCCAGTTCTCGGTGTCCGTCCCAGACCGGGGACGCTCGATGGAGTACCTCGATCCGTGCCTCGTGCTGGATGAGTTCGCCGACCGACGCCAGGAAGCGGTCGAGCTTCTCGGCCGCCACGGAAACCGAAGCCGGAATCGGGGGTGCGCCCGACTCGATGACGTTTCGGACAGGGGCTGGCTCGGCGGACTCGGTCGGGCCGGGTTGCCGGGCCAGGCGCGCTTCCCAGCCGTCGCCGGGTGGCGGCGGAGAACCATCTCGCGAAACCCCGGCCAGCATCCGCTCGAACTCGCCAATCGCGTCATCGAGCAGATCCAGCTTCGACGAATCGAGCGGCGCTCCGTCCCGGACCGGGTCCAGCCAGTCTTCGACCCGGTGCGCAAAGGCCGAGATCGCGTCGAAACCGAGCGATGCCGCCATGCCCTTGATCGAGTGCACCATGCGGAACAGCACCGCGACGGCGTCGTTGGCGCCCTCCCCTGCGGGATCCCGCTCCAGCGCAACCAGCGCGGACCCCATCTCTTCGAGGTGGTTCTGCGCCTGCTCGATGAAGAGTTCCTTGTAGCGAGTGAGGTCCACGGCCGGCTCAGTCCCGCGGCTTCTCCCTCATCGCCCCGCGGATCGCAGCGGTCACGTCTTCAGCCGAAAACGGCTTGACGATGAAGCTCAGGGCGCCGGCGGAGAGCGCCTCCTGGATCAGGGCTTCCTGTCCCAGCGCGCTGCACATGACGACGCGCACGTTCGGCCGGACCGCGATCAGGTCGCACAGCGCCTCCACGCCACTCCTACGCGGCATCACGATATCGAGCAGGACCAGGTCCGGTTCCAGTTCGCGAAACCGCTCGACTGCTTCGATCCCGTCGCGAGCTTCTCCTACGACCTCGAAGCCCGCCTCGGTGAGGATGTCGCGCAGCATCTCGCGAATCAGCAGTGCGTCGTCGACGATCAGAATCCGTGCTGACATGACCCATCTCCCTGTGTGTCGCGAGCGACCGACGCCAAAAGCAGCGCCGTCACCGCATCGAACAATCCCTCAGGCTCGATCAATCCGAGCGTTTCTCGGTTGCAGACGATCCACTCGACGAAAGGCGGGCCCGCGGGGGCGTCCTCTGGAGGTGCCGAGCGGCGAACGCCCTCGATCCCCCGGACCTCGCTCACCAGAACACCGACTCTGCGCTGCTCGTGCTCGAGGACCAGCAGAAAATCCCCGAGCGAGAGGTCCCCTGTTTCGAACAGCGCGCCCCCGACGAGCGCCGGGAGCGGCTCGCCTCGCAGGTTCAAGATGCCTCCGACCGAGCGCGGGACCAGCGGAATCAGGCTCGGCGTCGTTGCCGCCGTCACCTCTGCAACCGCGGCGAGCGGAATCGCGAAGTTCCCGCCCCCAACCCGGAACCAGAGCCACGCCGCCGGGTCCTCCGCGGGCCCGCTCAAGGGTTCGGGTTCCCGGAGCCAGCCGGATCCAGTTCGGCCGCGAGCCGAACCAGCGCGTCACACTCTCGACCGATGCGCTCGATCTGGCTCTGCTCCTGTTCGAACTGCGAAAGCAACAAGTCGACGGCCTTCGAACCATCTGCAGACCGGCTCGCCCGCGCAACCACCTCGTCCAGCAGCGGCTGTGCCTCCTGGAACGGTCCTTCGCCTGAAAGCGGCCCCGCGCGCTGTACGGCCGTATGCGCCCGGGAGCGCAGTTCATCGAGCGAGGCGCGCAGTTGATCGACGCCCCCGCTGCAGGCACCGGCCTCGAGCCCGAGTTCCCCGAGCATTGCGGAGACCGCGGACGATTCCGTGGCGAGTTCCCGAAAGAGCGCCTCGATTCGGTCTGCGGAGGCCCCCGCGCGCTCGGCCAGCTTTCCGATCTCTTCAGCGACCACCGCAAAGCCACGGCCTGCGTCCCCGGCTCGTGCTGCTTCGATCGATGCGTTCAGCGAGAGCAGGTGCGTCTTCTCAGCGACACCCGTCATCATCTCCGTGACTTCGTGTAGCGACCGGAGCTTTTCATCGAAGCGACTGGATCCGACGCCGGCTGCCTCCACCCGCTCCGACAGCCCCTGGGTGCGCCGTCGAATCTCTTCGGAACCCTCGATACAGCGGTCGCCGGAGCGGTCCAGTTCCGAAACTGCGTACTCGAACTCGGCCGCAGTATCGACGGCCAAGCGGATCGCGTCCGCGATCCGGCTGGTCCGAGCCAGGACCTCGGCCAGTTCGCTTCCCGGGTCCTGCTCCCGTTCCAGGCCATGGATGCCATCTTCGAGTTGCTGATTCGTAGCTCCCAGTTCGGCCACCAGCCGAGAGAGTTCTGCCGCCCGCTCTTCGAGTCTGCGCCTGGCGAGCGCGAGGGCACGGCCACGTCTGGAGCCGGCCACCGCCCAGACCAGGCAGGAAAGCGCCGTACATGCTCCGAGCACTGCGGCCCAGAGCGGGACCTCTGCCCGGAAGAGCCCCTGGACGAGCAGGAACGACACGACCGCCACCACAGTGGCAGCCACGAACCCCAGACGCGTTGCTAGCTTGCGATCCACCCTGGCCGTCACTTCGTCCAGTTCCCCCAAGCATTGGGCTCCCGGCCGCAGTACGCGGCACGATGGGACCCGATTCTTCTTCGGATCAGCTGGCTGATGGCTTGAAGTGGTCGTAGCCGCCGACCGGGATGCCGGCGGGCCTGCCTTCCCGCAGGAAGTGAACGCCCCGCCCTCGGCGGATCACCCCGACCTCGCTCAGGCGAACCCCCAGACGAGCTGAGAGCGCCCGGGCGGATGGCGCCCCGTGCGGGACACAGAACAGCAGTTCGTAGTCCTCGCCCCCGTGAAGCGCGGCCTGGAGCGGATCCAAGCCGAGTTCCGGACAGGCAGCGCGGAGGCCACGTGCGAGCGGGAGTGCCTCGACCTGGACCTCGGCCGCGACCCGGCTCTGGCGGGTCAGGTGCTCGAGGTCGCGCGCGAAACCATCGGAGAGATCGATCGCGGCCGTCGCGAGCCGCGCGCGTACCAGACGCGCGCCCAGCCTCCACGGTGGGCGCGGCAGAATCTGCCGGCGCGCAAAGCCGCCGAGCAGCCCCGCGAGCGGTCGGCCCGCCTCGAGCAACCGGAGGCCCAGCGCTGCCCCCCCGAGTGAGCCGGTCACGAGCAGCCGATCCCCGGGACGCGCGCCCGCTCGTGTGAGGGCGCGTCCTCGGGGTACGTCGCCCACCGCCGTCAACTGAAGACTCCAGCAGGGTGCGCGAACCGTGTCGCCTCCGACCAAGGGGCAGCGGGCGGCCTTCGCTTCCGCAAGCATCCCGCCGAGCACCCCGTCCAGCTGCCGCGCTGAAACTGCGCGGGGATCCCCGGGCAGGCAAAGGGTGAGCAGGAAGCCGAGCGGGGTGGCCCCCATCGCGCCGAGATCCGACAGATTGACGGCCAGCGCCTTGCGTCCTAGAGAACGCGCATCGGTCGTGCGCCAGCGAAAGTGCACGCCCTCGACGAGTGCGTCGGCCGTGAGCACGAGGTCCCGGCCCTCGTGCGCGCGCAGTACGGCACCGTCGTCGCCGATCGAGGCGCGCCACGCGCGCCCGGCGTCCCCGGCGCGGCGCCGGATCGCCTCGATCAGCCCGAACTCTCCAAGTGCTCGAAGATCCAGCCTGGCGGCCACCTGCACAGACTAGCTGTAGCGGCGGCTACGAGGAAACGCGCGCCGGACGCACCCGCCGCGGACGTAGGTTCCGGCGCGGGCCGAGCGGCTTGGTGAGCGCCAGGGGGAAGATCTGGTCCATGCGCGTCACGAAGTGAAATTCCATCTGGCGAGTGAGTTCGGGCGGGACTTCTTCGAGGTCGTGCCGGTTCGCCTCGGGGAGGATCAGGGTTCGAATCCCGCGCCGATACGCCGCCAACGCCTTCTCGCGCACCCCTCCGACCGGGAGCACCCGGCCGCGCAGCGTGATCTCGCCGGTCATTGCCACGTCGGTGCGGGCCGGAATCCCGGAGAGCGCCGAGAACAACGCGGTCGCCATCGTGACACCGGCGGAAGGCCCATCTTTGGGAGTCGCCCCGGCAGGCACGTGAAGGTGGACCTCGCTGCGGTTCAGGGAATCGGAAAGGCCCAGGTCAGACGCCCGGGTGCGCACGTAGGAGAGCGCCGCCTGTCCCGATTCCTTCATCACGGCCCCGAGATGACCGGTCAGCGTGAGGCCGCGGCCGCGAAGCAGCGATGCTTCGACGACCAGCGTCTCGCCGCCGGCCTCGGTCCAGGCAAGCCCAATCGCAACTCCGACCTCCCCGGAATGCGGAATCGCCCCGTCAGGAACCGGGGCCGGCCCCAGGAATCGGCGCAGGTTCCGGCGAGAGATCGAGATCTTCGTGCACTCGCCCTCTGCTAACTGCAGCGCACCCTTGCGGATCATGCGCCCCAGTTCGCGCTCGAGGCTTCGAACACCGGCTTCCTGCGTGTAACGGCGAACCGTCTCGCGAATCGCACCGCCCGAGATCGTGAGCTGAGACGCCCGTACCCCGGCCTCTTCGAGTTGCCGGGCCAGCAGGAAGCGCCGCGCGATCTGCTCCTTTTCCTCGTGCGTGTAACCCGGAATTCGGATTACTTCAGTGCGATCGAGAAGCGCACGCGGAATCGAATCGACCAGGTTGGCGGTCGCGATGAACAGCACCTTCGAGAGATCGTAGGGCACGTTCAGGTAGTGATCGCGGAAGTTCGAGTTCTGTTCGGGATCGAGTACCTCGAGCATGGCGGATGCGGGATCGCCGCGGTGGTCGGCACCGAGTTTGTCGAGTTCGTCGAGCAGGAAGACCGGGTTTACGCTTCCGGCCTGCCGCATGCCGTGAAGGATGCGCCCCGGGAGCGCCCCCACGTAGGTACGACGATGGCCACGGATCTCAGCTTCGTCCCGGATACCGCCGAGCGACATGCGCACGAAGTTGCGCCCCATCGCACGCGCGATCGACTGCCCGAGCGAGGTCTTGCCCACGCCGGGCGGGCCTACCAGACACAGAATCGGCCCCTTGGAGACACCGCCGCCGCGGAGCTTGTGCGCGGCCAGATACTCGAGGATCCGCTCCTTGACGCGGTCGAGATAGGCGTGGTCGTGCTCGAGTACCTCGCGCGCGCGCGAGAGATCGAGGTTGTCCTCGGTCGCGGCCTCCCAGGGCAGATCCGCCATCCACTCGAGATACGAGCGCACGATCGAGACCTCCGAGGAGTCGGGGTGCATCCGGGTGAGGCGTTCGAACTGACGCTCGGCCTCGGCCCGGGCTTCGGCGTTCATCCCGGCCGTCTCGATACGAGAGCGGAGTTCCTCGACCTCGGGATTCTTCTCCTCGCTCTCCCCGAGTTCCGAGCGGATCGCTCGCAACTGCTCGCGCAGGAAGTGATCGCGCTGGCTCCGCATCAACTCGTCGCGTGCGGTGCTCTGGATTTCCGCCTGTACCGAAGACACCTCCAACTCGCGGGAGAGTACGGCATCGATCTTTCGCAGCCGCCGGATTGGATCTTCGATCTCGAGGAGCGACTGTGCCTCCTCCGTTCTCAATTCAAGGTTCGAGGCCACCAGGTCGGCCAGCCGGCCCGGTTCGTCGACGTGGGACGCAATCGACGCAACCTCGGCGGGCACCTGACGCAGCGGGAGCAGCAACTCGAGCTTGTCGCGAACCGAGCGAAACAGCGCCTCGATCTCCACCGTCCAGGAGTTCGGCTCGGCCCCCACCGGATCGGCCTCGATCGCTTCCACCTCGACCTCGATGTAGGGCTCGGTGTGAAGGAAGTGGCGCAGGCGGACCTTGGAGAGCCCCTGAATCAGCACCTTCACGCGGCCGTCCGGCAGGTGCATGAGACGCATCAACATTCCCAGCGTGCCTACGGCATAGAGGTCGTCGGGGCCCGGATCTTCGACATCCGGATCGCGCTGCGTCGCCAACGCCACCAGGCGACCGTCCGCAAGCGCGGCTTCGAGCGCCTTGATGGACGAGTCTCTCGAGACGAAAAGCGGTAGGACCATCGACGGGAAGACCACCGCGTCGCGGATCGGCAACAGTGGCAGCGTCTCCGGAACCATGAATCGATCACAAGGAGCTTCGTTGTCCAAGATCTGACCCGTCCCGTCTCGATGCTGACCGGGCTCGCGAAGCTTCAATTCCCGAGCCCGAACGCCTTCAGGTTTCACGAGATGGATCGACGGTCGTGGATGCGAACTTGACCGGGTGCGGGGCCCCGTCGAGGAAGGGGGGAAGGCCTCGAGTTCCCGCTCCTGCAAGGGCGGGTTCAGGGCAGCGGCTCGATCTCGGTGATTTCGTTGCCCCTGACCGTCAGCAGGTAGAGCGCCCGCTTGGTCCCACCTCCCTCTTCGAGCGAGGTCACACCCGACACTCCCGCGAAGCTCTGCGTCCCGGCCAGTGCGACACGAAGTTCCTCGGGGGATTCGGCGCGAGCATCCTCCAGCAATTCGCGAAGCAGGAGTGCGATGTCGTAGGCCTGTGCCGCGAGGCGCTCCGGTTCGGTCCCGAATGCGTCGTAGTAGCTTCCCACGAACTCCTGGACCGCCGGGTAGCGGCTTCGCGAGAAGAAGACATCCGTGAACACGGCACCGCGGGCGTCCGATCCGGCGATCTCGAGAAGCCGCGGGTCATTCCAACCGCTCGGGCCTAACAGCAGGACGTCGCGAACGTCGTAGTAGCGGAGTTGGGGCAGGATCAGTCCAACCTGCGGGGCCGCGTCGGGGATGAACAGCGCATCGAAATCCACGTGCGGGGGCAAGTCGGCCAGGTTGGGGTCGTCGAGACGTTCGGAATTTTCGAGCGGGCGCCGCGCGAGCCGATCCCGTTCCTGGATCAGTTCCGCTTCTTCTGGAGTCACGTAGTAGAGGCCGACCAGGCGACGGATCGGCTCCTGGTGATCGACGGCGTCGGGAGGGTAACTCTCCACCCCGACGATCTCGCCTCCACGCGCCTCGACCTCGTCCCAGAACACGTTCTTGAATTCCCTGCCGTACGCGTCGCCCGGATAGAGCACGGCGAAGGTCCGCTGTCCGCGCACCTCCATCGCATACTCCACGAGCACCCGCGCCTGGTCCGCAGCCGTGAGGCCGAGCCGGAACACGCTCTGTCCCAGGAACGGAAGCGTATCCTGCCGGGCCAGGGTCAGAAGCGGAATGCGGTAGTCGTACGCGAGCGGTGCCGCAGCCGCGGCCGCGGGAGAACGGAGCGGCCCGATGATCGCCGATACCCCGAGCGAGGCGAGCTCGCGCACGGCCATCGCGGCCCGCTCCGGGTCGCCGGCGGTATCCCGGATGTGAATGAGGTAGGGACCCGGGGGGTCCCCGAACGGCTCAAGCCCCAGCGCCAGGCCCCGCAGGACCGCCTCACCGTAGTCGCGATAGCGGCCCGACAGCGGCACTGCCACTCCGAGAACGCGGCCCGCGGTCTCGCGTTCAACCCGGGCGCGCGCGAGCAGGCGCTCGCGGCGCGCGGCCTCGGCAGGCCGCAGCGCTCGCGGTAGCCTCTCGAGCGCCGCGAGGGCGGCATCCGCATCGCCGCGGCGCAGCGCACGATCGGCCAACTCGAGCAGGATCCGGTCGCGCGCCGGGCCGGGCGGAACCTCGTCGACGACCTCGGCGAGTTCGCGATCGAAGAGCCGTTCCTCGACGAGTTCCGCGAGTTCGAGATCGAGGCCCAGCGCCACCTCGGACGTGCTCGCCTCGCGCCGCGCGTAGGCCAGCCAAAGCACCGTATCGGGATAGTCCCGGTCATCCCGAGCCAGGTCCGCAAGCAGGCGGTAGCTGCGCGCTCGGAGCGCCTCCGATGCCCGTGCAAAGTCGGCCTCGCGCAACACCTGGCGCGCGAACTCGACCCGGCCTCCCTGGCGCCAACTCCATGCCAGCCGGTAGCGCGCTTCTGGAGCCCTCGGGCTGCGCGAATATCGCTCGATCAGTTCGCGCCATGCCGCCCTTGCCCCTTCGAGATCGCCCGCACGCTCGTTCACGTCCGCGAGCAGAAACAGCACCGTGTCACTCCGCGCACTGCGCGGAAAGTCCCGGCGATAGCGCTCCAGCCGAACGCGCGCCGCCGCCAGGTCGGGACCCTCTGCGGCGCGCTCCGCTTCGGCAAAGTCCAGCGCTTCGGCCTGGCTCAGGGGAACCCGCACACCCCCGCGCAGTACCGTGGCCTCTGTACATCCCAGCAGCAGCGCCACGAACACCCACGCGAGAACCGGTCGGCGCATCAGTCCAACAGGTCGCGCACTTTGCCGAGGAAGCTCCGTCGGCGCGGGGTCACTTCTTCGCCCGAAATCTCGGC
>SPKZ01009894.1_pt1 | contig 11016 bp, 12 predicted proteins | sample 2456571 | NCBI WGS metagenome assembly SPKZ01 (sample SAMN11192286, study PRJNA482655) | marine metagenome | biome: ENVO:00000447; feature: ENVO:00000244|ENVO:00000211|ENVO:00000569|ENVO:00002023; material: ENVO:00002151; isolation source: ocean water from marine abyssalpelagic zone ...
ATGAAGAAGAATAAATATTATACACCAGAAATAGAAGAGTTTCATGTAGGGTTTGAGTATGAAGTTAGAATAGGCTTAGATAAAGACAATACTAGTTGGATTAAAGCTAAACTAGAACATCCTAATTATGATTGGATGAATGTACAATATGAAGGAAAACTCCAAATCAAATAAAAACTATTACTGTACCAGAATGTGTTAGAGTTAAATACCTAGACAGAGAAGATATAGAGAGTTTTGGGTTTAGAGATGATGTAGGAGCTGGAATCTTCTTCAGAAAAAGAATACACACGGATGAAGAAATTCATTTAAACTTTGACAATACTATTTTAATTGAGAGATGTTGTGTAGCAGAAGAAAACCCTATTGAAGTCGTATTTAAAGGTGTAATCAAAAACAAATCAGAACTTAAAGTTCTATTAAAACAATTAGGAGTATGAAAATTAAACATATACTAAAAGGTAACATTAATGTAATATTTGGTATTAATAGTGAACTATCAGATTACCGTATAGAGAACGCTTGTAAGAAATGTAAAGTATCCCATAACGAAGAAGGACACTTTACTAACAGTTGTCTGAAACGTAACGGAGGTTGTGGCTGTCCACTTAGAGCATTAACATCACAAACTAGTGAGGAGAAATGTGCTAAAGGTATATGGTATGATAACGTAATAGATGAAGATAAACTAAACGAAAATAAGATGTTGAAGTAGGAGGTGAAGTATTAACTTAAAAATATTATATGAAGAGAGCTGAAGCTAGAAGAAGAATACTAAAAGAATTAAATAATAAAGTGCAATGGCGAACTTCATCTGTGCAGGCAATACTAGATGAGTACACTAAAGTCATTAAAATAGATGAAAACGCGGTTAAAATAATATCAAACGATGTTATTATAGCTACTGCTGCTGAAATATGTGAGACTACTATAGATAAAATATTAGGTGGTGATAGAAAAAGACATGTTGTATTAGCTAGAAGTTTATGTTATAATGCATTAAGATCTAAAGGTTATACATTTAGTGCTATAGGTAAAATCTTTAGTAGAGATCATTCTGGGATAGTTTACAATATTAAAGTACTAAAGATAGATATTAAAAACAATTTTAAACCTGTAGTAGAAAAGTATAGCGCTTTTCAAAGAGCTTTATTAAAAGAAGAAGAATTATGAGTATAGATAGAGAAAGTATTTACTTAAGACAATTAATAGATTGTAATTGTAATGACTGTACGTATATGGTTAGAGATTTAGATAAATTAGCTAAACATAAAGAATCTTATAAAGGTACAGGACTTATGGATAAATTAAATTTCGGCAATTGTGAAAAATTAAATAAAGAGGTTGTATTTTCTCCTAATACTTGTCAAATAGAAACACAAAAGTGTTTTAAACACAGAAAAGAATTATGATAATAAATAAAATAGGTACTAGAGTGTATGCCGTACATAAGCATTACACCACTGGTAAACTACAAGGAGGTAGAATAAAAATATGTAGAATTAAAACATATGCTAATCAAGCAGGTAAAATAATGCCTGTATTAGCTATCGTTGGACAAAAAGAAGAAATAGATAATTCTACTCATTGTTTACATTACACTTTAGTAGCTGCTATTGAAGCTATAAAAACTAAATAAAAAACTATGGAAAGTTTATCGCCTTCAGAAATATTAAGTTTAATTATCTATTTAGGGGTTGTATTAACAGGATATGTATCTGTTTATATAAAGTTCACCTTCCTCCCAAAAATAAGACTTAAGAAACTAAAACAAAATGAAATTCCACCAGTTCATTTTGCCAGACAGAAGAAAACTTCATCTGCAAACACAAGAAATAAATACGAAATAAAAACATGAATATAGAACAACAAATAATGGAAGCAATACTTCCAGCACGTACTAAGTCATACACGCCAATTGCTCATAGTAGCATTATTGGTAAGATTGAAAATATGTGTGAAGAAAATAGTCTATCAATCGTTGATAGGTCATATCAAACGTCTGCCGATTATCAACAAGTTACATGTAAATATACATTGAACTTAAAAGATGATACTATGGGTTGTATGATAGCATTTCAAAACTCTTATAATAAGACTATGAGTGTTAAATTTGCAATTGGAGCTAGTGTATTTATCTGTAGTAACGGAATGGTAACCGGTGAACATACTATTAAAAGAAAACATACTGGAGAAAGCGACTTTGAACTTGATAACTTTATTACTGAAGCTATAGATTTATCTAAATCTAAGTTTGAAGACACTATCATTATGAGAGATCAAATGAGAACTATTGACCTCAGTGATAATGTAATGCATGGTTTAATAGGTGAAATGTTTATGAACGACAACATACTTAGAACTGAGCAGTTAACATTCTTACGTAATGAATATAACACCCCTACATACGATCACGGTGTAGAGAAAAATAACCTTTGGAATATCTATAACTTATTTACAGATTCAATTGAAAGAAAATCACACCCATCTTTATATTTTAAACAACATCAAAAAGTAACAGAAACTATCCATGATAAATTCTTTGCTTAAGTATGATAGAAATAGAGGTAAGTAATAGAGATAGTATACCTTTGGACGATACACAATTTGAAGATGTATTGCATCAAATGACAAGTAAGGTAGATCCTTCAACATTATCTAAAGAGATGGGTTTAAACCTTACACATATCTTTGATTTAAAAGGTACAAATAACTTTACAGATGGTTTTCAAATAACAATACAAATGTTTTTAAATGATAATAATGAAGTTAGTTCTTTAATCACTGAAATGATTGTGTTTGAAGATGACGACGAATGGTTAGAGGCTTATAGTAAAATTAAAAATAAAAACAAACCAAAACATTGATGGTTGATAGAAACCCCTTATTACAGAAATGTAGTGAGGGGTTTTAATTAAAAAAATAAAGATATGAAAATTAATAAATACCCAGATGGGACAAGTTATTTTACCATAGATACTGATTTAAAACCATATTCAACTTTTAAGATTAATTCCTATGAAGATTTATGGCATTTAAATCAACTTGTAGATGCTCATTATAGTAAATATAATATAAAACTTACAGTTAATATACCTAATCTAATTGATGCTCAAGCAGATAGAAGATTTAATGATGGTGAGTCAAGTGGATTAAAACTAGTATGTAAATTTCTTAATGAAATGAATGCTAATTTTAGAATCTTTCATCCTCATAATCCAGAAGTTGTAGAAGCTTTAATGGATAATGTTGAAATTATTGATAATAAGAACTATATACTAGAAGTACTTAAGCATTTAAGCTTAGAGGGGCCTTCAATGGAAGATAATTTAATATTAATGTCATCTGATGCAGGTGGGTTTAAGCCTTTAATGAAACTTTGCGACCAACTTAATTGGCAAGGTGAAACCTATTCAGCTAGTAAAGCACGTACTAAAGATGGTATGAAACAACTAGTAGATAGAGAAGATTTTGGTGGTAAGGACATATTAATTGTAGATGATATAAGTGTATATGGTGGAACTTTTAAAGGATTGGCTGGATTACTTAAAGAACGTAACTGTGGTAAACTTTATCTAGCTGTTAGTCATATGACTGTACGGAATATGAGTAAAGATCCTGTAACTAGTTATTTTGATAAAGTGTTTACTACAAATAGTAAATATAATGTATATAGAGCTGAAGGAGACAACGGGACTTACACTCCAGACAATTTAGAAATCATTAAATTATTTTAATATGAAAGATAAAGAAAGATTAGTAACAGAATGGTTAGAACATGATAAAGCTATTATAGCTGTAGACTATGATGATACTATATTTCCATGGTTACATAGAACTCAAGAAGAGTGTGATAAAACAATTAAACTTATTAAATGGTGTCAAACTATTGGTATACATTTAATGATTCACACATGTTCTGATGAAGCTAGACATGATGAAATAATGGAGTATTGTAAGTCTAAAGGGCTTGAAGTAGAATCAATTAATAAGAATCCTATTGATTTACCTTATGGTAATGAAGGCAAGCCTTATTATAATTGGCAACTATGTGATAGATCAGGATTAGAATATGCTTCTAAAGTATTAGAAGAAGCTGCAGAAGAAGTACTCTGGATTAAACAGAAGAAAAATAATAATAACATAAATTCAATAGCATGATAATAGGTTTTACAGGTACTAGGAGTGGTATGTCAAGTAAGCAAAAAGAAGAAGTTGCTAAATTATTAGACTCTCATGATATGATAAATACTACTGTATTACATGGTGGATGCATAGGAGCAGATATAGACTTTCATGAATTATGTGAAGGTATGACAAGAGAAGTATATCCAGGTCATTCTGCTAATGCACCTAATGATTTAAAATATAGAGGTGAATATAAAGATGCTGATGTTATACATTCCTCTCAAACTCATTTTAAACGCAATAGAGATATTGTAGATAGATGTGATATACTCATAGCTACACCATATAATGATGATAGCTCTAAAGGAGGAACTTGGTATACTATTAAATATGCTCAAAAATTAAATAAACAAGTTATAATAATAAATAGAAAATAAGTATGATAGGAATAAACCCATTTTTGTTGACAGACTCATATAAAGTCTCTCATCATTTACAATATCCTAAAGGAACTACTTTAGTATATTCAAATTTCACACCTAGGAGTAATAAATATGCTCCTAAAGGCTGTGACAAAGTAGTATCATTTGGACAACAGATGGTGATGCAGATGATTAAAGAGATGTTTGATAGAGATTTCTTTAGCCAAAACAAAGGTAGAGTAACTGGTGAAATACATACAGAATATTCTATGCATTTAAATTGTGAGTATGATGTATCTCATATTGCAGACTTACATGATTTAGGTTATTTGCCTATTAAAGTAAAAGCATTACCAGAAGGTACATTAGTACCAATGGGAGTTCCAGTACTTACAATAGTTAATACTAAACCTGAATTCTTCTGGTTGACTAATTTCTTAGAGACTTTACTCTCTAATCTATTATGGAAACCTATGAGTTCAGCTACTATAGCTTATCAATATAATAGAAATCTTACTACTTGGGCTTTAGAAACCGATGTAGTTAATGTACCATTTGTAGATTTTCAAGGTCATGATTTCTCAATGAGAGGATTAGCTGGATTAGATGCTGTTATATTATCAGGATTAGGTCATGCCACTTCTTTTATGGGATCTGATAGTTTACCAGTAATTCATGGAGCTAGAAAGTACTATGGGGAAACAGGATTTGTTACAGGCTCTGTAAATGCTACAGAACACTCAGTGATGTGCGCAGGTGGTGCAGAAGAAGGTAATGAAATATCTACATTTAGACATCTAATGAAGACTTTTCCAACAGGAATATTATCTATAGTATCTGATACTTGGGATTTATGGAAAGTACTTACTAAGTATTTACCTAAACTTAAAGATGAGATAATGACTAGAGATGGTAAAATAGTTATTAGACCTGATAGTGGTGATCCTGTAGATATTATTTGTGGACAATCTTCAGATAAATGGACTAGAAGTATTCAAGATATACCAAAACAAAAAGGAGTAATAGAACTTCTTTGGGACACTTTTGGTGGTACTACTAATGATCAAGGCTATAAGGTCTTAGATTCACATATAGGAGCTATTTATGGTGATTCTATCACTATAGATAGAGCTGAAGAGATCTGTAAGAGATTAGAAGCTAAAGGTTTTGCATCTACTAATATAGTATTAGGGATAGGTAGTTTTACTTATCAAATGAATACTAGGGATACATTTGGTTTTGCAATGAAAGCTACTTATGTTGAACTTAAAGAATCAGTAGAAGGATCTAATGAAAAACCTCATTATAAAATTATAGGTAGAGAAATCTTTAAAGACCCTATCACTGATGATGGTACTAAGAAGTCTGCTAAAGGTTTACTTAAAGTATTTAAAGATATAGAAAGAGCTGGTGCTCCTATTAGTCTAGAAGACAGATGTTCTTGGGAACAAGAGGATACAGGTTTATTACAAACTATCTTTGAAGATGGAGCTTTTAGTAATATAACTACTTTAACAGAGATTAGAGAAAGATTAAAATAAATATTAAGACCTTACACTATTTTTAGTGTGAGGTTTTTTTAATCTATTCGTATATTTTAGAACCAGCTCTATATGCTTTAATCCATGAAGCAGTACCTGGTATTAACTCACCAGTTTTAATAAATGATTTATTCCAACCGTCAAATGGACTTCTACCATCATATTCAGCATCATAATCTTCATCATAACCTATAGTCAACTTAGCTACATTAGCACCCCAATCATATATTTTATCTATAAGTTTAACAGCAGGTATAAAGTTCTTAGTTACATCAGTAGTAGTAGATGGATCAGCATAAAAGAATAAATCCTGTTGTAACCTACCACCTTGATTAAGTAAGAAGTTCATCACACTAGCTTTATCTTTATCGTCATCATCTAATAATGTAGCTTTAACAAGCATTAGAGCTATCCATGTACCTACAGCATACATTAAACCTGCTGCATTCTTACGCATATTCTCTTGGTCAGTATTTTCAAGAACACCTAACTCAATTAATTTAGCATCTGTAATACTTCTACCGGTCATACTATATGTAGCAGATTTAAACAATACACCTAGAGTAGCTAATCTAGGATTAGTAACACCTTTAGTTCTAAACTGTTTTGACACTTCACTAAGAGTAGTATATCTACCTCTAACCTCACGACCTAAGAAGTCATCTTGACGAGTACCCTCCCAACGTGTAGCAAAACCCTCTAGCATCCAACGTCTAAATTGTAGTAACGCTTTACCACCTGCAGATGAATTAGCTAGTATAGGTGAATTAGAATCGTAGTTACCATGATTTCTTTTATTAACTTGAGCTATCTTTTCAGCTAACTTTAATAAACTATTAGTTTCTGTAAAATTAGTTTCCCAATTATTAATATTAGCTTCAGTTCTAAACTCATCTTTAAGAACACCTTCTTGATTATAAGCATTCCATAAATCAGATTTATTACCATCTTTATCAAATATTTCAGTATTCATTAACATAGCAGTCATTACAGAGCCTTTAGACACCATATCAGCAACTCTCATCATCTCGTATGGAGCAATCATACGTTTTAAGCTAAAACCTGCTTTAGAATGATTCAATCTCTTTTTCTCTATTTCGGCTACTTCACCAACTACATCAAGTTTTTCAACAAGAGCTTTAAACTTTTTAGAGTTTGGAGTTAGTCCACCAGGTAATGTAGCACCTGTAGCTATTCTATAGGCTGTATTAATCTGTTTAGAGTTATATTCTCTACCACCTTTAGCATGTATAAGGTTAGATACTCTACCATACAACACTTCAATAGAAGGTGATGTTAAACTCCAACCTTGAGCTAATAACTGATACCATCTAAGAGTAGACTTAAGTGCTTTAGTAGTTGAATAATTAACACCTAAATCTTCTAATTGTCTTTTTAACGAATCTCTTTCTATAGTCTTTTTAGTAATCTCTTCTTCAGTTAATAAATCTGGAGTAGACAACTCATCTTCTAAAGGTTTAAGTAACTGCTTTAACTGAGATGCTTCTGCTTTATCTTCTTTAGTTAACTTCTTAGTACTAGAAGCTTGATCTTTTTCTTGCTTCTCATAAAAAGTATTATTTGCAAAGTCTGCTAATTCTCTAATGTTTTTTAAACTATCGGTAAATGATTCACCTCTTCTATTTTGCATAGGGTCACCAGTACCTGTAGTATCAACACCTTGTAATTGATTGATAGCATCTATAGTCATCTTATGTTGCGATTCAACAGATGCTTTAAAATGATACATATTACTAAGAGGTATAAACTGATTTAACACTTCATCTATATCTGTAATAACATTACTAGTATCTATAACCTTTTTACCATCTTCTACATATGTATACTGAGGAGATAACATCTTAATATTTAATGAATCTAATGCTACACCGGTAGAAGGGTCAATATGATTAGTTGCTTTAGAATATGTCTTAGTTGTATATAAGTTAGATATTTTACTTAAAGTGTCATCCTTTAAAGTAGATATAGAACCGTCTTCTCTAAACTTATCTAATATGTCTTTTTTAAGTACCGGAATAAACCCTTTATGTATACCTTTAGATTCTAAGTGAGCTTGTGGGTAGTAAGATAGTAACGTATCTATCTTATCTCTAGTAAAGTTGTAGTACTCAAATGCTATAGTATCACCTTCTATTTGGTCATAAGCAGTATCATAAAAGCCTGTACTTTTACCGTCAGAGTCTATTCTCTTAGGTATAGATTTAACAAATTCAAAACTACCGTGTACAATCTTACCATCAATATCAGTCATGGGTGTACCAGACTTAAGATGCTCTATTGTAACTTTAGGGTCATTCTTAAGCAACCAAATATCTTTTTTGTATGTTTTCTGACCTGCAGATAAATCATCATTATCAACTTCGTGAAAGTAAGCTTCTTTTCTGTCTTTATATTCAGCAAACGTAACAGCCATTTCATCAATAATATCTGTAGCTCTTTTCTCACCAAACTTTTCAGTTAATCTAGCAAGCTCTAATGCTTGTTCTTCTTCTGTTACAAAGTAATTAACATACTCATGATTAGCATAATGCTTGAGTTTAGCTTTCTTAATAACATTTGTTTTTTTAGAACGCATGTCAACATGATACTTCTTACGAGTACTCCAATACTTAGAGCTGTACCTATTAATCATCCCTCCTGTAGTCGCCCCCTTTTCATCAGTTTGCCACAACAGTTTCATAAACTTATCTCTACCTAACCTAGTGTATAACGGAGATTTTTTTAATCTGCTCGACTGTTCTTTTAACTCATCTTGATCGTCTACAGATTTTTGTCTAGCTAATCTAGATGAATCAGTGTTAATTGTAGCAAGTAAACTAAGTAACTTATTACCTACACTACCAATATCTCTAAACCACTTACTAGCTTTACTTACATCTTTAATGTTAGTAAATATATCTTCTTTAGTTTTTTCTTCGTCAAACCTTTTATTAGAAGCTTCAGTAACTGTTTTTTGAACTAAGTTGTCATACTTATCATCAAGCTCATTAGCTTTAAGTTGTACTTGTTTAATATCTTTTACAGATTGAAGAATGTCTTGTATCTCATTACCGTTATCGTCTACTATAGTTACAGGTTTTAAATCTTCTTCAGTTAATATTGTAGAAGTAAAGTTTTTACCTGAAGTACTAGCAATGTTCTTATACAACGATATAATGTTTTTAACTTCATTAATCTCAGCATTAGTTAACACATCTTTATTAAGTAACTTCTCAGCGTAATCTAAATTAACATTAGCTGTAATAGCAATATTTTGTAATGACTTATCGCTTTCAAGTTCACCAATCGCTTCTTTAAGTTCGTCACGTTGCGCAATAAGACTATCAGCTTTAGTAGTTTCATTATCACGTTGAGCATCTCTAATCTGGTTATATAACCTTTCAGAATACTCTTTAAGTCTATTAATGATAAAGTCTAAGTTAGATTCTTTTTTAGATTCTTCTTCTTCTACTCTAACTTCAGATTTAAACAATCTACCTTGATTGAATACATCTTCGTTAATGTTAATTTTAATAACCGGTTCGGACCTATCAGTAACCCCAATAGCAGCAGTTTGTTTCCAACGTGTAGCTAATGTTAAAAGGCCGGGGTAATGAGCATTTAATGTATCATACATTTTAATACCTTGCTCTCTATTATTCTTAGTTATATAGTAAGCGCTTTGATACTTACCGATACCTTGAGTAGCATTAGAAGAAAATAACTTAGTTACATCTTCTACACTTTTTAAAGATATAGTCTTTCTAAGTAAAGAACCAGCAATTAGATTTTCACCATATATTTCAAGAAACTTATTGACTTGAGGCATACCGTCAGAGTCTCTCTTACGAGTACCATACCAGTTATCAAATTCTTCAGATGATATAACATCCCATATACGATTAACATTATCTTCAGAGAACTGAGTATTTAATCTTTTATATAATTTAGTATTCTTATTAGGACACGCCATATTATTAACAGTTTTTACGCATTTCTTGAATATCTGCTTCTGCAGAATACTCAAAGATATTATTTTTTAGTGAATAAGCCATAGCTTTATTGTACTCATTTCTAACTACAGCACCTTGTCGTTGTTCTTCTAGTATGTTAGTAGCTACAGCAAACGCTTGAGTATACAGTGTAGTATTTGATTTATGAATATCAAATAAAGATAACATATAATCCATCAATTGAGTAAATAAATTAGTATGGTCTTTTAAACCTGGTACAGCTTCTGTATCTTTTAATATCTCAATAAGATTAGCGTTAGTAAATAAACCTACTAAGAACTCATCTTTGTTAGACACAACATATACATCACCTAATACCTCTTTAGCTTTTCTATACATTACATCAAAAGCTGGATGTTCTTTACTATTGATAGTATCATATGATAAGGCATGTAGTATCTCATGAAGTATTGTTTCTTCTGTAGCAGATACGTTAGATACTTCTATGTGTTTAGTTTGAGGAAAGTATACACCTCTAGACTCAACACCTTTATTATTTATATTACTATCTTTTAGTATGATACCAGTATTATTCTCTTTGGCAAAAGGTATTAAGTGTTTAGCAAGAGGTGCTAGTACATGTTTAGAATTAGCTATGTCGTTTAGTATAGTAACTGAATGTGTTACTTCACCTTTTGCGAAGTACTTAGATTTAATATCTCTAACCGGTGATAATAATAAATCAGGATCTTCAGCTTCGTTTGCTTTTCTATTCTCTTCTTCTAACTTAGCAAAGTCTACGTTTGTAATCTTATCAAGCAAATCTAATACTTTCTTAGTACCTTTTTGGGGTACACTAGAAGTTTCATTAAGTAGTGATAACACTGACTCAATACTAGCATTAGTTATCTCAGTACCTGTAGATGTACTAAACAAGTTAGCAAATAACTCTACAATTCTATCAAGTAATGA
>SPKZ01021682.1_pt1 | contig 11006 bp, 10 predicted proteins | sample 2456571 | NCBI WGS metagenome assembly SPKZ01 (sample SAMN11192286, study PRJNA482655) | marine metagenome | biome: ENVO:00000447; feature: ENVO:00000244|ENVO:00000211|ENVO:00000569|ENVO:00002023; material: ENVO:00002151; isolation source: ocean water from marine abyssalpelagic zone ...
CTTTCGCTCCTTCGCGGGCGACGCCAATTTCTGGTTGATCGGAATCGGCATCGGCCTGGCACTCTGCGTTCCGACGGCGAGCGGTGTCTTCTTCGTGCGCCACCTCGAGCAGCTGGGCATTCCGCGCACCGACGTCGCGCTCGTCATCTCGGTGATGGCGGGCTGCAGCCTGGCGGGCAAGCTCAGCGTCGGCTTTCTCGCCGACCGCCTCGATCGGCGGCTGCTCGCCATCGCGACGATCCTCTCCCACGTGGTGGGCCTGTGCATCATCGCCACCGGCTCCACGCTGGTCACCATGTTCGCGGCGGCGATTCCCTTGGGCCTGGGTGGCGGCGGCTTCATTCCGCTCCCGGGAATCTTTCAGGGTGCCTGCTTCGGCCGGCTGGTGATCGGCCGGGTCGGCGGGATGCACGCCTTCATGGGACTGCCGGTTCTGCTGGCCGCTGCACCGCTGGTCGGAATGGCCGCCTCCTATTCTGGGAGCTTCGTGCTCCCCTTCCTGGCGCTCGGCGGAGTGCAGCTGCTGGCGGCTCTCGTGTTGGCGTTCGTACGCATCCCACGTGTCGAGCCGGGTGTCTGAAGTGACGGATCACCACGGCGGCGCGGACGGGGATCGCGGATCGGGTGCCCGGCAGGTCGGCCGAACGCCCGACGCCGGGTGGGGGACCCTCGTCCTCTACAGCGTGCCCCTCACGGGCTGCATGTTCCTCGCCTTCCTGCTCAGCACCTACTGGTTCAAGTACGCGACCGAGGTGCTCCTCATCTCCCCGGCGATTCTCAGCGCGATCTTCATGGTGGGTCGGATCTGGGACGCGATCTCCGATCCGCTGACCGGCTATCTCTCCGACCGGACGCACACGCGCATGGGGCGCCGGCGCCCCTGGCTCATGGCCGCCGTGCTGCCGATCGCGGTCGTTCCCGCGCTGATCTGGGTGCCGCCGGTCTCGCTTACGGGCTGGGCCCTCGTAGCCTGGCTCACGATGGGCCTGCTCGTCTTCGAAACCGTGCTCACGGTGTTCCTGGTGCCCCACGGCGCCCTCGGGACCGAACTCGTCCTCGACCATCACGCGCGCACCCGGGTGTTCACGGTGCGGGTGCTGCTCTCTCAGCTGGGTGTGTTCATGGCGATCGTCGCGATGGGTCTGATCATCGAAGCCGACGACCAGCGCGACATGGCGTTCCGGGTGGTGGCGACCGGCAGCGCGGTGAGTGCGCTGCTGATCTTCGTCTCCGCCCTGCGTCTGCGCGAGCGCCCGGAATTTCAGGACCGGGGGGCCAACCATCCGCTGCCCGCTCTGACCGACGTCTGGAGGAACACCCACGCGCGTCTGCTGCTGATCGTCTTCCTGATCGAGAGCATGGGCACGGCCACCCTGGGCGTGCTCGGGCCCTTCGTGACCAAGTACATCGTCGGCGATGAGTCGATCTTTCCCTACCAGGTCACCGCCTACCTCGTCCCGGCTCTCGCCGTGGCTCCGCTCACGCCGTGGCTTTCCAGGCGTATCGGAAAGAAGCGGCTGTGGCTGATCGCGATGGTGATCGCGGGGTCCGGCTACGGAATGCTCGCCTTCGTCGGACCCGGCGAGGTCGTCTACCTGCTGGTGTGCTCCGTACCCGCAGGGATTGGCACGGGAATCGGTGGCGTGGTGGGCCCGTCGTTGCAGGCGGACATCGTCGACTACGACGAATACCGGACGGGCGAGCGAAAAGAGGGCATGTACTACTCGACCTGGAACTTCATGCGCAAGGCGGGCTCCGGAGTCGTGGTCTTCATCACCGGCCTGGTACTGACGGGAATCGGCTTCGAGGCCAACGCCGTCAGCCAGTCCGAAACGACCGAGATGGGGATGCTCCTGATGTTCGGCGGGGTGCCCTTCGTGGGCTTCGTGATCGGGGTGGCGTTGTTTTCGCGCTTCAGCCTGACAGAAGCCGAGCACCGCAGGATCCGCGGCGAGTTGGATCAGCGGTCCTAGAGGTCCGGCGGACGTTGCCATTCAGCGGACCTGCTTCTAGATATCAAGAACCCTGTGGCTAATCGTCGAGGATCTCCAATGACCGATTCGTTGGAATACAACCCCTTCGCATACGCGATGCACGAGGATCCCTATCCCACCTACGCGCGTCTCCGCGACGAAGAGCCGGTCTATCAGAACGAGAAGCTGGGCTTCTGGGCGCTCTCGCGTTTCGACGACGTGTTGGCCGGCTATCGCGACTGGGCGGCGTTCACGTCCACCGGCGGTATCGCGCTCGAGGAGGTCGGGACGGACAGCGCGCCGTCGATGATCGGAATGGATCCGCCCGACCAGACGGCCCTGCGAAAGCTCGTCGTGCGGGCCTTCACGCCGACCCGGGTCGGTGCTCTCGAGCCCCGCGTGCGGCGCCTCACCACGGGCTTCCTCGATCAGGTGGTCGAGGCGGGCGAGTGTGACCTGATCGAGCGCTTCGCAGCGCTCCTACCCTCCGATGTCATCTCCACCCTGCTCGGCGCCCCGCAGGAGGTCCACAGCGACCTGCGGATCTGGACCGAGACGCTGATGCACCGCGAGGACGGCGTTGCGAAGCCGCCCGAAGCCGCCAACCAGGCGGCGAAGAGCCTGATCGACTACTTCGGCGTCCTGATCGAAGAGAAGCGCAAGCAGCCGGCAGACGACCTGGTCTCGGCGCTCCTGGAGGCCGAGTTCGACGGCCGGCGGCTCGCCGATCTCGAAATTCTCGGCTTCTGCTTTCTGCTGATCAGCGGGGGAAACGAGACGACCGAGAAGCTCATCGCCAATACGGTCCATCAACTGGCGCGTCACCCCGATCAGCGTCGCGCGCTCCTCGACGATCCCTCGCGCATTCCCGACGCTGTGGAGGAGTCGCTGCGCTTCCGCAGTCCGACCCAGTACATGGTGCGCACGACGCTGCGCGACGTATCGCTGCGCGATCGGACCATTCCGGCGGGACACAAGGTCATGCTGCTGATCGGCGCCGCGAACCACGACGAGCGCCAGTTCGACGCTCCGGAGCGCTTCGACATCGCGCGCAAGATGGAGCGCCACCTGGCGTTCGGCTTCGGTGTGCACTTCTGCCTGGGGGCCCGGCTGGCGCGCTTGGAGGCCCGCGTCGCGATGGAGGAGATCCACCAGCGGCTCCCCGATTATCGAGTGGACGAGTCCGGTGTCTCGGTCGTGCACGCCGGCAACGTGGCCGGTCTTGCCACGCTTCCGATTCGATTCAGCCCGAGCGCTCCGATCGGGGTTTGATTCGAGAGGCGTTCGTCAATCGACGCGTTCGCCGGGCACTTCGTTGCGGAGGACCATGGCCTTGTGGCCTTCGAAGCCACCCTTCACCCACCAATCGATGCCGTCCTTCTGCACCTGGGCGGGATCGGCGTTCTGGCTCTCGTAGATCGCGAAGTACTTGGAAGGCGTGCGGGACGAGTCGTCGGAGACATAACGAGCCGCGGCGTAGAAGTCGATGCTCTCCACGGTGTGGTGGAGGTGTCCCGAGTACCACTCGTTGAAGGTGTCTTCCTCCGACGGGTCGTCGCAGTCGGTGAAGACCAGCACCACCCCGGCCGTTCGTCCCGGCGTCACCGGCCCGTACTCGGCGATCTTCGTGTAGCTCGCGATGATCTCGCCGCCGGCGGCTTCCACGCGCCGAGCGGCCGCGGCCACGTCGTCGCTCTGGGTTTCGTAGATGGCGAAATGGGTGGCCCCACCGAGGTCGTAGCCCGACGAGACGCGAAACCCGATACCGTGGTCCACGGCGCCGTTCTCCACGGCGTCCGGGACGCGCCCGCTTCGCCAACGCTGTTCCCAGACCTCGGCCTGGGCGGCGTCGACATTCGATACGGTGGCGATGATGACTCCGGCGTGTTTTCGACCTTCCATGTTTCGTCCTCTTTGCTTGCGAACTCGTTCAGGCGACCGCCACGGTCGCCGTGCCGGCGAGCTTGACCTCGCCGTCCTGGTTGCAGAGCGTGACGTCGACCGACACGCGCTTGCCCTCCTCGGTCTGGCTCTTTCCCGTCACGACGATGCGCGTACTGAGGGTTTCGCCCGGCCAGGTCTGCTTCGTGAAGCGCGCCCGGTACTCCGTGAGGTTTCCTACGCCCGCCCAATCCGTGAGGGCGCGGCCGAGGATTCCCATGGAGAGCATTCCGTGGCCAAACACGCTGGGCAGGCCGGCCGCCTTCGCTTGGACCTCGTCGTGGTGCATCGGGTTCATGTCGCCCGATGCGCCCGCGTAGGCGACGAGGCCGCTGCGCGTCAATTCGTGGCTCAGGGCCGGTGCTTCGTCGCCTTCCGAGAGGTCGTCGTAGCGGAGCTTCGCGATCGGTTTGGCCATGCTCTCTCCCTTCTTTCCCGCGACGTCGTCTACCTGCGGTGGATGAGGTTGAAGCGCTCGGTCACGACGGGATCACCGGCGTCGTCCTTGAAGACGGTCTCCGTGACCAGGAAGGTCATCGTCTTGCCCTTCGCTTCCTTGGTGTAGAGGTCGACGATCTTGCCCTCTCGGTGGAGCGTCTCGCCCACCTGCAGGGGCTTGTGGTAGACGAACTCCTGCTCGCCGTGGAGAATCAGTCCTCCTTCCTTTCTCAGGTCTCCCATCAACCTGCCCATGGGGTTGCCAGCACCGCCCGTCGGATCCTCGGGCTGGTCCTCGGGGAAGGCGCCCCAGTGACTCGCGGCAGAGAAGGTGAAGGTGGGCGGCGCGGGAATGCTGTCGAAGCCGGCTTCGCGCGCGGCCGCCAGATCGTGGTAGACGGGGTTCGGGTCGGTGACGGATCGCGCGAACTTGCTGACGGGTCCGCGCTCGACGTGGACCGTGGAGGCTCCGGTGGGAAGTCCGACCACCTCATCCCTGTTCAGTGACATTTCCATTCCTCTCGTGTGGCATTCGCCGGGCCGCTTCGCGGCGTTGGATCAGGTCTTCCCGCCTGCCGGTGACGGGCGCCTGTCGCGTGGCCCGCCAGTATAAGATGGGTGGATGACCGCCGTGCAGCCGCGGCGAGAAGGAGACGCCGTGAGCGAGGCGCTGCTGGAGGGAGTTCGCGTCGTCGACCTGGCGGGCGAGCCGGGGCACATGACTGGCCGGATCCTGGCCGACCTCGGCGCAGAGGTCGTCAAGCTGGAACCCCCGGGCGGCGACCCGCTGCGCGGCGTCGGGCCGTTCATCGAGGCTCGACGCGACGCGGAGGCCTCGTTGCGCTTCACCGCCTGGAATGCGGGCAAGACCAGCGTGGTGTGTGATTCCGATGATTCCAGCCTCGAGCCGTTGCTCGCGGGAGCCGACGTCGTCCTCGACACCCCGGGCTGGCCGGGAGCGCTGCAACTCGATCCCTCACGCGCACCGCTGGCCGTGTGGGTTCGCATTACGCCGTTTGGTCTCTCGGGTCCACGCGCCGGTTGGCGCGGTACGGATCTCGGTGCGATGGCGGCCAGCGGTAACATGTACGTCACCGGCTTTCCCGACCGCGCGCCGCTGCGCTGTAGCGAGCCGTCGGGCTATGCGCACGTGGGCCCAGAGGCGGCGATCGCCGCGATCAGCGGGCTCGCGTCGGGCCGGCCGCAGGTGATCGACGTCTCGATCCAGGAGGCGGTGATCGTCTCGAACATGGGTGCGCTGTTGAATTTCGCGCGTGAGGGAGGGAGTCGTGGCAGTCGCCTGGGCGCTCGAATCGGCGCGACGCGCGAGATCTGGCGCTGCAAGGACGGCTGGCTGAGCTTCGGTCTGCGCGGTGGTGTGGCGCGCGCACCCACCTACTGGAAGATGACCAGGATCCTGGAGGAGGAGGGCGTGTCGACGCCCGCCTGGTCGGAGCGGGACTGGGACAAGTTCAACCAGAACGAGCTGACCGCGCAGGACATCCGCGAGATCGAGGCGCCGTTGATCGAGTATTTCAAGCGCTACACGATGCTCGATCTCTACGAGATGGCCGCCGCAGACAACATCATGCTCGCCACCGCCAACTCGCCGCGCGAGATGTTCGCCAGCTCGCAGCTGTCCGCGCGCGCGATGTTTGGAAAGTTGGGCGAAATCGACGAGTTCCCGACGCGCTTCGCGATCGCCACGAGCGCCGACGGACAGGTCGCCCCACTCGACGCGAAGCGCCCGGCACCCAAGCTCGACGGCGGACCCCTGCCCGACTGGTCGCTGCGGCCCGCCCCGGGCGGCGATGGCGCTGGCGGTGCCTGGGAGGGAACCCGGATCCTGGAGTTCGGCTCGGGCGCGGCCGGACCGATCGCGTCGCGCTACTTCGCAGAGCACGGCGCCACCGTGATCCGCGTCGAGTCGCGCAGTCGACCCGAATTCCTGCGCACCATGGCGGTCGCGTCAGGCAGCCCCCACGGCCTGGAGGGCAGCGCGATCTTCGGCGCGCTCAACGTGGGGAAGCAGAGCATCGCGCTCAACCTGAAGAACCCCGACGGCCTCGCGGTGGGCAAGCGGCTGATGGGGTGGGCGGATCTCGTGCTCGAGAACTTCGCCCCCAAGGCCATGCGAGGCTTCGGACTCGACTACGAGTCCATGGCAGCGGAGAAGCCCGACCTGGTGATGGTGTCGGCGTGCATGAACGGCCAGACGGGTCCGCACCGCAACTACCCGGGCTTCGGTAGCCAGGGCTCCGCGCTGGGCGGCTTTACGCTGCTGACCGGCTACCCCGACCGGGAGCCGGTGGGCCCCTACGGAACCATCACCGACTCCCTCGCGCCGCGCTTCTGTGCCACCGCCATGGCCGCCGCACTCCTGTATCACCGCCGCACCGGCCGCGGAGTGCACATCGATGTGTCCCAGGTCGAGGCCGCCCAGTATTCGCTCAGCCCCTGGCTGCTCGACTACGCGGTCAACGGTCACTTCCTCGAAAACATGGGCAACCGCTCGCCGCGCACCGCGCCGCACGGGGCCTTCCCGTGCCGGGGCGACGACCGCTGGGTCGCGCTGGCCACCAGCTCCGACGAGGAGTGGGCGCGGCTGGCGGGGATCATCGGGCTCGACGATGCGTCGCTGGCGACGCTCGAGGCGCGTCTCTTGCGCGTCGACGAGGTCGAGGTCGCGGTTTCCGCCTGGACGTCGGAACGCACGCGGGAGGAAGTGACAGAGCGCCTCCAGTCCGAGGGGATCGAGGCCGTACCCGTGCAGGACTGGCAGGATCTCTTCGACGACCCGCAGCTCGCAGAGCGCGGTCACTTCGAGCGCCTGGAGCACGCCGTCGTCGGGGAGTGTTGGTACCAACACAACGGCTTCCGGCTGAGCGATGCTCCGGTGCGCTATTCGCGCCCCGCGCCGACCGTGGGCGAGCACAACGACGACGTGCTGGGCCGTATCCTGGGTCTGTCCGCGGAAGAGATCGCCAAGCTCGTTGCGAGTGGCGGCGTCGAGTAGCGGAGCCCGAGGAAACGACAGCGTCGAACTCCCCCAGGACGGCGCCAGCGGGCGTAGAATGCCCATTCGACACAGGAGGATTCGCCGTGAAACTGGGATTCATTCCGCCGCTGGAGAAGTCGCGAATCACTTCCGGCGACTGGGTCGCGCAGCTCGTCGAAATCCTCGAGTCGTGTGGCGTCGAGTCGGTCTGGGGCGTCGAGCACGTCATCGTGGCCGAGGACTACGAGCCCCTCTACCCGTACTCCGACGACGGCCACATGCCCGGGTCTCCGACCGGCAATATCGTCATGCCCGATCCCCTCGAGTGGCTCTCCTTCGCCGCCGCGCTCTCGAGCCGTCTGCGATTGGGGACGTCGGTCGTGGTGGCCTCCGAGCACAGCGCCGCAATCCTCGCCAAGCGCGTGGCCACGCTCGATGCGCTCTCCGGGGGCCGCTTGATGCTCGGTGTGGGGATCGGCTGGCAGAAGGAGGAGTACGCCGCGATCGGTGTGCCCTACAAGGATCGCGGACGTCGCCTCGACGAGTGCATCGAGGCGATGCGGGCTCTCTGGGCCGAGGGACCCTCGACCTACAAGGGCAAGTACGTGCAGTTCGAGCGCGTGCACTGCGACGTGAAGCCCGCCCAGGCCGGCGGCGTGCCGATTCTGATCGGCGGCAGTACCGACCACGCCGCTCGTCGCGCCGGCCGTCTCGGCAACGGCTGGTATCCCTACGTGATCTCACCCGAGGACATGGCCGAGCGAATCAAGACGCTGCGCGCGACGGCGCAGGAGCACGGTCGCAACCCCGACGAGATCGAGCTGACCCTCTGGCCCGGCAGCTATGACTTCAGTCGCACGTTCGACCTGGACTTCGTCAAGAGCTACGCGGATCAGGGGGTATCGCGCCTGATCGTGTCCGCGATGGAGGGTCAGGTCGCGGAGCTCGACGACGTGCGCCGTCTGGTCGAGTCCTACCAGGAGAAGGTAATCGCCAAGCTATGAGTGCCATCTATATTCTCGACCGGGTGAAGCTGCGGCCGGGCCAGCTCCAGGCCTATCAACAGACACTCCGCGAGGGCTACCTGCCCGGCGCGCGCAAACGCGGAATGGAGCTGATCGGGAGCTGGACCACGCCCCCGGTCGAGGTCGCCGAGGGCAACGAACTCGTGACGCTCTGGTCGCTGCCCAGCATCGAGTCGTTCTGGGCAATGCGCGCGGGCAGCGGTGCTCCAGAGCTCGCGACCTGGTGGGAGGAGAGTGATCGACTCGTGGAGAGCCGTGAGCGCAAGTTCATGACTCCGGCGGAGATCTCGTGATGCGGCTCGTCGCACTCGTCCATCTCCGACGCGAACCTTCTCCCGCGCGGCTGGCCGATCTCGAGGCCGTCGTGGCGGGGCTGCCGGACGAAGTCTCAGCGGTGCGCCGCGTGCACCTGGGCAAACACCTGCCGGGCTGCGTGGGCGGGGGTCACTACACACTCGACGCGCTGGTCGACGGCGGCGATGCGAACGCCGTGTTGGGTGCGCCGAGCCTTCGGGATCTCGTCGATGCGGGCGACGTGGTCGAGCGGCTCGACCCGGTGGCGTTCGAGCCCCAGCACGTTTCGATTGCAGAGCCGGCCATCGAGAACTGCGTCAAGCGCACCCTGTTCCTTCGGGTGTTTCCGGAGACTCCCGCCGATGTCGTCGAGGAGTTCGAACGCGTCATCATGGCCATGCCCGATCACATCGACGCCATCCGCAACTGGGCTTGTAGTCGCACCGACCCGACGGCGGTACCGACGTCGTGGACCCACGTGTGGGAGCAGGAGTACGCGGACAAGAGCGGGCTCGAAGTCGACTACATGATGCACCCCTACCACTGGGGTCTGGTCGACGGCTGGTTCGATCCGGAGTGCCCACAGCGCATCGTCGACCTGGCCGTCGCGCACGTGTACTGCCCTGCGGCGGAGACGATCCTGGGCTGGAAGTAGTCGACTCCGGCGGGAGGCTGACGTGGCAAAACTCGATGGCAAAGTCGCGATCGTCACTGGCGGCGGCCAGGGGATCGGACGCGGGATCGCCCTCGCGCTGGCCCGCGAAGGGGCGGCGATTTCGATCGCGGAACTCGATCCGAGCCGGGGCGCCGACGCCGCCCTCGAGGTCGAGAAGGCGGGCGCGCGCGCGCTCGCGACGGTCTGCGACGTCAGCCTGAGAGCGCAGGTGGAGACGGTGGTGGAGGCCACCGCGAGAGAGTTCGGGGGCGTGGACATCCTCGTCAACAACGCGACGTGGACGGGATCCGATAGCGGCATGAAATCCTTCCTCGAGCATTCGGAAGAGGATCTCGATCGCCACTTCGCCGTGGCGGTGAAGGGGACCTTTCACTTCATGCAGGCGAGCTTTCCCCACATGGCGCAGCGTGGCGGGAAGATCATCAACCTGGCGTCCTCGGCGGGCAGCGAACGCAGCGTCGGCTTCGCCGCCTACGCGGCCGCAAAGGAGGCCGTCCGAGCGCTGACGGGAGTGGCCGCCCGGGAGTGGGGGGATCAGCGGATCAACGTCAACGTGATCTGTCCCTCGGCCGCCACCCCGTCGTCAGAGCATTTCTTCGAGGAGCATCCCGAGGTCCTGGAACGGGTAATCGCCGCGAGCCCCGCCGGGAGGCTCGGTGACCCCGAGATCGATATCGGGCGCGCCGTGGTCTTCCTCGCCAGCAGCGATTCGGACTTCATCACGGGGCAAACCCTGTGGGTCGACGGCGGGAACACGATCCACTCCTGAGCCCCGGGGCAGATGGTAGAATCCAGCCAAGAGGGCGCCGAGCCCGGGAGGACCTACGATGAAGATGGACGAAATGATCCTCGTCAGTGTCGACGACCACGTCTGCGAACCGCCGGACATGTGGGACAACCACCTGACCGCCCAGTGGAAGCAGCGCGCGCCGAAGTTCGTCCACAAACCCGACGGCGTCGACGTGTGGGTCTTCGAGGGCGCGCAGATTCCCAACGTGGGCCTCAATGCCGTCGCGGGCCGTCCGCCCGAGGAATACGGGATGGAGCCGACCTCCCACGCACAGCTGCGCCAGGGTTGCTTCGATGTCGACGCGCGGATCGACGACATGGACGTCAACGGGGTGCTCGGTTCCCTGTGCTTTCCGTCCGTGCCGGGCTTCGTCGGAGAACTCTTCGGTCGACAGGTCAAGGAGCACGGCGAGACGGAGTTGGCGATCACGATGCTCCGCGCCTACAACGACTGGCACATCGACGAGTGGTGCGGAAAGCACCCCGGCCGCTTCATCCCGCTCGCCATTCCTCCCATGTGGGACCCCCAGTTGATGGCCGAGGAAGTCCGCCGTGTCTCGAAGAAGGGCTGCCACGCGATCACCTTCCCCGACACACCCACCGGGCTCGCCTATCCGAGCATCCATTCCGACCACTGGGACCCCTTCTGGAAGGCCTGCTCGGAGGAGAACACGGTCGTCTGCGTCCACATCGGTTCGGGAACCGGGATGAACCTCCAGGATCCGATCGCTCCGGTCGAGATCATGATCGCGAGCACGCCGATCACGCTGTACAACTGCGCGACGGAGCTCGTCTACTCGGATGCGCTGCGCAAGTTCCCCGACCTGCGGATCGCGCTCTCCGAGGGGGGCATCGGCTGGATACCGTACTTC
>SPKZ01000850.1_pt1 | contig 11004 bp, 3 predicted proteins | sample 2456571 | NCBI WGS metagenome assembly SPKZ01 (sample SAMN11192286, study PRJNA482655) | marine metagenome | biome: ENVO:00000447; feature: ENVO:00000244|ENVO:00000211|ENVO:00000569|ENVO:00002023; material: ENVO:00002151; isolation source: ocean water from marine abyssalpelagic zone ...
CCGCGATTCTGATAGGGCCTAAGCTCGGCTCGCAACTGAGCTGGCTGAGTGATTAGGCTAAACTTATCCTGGTTTTTCAGCTCATCGACTATGGCCCTGATGCCGTCTTCCAGCTCAATATCGTAGCTGGATTCATCTGCCGTCAGTGCCAACAGGGTCTGCATGTCGCCGCTGTGCATGTCTTTGCGCGAGGTTTCGATAAGCTGTTGCATCTTCTCCATCTCGGCTTTATCTATCTCTATCCAGCTGCCTCTGAAATAAACCAGATCGGATTTAGTCTCCAGCAGCTGTTGCCATTGTTCGCTGCTCAGCTCATGTTCCCCCATGGAATAGCTATAGTCGAACTGGATAAGGCTGTCGGCGTCGATAAAGCCACTAGGTGAGTTCGACGCGCTGGCGGTGTGCTTGTGTGCCTTGAGTTTGACCTTAGCCTTGAGACGGCCCTTAGATGTCCACCATGCCGGGACTATGATGCGATAGCCGCAGGCGTGCAGGGTCCAAGCATCTTCCTTCAGAAATTGAAATGCCTGCTGCTGATCCAGTGGGATCACTGACTCTTGCATCTTGGTGGCAAAAATGTGTTCGATGACGGGGTAAATTCGACTGGCGTAGCCCAGTTGCAGCAGGAGTGTGCGCTCGACCGAAGTGCCGAGCAGTTCAGCGAAAAGCCCTTGCTTGGCTGATTTTTGCTGCCGGTACTGGGTCAGGTTGACCATGAAAGAGGGGTCTTGTTTCGACTGTAGCAGTAGCTCGAGCCCCCAGTCGCCCTCGTGTTGTTCACTGGCCTCGAGCAGTTTAAAGCACAGGGTGAAATCGGCACCAAATTGGTCATAGACGAGATTATTCTGCCATAGCTTCCATGCCTTGAAAGTGTCGGCATCTATGGCTTGAGTGCCGTGGCCTAAGGCGTGGGCGATAAACGTGTGCGCTACCGACTTGATGTTTTTTTGGCTATAGGCTGTGGCTGCGATCAAGTCATTGAGGCTGACATCGGAGAAGTGGTGTAAGGCCGACAAGGTGTCGAAGCCGGTAAAGTCTCCTAGGCAGGCCGAATGAGGCATATGGCCGGATATCATCTTCAGCCGGTCGTGATATTCCGATGAGATAGTCTGCCACTTGGTATGATAGCGAGTGTTAGCTGAGTTCCCCTGGGCCACTAGGGCGGGGATATATTGATCTTGCTTGATCATATGGCTGAGTTCATAGGCCATCTTGATCCAAAATTTGGCATCGTCGGCTAAGATCAGCCCCTCTTCGAAGTGATAACTCTGGAAGTTAAGCTCTTTTAAAAAGTTGATGGGCGCATCGACCTGTATGGCGTTGAGCATGAATGGCTTAAATCTACTGCCCTGGTTGTCGTCCAAATTATTGATGTTGGCGATGACCGGCGAGGCAGTAGCTGCACCTTGGGCGTTACAGGGCAGCCAGACCTCTACCTCTTCGAAGGCCGAGTTCATCTTCAGCTGCCTGATGGCAAACCCCATGAAACAGCTGCTGTCTAGCTGGTAAGGATAAAACCCGGGACTGGTTATCTGGTCCTGACTCTCCACCCATAAATATAATTGCCCGCTATTATCGAATTGGGCGTCTTCGGCTTGCCAGAAGAGGTGGATAAGTTGCATAGGTGGCTATAATTATGAAATAAAATCTATTCTGCGTTTCGCGCCACAGGAGTTCAAGCTATTTTCACGGCGTTAATTTAACTGCAATTTTTTCTGATAAATCCGTGAACGAGGTGAGATGCACTCGAACTCTGAAGTAACGCTGGTTAGCTCGAGTGTTTCCTTATCGCCCAGCATCAAAAATCCCCGCTGTACCAGGCTGTTGCTGATGACTTTCAATACTCGGTTTTTTAGATCACTGTCAAAATATATCAATACATTACGACATAAGATCAGATGCATTTCTGCGAAGCTCTCATCTTTCATCAGGTTATGATGGGCGAAGGTGATTTTTTCCCGTAATGCCGGATCGAATAAGGCCTTACCGTGTCGCTCAATAAAATAATCGGCAAAAGAGCCCTGTCCGCCTGCCTGGCGGTAATTCTCACCGTATTCACGCAAGTTCTGCAGCGGATAGATGCCTTTCTCGGCGATGGCTAACGACTGATTGTTATAGTCGGTGGCATAGATACGGGATCTTGCGAGTAAACCTGCCTCATGGAGCATGATGGCAACTGAATATGCTTCTTCACAGGTGGCGCAGCCGGCGTGCCACACATTGATATAAGGGTAGGTTTGCAGCTTGGTGACGACCTTTTCTTTGAGTAGGTAGAATATCTTGGGGTCGCGAAACATAGAGGTGACGGTTATCGACATCTCTTGCAATAAGCGCTCGAATAAGAACTTGTCATGCATGATGCCGGGAATGAGTTCCGAGATATGTTGCATATGCTCACTGGTCATCAAGTTGGTCATTCGTCTGCGCAACGATGCCTTAGCATAATGGTGAAAGTCATAGCCATAGACTCGATTCACCGCCTGTAATAACAAGTCGATTTCCAGATCTGTGTGTTCCTCATCGGATATTAACCTATTGTCTCTCACGTATTTTCACTCCTTCTAACGGTCTGCGTTGTGTCGGTTCTGCGGTATAACCAGACGCGCAGCATGGAGAGAACCTTGTCCATATCCAGCGGCTTGGTGAGGTATTCGGAGGCCCCGGCTTCAATGCTCTGATGACGATCCCCCGGCATGGCCTTGGCCGTTAAGGCTATGATGGGCGTGGTGCGATATGCTGCCATTTTACGAATATGTTCTATGGCTTGGTAACCATCCATGACAGGCATCATGATGTCCATCAGGATCAATTCAATCGGTTGTTCGGCTGTTGTCAGTAAATCTATGGCTAGCTGACCATTTTCGGCCTGAAGCACCTTGATCCCAGCTTGTTCTAGAATACGTGTGATGGAGAAGACGTTGCGCATATCATCATCGACAACCAGTACCCGTCGTCCAACCAGCATTTGATTCTCATCATGCAGCATTTGCAGTGTTTGCTGCTGCTTATTGGAGAAGTTATCACCAACACGATGTAAGAATAGGGCGACATCATCGAGTAGGCGTTCGGGAGACTCGGCGCCTTTTATTACTATTGAGGGGGTAAACTGGTTGAGAATGCGATATTCATCCTGAGTGATGGTCTGGCCGGTATAGATGATAATGGGGACGTCGATACCGGCACCGGGTTGCTCACTGATCAGCTTAACCAATTCGGTGCCGCTCATATCGGGTAGGTTTAAGTCTAGTATGATGCAATTGAAGTATTTAACCGTTAACTGTTCACAGGCTTCTTTGGCTGTGCTGGCGTAGCTCAGTTTGGTACTGGGCCCATCTAAGAGCGAGTTTATCGCATGTTGAGTGCCCTTATCGTCTTCTATCACCAAGATGCGCTTATTGCTCAACTGTGAGCCGGCGTAGACCTCCTGTAGGGTTGAGGTGATCATCTTGGGGTCGACGGGTTTTTTTAGGTAACTCAGTGCCCCCAGGTGGAGTGACTCCATCTTGTTATCACTCGCCGATATCACATGTACCGGGATATGCCGGGTCTGCAGGTTATGTTTAAGTTGTTCGAGGACATGTAAGCCACTGATGTCGGGCAAGCCTAGGTCGAGTAATATCCCCTTAGGTAAATATTCCATGGCTAGCATGACTCCGTCTCGGCCTTTATCGGTGGCAATCACTTTAAGGTTTAAGCTATGGATCAGATCGATCAATATTTGACTGAACGCCTGATCATCTTCAATCAGTAATAAGGCTTCATCCCCTGTGGAAATGTTAAAGCGATCGTCATCAAGCCAGTTGGTGTTGCTGGCCATGTGTGTATTCGCTTGTATCTTCGCCTGATCTGTCTTGGCCGAATTATCTGCTAAGTTTATCGCCTGGGGGCGGGAGGCTTGTTTGCTTGGTGCATTTACCGGCAAGATCAGGGTGAAACAACTGCCCTTGCCCGGTTCACTGGTCATGGTTATTTTTCCTCCCAGTAAACGTGCTAGTTCCTTCGAAATTGTCAGACCTAATCCTGTGCCACCATATTGTCGGCTGGTGGAACCATCGGCTTGTTGGAAGGCTTCAAAAATATCTTGTTGTTTATCTGCCGGGATACCTATGCCGCTATCTGTGACACTAAAACAGATGACATTGGTATCTACCAGGCCCGAAGAAAACAGCAGCTCTTGATCTTCAGCCTGAGGATGAATATCCAGGGTGATCTGACCTTTTTGGGTAAATTTAAATGCATTGGACAAGAAGTTCTTCAGTATTTGTTCGAGCCTGTGTTTATCATTTTTTATCTGACTCGATAGTCTGTTATCGACATTAATACTAAAGGCTAGATTTTTCTCGAGGGCGAGAGGGTTAAATAAGGTTTCTAAGTTGTATTGAACATCACCGGGTAAAAACGAATCAAGATTGATGTCTAGCATGCCGGCTTCAACTTTAGATAAATCCATGATGTCATTGATTAAGGTCAGTAGTGTCTGGCCGCCTTGATAGACTATGTGGGCATCTTCAACTTGTTCTTCGGTCAAGTTTCCCGGCTTATTCTGGTATAGAGACTTAGATAAAATCAGTAAGCTGTTGAGGGGAGTCCTGAGTTCATGGGACATGTTGGCTAAGAATTCAGATTTATACTTACTGGTTAACTCTAGTTGATTGGCTTTTTGTTCGATCTGATTCTTCGATTTTAGTAATTTAGCCGATTGCAGTTCTAGTGCTTGCTGCTGGCTTGCCAGTTCTTCGTTACTGCTCCTCAGCTCTTGTTGTTTCTCTTCGAGTTCTTCATTGCTGGCCTTGAGTTCTTCACTCTGTTCTTTCATTTCCTCCTCTGATGCTATTAATCTTTGATTTTGTTCATTCATTTCTTCGGTGTTATATTTTAATTTTAGGGTCATGTTGTTGAAAGACTGGGCCAGCTGGCCAAATTCATCTTCAGAGTGGAGTCTTATCTGCTGTTCATAGTCTCCTCGAGAGACTTTCTCGGTGGCTTCTACTAAGGTCGCCAGCTTACTCACTATGCTTTTTGACACCAGAAGAGAGGTGATTAAGGCGAGTATGATGGCGACGATCGAGCCGATGACCACGATTAAAATGGTCATGCTTGCGGCATCTTCTGCTTCTCGCTCTTGTATCAGCATCAAGCTATTCTCGGTCAGGACAAACTGGCTCAATATTGCTCTTATTTCATCGATGATCTTTTTGCCTGTCTCAGTTTCAATCAGCGCTGTGATGTCACTCATCTTGGCGCCTGTATCGTTTAGTGCCCTACGTATGGCAATCTCAGGCGCCGCGGCCACCTCTTCCCATTCAATGGTCTTTAGTCTGAGGGTTTCAATCAGGGATAAGACATGATGTTTATCGAAGCCAGACTCTACTAATTTGGTTAATTCATCTAAATGACGTTCGAGTGATTTCTGGCCATCTTCAAAGGGTTGGAGAAACTCTGTTCTGCCGGTAACCAGATAACCGCGTTGACCGGTTTCTCGATCGACTATGTCTTTCTCCAGCAATAGGGTTAAGTAATAGGCTTGATCATTTTTGGCTAGGTTAAAGCTGGATTTTAGCGTCTGGAGGGAGAAGTGTATTTTATCCTGTATGCCCTTGCCCAGCCCTTGGGAGAGCACGGCTTGAATTTGCTCGAAGTTCGCCTCTGCGTCATTCATCTGATTACGCAGGGCGATTTCAGGGCGAGCTGCTTGCATGAGCCATTGTGCAGTGAGACCTTCTATGGCGTCGATATTGGCTAAAGTGTCTGCTATCTGGTAACTGTCGCGCACAATATTTTTTAGCTTGGGGAAGGTTTCTCTAAGGCTGGCTTTACCACTGAAATAGGGGGCGAGGAAGGGGTCTTCGCCGGTGATCAAGAAGCCACGTTGACCGGTTTCCTGATCGATTATGGCCTTAGATATTGTCAGTAGATAGCCAGTTGCCTGTATATTTGAATCTTTAAACTGCTCGTGTAATACATAGGTTAATTGCCTTATTTCGTCTAGAATATCTTTACCCCTAGCGCGAGTTAATGTTTTTTGAATATACGCCAGGCTGTTGTTGTCTTGTCGATCGATTTTTCGTCTCGCCTCTATTTCAGGCTTGGCGGCTTGTGTGTTCCATCTGGCGTGTAGCGCTCTGATCGCCGCGATATTTCGGCTTATCCCATCTTGATGGCTATATCTAGTGTCGGTCCTTACATAAAGCATCAAGTCTAGGATGGTATTGTCAAAGTCCTTATTTCCCTGGTGGAAAGGTGCTAGGTAAGCATCATCACCCGTGAGTAAAAATCCTCGCTCTCCGGTCTCTTGATCGACAATGGATTTCGCCAGTTTTAATAGGTAGTTTTCTCCCCGAACATCATTTTTATCGATGAAAACAGCACTCAAGCTATCAAGGTTTATGCGTATTGCATCTAGAATATTTTTACCTAGATCACGACTCAATATTTTTTCGATGAACTCTAATTTACCTAAACCCGTTTGATTTATTTTCCGGCGTGCGGCTATTTCGGGCATTGCCGCTTCATGTAACCATAGGCTGGATAAGTCTTGTATCTTCTCCACCAGGGGAAGTACTTGCGCCGGGGGGAAATTGTGGTCCACCTGGGTTTTGAGTGCGTCGAACTCAGCCTGTAATCCAGTTTTCGCATTTTCAAAGGGTTGTAAAAACTCACTCTTGCCGGTGATCAAGAAGCCTCGCTGGCCGGTCTCTCTATCGACTAAGCTCTTGGCTATCTGCGCTAATATATTTTTTGCCTGCTGATCTCCAGCCTTCGAAAACGTCTTGTCTAAATCATGAATATCGACTCTCATCCTATCCAATATGCCTTTTCCCCTAGCCTGGATCAGGGTGCCTTGTATATCCTCGAGTTGCCTAGTCCCTAAGGTGACTTGCTGGCGCAGTTTTATTTCGGGTTCGGCGGCGCTCAATAGCCAGGACTCGGCATCTTGTTCCAGCTGACTTATTTGTTCTGCTACAGAACCAGAGTCATAATTATTATCAATAAATTGACGCAGTTGGCTCATATGCAAGCTTAAGTTTTTTCGTCCAGCATGGTATGGCTCAAGAAATATGTCTTCGCCTGTGATCAAGAATCCTCTCTGGCCACTCGCTTGATCCACTAGGTCCTTGGCTATTTTGAGTAAAATATTTTGACCAACTTGATTATTGGTTTGCTTAAAATGCCGATCTAGCTCGTCTATCGTTGTTCTTAAGTCATCCAGAATATTTTTGCCGTGGCCCTTTCGCAGCACATTCTGCATATAATCCAGGCTGATATTCTCTCGTTTAACCGAGCGCCTCTTGCTTATTTCGACATCGGCGGCCTCCGTTATCCATTGGTTTTTCAATTTACCAACCGTTTCGAGACGCTCCACCTGCTCAGGATTGTCGTTAACCAGCTTCTGTAGTTGTTGACGTTTGGTGTCAAAAACGGCTTTAGCCTGGTTAAAAGGCTCGAGAAATGAATCTTTACCGGTGATCAAGAAGCCTCGCTCACCGGTTTCCATGTCGATCATCAGTTTCTCAAGCTCCTTGCCATCGGCAATCACCTTCTGGGTATGCTTTACCCAGGTAGAGGTTTCAATAAGCTGGCCAAGACTCAGATAAACCACAGTGGAAATGATGGCCAATAGCGACAAGGGCACACTAAAGCCTAAGATTATTTTAGTTCTGGTATTAAATTGGTCGAATATTTTTAGTCGCGAATGAGGTGAGGTTATGGACGCAGGCGATGGCGTATCTTTCATTGGCAAATTCCCTTTTAGCACACTAGCTTTATTTTTATTGCTATTAAAGATAGTAGATAAATGGATCTTTGCTAATAATTAGCAAAGTTAACAATTACTTGGGGTTTTTAATGTCTGTAATAATATTCAGCTATCTTCCGTGTTCCCTCTGATGCCTTAGCCCGTTAGACTTGTCCTAATATTTTTATACTCCTTGTAATAGTATGCAGTCTATAAATCCAATACTTATGTATCTGATCTATCTAATAAAAGTGAATTTTATATGAACTCATTACCAATAGATAAACTCTATGCAGAGTTCAAATCTGCCATAAAAGACCATCACCTAGTGGTTGAGTCCGATACCGGCTCGGGGAAATCTACCCGCTTGCCACTATGGTGTGTAGAAGCCGGGAGTGTAGAAGCTGGGGATGTTGAACGAGGCGGGACTGAGTCGAAACAAGCTGGAATTCTCAGGCGAGTATTAGTGGTAGAGCCCCGTAGAGTCGCTTGTCTGGCATTGTCTTCATTTGTCGGCGGGCAAACTGAGTTAAAAGTGGGTCATGCCATACGTTTCGATTCTACTGTGACTCATGATACCCAGATAGCCTTCGTTACGCCGGGCATTGCCCTACGTTGGCTGCAGGAAACCGATTTAGCCAGTTTCGCGACTGTGATCATCGATGAGTTCCACGACCGCCGTTGGGACACTGACTTGCTGCTGGCCATGTTGAAGTTGAAGGCCCAATCTTCAGCGGATTTTAGACTGATACTGACCTCGGCCACCATAGATGGTGAACGTTTGACTAACTATTTAAGCATGGGCTTAACTAGTGGTTTAGCCGATCAGCCGGGGGGAGGCCGCGCGGTAGAGGCACTTCCTGCCCGTCGTTTAATCGCGGAAGGTAAAAGGTTCCACGTGGAACTAAAATATCAGGCCAGTGAGAGTCACCACCTGCCTGACATTCGCGGCGTGGAACTAGGGGTAAAAACCGCAGTGTCCGGTCTGTTGCAACAGACTGACGGAGATATATTGGTTTTTCTGCCGGGCAAGCGTGAGATTCAAGCCGCGATGCAAGGCTGTCAGCCCTTGGTTCAGGCGAGCGCTAAGCGATTGGCACTAATAGCCCTTCATGGTGGTATCAGTCCTCAAGAGCAGAAGAATGTGCTGCAGCAGGCCGATCATCAGCGAGTCATTTTCGCCACCAATGTGGCAGAAACCTCATTGACCATCCCCGGGGTCACAGCCGTGGTGGATTCGGGTCTCGAGCGGCGTACCCATCAGCGCAATGGCCGTACCGTATTGTCTCTAGCGAGAATATCTAAAGCTAGCTGTGCTCAGAGAATGGGGCGTGCCGGCCGTACGCAAGCTGGTATCTGTATTCGCTTATGGGGCAAGAGTGCGCCCATGGAAGCCATGACACCACCAGAACTTCAACGTGAAGAGCTGGTGGAACCTATGCTAGCCGCAGCCTGTTGTGGTTATAAGCTAGCTGATCTTAAGTTTGTCGATGACTTGCCTGTTAAGTCATTGGCTATTGCCGAGCAGAAGTTACTGGCTATGGGCGCCATCGATGCAGATGGGCTGATCACGGCCCACGGTAAGAAGCTCTCTCCGCTACCGATAGACACTCAGTTTGCTCACCTTATCAGTGCCATGCCCGACGACGTGTGTCGTGGCTTGATGGTCGATCTTGCCGCGGCCCTGAGTGTGCCACAAGGCCTGTTCAAGTTACCCACCAGTGAGTCTGATCTTAAACTCTTGAGTGAGTGGGAGCCCCTGGGCTGTGACGCATTTACGTTAATCAAAATAGTAAGAGAAAAGCTCCCCGACTTTCTCGGGGACGCCGATGCCGGTTATGTTCATCGAGGCGCCCGTAAAGAGGCGCGCATGTTGGCCAACCAGATCCGTTCGGCATTGGGTTTGCAGAGTGTCGAGCAATCACCCGGGTTAGTCAGTAAACACATCGAGCTACGCAGGTCATGGTTGTTAGCCGTGCTCAAGGCGGCACCAGAACTCGCCTACGTCAGACGAGAAAAACGTAGCACAGCCCTTGGAAACGGCTTTAGCGAGGCGCAAATTGGCCGCGTCAGTCGTTTCTCTAGTGAGCTTAAGGGAGTCGATGGTAAGGAGAGCGCGTTAGCGGCGGTGATATTCGATCTGCACTCTATTGCCGGTAAGGGGGCAAAGCAGACGTTGAATCTGGCCTCTTGTATGGCACCCATCTCATTTAACGTCTTGTTAGAGGCTCAGTTAGGTGAGGAGCGTCTGGGAGACAGTAAGGAGAAGGGACAGAGGCATAAGCTGGTGGTTGAGACGCTTTATGCCGGCAGGGTGATAGGTTCCCGTTTGAAACAAGTCGAGGGGGAGCAGGCGATAGAGGCTATCGTGCGTAGTATAAGTGTCGGTCGTCAATTTAAGGGCTTATCCCTGCGTTTGAAAAATGATATTGCCGCCTGGAATATCTGGTTAGCACTGGGAAAGGCTAAGGAGCAGTTTGCCGAATCGGGTCTGGTTAACAGCCTGGGTGAATCGCCTTTGGAATTCGATGCCTATCTTATGCAGAGGTTGAGTGAACTAGGGGTAGAAAGCTTCGATGACTTGGAACTGATAGAGGCGGATGATCTCTTGTTCGAGGGGATCCCGGATTGGTTGCGTCAAGAGTTCGATAACTTGTACCCGACCCAGCTGATATTAGCCGACCTTAAGCTCACCGTGGAATACCAGCCTAAACGCAAGTTGGTGACACTAGTGTACGCCAATGGTTCTCGTAAAACCGGCCCTAAACGCTGGGAGTTACCTCGTTGGCAAGGTTGGAAGATTCAATACAAGAAGGCGAGTCGAGTCGTCGATGTAAAATGACCCGTTTGGTTGGCTCACTGATGTGTGAACGAGTGGTTTTAATGACCACTTTTTTGATACTTTTTTATTTTTTAACGTCAATTTTGACAGATATATTGAGAATAAATTTCAATGCATCCAAGTTATAAAAATTATTTTTGATCTTTGCTCGATCAGATCGATTTCGATCAGCAGAATTAAAATTCGTTTTGCGTATAACTTTTCAACTAAGATCTTAATTTTTGTTATTTACAAGTAAAACCGATATGTTTATCCACAAAGAGACCTGTTTAATATCAATGCGTTAGGTTTTGATCTGCTTGGTGTGTGAATAAAAGATCTAGTTTTGGATTACTTGTTGATATGTCTGTTGATGATTTTGATCGAGATTAAAAAACGTACAGGCCTAGATCTGCTATTTTTATCACCGAAAATAGTGACTTTATCG
>SPKZ01018176.1_pt1 | contig 11004 bp, 7 predicted proteins | sample 2456571 | NCBI WGS metagenome assembly SPKZ01 (sample SAMN11192286, study PRJNA482655) | marine metagenome | biome: ENVO:00000447; feature: ENVO:00000244|ENVO:00000211|ENVO:00000569|ENVO:00002023; material: ENVO:00002151; isolation source: ocean water from marine abyssalpelagic zone ...
CCGAGGCTGGCTTATTGCTGAACACCATTTATACCCGCCATACGGATACATCAGAGCCGTTTTATAGCCTTGTCATCGATGAAAATTTGCGCTTGGCCGATATGCCCTTGTATGTATTGATGAGTGAAGAGACTCACCGGCTGGTTTTCATTAACGATGGGATTGCAGGGAAAGCCATTCGGTAAATTTTCATTAAAGATATATCGGAAAAATCTGCTAGAGGTTTACTCAGTATAATAACTGATGGTATGCCCTACTCCGTTTAATCAGTCATATTGCCAATTGATGTGGTCACATCTGAATAAGGTAAAAATATTAGCCTGAATAAGGGCTTATAACCCCAGCCATTCACCTTCATGGCTACAAAAAAATCCACTCTCACAGCCTTGAAGGAAATGTGGGTTCAACAAAGAATACAACCCGCTATAAATGCTGGTGTTGGAAGGCGTACTTTCAAAGACTAGCCCAAGGCCGACAGAATCTGCTCCATCATCGGCAACATAAAAAACGCCTTAATCACCATCGCATTACTAAGATCCATAAAAAATGCGCCCACCAAAGGCACAACAATAAACGCCTTGGTTGAAGGTCCATAACGGCTGGTTAATGCCTGCATATTGGCGATGGCCACCGGTGTTGCTCCCAACCCCAGACCAAGGAAGCCTGAAGCGATAATGCAGGCATCATAATCTTTTCCGGTAAAGCGAAATACCAGAAATACTGCGAGGCAGCTGATAACCAACATTTGCAACATTAAAACCAGCAACAAAGGGCCAATCGCATTGGCTAATTGCCATAGCTGCACCGACATCAGGCTCATGGCTAAAAACAACTGCAGACTGATTTCACCGGCGCGGTTAACCGAAGCCGCATTAAAATCCCACTTGAATACATCGGCCAAATTAGTCAACACAATGCCAACAAACATTGCGGTTAAAAATGGCGGTAACGATATGCCAACCCCTGCCAGCCAATCATTGATATTAACTCCTATACCTACACATAGAGCCAATAATAAAAGCGTGGTAAAGCTGGCATCCAGCGGCATAGCCGAGGTGCTTTTCTCTACATTAGCAGCTGGCTTGTTAGATTCGGCCACCTCATAAAGCTGTGGCTCATTGCTTGAACGTGATAGATCATGTTTTTTCATTAAATAGCCACCTAACGGCCCACCCAATATACCTCCGGCCACCAGGCCAAACGTTGCACAGGCAATACCTAACGAGGCAGCGCCCTGCAAACCGGCTTCTTCTGCGACTTCACCCCACGCAATCGCGGTACCGTGGCCTCCGGCAAAAGAGATGCTGCCAGCAAACAAGCCATAGGCTGGGTGGCTATCCAGCAGCAACGCAACCACAATGCCGACGATATCCTGAAAGACCAATAATAAAATCGCAAAAGCTAACAAAACAACCAAGGTTTTACCGCCGGAAATCAGCGTATTAAGTTTGGCCGAAAGGCCTATGGTGCTGAAGAAGGTTAATAATAATAAATTTCGAAGCTGCATATCAAAATCAATACGTATATCAAAGATCACGTACAGCAGTGTTAAAACAATACTGCATAAAAGACCACCGGTAACGGGAACCGGAATATTATAGTGGCTTAAAAACGGAATCTTGCTATTCAGGAATTTACCCAGGGCCAAAACCAGAACACTGGCAATGATGAGATTGCTACCCTGCATTAAAAATTGGGTTTCCATGTTACAGCCTTAGTTTTCTGGCGTGAAGTTTAACCATACACATGTTCCTGTGTTGGCATGTCTGGAATGTAGCGCAAGCGGCACAATTAGGCCATCAGATCCACTTCACGGCACGGTGAAACATTTCGTAAATGTTAAAGCTTTGAGTATTTATCTAGCAGCAAGATCCAATAATCTCGGAGCGACTATTCAGTAGCTTAAGAAAGGCTTCAAGCTCGGTACTTTTTGAATATATTCTAGATACACGGCCGAGAAAGCCCCCGTCTGAATAACTGCCTTTGTTGCCAGGCTTCAGCCTTCTACTTGACTTATTTTAGATACATCGCAAATTCACATCGAGATCATCACCATCCAGGATTCATCGAATCAGGGCTGAATAGGCCTTATACCCTGTCATGTGAAGCCATTGAGTTTTCATATTAACAAATATTAATAAACAGAGGATACAAAACGAATACAATAGCTACAAATAATAACATTCGATATAAGCTCAGTGATTCTGATTAAGCTAGCGTTTTGCTAGCCCCTTACCAGTCCCTCGCTTTGGTTTATATTCATAAACTGAGACATCGCCATATGTTTGTATCCGCTATCAAGTGGGTTGTTGTCAGCTCCGCATTCCTGTCGGTATTTATCTATCTGGAGAGCAATGCAGTTATTTCAAGCTATTACCGATTTTTCACCAACGATATAGAAATTTCCATCATTCATATCAACGACTCACATGCTAATTACCACCCCATTAAATATCTGGGTACGGATAAAAAAGTCAGCCCCTTTGCTTTAATAAAGGGCTTTCATAAAGAAACAATATCGGAGAATAAAAATACGCTACTAGTGAGTGCAGGGGATACGATGGAAAAAGGCAGTGTCGCCGATTTTTTATCCAATGGCCTCAGCACCATAGAGATCTTTGAGGCTATGGGCTTTGATTATCTGACGCTGGGCAATCATGATTTTGCCTATGGCTTGGATACAGTCAAAGCTCTCTCGCAACGTTCAGCAAAAACAACGCTTAGCGCAAATCTACAGCTAATGAATGATAAAGGATGGGCTAAGCCCTATGCCATTCAGGATATAGATGGCATTAAGGTAGCCTTTCTTGGTTTAACAACCGCGCCATATAATGAAAAAAATGAGAGTTATTCGGGCGCCATTTACAATGATGTAGATATGGCTGTACGTTTTGATTATGTTGAGACCGTGAAAGAGTACGTTAACATCATCAAGCCCCATGCCGATATCTTGATTCTGTTAACCCATTTGGGCAAAGGCATTGATAGGCAGATTGCAGAACAAGTGAATGGCATCGATTTAATCATAGGTGGCCACAGCCATAGCTTTACCTATAGCAAAGAGGATGTATTAAAAGAAAACGTAAACAGCACGCCGATTGTGCAAGCCGCATCGAATTCTTTATTGCTGGGTTTGTCCAGGCTATGGATAGATCCCGAGTCGAAAACAGTCGATTTTGTTGATTATAAGGCGCACTGGATTCATCCGGCTTTTATGACGATAGATAAGGAGATTCAAACGTTTATAGAGTCGACATTAGCGAAATATGCACCTGCCTGGGATAATAAAGTCTGTGATCAAAAGTTTGATCTCAACCATCATCAACTCTCCATAAATGTTAGAGAGGCGGTAAAAAATGCCTATGATGTTGATGCCGTATTTATTTCTGATGAGATGATGTCAGGGTTTTCAAATCATGGCATTAAAACGCAGCAAGATTTTAAAAATAATTATTTAGTCGAAATTCAACCACCAGGTACAACCGGTTGGACCAGCCTGTATAGCGTTTCTGTCAATGGAGCTGATTTGAAAAAAATTATCGAAGGGCATAAGGCTCAGCATTTAAATCAGTTCACTCCAACTGAGATAAATGATGATCAGGAATACTCTCTGATTACACATAAAAAATATGTGAAAAACCTAAGCAGTTATTTTGATGTGGCATCGGCAAAAGATCAAAAACACCTGTTGGAAATGTTTGAACTTGTGACAGAGCATTGCGCTCAAACGACAACTTCCTGGAGTTCACCCATTTAAGATAAGTCCTGATTAAGAGAAGGCCTGAATCAGGCGAGGCTTTAAAGCTCGGTGTTTGTGTTTCTTTCTGACCGGAATAAACATCGCATAAAATAAAGGTATTAGTGGGGCTGCAATCAAAAACGGACGATACTCTTCGGGATTACCGGCCGTCAATTTAAAAAACACAAGCAGGAATGCCATGATAAAAGGCACAAGCAAACTTAAAGCTAAAATAATGACGTAGCTAAATACACTTAAGCCTCTATAAGCACGAATTGCAGTAGCCAAGAAAGCGATTATCAACGAGCAGATGATGAGTTCAGAGGGCATGTTCAACTTTCTCATGAAAGGTTTTTATTTTCGACAAATTATTCATAAGATAAGGACTATGTCCAGTTTTTCAACGCTTAATTACCCGGTTTATAAAAATATTTTCACTGCAGCCCCGTTAAGCTAGAAATAAAATAGGTATAATTCCAACATGTATGATGGCAACCGGTACCGTACATCCTCCAGCAGGTTCTAATCCGGTGATTGTTTTTTTAAGCTTGGCGCACTGGGATTTCTTACTATTGCCTACGTTATTAGGCAGCCTTTTTTTAGTTGTCGCCGCGCTGATCTATAACAATTTGGATAATAAAAATCCAGTTTATTGGTAAGCTGTAGCCTGCTTAAATATTGACACAACGATTCAGTATCAACTGCGTTAACAGCAGATGTGGTTTAGTGATAAAACAGAATTCAGTAGAATAAAATGACCGAGTGCAGATTTTAGAACGCAACCGTTACGGCAGCAGCAACTTCATTGTAGTCATTGTCATCTTTTTCCAGGCCATCACCTTGATAGATACGGTACTCAAATTTTAATACGGTATTTTCCATCAAATGGTAACTTGAACCTATTACCGTTTCTGTCCATTCATCATTATCACTGTCATCATCGGGGTCTAACCAACCGTAACGCATAAAGGGCGTAAATAGATGCAGGGTATAGGCCGCTTCCATATACCAACTGGATTCTGTCACGGTTGCTGCCGTTAAATTTTCTCTTTCCGATATTGCATACTCGGCATGAACTTCGAAAGGGGAAGGGGCATATTCTAAACTAACAATCCATGATTCATGATTATTCTCTTCTTCCCCGACTTTGTGTGACAAGAAGGATGAGCTAAGATGGATGTCGAACGTGGGACTGAAAGCTATACGGCCACCGATGATCTTATTCACATTTTCATCTTTTATATTGCTGCCTTCAGCATGTTCTCCGTTACCCACATAGGCCACATAGTTCCAACTGGCATTGTCTGAAATCTGGTGATCTGCGAGAATAAAAATACCCGTTATTATTTCCGGAAACATCGACATTCCACCGACTCTACCAGCTCTATAGATAGCCGAGGGGATATCGACTGAGTTATAACTGGGGCTGGCATCATGAATCTCATTAAAAATACCAAAAGGTGTCAGGTTTTTACCCGTTCTTATTCTGGTAGAATGCGACAGATCAAACTCGATATAAGCCCAGACAACTTCGAGAGCTCCAAACGCTGAGATTTCCTCTTCTTCTTCGTGCTCACCTTCACCTTGTTCTTCTTCATTACCAGCATGGTCTTCAACGTGTGATGAAGAACGTTCATATTCAAGGTGAATTTTGGCGCTAACACGGGAGTTGACCTGGTAGTTCGTCATGACATTAAAATGGCTGACATCAAATGATCCGTTAGTATCTCCCATAGACTCATGATCAGATCTGACATATTGAATATCGGCAAAACCATAGACCTGAAATTTATCCATATCCGATGATCTTACAGGTATCGCTAAAAATGCTAACAAAGATAGTACAACAAGAAGGTTGTTGAAAAATCGTCTTTTTACCCTACATTTCCACATCATATTAATCGCTCTATAAAGTTGGTCTAGAGTTATTTTTTAAAGCTGAGCTAATTCATCTCCACTCGTTTAACGTTGGCAGGCAATTGAATCTCTGCGGTATGAATAAAACAAATTGCTCCTTTGATATGGCTGGCGTAATCCAATAAGTCCTCTATGGTTGAAAAGTTTCGGGGAGGGATGTCGTTCCCAGAGAATAATTTTCGATTCCAGTAACGTTTAAATATAAGGTAATTTTTATTAGTGATATCTTCAAAAAATCGTTGGCTTTCAGCACTGGTGGGAGTGATATAACAGGGGGAGATACTGACGCCATTATCCCAGCTGGTTTTTTTCCCCATAAAAATAGATTGAAGTTCTTTTGAGTCCAATGCGGTGGCAGAAACATCTTTATTGGATACAAGCATGCCCTCTATGGAAAAGCATAGGAGTGACTGGAATAAAAAAACCAAGCTTAAGAATACTTTTATACTGCGCCACATGTTGATTTTCTCTCAATAGCCTGTGGATAATGAGTTTAATCGTTGCCTAAGCATTGACATGGAATGGGCTGCTATTCGACTTGATAAAGCAGCGTTAATCCATTTCCTCCATCTCGATTGAATTCAGGCTGACTACATTCCGCTGCGGTCAAAAAATATTTCAAAGTATATAGTTTGTGGTTGTTATCGTTATGACTGATATATACACCCTTTTATTCTTAACTAAATATAGATCAACTGTCGCCCTAGTCAAAATCAGACATAAGAATAATGAATTACGTGCTTTAAAGCTGATATCAGTATCTGATTCAACTTTTTTTATACATTTATGATCTTTGTTGGCACTTGTTTAAGTGTTAATTTACTAAGGAAAATAACAAGAAATTTTTAATCGTATTTTTAATCAATGTATATGGAAATATGAGCTTGAATAAATATACAGTGCTATGAGATGGGTTTTTATTGAATTTAGACTACTCTAAATAATAGATGTAAGCTTGAAATAACTGAGCAAATTTTGAATATAAAGCAGCTGTTTTTCTATGCAAGCAGTATGCTTTTGTCGTTTAAAATTATGGCTAAGTTGACACATTTTCAGCTCCTCGAAGCTAAATTCTTTGGCTGATATGAATCTACATGAATAGGTTCAATGAATGAAGTTACAGAAGAAATTTCTACGGGTTTATCTTCTGGTTTTTATATTGACTGGACTGCTTGCAGTGACTGGGATCTATCAGTTCAACTCAATTATGGCCTATGTCAATCTACGCCAGGATCTGGATCTTCTACAAATCGAGTTTCAGGAACTTCGCCGACATGAACTGAACTTTATCGCCTACCATGAAGCTGCATCCGCAGACGATTTTACTCGTCGCTATCCTGCCGTGATAAAGCACTTAGAAGGCGTAATCTTACAAAGTGATGAGCTTGGCATGGGTTCGCCGCAGCTAAGCCAGCTTCATGAAGATCTTATATCCTACGCCAGCGCCTTCTCAGATTTAGTGTATATGCAAACGGATATTGGATTTAACGAATCGCAAGGCCTTAGAGGTAAACTTCGTGAATCTGTAGAATATGCTGAAGAACTGGTGGCAGAAACCGGCTTGGAAAAACTACGTAATGAAATGCTGTTATTACACAGGTTGGAAAACAATTACCGCTTAAATCAGGAGGTAAAATATGCGGCGCAGTTTAATGAGCGCCTACACACTTTTGTGCTTATTATGCATAACGTTGAACCCGCTCTATACGATAAAATCCTAGATGCCATGAGTATTTATGCCAGCAGTTTCAAACGTCTGGTAAGGCGAGAAACTGAAATAGGTCTAAGCAAGGATCAGGGGATTCGTGCTGTACTGTTAGATAATATTTCCCAGAGTTCCATCACCGGAGCCCAGCTTCATAATAAGATCTCAGAGCAAATAAATACAGCGATTACAACGGCAAAAATTAGCTCGTTGTTGGTGATGCTCTTCCTGATTATAGCCTGTGTCACCGCATTATATAGACTGTCGCGCAGCATCTCAGCTTCGGTCAGTCTGTTTGACCGAGAGATCGAGACCTTTGTCGAAGATTTACGCAGCGATAGAATAAATTTGAATAAACGCATAGATGTTACGGGCTTTAGTGAAATTGAATCTCTGTCAAAGAATTTTAATGTCTTCACGGCAGTATTGTCTGATAAAGCGAAACAAATCGCCGATTTGGCCAGCAGTAATGCCGAGGTGAAAGAAGGATTTGATCATGCGGCCACACCGGCGATGATTGTTGAAACTGATGGCAATATTTCCTATTTAAATCACGCCATGTCCACATTTATTCACTCTCACGCACAAGACTTCGATATCGATGAAACTCAAATGAGTACTAGGACACTCAGTGCCTTATGCAGTCAATTAGAGGGTTTTTCAGCGTTTATTCTCTCCCTATCGGAATCAAAGGTAGAGCGTAAACAGCAAAAGGGTATTACCGTTGATTGGCATATCACGCCTGTATTTAACGAAGGAAATACGATTCAAAGTTATATTATCGAATGGCACGATCAAACGGAGCGCCTAAAAATCCAGAAAGAATTTGAATTGGTGGTTGATGCCGCCAAACAGGGGGATTTTTCCTGCTTAATGGATATCGATGGGAAAACTGGATTTTTTCTGACCATGGCAGATGGATTGAACAAAATCATGGCTTCGGTGAATCATTCTTTATCGGATATTGCCGAGGTTTTAAAAGATATCTCCGAGGGACAATTGCAGAAAACCATTGATAATCATTATGCTGGCCAGCTAGGTCAGTTAACCGCAGCCATGAACGAGATGGTTATTAATCTCAATAGAACCATTGGTGATATATCGAAAACGGTCAATGCCGCCAAAGAGGGAAACTTTAATGTACTCATTACGGAAACCGGAAAACAGGGGTTTTATCTAAGCATTGCCAAAGCCATGAATGAACAAAGCATGCTGATTGAAACAGCGGTTTCCGATATTGGGCAGGTCATGTCCTGCATCGCCGCGGGTGAGCTTTCCGCCAAAGTCAACGGTACATACTCGGGGAAGATGTTCGAGTTAGCCGATAATGCTACCTTGATGGTAAGGCGGTTACAGGAAGTCATAGGCATGATTTCAATGATTGTGAAAAATGCCGCCAGTGGTGATTTTAATGAGCGTATAGTGACGGATGGGCAATCCGGATTTTATCTGGATCTGAGCACAAACCTTAATCGATTAAACGATGTCACTCAGGATGCCATGTCCGAGTTTATTGAAGCGCTATCGGCGATGGCCAAGGGCGATTTAACCTATAGCATAGATAAAGATTATGAAGGTATCTATGATATTTTGAAGCAAGATACTAATGCCACGGTAAACAATCTGGTTTCTATATTACTTGATATTCAACAATGTTCCTCTGGCGTTAAACTGGCAGCGAGTGAGCTGGCAGCCTGTAATGTCGATCTTGATTCACGCTCCGCGAAACAGTCCAGCAGTCTGCAGGCAACGGTGTTAAGTATGAATCATATGACGAAGAGCATTGAAAAAAATACCGTGAGTTCCAATACCGCCAGTCGACTTGCCAATAAAGCCCGTGAAATTGCTGAAGAGGGAGGGGGAATTATTTCTCAATCCATACAGGCCATGGTTGATATTTCAGACTCTTCAAATAAAATTGCCAGTATTCTTTCGGTTATTGATGAGATCGCCTTCCAAACTAATTTATTAGCCTTAAACGCCTCGGTAGAAGCTGCCAGAGCGGGTGAACAAGGGCGTGGTTTTGCAGTGGTTGCTGGTGAAGTACGTAACCTTGCAGGGCGCAGCGCCGATTCAGCCAAAGAAATCAAAGCACTGATTGAAGACTCGTTGATAAAAGTTAATGAAGGTAAACAACTGGTGAATCAATCGGGAGAATCATTGGTTAATATTGTTGATGCAACTAAAGAAGTCTCTGACCTGATATCGATCATTGCCACAGCCAGTGCCGAGCAATCCACAGGCATTGCGGAGGTCAATAATTCCATCATTAGCATGGATGAGGTGACGCAAAAAAATGCGACCCTGGTCGAAGAGATTGCTTCATCTTGTATGATTCTTGGTAATGAATCTGACGAGTTGGTGAGGAAAATAGCCTTTTTTAAAACCGGAACAGTCGCGCCCATTAAGGCGACAGCATCCGTTTCATCCACTACAGATGCCGCAGCCATAACTCCTCAACAATTGGACGATGATGATTTTCTGGCGTTTTAAACTCAGTGATGTAACTGGTGCCTGGACTCTATCTCGAAGCCGTCACACTTACTGTTACAGCGCACTAAGATTACATTCTGATCCATAGCTGTGCGCTTACCTGAGCCTTTACTATGTATAAGAAGCATTAACGCGTAACGGGGGAAATCCCTATGTACCGCCTGATGTTTTCATTGGTATAAATGGTTTCAATAAAGAGAAAAATGCCCGATTAAAACTAACAACATCCCCTGTTAAAACCTTTAATTCGAACAAGGGAGTATTGGCCATGGAATAGCCTACCGGCTAAAAAACCTGCATGGATAGATCTCACATTAACTAGAAAAAAACTTCAGAAGGTGGGCCTTGTGCTTCGGGTAATTGATAAGCAGATGGGATAATAACGTCGAGTAAAGCATTTTCTTCTGCAGTAATTATTGCTAGTGTAGTTTCAAATATTGAAAAAAATACATTGGATGCATTAGCGTTACTTTTTGTTGCATGTAGGCTTTTGCATGGTATTTTATATATCACTGATAAAGCAACGTTTAGATCTATTGTTTGGTTTATTAGTATTTGTAGTTGGGTAAGTATCTTTGTATTATCAGTCTAACAAGGCCCATCCCGACTACGCAACTTTGTCACTTTCGTGTAATGAGCCGTACAAAAACCGCCAAAATCACTCCACTGTGTGGGCGGCGTTAAGCCTAAGGATAGGTATGGAATTTAAAGTCGTTCAGCTAACACCTAAAGATCACCGTGAATATTTAACTTTACGTAAAGAGTCTGAGATTGAATTCCCACAATATGTTGGCCCTAGTGCAGAACGTGAGTTGTTAGCTGGTGAAGACAATATCGCATCAATACTGGAATCATATCCAGAGGAAGGAACAATAGTATTTGGTGCATTTAATAATGAGGGTTTAGTGGGTGTACTAGCATTGTCTCGTCGCCTAAGCCCTAAGTTTAAACATCGTGCCTTTATTTGGGGAATGTATATTGATAAGAGTTACCGACAATCGAATGTTGGTGCTCTTTTACTTGATTATGTAAAAGTATGGGCTGCAGATAACAAAGAAGTAAATGTATTATGGCTTCAAGTCACTGAGACTAATCAGCCAGCTATATCTTTTTATAAGAAGCATGGTTTTATTACATATGGTACAGAGCC
>SPKZ01004907.1_pt1 | contig 10999 bp, 7 predicted proteins | sample 2456571 | NCBI WGS metagenome assembly SPKZ01 (sample SAMN11192286, study PRJNA482655) | marine metagenome | biome: ENVO:00000447; feature: ENVO:00000244|ENVO:00000211|ENVO:00000569|ENVO:00002023; material: ENVO:00002151; isolation source: ocean water from marine abyssalpelagic zone ...
AGATCACGCCGTGGACCAAAAATTAAAGTATTATCAAAATCGAGATTCTAGAATAGCTTTTTGGGACAATATGGATCCCACGCAAAATATATCATCTTGGAATAATACAGTTGAAGAAACTACCGATTTGGCAGGTGTAATAAATCAAATAAAAAAACGTATTGGTGGAGATAATCCTAAATTTGTATTATATTTAACCTCTTGCAGAGCACCAGTACGACCTAAAAGCGCAGAGATGCGAATAAAATTAGGGCCTATAAAGGGCAAAGAATGGAAAACTAATCTAAGACTAATTGAAACTAATATTAAGTATATAAATCATGAAAATAAAGTAGCATTAAATAAAGAAAGAGATAGACGCGTGCAAGAATTTAATAAAAGTCCTATATTCGAAAGACACAAAGAGTTTACACAAATTGAAAGTGACGGGAAAGTAAAATTAATTAAATTAAAAAAAGAAATAGATGAATCGAATTTAAGTCCTGAGGATAGTAAAAGTAAATCGGAAGAATTAATTGAATTAAAAAAACAAATAGACAAACATAATAAATGGGCGGAAAAGGCTATATTGAGAATAGATGAGCGACGTGCCAAATTATTACAAGATGTTTTTGACCAATATGAACAATTGCGTCAAGATGCACTTGATATAATTAGAAATAGTGAGGATAGACAAAAAATTCTTTCTGAGGAACATATAATACCTGGTGATTTAAGTTTAGTTGAAGAACCTGATGCGGTTAAACATATGATAAATTACGTAACGGGTTTACCCTATGGAACACAAAAACCTACATATTCACATAGCTACAGACGTTAATTCGTCCAAAATTAATATTCTTTTATTCCTACTGTCATAGATCATTCTTCAAGTAAGAGAAAACTGACAGAGACCCAATATCTATATTTTAGTTTCTTAAATAATGAGTTGTTTAAATGAATAAACTCAATTAATTAATATCTTATTTTTTTGATAGCGAAATATTATCTTTGCGTGGAAAAGACTCTAGAAATATAAATTAAATATGGATCATCGTCATTGAATATTTCTGCGTGAGAATCATAGAAGCACTTTCGTTCCATAGGTTTATCGTTATAAAAATATTCTATTATGACATAATATTTACCCCTAACTTTATTTAAATAATCTATCATTGTATTTTTTGATACATATATTATAGTACCTGGATAATATCGTCTTTTATCATAAGACTTTATAAGATATATTTGACCTTCGTATGCCGACGATGCTATTCCGTATTTCTTAGTATCTTGTAATGGTGCATATTGCAATACAGTATTATTAGTAACAACTAATTCTGGTACATTCATGGGAATATACCCTAATTTGTCATAAATTTGTTTAGCAATCCTTTTATTCATGATATATTATACGGGCAATAACTGAAAGATCGGGTTCATCCGCTAGGTTTGGATGTAAAATTTCGTAAATGAAAAAGTTTTTGAAAAAGCGATTATGAACGAATGTATCAGAATAATATTCAATATTGATCACGTTATCAGTATATTTATACTCTCTTAAATAATCTATAAACTCTTCTTTAGACACGTAATGAATTCTGCCTGAACTATATTTGGTAGCATTATTTTTTTCAACGATATGAGTTATATGATTTATAGCAGTGTCCGATATACCATACATGATTTTGTAGTTTCTTGAATTATATAATAATCAAATTTTATTTCGCTATCAAAAAGATCAACTCAGAAAAGATCTATCGATCTTTTTGAATATCTTTTCTATGCCTAGCTACTTGTTCATTACATTCACTTGGTCACGTTAATCACTGAAGTTCTTGAAGTATCGTTGTTTATAGTAATAATCAATATTAAAAACAAAAAATAAAATATTGCTGAAAAGAGCTATCGCTGCTGAAAAGAGCGACGACGTTCTAGTGACCGAAGGTCGCTAGAACTAGGAGCGAAGTAAGACTAGGAAGCGGAATCGATACGAGCGAATTGGAAGACCAGGGAGTTGCGGATGCCGTGGCCACTGAGATCTTGTGGTTTATGATTGACTTGGCCTCCCATGAGCACAATCCAACTCGGACTGACTTTGATAGACCAATCATCTTCGGTGATCTCAGAGTCCTTATCTGAATTGTTGCGAACTAACAGATTGCCTCCCATGAGACTCGAATCCTTTCGGAGATACAGGATCAGGGTGTGCACGTCTTTGCCGTTGATGTCGTCTTTGTGCCATCCCAGAGGAGTGTCCATAGGCTGACCTTGGAGATTGTATTGGTGCATATCGATAGTCCAGCTGCTAGGATCGACGTGAAAGCCGTGACTTTCGAGATGATGAACACTTTCGGTCAGAAGAGATCGCAGAGTGACGGTCATTGTCTCGCCAGGAGACAATTGCGTAGCTGAGAATCCAGGTTCGGAATGAGGTATCATGTAGGTGTTGAACAATCGTTGAGCCAAGAAGAAGTGAGCAGGTTTACGTCTCATTAGGCGGATGATGTTTGCCATTGTTAAGAGCAGAAAGGGTTTATTAACACAAAAAAAAATCAATTTTTAGCTACTTCACAATACATACACATCAGCGATATTAAGTAAATTTATATTAGAATTTTCTGCTAGATGAGTGCATTTTGCAATTAAATCAGGTCTGTATACATGATCACATACTAGTATTAAGTTATTAGATTTGGCACATATTCCCGATATATCTTGATATAATTCTATATCATTATACGATATTACATTACGATGATAATTAACCATACTAACTTTATTATATAGAATTATTTTTTCATCATCGTTATTTTTATCATTATTATTTTCATTATCATTTTCATCAATATCCATATCTATACTATATGTAGTTAGAAATTGTGCTGATATAAGTGAACGTAATGTGTACAATATCTTAAATTCACGTTTAGTAATGTAATCATTTATATGTATATATTGTATATTATTTCCGATAAAAATGGGAATATCCAATATAGACTCACATGATCCTAAATACAAAGTCGTTAAATTAATACATTTAAGTATAAATGATAATATACAAGGAAGTCGATCGAATCCTCTGCCATTTGTTAAATCTTTATAACATGTAATATGTTTAGGATTTAATAACGTTGTTACGTATTTGTTATAATTTTTAACCATATTTGACTTTAAACCAATAGCATCGGCTACATAAATGTGTAGAATATTAAATTTCTGCAGATATAAAGGTATTTTCTTTCTGTAATATGGACATACCATAGTTAATCGAATAATAGTAGTCAATGAAAGATATTCCTTTCCATATTCCAAAACAACATCTATATACTTACTTGAATTCTTTACAGATAAATTAATAGTCATCTGCAAGGACTGTATCTTATATACAATATATTTTTTAATAATATAGAGAAAACAAACAGGTTTATTTTTCTTTAAAAATAAATCAATTTTTAGTCCCTACTGTTATAGAACAGATTCTCTGATCTGATTGGCCGCTACCTAGATGGTCGTCGCTTATGGCAAGCATCTTTGATATAAAAAATATAGGATAAAGCGACCAATCAGATCTGAGAATCTGATCTATCGAGGCCAAGTAACAAAGTTACCGAAGCTAGGCACAGAAAATATCTATCGATATTTTTGATAGCGATTCAATCAGATCTGAGAATCTGATCTATAGTAGTAGGAACTATTTTTTCTTTAATATGAAGTATTGGTATAAAGATACATAATCTTTATCGTCGTCGTTAAGTTGATCATATACTGATGCATTATTTTTTTTGAAATCATCTAAATGTGTTCCATAGGATTCCTGTTCCATGGTAGTAAACCCGTGTTTAGCAAACAGTTTTAAAACATATTCCACATTAACCAAGGGTTCTACATATTTTTGTCCTGCAGAAAATGGTAAAATAACATCTATAGTTTGTCCTATCTGACTAAGTTTACCTTTATAATTAGCAGAAATTGAATACTTTAGTATAGAATTAGATTTATCATATACTTTATATGTACCATTATGATTTTGGAGTAAATCGTATACTGCTTGACCATCAAAGGTACTTATAAATACTTGTCCTCCTTTAACCAACATCATATTAATAAATTTAATGATATTTATTAATTGTTTCTCATTTTGCATTAGGTAATGAAATGCTAAACTACATACTATCAAATCTACTCCTTTTTCGGGAATAGGTATGTTATTTTTAACATTATGCACGTTATATTTCCAATCATTATTAAAATCTATATTTTTAGTATAAATAGACATAGGATTAGAAGCTTGTTTTCTTTTTAATAATATTTGTTTACGTCTTAATAGTTCAGATAATGCTTCTGCATCATTATCAGTAAATAATACATTTTTAATATTATTTTCGGAATATCTAAATAGATCCTGACCTTTACCTGATGCAATATCAATAACCCAGTTTGTATCTTTAAATTTGTTAAATAGTAGACTTTTAATATAAGAATTAAACGCTCTCTGAGGTTTATGTATGTCAGATTCTACTTGAAAATACATTTTATTATCAGGTGGAGATACAAGATCTTTTAACAATAAAGGATTATGAAAATTATCCCATATAATTTCAGCTATATTATAATCATTACCAAAATCGTTACCGGATTTAACATCACTCAACCTTTCAGTTCTTATTCTCATAATTTCCCAAACGTCTTCACCAGCTTTTTCATCATGATTTAAACGAAATTCACCGATAGTTCCATCAAGAGGAAATTTTTTATGATTAGTATCCAATCCCTTAAGTTTTTGTTTTATAGGATACCAGTATTGATAAGCTACGGGATTAGAAGAGGGGGTAAATTGTATTGGATGATAATCATGGTCTAGTATTTTATCTCCAAATATTTGAGTAAATTCTTCAACAGGTATAATTCCAGATTTTTGAAATACATCTGATCGTATCCCACAGAATAAATAGTATAAAACATAACCAGGTTTGTCTCTAATTTTAGACTTCATAGGTCGTTTTAATAAAAAGTCTATACTCATATGACTAGGAGGTTTCCATTTCCATACTCCCATATTTTTATAAGTTGTATTTACTTGATAATATTTATTTTTTTGGTTAGACTTAACTTCTACCTCAGTAGGACTATCGGGAGTAAAAATCAATCCGTCTATAGTATAATGTCTACTTTTATTTAGTCTATTAAATAATTTTGTAATATCTTTACCATAATTGTCTTTAGTGAGTTTGACATAAGGTTTAGTGACAGCTATTTTTTTCCCTCGTAATGATTTATGTTTATTTATGATAGCGGTGGCTTTATCTAAATAAGCTATTCTTTTACCAAATGTTTGCTTAGCTAAGTTTTCTCCTTCGTATGCTATAACATCAAATGTAAATAATATAGGTTTTTTTCCTGGTGCTATGTGAATATTATTGTTATCATATACTAATTCAGCATCTACAATAGTAACATTATCCGAATCATCTGATCGATCATCATCAGGAGCATGTTTTTGTTCACGTCCGCGCCCGCGTTCATAGTTTTTCCCTCCTTTTACAGCAATAAAATACAATTTATCACTAACTATAACCATTTTATCAGATGTTAGAACTACTATACATCTTTTACCATCGGCTTTATCTGTCAACCACCAATTAGATATAGTAGGTAATACATTTTCAAAATAAGTTAATCTACCTAATTCTTTTACGGAATTATATAATCGTTTTAGAATAATATTTTGAGTAGTTGTATTTTGAGTATAATATGGATTGATAAATTTAGATATTAGTTGTAAATACTGCTGATATTCTACAAAAAATTCTTTATCAGGATCAACTAATTTATATATCTTATTTACGGCAGCAGTAATTATTTTTGTAGATACATTATAATCCTTTCCTATATATTCCACTTCGCATTCAATATAATCACAGTGATCAAATGGAGCGTAACGAAAGAAATTTTTATTAGTTATATTAGTATCAACTAATAATAATTTAGTTTTGCTAGCCATAAGATACAAATGTGTATCGTGATTTTTAACAAATGTAATATCGTATCTATAATCTGCAAATTCAGGTATTATGATGGAAATTCGAAATTTAACTCTAATTAAATCATAAGCTTCTACTATACGTGAATCTTCAGGAATATCCTTTTCCTCCGTTAACGATATTTTATAATTACCATAAGGAGTATGTTCATAAGCTGATTTAATTGCCTTTTTACTTTGATAAATTTTAATTTTACCCGGGAATACTAGTTGAAAGCGTTTTGTAATTTTGTTTATTTTATCAGATTTGATAAAATCTATCGAACGAGTGATATTAAAAATGTTATTTGGGGTATTTATTAATTCTGTTATAATTTTAGTAAAAATAACAGTTGTCTCTTTATTTAAATTAGGATTACCTATGTTATAAGATCTGTCTCTTCTTGGATCGATGTATAATCGTACTTCTAATTCTTTATCAACGGGGTTATCTTTAAATAACTTAATCAAGATATCCATATTACTGTATTATATGATATTAATTGCTACACTTAAGTTTAATATATAATCAATTTTAGTGTGTGTATAAAAATGATAAGGTGATAATGTTTTAATAATAATAATTAATTATAGTTTTATTTCGCTTCCTATATTCATAAACCTAGCTAGCTAGCTAGGTTTATGAATATAGGAAGCGAAGTAAGATTACCACCAGCCCCAAGATCTATGTAATCCACGATATCCTGGACCATGATGTCCCCACCCTCGTCCGTGACGACCCCATCCACTACCTCTAGTTCGTGGAAATCTATATCCACCGGTTGGATAACCATAACCTCCACCATACGATGAACCATACGGTGAACCATAACCACTGCCATAACCACCATACGGTGAACCATATCCTCCATAACTACTTCCACTACCATAACCACTATCATACCCACCACCAGGTGAATTTCTAGTTCTGTATCGCACCGTTTTAATTTTAGTAACTCGAGGTTCTAAGTTAGTTTTCCATTCACCATTCTCCGGAGTCTTAAAACTATAAGTTACATTACACATAGTTCCAACACCTGGTGTGACTTCATCTAATTTTAAATCCATAGCTTTTACATCTGATTGTTCACCACCGCGATTTAGTATATCTTGTCTAGTCATATCTTTTAGATAATCTTTAGTTCGAAATCTAACATTAGAGTTGTTACAACTAAAATCATAATAATCCGTATCATACAAATCAATTATATAAGTATCATAATTTTCTATCCCGTTTGAAGACATTAGTATATACGGTAATATAACCAACATTACAAAAAATGTTATTATAACAACTGAAGCCAATATATTTTTTGTAGATTCTTCCATTTTAATTGAATATATTATTAAAAAATATATTATACTTTTGGAGTTTATAACAAATAATTATATCGGCATATAAGCTGGACCAAGTCCTCCGGAACTACCACCACTAACCCAAGGATATCCAACATTATTATTACTAATTCCGCGATTACGACCGTAACTATATGGCCATCTACCCCATCTGTGATATCGTGGCCAATTATAATAACCTCCCCATCCGTATGGATATGATACATTAGATTGTACTGTTTGATAAAGTATAGTTTTAATTCTAGTCGTTCTACCCGAATTGGAAGCTAGTGTACCATTCATTGGAGTTTTAAAACTATAAGTTACATGACATTTGGTACCATAACCTGAAGCAATATCTTCTACTATTAAGTCCATGGCATCAATATCAGATTGTGATCCACCACTAGTTACAATTTCTTGATTTGTTAATTCTGTTAAATAATTAGTTGTTCTGAATCGTACATTATAACTCCCACATTCAAAATTATAATAATCTACTTCGGGTAAATCAATTACATTATCATGATATCCTTCTAATGTAAATAACAATACTAATGTAATTAGCAATATTACTATAGTTAACGCACATACAACTAATAAAGTTTTCATTATTATTTATTTATATTATGCAATCCTAAATATTACTATGTAATTAATATTCAAAACCAGTCTAAAAAAATTGATTTTTCCTAGTCTAATTACAACCCAATGGACTCTGGATTAAACCCCACCATAGCTGACACTTCGGCGTCGTCGCGATCGCAGCGACAAAACTCTCGACGGTACCCCATGTACCTCGATGCCCTCCTCGTGGGCATGGATGCGAGTTTGGTAACTCGTGTTTTAAATTCACTGTTTGCGGGTGGAACCCTGTGATCTTGAAGAGACTGATAATCTCTTTGAAAAAAAAATAGAATAACTGTTGCCGTTTTCGGTGACAACTTTTCTTTTTTGTTTTTTTTTAACTATGAATTATATACAAAGTATTAAATAAATAGTTAATCTTATACATATAAAAACAATGAATTGTGGTAGTAGTGATTGTAAAAATTTTGCTAATGATTCAAATTTTGCTAATGATTCAACAGTAACAGTTAGTGGACTGTTTCCAGTATCGTATTTAACTAAATCTGTTAATTTTGATGGTGTTACAGATTTTGCTTCAGTAGCTGTTCCATCAGGAAGTTTAGATCCACCCGCGGATTTTTCTATACATGCTTGGATTAAACCTGCAATTGATGCGCCAATATATGCGAGAATAATACAAAGTCCTGATTTAGGAGTTAATGGATGGCTTGTAAAATATAGTTTAGGATTGGGTGGGAACACGATGTTACATTCAGCAACATTAAATTCTTTTAGATTATCATTTAGTGTTGAGGATGTAGGTGGAGGTGGTGAAATAGTTAAATTTACAGCCGAACCTGTGATAGTGCCAGATATATGGACTCATGTAGTAGCGGTATGGGATAGTACTGCGCTTGATATAACTTTATATGTTAACGGCGTAAGTCAGATTTTATATAATGGTCCGACCGTTACATATAATGGCGGAGTTATTACTAGACCTGGACTTGTTATAGGTTGGCATGGGCCTGAAGATATACCTTTATTATATATATGGAAAGGTAATTTATGCGATATTGCTTTTGTTCATAGAAAAATAACTGATCTTGAAGTAGCGAATTTAAATATAAGAACTGCTGATTTATTACTTCATACAATTAATGATGAATTAAGATCTTATTGGCAATTAGGAGGTGAAGATGATTCCTTTCCATCCTTAAAGGATTATAAAGGACCTAATAATTTACTTATGGATGCTGGTATGGATGCTAGTGATATAGTAGCCGATATACCTTTTCCTAATAATCCATCGCCACATACTAATACACATAGTAGTTTAAACACAGATTCATTGAAAATACAAGTCGGTGGCCAAGGTTATCCAATATTATATGATCATTTTATGATTCAAAATACTTCATCATTAGGATTAGGTTTAGCCGGTTGGGGTGTTGAATATAGTACTCATGCCAAACAAGTACGATGGTATGGTTCTGAAGCCGGGCATCCAGGAGTTGTTACTTTAGATAATTTTGCACTTGAAAATTCTACGGAATTTGCTTCTATATTATACGGTGGTGATGCAACGAATGCTAACCCAATATGGAATTATGTATTAGATCAACCGCATTTAGCTACTAATCCTAATCCAGGGCCTCTCACTATGGAATGGTTAGTAAAATTTTCACGAATTACAGCTACACAATTACAACGTGGTGCATTTGGTTGGGGAGATAGATTCGGAACAGCTGCTCCATTAGTTCATCCTGTACACAATAATGGATTTTATATAGAATTTGATCCTAGTGAACATGCTAATTTTAGATTAATTTCTAATGTAACAGGCCTGAATCCAACAGTTGTAACTGGGACAACAGCAGTTGTCGCAGATACATGGTATAAAATAGCTGCTCAAATACGTTATGAAATTTTATTAGGAATTAACACATTTTATACACCTTTAATAACACTTTTCGTTAATGATGTAGATGAAGGATCTGAGTCTTTGGCGATTAATACATTACCTGATAATACCGTAAATGTAGGATTCGGCGCCCGATACGACACTGGATCTGCTCCTATTGGTATTCAGGATATAGCCAATAATTATAAAACGCCCACTGTTCCTTATATTGCAATTGATTGGGTATATATTAATCAAATTACGGCAGGTCCGGGATTAAGCGGTACCACTCCCACAGTGTTTAATCAATTCTCTGTTAATTTTCCAGGCGGTGCTGGCGATAGAGTCACATTTGATAATACTACTATTGCATCGGAACTTTTAGATGACACAGCATTATCAGTTTCTTTATGGGTAAAGCGGTCTGCTACGGGAGCAGGACAGTATACGTTATTTTATTTAACCAGAGCTGCTGCTACTGAAAAAGTTTTAATTGAATTTAATGCTGATAAAATATTAGTTGGTGGCCGTAGTCAAGTCGAAGTACTTCAAGCTAAAACTACAACTGGTGTATTTGTTAGTACTACTAGTTGGTATCATATTGTTGGAGTATTAAATCTTTCAGGAGATGATATATTTATATATGTAAATGGTACTCTTGTTGTTGATGATGGTGCGGCAATAGATTTTACGGGTGCATTCAATGATAATGCCGGAGCAGCGAATTACATAGGCGATTCAGAAACTGCGGATAGAGAATTTGAAGGTAACATCGATGAAGTTTCTATGTGGGATAAAGTTTTGACTTTAGCCGAAGTACAAGAAATATATAATGCGGGAGAACCTAAAGAATTAATAGACCCTCCTGATACACATTCAGCAGTAGCCAATCTTACACATTGGTGGCGTATGTCAGATTTATCACCTACTAATCTTGTCGATCAAGTATTGGGTGGAAACGAAGATGCAACAATACCAGGAGTAGCAGAAGTTCGAACATTGACAATAGTTGTTCCAGGCGAAACAACAACGGCTGGAGATGCTACCATAACATTAGATGGAGTTGCGTTTACCATCCTTTCCCTCGGTGCCGGCGGCGATGGTCAGGACCTTGCCCGCCACGCTGGTCATGTTGTCCTTGGCGTTCTTGACGATGTCGCCATCCATGTTGAGTTCCGTCGTCGAGCCCC
>SPKZ01000793.1_pt1 | contig 10994 bp, 7 predicted proteins | sample 2456571 | NCBI WGS metagenome assembly SPKZ01 (sample SAMN11192286, study PRJNA482655) | marine metagenome | biome: ENVO:00000447; feature: ENVO:00000244|ENVO:00000211|ENVO:00000569|ENVO:00002023; material: ENVO:00002151; isolation source: ocean water from marine abyssalpelagic zone ...
AAAAGAAATTAATGAATCAAAAGAAATTTCGTTGAAAGATTTTAAAGAGCAGAAAGATAAAATTTTCAATCAAAGTAAAGAAATAGAAAAATTAAATAGGGTGTTGAATATTCAAAAAAAAGAATTAGAAGAATATAAAAGGATGGGAAATCGTTTAAAGGAAATGGAGGAGAAATTAAACTTAAATCACAGTGAATTTTTATTGTTAAACAAAACTTTTTCTATGATTAAAAATCTTGTTTTTACAATTATTATTTTAATGATTATAAAGATAATAATATGATAAAAGAGTGCTTATTCAGCACTCTTCTTTTTATTCTGTTTTTTTCTAATTCTAATTTTTCTTCCCAATCTTTAATATATGCGCCATCAATGAAAACATTTTCTAAATTTAAAAAATTACATTTTGAAATTTCGTCAATAATTTCATAAAATATTTCTTCAAAGATAGGAGTTCCTTTAAATCGACGTTCATAATTTTTACTGAAAGTAGAAAAATATGGAATTTTATCGCTAATCCCATAGCCTAAAAACCAACGATAGGTTATATTAACTTCAATTTTTTTTATAGTTTGTCACATTGAGCGAATGCTAAATATGTACTGAATAAAAATTATTTTGAAAAGAACAACTGGATCAATACTAATTGTTCCTTGTTTACTATACAAATATTTAACTCTGTCTCTAATAAAAGAAAAATCAATAGCTTTATCGATTTTCTTAACTAAATAGTTTTGTGGAACAAGTTGTTCTAAGGAAAAATTATTAATTATTTCTCTATTATTTTTATTTGATCAATAGTTAAAGAGAAATTTTTTCCTTTAATTTCTTATCTAAACCCAAATTAATTTCTAATTTTTTAAAATCTTCTGTAACTTGATCATTTGATACAATGTTTTTATTTTTATTTCTAGTTTTAATAATATTATCTTTATTTTTAGTTCTATTTACTATACTTCAATATAAATTTATATTTCTAAGTATTGATTAATATTTTTAAATTATAGCTGAATATTCTATTCTAGTATATTAATAAGACTGATATTTTTTTTACTTCAGAATATATATTCAAATCCTAATTTCATTTTTATATAAAATTTAGATTCAGAAATATTATAAATTTTAGTTTTAGCTTTTTCATAATTATACCCTATAATTCCTATTTTAGCAAAAATTCTGAAATCATCTTGTAAATTTTGACTATAAAGAATATATGGACCTATATTAAATTTAGCAAATTTTTTTTCATTTGTATTTTTAAAATAATTATATGAATCTATTTCTGAATCTATTGAAAAAACAAAATTTTCACTCAAATCATAAGTCCATCTAAATATATTTTCAATTCTAAATAGATAAGTTCCTCTATTTTCATTATAATTTAAATATTTATTATAAACTGTAAAAAAATTTTGAAATCCATATCCTAAACTAATGGCTCCTGTTAAATTTCCCTCTAAAGATATACCATCTCTTAAATTTGTATCAATTAAAGAAATCAGAAAATCTGTTCCATAGTATATTTCGCCTAGTTCTATGACTGTATTGGTTCTAACTCTATATCTAAAAGCATATTGATTTTCTTTAAAATCTTTAGTAAAATCTTCAGTTATATCATTTATATTAAATTTTACGTATGGTCCAAAATCAATATACCAATTTTTTTTTACCAACTTATTATACAATGCAAAAGTGTTTTCCCAGCCACTGGTAGTAGATTCTTTATTAAACTTTCTTTCAATATCATAATCAAAAGACCATGTTTCATTTAATTTTGAAGTTCCTAAAGCTATTTTCCATTTATAAAACTCTTTATCATTTTTCTTTTCCAATTCACCATAGCTTTGATAAAGATTTTCTTTAAATTCATCCACATAAAAATTTAATATATCTCTTCCAATACCAAAAGAATTTAAATATACTAATAAATATAAACATAAACATAATTTTTTATTCACTATCACCAATATATAATCCATCTTTATCAAATCCATCTTTATCAAATCCATCTTTATCAAATCCATCTTTATCAAATCCATCTTTATCAAATCTACTTAGCTCAGTTGTTTGATATTCATTTTTTTGTTTCTTTTTTCCGTTTTCATCATATCCGGCTCTATTATATCCTTGATTATCAAATCCATCATAATTATATCCGTCTTTATCATAATAATTACCTGTATATTTATTTAAACCATACCAAGTCCATCCATTTTTATCGTATTCTGTTCCTGTTTCTCTATTTACTCCTTGAAAATCAAAGCCTTTTTTATCATATTTTGAGTTTGTTAAAAGGTTTTCTCCTTTATAATTAAAACCTCTCTCATCAATTTTTTTTTTTGTAATATTATTTATTCCCTCATAATCAAAATTATAATAATCATAAGGAGAATCCGTATAGTTATTCCATCCTTCTTTTGTAAATCCTCTAATATTTACTCCATCTTGATTATAACCATCATAATCATATCCAGCTTTATTATAATAGCTCATAGTATGCCAATTTCTTTTTGTTTTTTTATTAAATCCATCTACTGTATAATTTGTGCATCCAATCAACAATGATAGAATTATAATAAAAATTGGAATAAAAAACCTTTTATTTAATATTTCTTCAAATTTTTTTAAAAAAGAATTTTCAAGATTAGAAGAAAAATTTTGTTTATAGAATGTTATATAATTAAGATTTTTAGATAAAATATTTAAAATTATATCAGAGCTTATAAGTGTTATAAATGATGCTATAAAAAATCCTAATCCTATATATTTTTTTCCTAAAGAGGTCGTTATTATTGAAAAAATTATATTAGAAAGAAAAAATAATATAGAGATAAATAAGGCTTCTTTTTTAGAATCAAAATATAAAAACATTGTTATATATATTGATATAAAGGCAGTACAATAACTTGCAAATATCATAATTCTAAATAGATCTAAAAGATACAAATTTATTCCAAAACTTACAAATATAGATTTCGATAAAAGTACTATTGAAAAAGAAACAAAAAACTGTAATTCCATTGTATAGTAAATTTCTTCCTTCAATATCTTAAACATCTTCTCTTTTTTTATATTTATTTCTTTTAAGTTTTTATTAAAAATTAAAAAAGCGTAATAGGTTTTATATATTGGAAAAAATTTGGTTTCTATAAATACTAAGAAATATATCATTGTTGGAATTGTCAAAAAAAAACTATAGAAGAATGCAACTTCAAATAAGGGAGAACTTAAAAATATTCCTGCAATTTTATATGAATCTCCCAACCACCAATTTATAAAGATATGTGATACTATAGATAAATTATAGAATATTCCAATAAAAATAAGAGAAGTATATTTTTTTAATGATGTTAAAAATTCAAATTCACTCTCATTTGAATCTTCAAGAATAAAAGTTAAGTATGAATATAGCATAAAAAAAATTACTGCAACTCCAATCGTATATGAAAATATTATTGAATAAGCTAAATTTTTTTTAAAAAATTCATTTTTAGAAAATTTTAAAAGATATATTCCCAATAGTATTGCTAGTCCATTTCCAATACTATAAGAAATTATAATATAAAGATAATTTCTTATAATAGATATAAAGTTCATACTTACCCAAATTCCTGATAAAAAACAAAAGAGTATAATTAAAGTATAAGAGAAAAACCAAGGTACCTCTTGATTTTTAAAAAATATTACTGCCACAAAAAAAGATATTACACTTATAAATTTTATAGATCCTATATATGTTGATTTTAATTTTTTTTGTTGTCCTGTATAAATACAGTCTGATATAAATCTTGTTATTAAATATTGAATTGTTCCAGCTAAAATCTGTGAAAAAATAAATGAATAAGTTATAGATATAATAAATAAATTCTGTTGATTTTGTATAAGAATAATTTCTTTTCCAATAATCATAAGGATATTTAATGTTATTACTGTTAATATCCATGGACCAACTCCTATAAAACTTGAGTATATAACAGCTTTTATATCCTCAAAAATACTATTGTCTTCTGAAAATAATTTTTTTAATTCAAATCCTATTCCTGCCATATTATCTTCCTAACTCTATATATAATTTTTTATATAAATTTATAAATTGTTTTTTAGAATAATATTTTCGCACAATTTCTTTTCCAATTTCTCCCATTTCGTTTATTTTATCTCTATTTCTAAAGAGATAAATTATAGAATCACTTAATTCAATGTAAGATGTTGGAGAAATTATTATTCCAGCCTCTCCCTCTGGCTTTTCTTTTAAAATTTCTCTACAGTTTCCTACATCTGTTGCTATAAATGGAATTCCACAAGCTAATCCTTCTAAAATACTTAATGGTTGTCCTTCTGATAAGGATGTCAGAATTAATATATCTAGAAATTTATAATATTTTTTCACATCAGTTTTATCAGTAAAAATAACATACTTAGTAAGTTCTAAACTTTCAACTAATTTTAAACATTCTTCATAATACTCTTTATTTTCACTTATTGGTCCAATTATATATAATTTTGTATCTTTAAGTTTTGATAGAGACATTTTAAATCCTTTTAACATCATCTTAATATCTTTTATTGGCACAACTCTTAAAACTGCCCCTATATTAAACCCATGTTGTTTTTCCCTAATTAAAACTGAATATGTTTCTATATCAATTCCATTTGGAATAACTTGACATTTATTAGAATCTGCTCCATTATTAATTTGAAAATCTTTATTATATTGAAATAAAGATATAATTTTGTCACATTCATTATAAGTTAATCTAGATAAGAAATAAAAAAAATCTATCCAGATTTTTTTTATTTCTTTTTCTATCCATTTAGCACCAATAATTTCTTCTTCTCTTTCTCGTGGATATATTCCATGTTCTGTTAGACATAAAGCTCCTCCATTTTTCATTTTTCCTAAGACTGACAAATATCCCGAATATCCAGTAGCAACAGGATGATATATATCAGCTTTTGGAAGTTCTTCTTGAGCTAAAGATATAAGATTTAAAAATATATTTCTGTAAGTCCAATAAAATGTATTTAATCCGTTATTGGGATAATTTTCTTTATAATAGTCTATTAAACTTCTCCAAAATATTTTATTTATAATAATTTCTAATGGATTTCCATATTTTTTATCAGATATTTTTTCAATTATCTTCAGAACCTCTTTTGTATTTTTACTCTTGAAATCAAAAATCTTTCTTATTTCTTCTGTTAGTCCTCTAAACATAAATTTATTTTTTAAAATTTTAAAAGAAGATACTTTATAATTATTATGCAAAATTATATTTTTTATTTTTGAAACATTTTTGGGTATCTCATATTTTATATTTACAAATTGTTCATTTGGAATTATACAAACAATAGAAAATATATGTTCTTGATTAGAATTTATTAGATCTTGAATCCAAGACGAAACCCCCCCAACAACATAAGGATAAGATCCTTCACATATTAAACAAATTTTTGCCATTGTTCTACCTCTTTTAATTTTTCAAAATTATTTAAATTATAATAATAATTTTTTATCGACTCTAATATCTCATTTTCTATCTCTTTAGTCCCTAAAATATCCTTTATAATTATCTCACAATCTTTTCCCATACTATTATAAAGACAAAATAATTTATATTTATCTTTTAAAACATATTCTTTTTTTGATTTTAGAAGCTCTATACATTTATATTGGTAAAATTCTAAAATTTCTCCTACTAAAAGACCTGAAGAACAATAATCAAAATATATTTCACAAAGATTTCTAATATCATTCATCTTAATTTTTTCCTTTATAACAGATTGAAAAATATCATCAATTTTATTAAGTTCTATTGCTGCATAATGTACGACTTCTATATCTTTATCAATTAACATCTTTTTTAAAACTTGTATTTTAAATTTTAAATCCTTAGTTTTAAATTCAATTAGAAAATTCTTTTTTTCTTCTGATGTTCCTGTAGCTAAGATATCATAAGCACCCATACAATTTAAATATATAGATTTATCAAAATTTTTTTTTTCTTGAATATATTTTTTTAAATTAACATCTATTTTTATATCATTTTGATTGTATTTTATAAACTGACTTATTAGAAGCATAAAATATCCTATTATAGGAAAAATTAATATAAAAATATCATATTGTTTTCCTTGTAAATATAAATTATTTATATAAATATAAATTATAGATAAACCAAAATGACTTATCCAAAATAAAGATTTAAATTCTAATGATATTTGTTTAAAATATAAAAATATAAATAAATCTAATAGAAAAAATACTATTGGCAAGTAGTTTATTCTTCTCATAAATCCTTCACCATAATTTTTAATTCTGCACTTTGAGCTGTAATAATATAAAATGTATTATCTTTTGTTTTACTAATAAGTTTAAATGTTCCACCAATAATTTTTTTTATTTTTTTTCCTTTAATTCTAAAATGAGAATCAAATTTCCCTTTATAATTTTTTATATTTATATATACAATATTATCTTTTATTTCATAATCTATATCTAAATTTTCAATAATACTATAATCATAAGTCATTTCACTTTGGGTTTCAGGTTTTAAAACAGAATAATTTGAATCAATTGTAGAAAAAATTTTTTTAAATTCTATTTTTAATTTCTCCCAAGATTTTCCTTCTGCTCTTTTTTTATCTAAAATATCATCTGGATGAATAAAATGAGAAACATATCCATAAGCACCTATACTGTTATATATATGCCACATATTTATATCAGTATAGAGAAATCCAGATGACATTCTTGGTAAAGAATATATATTCGGAAAATCTGGATCTCTTCCAACTTCTTGTAAAAGAACTCCTAATTTTTTTTCTCCATAAAAAACTCCACAAAGAACTTTTAAATTTTTAAAAATATCAACTAAAGCTTTTTTTCCAGTTTTAGATAACAAATTACTTGGAGCAACATAACTATATATATCAAAATTTTCTCCATATAAATCTTTAATTTCTTCTAAAACTATTCTTAATCCTGCTTTTATAGAATAAATGTCTTCCCATGAAGTATATCCATAATTCTTAAAATCGATTTCATTTTTAATCCCTAAAGAGTAATGATTATATCCATGAACTCCTAATTCCCCACCAATAGATTTTAATTCTCTTCCTCTTTTACTTAGATCATTAAAAGTTTCCTTATTTATTCTAACAATAGTATTTTTTGTAGTCTTATCATTATAGTCTACAATCATGAACCCTGTTATTTTTAAATTCTCTTTAGTTATAATTTCCATCATATCTTTCCACCAAATAAAATTAAAAAATTCCTTTGTATTCATATTATATTCTTTTCTTATAATCTCATTTTCTAAAATAGGAATTGGTGATGGAAAATCATCAATATGAACAACCTTAGAATTTAAAATCGGATAAAATGATATATCTTCTATAAAAGAAATCAATTGTTTCATAATTCCTCTAAAACTTTTTCCTTGAAATAGGGTTGAATTATTATAAAAAACTTTTCCTTTTCCATAATTAATAGTCCACATTAAGGGAATGTTATCATCTGTTGAAGCTATTATATCAATATTTTCTTTTAATTTTAAATCTAACCCTGAGCTTGTAAAAATTATATTGTTAGGTTTTAACTTTTTTATTCCTGGAAAAATATCTTTTTTAAAATTAAAACTTCTAGTATCAATAAAATCTCCAATTTTTTCTATTCCTGCAATGTTATTAAAAGGACTTTTATAAGATCTTTGTGCTATAAAAAGATTACCTCCATTTTTAATTCTCATTTTTATTCCTAAATAGTTTGTTTTTAATAACCCTTTATAATTTTCAGAAGTTAATATAATTAAACTATATTTTGCAAAGTCTAATGTTTCTCCTGTCCAAATTGGAAATGAATCATATTTTATCCTAGAAAAATCAAAAATTTTTTCTAAGGCATTTTTAATTTCATTAGTTTGATCATAAAGAATAAGATATCTTTTTGGATTTTCTATTTTTAATTTTCCTGAAATAGAATTATCTAGAGTAAAATTATATTTCTGATTCAAATCAAACAAATTTTCTATATTTTTTATTCTCAATACTTGAAAAAATGAAACAATTATTAAAATTATAGTTAATATATATCTAAATTTCATAAAATTTAACCCCTAGAATTAGTTTTGAAACTTTTTCTAATAAAAATAATTTATTTTCTTTACTTGTATTTAGAAACAGAAATTTTATATTTGTTTTGTCCATTCCTATAATATCAATATCTCTAAATTTTTCATTTATTATATTTTGTAAGTCATTTATTTTAAATCCTTTAATTTTTCCCTCTAAAGCTACATATTGAACATGAAATAAATCCTTTCTTTTTTTCTCTTCTTCTAATTTTCTATCAAAATATTCTAAATTACAAATTTTTGTTTTCTTAAAATAGTTTTTTGCAATTTCAATTTTATATTTTTTAAGAGCATCTTGTAAATAATAATTCATCCATTGAATTATTATTTTAAAAATTTGGAATGAATATTTTTCCCTATCTGAATATTTTAATTTTTCAATAATTACAAGCCCTATAACTTCATTTCTATCTAATATCGGTCCAATATATATTGGTTCATTTATATTTTGTCTTCCTTCTAAACTTTTTTTCTCCAAAATAGTCTTTTGATAAATACTATTTTGTTGTATTTCTATATTGTTTGAATTTATACTATTCCCTACTTTTATCTGAGCTCTTAAAAAATTTTTTTCTTTGTTATAAGTATATATCGAAAATGTGTCAGCCTTTATATAAAGTATTAATAACTTTAAAAGTGCAGTATATATTTCATCCATATTTTTATTTAGAAATTCCGACATTATTTGGTTTATTACTAAAATACTCTCTTTATTTGTAATTATTCTTTCTTTTAATATTTCATTTATATTTATTAAACTTAAATTCTGCTTTCTTTCATCTTGTAATTTATCTTCAAGATCTTGATTTTTTAATTTTAAGTCATTAATTTTTTCATTTTTTATATCTGAAAAACGTCCTAAACATAGATTTATAAAAAAGAATATTAAGATAAATTTGTAATAATGAAAATCAAAAAAAAATAAAACAGGATCATTTCCAACTTGATAATAAGCTAAAATGTAAAATAACGAAGCAAAAATAACTGTTTGAAAACTTATATAAGTTCCATATCTTAATGACATTATTCCAATTATAATTATTAAAGGTTGCATATTCATTTCTAAAAAATTTATTTTTAAATTTGAAAATGAAAAAAATATGAGATATGTTATTAAACAACATGAAAAACTTTCAATTGTTCCTAAAAATAATTTTTTTGACATAAATTTCTCCTAAAATTGTTGATAAGTATCTATTGTATCTAAATAATAACCATCGACATCTATTTCATTTAATATATTTTGATAATTTTTTATAATATTTTTCCATTCTATATCCCAATATTTAACTATAAAATTACCTTTCCAAATTGGATTTTCTTTTATAATCCAATTTGGTTTATTTTTATTCCAAGAGATTTTCCAATAATATCTATAATTCTCAGCCTCTCCAATACTAAAATAAGCTATAACTAATCTTCTTTTTCCATTTTTTCTAATTTTTAAAGAATTTATTTGTTGTTTTATAAAGAATTTGCCATTTAAACTTGGTTCAATTATTAATAAATCAAAATCTGTATTTTTTAGAGCTCTATAATAATCATCGAGGCTTTTAAATTTTTCAGGATTTAATAAATATAAAAAATTTTTTACCTGATTTAAACTATAAATATTTTCTAAAGAGCTTTTTTGTAATGGTTCAAAAATTGAATTTGCACTATAAGATGGGACTGCCTCTCCTATAAATCTGTATCTTTCTGTATTTTTTAAGATTTTATACCTTAAATTTTTTTTATTAGAATAATTTATAGAAAAAACTGGTTTTCCTACTTTTCTTATATCTATTAAGTTTTTTAAAATATATCTTTTTGAATCTTTGGTAGTTTCTTCATTAAGTCCTTTCATTCCAAAAAATAAAGATTCTTGTGAAACTCCATCTATAATCTTTAGAAAATTATAATCTAATTTTCTATTATTAAAGTATATATCACTTCCATTCTGTGTTATTAATATTCTTTGATCAGATTGATCTCTTATTTGTTCAATCAATTCCTTCATTTTTGTTTTACTTTCTTCACTTCCAGTAGCTATAAAATAAAATAATAAATTAAATAGTATTATAATTTTTTTCATAAAGTCCTCCCGTTTTAGGATAATTTCCAACAGATGAGATGCTATTTCTATATATAATTATGAAAACAAATCTAATATTTTTATCAAATTGACTTTATAATTTAAAAATACATAATTAATTTTTACAATGTTATAACTGTAAAAAAAAACTATCAACTATTTTAATTTAGTTGATAGCCTAGAATCTAAAATTAATAACTAAATTTATAAATTTTTATAAAATTTACATCCAAAATCTTTCATTTGCATTAAAATTGGAAGAAGTTCAATTCCTGAAGCAGTTAAGGAATAATAAGATTCTACTGTGTTATTTATATAAACTTTTCTATTGAATACTAAATTATGAGCAATAAGTAAATTTAATTGTTCAATTAGGATTTTTTTACTACAACCTAAAATACGATGTAATTCTCCTAATCTTAATTCTGAATTTTCAAGATTGAAAATAATTGTAGGGATCCATTTTTTCCCTAAAATTAATGCTATTAATTCTACAGGACAAGATTTATTAATATATATTCCTCCTCCTTTAAATAATAAAATATGAATTTATTAAAATTTTAACATAGAATTAAAAATTTGTCTAATTTTAATATTGTTAGAATTATTAATCTAATTATAATGAAATATGTGGTAATATTAGTCTTGAGAAATATTTAAAACTTCTATTTCTCCATCACAAAATAAAAAAATTATCCAAGAATTTTATAAAATTTTCTCTGTTAGTATCCGCGTGAATAAGCCTATATTTCCCATTAATCATTAGAGATAACATATATAGC
>SPKZ01004209.1_pt1 | contig 10990 bp, 3 predicted proteins | sample 2456571 | NCBI WGS metagenome assembly SPKZ01 (sample SAMN11192286, study PRJNA482655) | marine metagenome | biome: ENVO:00000447; feature: ENVO:00000244|ENVO:00000211|ENVO:00000569|ENVO:00002023; material: ENVO:00002151; isolation source: ocean water from marine abyssalpelagic zone ...
CGATATTATCCCAATCTTCATAAGCCAAACGGGCTGATAGAGACAAGTTATCCAGCACAGGCTTTTGTAACCAGCCCTGTACTTTATAACGATTGCCCAGGGTATAGTCTCGGTCATTTTCACCGGTGCGGATGGTCGCTATGGCTTGCGCTCCCCAACCCATGAAGCTATTTTGCGCGGCATAGGTAGCGCCGGTTAATACATCATAAGTACCTGAACCCAGTTGCATACGATAAGCCATAACTTTGTCATTTACTTTTTCATCGATAGAGCCAGTAGGCAAGCTAAGCGCCAGATTTAGGTGTAGCTTGTGACCATCGCGATCAAGAATATTGTGCAGCACACCTACCTTGATATCACCCAAACCACTGCTATTCATCTTCATGGGCATGTCCATGTCCATGGTTTGCATCATAGCCATAGAGCCCATGCCAGCCATAGCGTCGGTTGTGGGCATATCCATACGCATGATCATGTCCATGTTGTTTTCCAGATAAGGCACCATCAGCATCCAGGTGGTTTTATCCGAGCTGGCGTACATGCCACCAAACATATGCATATGCATTGTCATTTTGGTGGGGGCCATGGCGTTCATGCCGTCTTTTTTATAGGCAGTGAGCACGTCATCGACGGAGACTTTTTCATCACCATCTAACATGCCTTTCATATTCATAGACATAGCACGGTAGGACAGCATAAACTCGCCTTCTTTATGGGTGTGATCTCCCATTACCGAGATAGGTGCATGGCTATCTGGGCGGGAGGATTGCCAGTCATGTGCCCATACCGAGGGTGTAGCTATCGCTGCAGCAGATAGTAGTGTAAAGGTCAGTCTTTTCATGTTCTAAGCTCAATGATGGTGAACGCAGGCAATTATATAGAAGGCACAACAATTTTGGCATGTGGCATAATGTCGCAGTGCCTGTAAAGCAGGCCATCAGTACACAGGCATCATGAAGCAGACATTGTTAAACACCGATAAGCTGTTGGCAGATGGTCTAAACGAAGCACAGGCAACCTGGAAGTTGCTGTCGATATTGAGGTTAATCACTTATATCAGCGTTATTGTGCTGTTTGTTTTAGGTGAATGGCAACAATTACACGCTATGTATAAGAAGCATTAACGTGTAAATGGATCAATCTATATATATCGCCTGATATTTTCATTGGTATAGATGGTTTCAATAATGAGAAAGCTGCCCGATTAAAGCTAACAATATCCCCTGTTAGCACCTTAAGTTCTAACAACTAAATCTTGGGCGAGGAATATCCAACCGTCTAAAAAAACCTGCATAAATAGCGTCTTTGTCATTTCTTGTTTTGGCGTAATGGGTTAAAGATCGATATGACGGATAACCGAGCTCATTGAGCAGTCAGTGAATAGAACGATTCCAAACTTGCGGTAAAGCGGTAAAGCGGTAAAGCGGTAAAGAAAATAAATTTGATAATATCGATAAGTTGGATTTCAATTTCAGACAATAATAACTTCAGTATAATTACTGCCTTTTGGAGATCCTTTTGAATATTTTAACCAACGACAGGTAAAAAAATCCGATGATACTAAGGACATCATCAGATCAAAATATGTGCTATTCACAACGCTAAGGTCTGAGAATTAAGGAACCGCCCCGCTCTAGTCAATATCAGATGATAAGAATAATAAAGTGCTCAAATAATCCTCAGCCATTTCTAGCTAATCTTGTAATGCGGCATCGCTGAATACTTTTCTACGAGCCAAAAGTAGCCCCGCTAGTCCCAGTCCAAGTAGAAAGAGAGTTGATGGTTCTGGAACTATTCTAGCCGTCACTTTTATCACCAAATCATCATGATTATCATCATCGATACTGCCCGCCTTCCAGAATGTACCACCGCCATCATCGAGAGCAATATAGACAGAGTTTGAGCTGGCATCGTTCTCGTAATAACCCAAGAAAAAATTCGGTGCACCTTTACCATTTTCATAAGGGCCAGCTATGCCTATGGGTGCAACATTTTTTCCATTCTCAACGGTTGCCGTATATGCAAGATTATTTTTCTGTATGGTTTGGAATGCAAAATCTATTAACATGCCCGATAAGGAGATGGAGGTTGCAGTACTTTCTACAGCAGTAAATTCCGCACCTTTATTTGCAAAAACGAGTTCATCATCCACAAAAAAACTGTTAGTCCATCCCGCTTCAAAACCCACATACTCATAGCTTAATACGACATCTGCGGTAGCATATAGGTTTGCATTATACCAGCCTATGGCTCCTTGAGTTTCGGCGACATCGTGAATCGCGCCCAAGGGTAGATGATCGGTATCTGGCCCATCAGCCGCCACATAATCCTGGTATGGATCAGCGGACAGTACAATTTCTAAAAGACCGGCCTGGGTTACTGGAACCCCTAACATTAACAAGATGGTCGCACTCATGAATTTCAATGATTTCAGGTACATTATCCACCTCTTTTATGTCTAATAACTATTATTTAAATACAAGCATTAATTGAACCAGTTAAATTATATTTCGTTAAAACAATAAATTATAAAAAAGTAAATTATCTATGAAATATTAACTGTAAAAAATTTCGACACTTCATCATTGTCCTTTAAGCACAATGCCTAAAGAGAGAATTCTAATCCTGAATCACAGCCAAACGCTTACTTATCCTCTGCCATTTTTCAGCGCCACCCACTAATTAGGCCAGCTACCATCAGGGAATGATTGCAGCCACTGTATCACCCTGCTTATCTTTCCTAAACTGATGCAGGAATTTATCGTCTTCCATATTGAAGCATCATCTTGATATTTTCACAAAGCGTCAAAAAATCTTGTTAAATTAACGTTTATTTAGGTCTTCTGTCTGCCTCTACTAGCCAGTCCATCCATGTCGACTGAATTACCCGCCTGGACCAAGGGTTTTGTGCCCCAAGATTCAGCAATAGCCCACCATCCTCAATTGATACTGGCCATCAAAAAAAACGGCAATCTCAATCTATGGAAGCCATCCTGACCATGTATAATAAGTTACGTGCAGGTCAGCCTTAGACCTTGATTGAGAATCTGCTGACCAATAAATCCACCAAGAGACTAAGGTGGCTTGAGAAATCCGAGCCATCATCGCGATGCCCCAAAAAACCTTCGACTATTGGCAATATAGAAAGTCATCACAGTCTAAGTTCGGCCCTTGGTTATCGTTACAATGAAGTCTATCGAAGTGTGTTTCAATTTAATAAATGTAAAAAGTAAACGCTGAATGGATTTAATAGTTATTTTTATATCAGGCCATTTATTGAATATCGTTTTTAAAATATTGTTCGTGAGCAGTTATATTTTTTTGAACAAACGATTTCCACTCATAGTATAGGTTTCCAGTTCATATTTTTTTCCTTGTAGTTATTCTTTGCCAGGGTGAGATGCTTTATCAATTTTAGATTTATTTTAATGTAATCTTCGCAACCTGAAAATAAAATCCACACAAGTTCTACTAAATTTCAATTCAGTGCCAAACCCCATTTTCGTCTTCTATCGAACTCGTTAAATCTGTATTGATAAGTATTATTTAATCAGAACCGGCTCTATAAAGTTTATTATTTTAGCTTTATGTACAAAGTTTTCTACCTCCTAATATGCAGGGAAAATACAGATAAACAGGATTAATTATGAACCAAAAAATACTTGTGGGATTGGTGAGTGTCGTTGACGTGTGGGCATTTTAATTCTATGTATCTCCTGCGACATGAGCAGTGTTGAAAATAAAGATCAAACTGCTATTGAGGGGAGGGCTGATTTATTTAGTGAATTGTCGATAGATGGAAATGTTACCTTTGAAACCTAAAGGCTGGTAAATGTTGATATCAGGTTTGCGCAGCACCGAGCATTCAGGGACACTTTTTGCTAGGTGAAACCACCTGCATCGGAGTTTGATAGCTGATAAATCTCATCCATTGTTTGACTCAGATTATCGGTCTTATCTATAAATAATTGAACCCTTTATTCGTCGGCTACAAAGATACCGTCTCGAATGGCGGTTAATTATGATTTAAGTACGGTTAATGGTGTTCTGAGTTTGTGTGAGATATCGGGCATCCAGTGAAAGCGACTTTTTAGGTTTTTCTCAAGCGTGCTTGTGATGATTAGTTTTGGGATGTGATTAAATGCTGGGATAATACCAGAGCCATAACAATGGCCAATAGAATAATGGCTACAGCGATGAGACAATAGGTTTGAGTTTGTTTGGCTAAAAACTCACTGGCAGGACTGTCGTTGACGGCATTGGAGGGGACCAAACCTAACCCGCCGATGATGTTGCCATTAAGTATGATTGTGTCGGTACGAGGAGATCATTTAAGTTTGTTTAATAGGCTATGACGTTTTAATGTTTGTCGTAGAGACTTAAGCGTCGTAACTCGCTAGGTACGATTGTCTCTGAGCCTGTTATTAGCCTCTCACCCAGTGGCGACCATTTTTCGTACAGTCATCTTTGATACGGTCAATATCCCTGAAGTACAGCATGTTGAAGTGTTTTAGTAATCTGAGGTCATTCAGTAGAGTAGAAAGGCAATAAATCTAACTCCATATTCTGATAATACTCGATGTATTCTAACAGGTAAAAGCTAGGTAACGTAGACCCTACAAGCCTATGTTAGGGTAGCTAACTTAGAAAAACACCTCTGGTTGTGGGCTTTAGGCAGCTGAAAAGCAAGCGGGATTACCTTATCGATCAAATCCAAATAAGTTACCGGATCTCAAAGTCTATATTTCCAAGTGTCAGCAGAATCGTACCGGGCTGGAAAAAGTCATTGCAGGGCGATGAGGATGATGCAAGTAGGCACGCTTAGCGTGCCACTCAGTTATGTGATGAGCATGATTAAGCAGTCTTAGTCATCATCATCGTCATTTCTCCAAACACGCTTCACCGTGATTTTTGCAATGACATGTCGCCAGTCATGATCGGCTGTACTTAAATCACCTACACCATGTATGCCTGAATGAATGTGAATATAGCCTTCGCCATCATCACTACTGTATCCTTCCCCACCACAAGGTCCAGGTATACTGCTGCAGAGTTCATTGTTTTCTTCACTGCCCGAATCATAGACCGGGGAATAAAAAGTTTTGCCTTTTCTACCTTTGGGTAGTTTCACCGACTGCAGGGCAATAAATCCATCATTGCTAGGCAATATCATGGAGGCCATGCTTAAGTACTTGGCATGATGACCAGCTTTAAGTTTGACCGTCACGGATGCGCCAGGCATTAACACGTCTTCGGTAAAGGCCGTATCTTTCACCTTCCCCGTAGCTATTAACGCATCGGCCAGAGGGCCGGTTGCCCCACCTTCTGCCAGCATGGCAAGTTCATCACTGGCTGTATCGCCTAAAGCAAAGAATGTCGGCCCGGCTTTATGTGTGGCGAAAAAGAGGGGGGTGAAGAGACTGCCTTTGCTGATATTGGTTACCGTTACTGCATAATAGTCAGCCCAAACCAATGTTGCTGAAAATATCAGTATCGTACCTAGCGTGATTTTTTTGATGAGTTTTACAAGATTTATATTCATCGTTAGAACCTCCTGTTAAAATGAATGATCAGAGGCTATTGCCCCCACGTTTTAAGGATAGTGAGCATATTTTATTTAGGGGTTGAGAAACCATAACGAATAGATCACAAAAGTATCACGGTGTAAAAAACATCTAGAAACATAACGTCATCGTGGTGCGTCCCCAATACGGATGCTCGGGTATATCTGGATGCGTTTTATTTTTTCCGGTCTGCCTATATTATTTTTATAAACATGCTTCAAGCAATGATAAGTAAATTTATTTTATCTTTTTTCCAAGACCTGCCCCTTACAATTGTAATAATTCTGAATTCCGCCTAGAGGTTGAATAGGTCTGAGAAAGTCATTTCAGACCCGCGGAGAAGTGCGATTAGCTTGGGGCTGTTGGTTAATATGTTAAATTGTTTTTAATAGAGCAGGTGTTGAAAACCTTCACTCCTTAAACCCTGCTACTGTGAATGAACCGGTTTTATGGCTGGAACTCCACATTCTCTGATAAGCACAGGTTTTATTATGTGTGCATATGTATAAGAAGAATTAACGCGTACATGATTCAATCTTTAGGTACCGCCTGAAATTTTCATTGCTATAGATGGTTTCAATAAAGAGAAAACTGCCCGATTAAAACTAACATTATTCCCTGAAAAATAAAAACTCCCCTTCAAGCCCAAATCTGACATTAGCTATAAAGCATAAATACACTAAAGTACGCTAACAATGGAGCTCCTCTATATTGACTATGCCTAACGGTGTTTCTTATCGCAGATGATAACCGCATCTCTTCCTTAAGAATTTTCAATTCAGGAAACGTCTGCACATCCTGCTCGCCAAGAGCAAATAGTAGCTGCCGCCTCGCATGATTTTTATGTCACAAGCTAGCCTCCAAACCAAGCCTGCGGTTAAACACTTACTCATAGGTGAAACTTTTGTCCGCCATAGGGCAAAATTGAGGCTGCGATTCACAATATATAATGGCACAACAAATCGTTACCTTGCCGTGTTCCTCTGCCTGCCATACAATCACTGTATAAAAATAATAACCGGAAAGTGGCCCTTCATGCTAGCCACTAAAATGGATGGGATTGAGTAGAGATAATGGACTTCAGCGCACACCCTAAACGCATGTTCCGCATAAAAAATACGATGATGGCCGTTGCCGCCGGCATCGTGCTCACCCTGCTCTGCGTTTACGCCTATTTCACCGGGCGCTTAAACATTGCGCCTGAAACAGGCATTGCAATTGCTGTTATTTCCTGGTGCGTAAGCGGTATTATCTTTTCACTGATTGCCACAGGTTATACCGAACGTTTTTCAGATCCCGGCCTCACCTCCATTCAAATATATTGGACCTTGAGCAACACCCTGATGACACTAGTCATGCTCGATGGTTTCAGGCACATCCTTGTCATACTCATTCTGGCACCGATGATGATTGGTGCTCTGCGCCTGCGCCGTCGCCAGTATCTGTTGATAAGCCTCTATGCCTCGGTGGTGTACGCATCGACGGTGGTGTTTAATATGCTGCACTCACCTATTATTAATCCCTCACAATCTTGGCTTTCCCAGCCTGTACTCGATGAAGTGGCCAATGTGCTGGTGTTTGCCTTTATCTGCTACATTCTGGCCGAACTCGGCTCAGGTGTAAGCTGGTATAGAGAATCATTGAAACGAAAAAATGTGGAGCTGGAAAAAGCGCTGGAGGCGAAAAGCCAATTCCTGGCGAATATGAGCCATGAACTACGTACCCCCTTAAATGGTATTGTTGGCATGACATCCCTAATGATGGATACACAATTAGACAGCGATCAAAAGGAATGTGCCCAGGCCGTGATGGTCTCCTCCAATGCCTTGGCGGAGATTATCGATAATGTGCTGGATTTTTCCAAGATTGAAGCCAATGAACTCAAGCTGGATTATCAAACCTTTTCCTTACAAGCCCTGGTGGAAGATGCTGTACTCATTACCTTGCCCAGAGCCAGAGAAAAAAGGCTGTGCTACGAGGTGAATATCGACCCCAGCATTGCGCCACAACTTATCGGCGATGCCCTGCGTATTAAACAGGTGCTGGTGAATCTGCTCTCCAACGCGATAAAATTCACTAGCAACGGTTATGTGCTTATTTCCGTGCAACAACGCCAACAAAAAAAGGGTCTGGCCTCTTTGCACTTCTGTGTGGAAGACAGTGGAGTGGGCATTGCCAAGGATAAGCTGGAATCGATATTTGAGATGTTCTCACAGGAAGACGGTTCAACCTCGCGTCTTTTTGGTGGTACCGGTCTGGGACTTTCCATTTCCAGTTCATTGCTGGCTTTAATGGGCAGTTCTATTCAGGTAGAAAGTGAAAAAGGCCAGACAACCACATTTAGTTTTGAACTGGATCTGCAAGTTGCATCAGCCAAACCAGCGGTCAGAAAAGAGAGCGTACAAACTACCAGGCAAAGCACTGAGCAATTTTTAGCCGGCTGCCTGATTATCACCCGGGAAGATCTGCCGCGTTCACGTGACTTACGTGACCAGCAAGTTACAGCTTACGGCGCTAAAACCCTATCGGTGGTGAGTCTCACCGCCTTACAAGCTCAGCTTACTTGCCTGGCCGCCGATCATAAGGGCCGGGTGATTATTTTGCTGGATGACAGCAAAGAAAATATCATCGATAAGAATGAGATCGAAAACCTCAGGGCCCATAGCCCGGTTGAGCTTATTATCGTCGGCCTGCCTCTCTACGGAACCAAGGCACAGATACAACAGCTTAAAACACAGGGTTTTGATTACGCCTTCCCTAAACCATTTTTTAATCATGCCCTGCAGGCCTCAACCGATACCATATCCGCATCACTATTATCTGCCATGGGCATTGAACGCAGAAACAACAAAAAAATCGCAGATTATCAGGCTTATAACGCTTCCATCTTGGTGGTTGAGGATAACCGCGTGAACCAAATGGTGATCTGCAAGCTGCTGCAAAAAATGGCTTGCACGGTTGAGCTGGCAGAAAACGGCCTGCAGGCGCTAGAAAGTTGTCAGCAAAAAAGCTACGACCTGATTTTAATGGATTGCCAAATGCCTGAGATGGATGGTTATCAGGCAGCCGCTGAATTACGCGCAGGCCAGGGCCTTAATGCGCAGACGCCAATTGTGGCTTTAACCGCCAATGCCTTAGACGGTGATAAACAGAAATGCATGGATGCAGGCATGAGTGATTATATGTCTAAGCCAGTGAAAATAGAGCAACTGCAAACCATGCTAAGCTGCTATGTTGGCTAACTGCCAATGTGGTAATTGTCTTTTCAAGCTGAGGCCATCAACGTAAATGCTGCAACTGCCATTAAAACACACCTGCCAAGCTCGAATAATTTGTTTTCCAGCTAGCCACTGCGATGCTCATCCCGGCACATAAAAATACGGTTGTTAGACATCTTGCGACTCAAAGGTGAGGCAGTGGTATGCATGGAGAAATGAGGTTTACTCACCTTATTAAAGGCGGGAGATCGATAGGTGTAACAACATCAGACTGAGTCGAAAGAGACTTTATATTCATAAAGCTTCATGCCTGTTTTCACCCATGCTAACGGAGTGTATATGGCTGGCTAGTTTGTCAAGATCAATGGGCTTTAACAAATAATCATCCATACCACAGGTCTTGCAGTGCTCAAGTTGCTCGGCAAGCACATGAGCGGTTAGAGCCGTTATGTGTATTGGGGGCAGCCTTTGTTGCTTCTCCCATTGGCGAATTTTTTCTGTCGCTTCGAAACCGTCCATTTCCGGCATTTCACAATCCATCAACAGCAAGTCATAGGGCTGACTTTGCTGTTGGTAGGCCTGCAGGGCTTGCAAACCGTTTTCAACCACTTCAGAGCTCAAGTTGAGTTTCTTCAACATGCTCTGAATGACTAATCGATTGATCGGGTTATCATCGGCCACCAAAATGTGGTATTTCGGCAAAACTGGCAAAACCTGTGGCGCTACAGCCTGGTGTACTTGTACTTTTTGGCCAAGGTCTAGTACCTGACAAAGCACATCGTGAAACTCAAAAGCCAGCAAGGGTTTTTCCACCGCCAGTGTGATGCCGCTACCTTGCAGCTCCGTAGCCTTTGGCACCGCGTGGGATAAGGTCCACAAGACAATGGGTAAATCGGCTAATTCCGGCTGTGCCTTAACCGCCTTAGCCAATTGAAAACCATCCATGGTAGGCATGTTGAGATCCGTGGTTAAAAGATCAAAGGCTTTATGTCCTTTAACCCCTGCAAGTAACCGCGCCAGGGCTTGCTCACCGTGTTCTTCCGTTTCAACCTCAATGCCCCATTGTTTGGCTTGACTGGCTAACAACTGGCGATAGCTTGCACTATCATCCACCACCAATACCTTTTTACCTTGCAGCGCAATGTCTTTGACCGGTAAGGGAATGACCTCACCACTATGTGGTTTTAGCCCTAAGGTTAGCCAGAAAGTAGAGCCCTTATCCAGGGTACTCTCAACCCCAATGGCACCGCCCATCAGTTCAGATAACTGCTTACAAATGCTTAGCCCCAATCCAGTACCCCCGTATTTGCGCGCGGTGAAGGATTCCGCTTGGCTAAAGGCGGAAAATAGCTTGGCCTGTGCCTCTTCTGAGATGCCAATGCCTGTATCCTCTACCGCAATACGAATTAGCTCATCGCGGCCTATGCTCTGCTCTGATTGTTCATGGCCAGGTTTCACGCACTCTAGCCGTAAGATCACTTCGCCTTTTTCGGTAAACTTAAAAGCATTGCCCAGCAGATTAATCATTATTTGGCGGATGCGCGCTGGATCACCTTCGACGATGGGCGCTAGCTCAGGGTCGATATAGGCAAGAAGTTCCAGGTTTTTTTCATTCGCTTTGAGGCGAAATATCTTCAAGACTTCCCAGACCAGTTTTGTTAAGTCAAAGGGGATGCATTCAATCTCCAACTTTCCGGCTTCTATTTTTGAGTAGTCGAGGATATCGTTAATGACCGTCAACAGGGCTTTACCGGAAGCATAAATCACGTCATTACATTTATATTGTTCTTCGTTGAGATCCATATCACGCATCAGCTCTGACATGCCTAACACGCCCGTCATAGGGGTACGGATCTCATGGCTCATTTTGGCCAGGAAGTCACTTTTGGCTTTGCTTTCGGCCCGGGCTAATTGTTCTTGTTCGGCATAACGGCGGATTTTAAGCACTAATGCCAGAAACAAACTGAGGGTAAGAATGGCATGCCCGATCAGCGGAGCATACAGCGTGATGGCTGTGATGGCTGTAATTTCTATTGTCTGAATGACGACAAAAAAATGGCCTGTGACAAAAGCGTAAAAAACCAGCCAGGCAAGGCAATAGTTACGTGCATCGTCATTACCCCTTCGCCACATGAATGCGCTGTTAAACCAATTCACGGCATACAAAACTTCAGCCATGATGAATCCGGGACCCGCTAACAGCAGATA
>SPKZ01015852.1_pt1 | contig 10990 bp, 5 predicted proteins | sample 2456571 | NCBI WGS metagenome assembly SPKZ01 (sample SAMN11192286, study PRJNA482655) | marine metagenome | biome: ENVO:00000447; feature: ENVO:00000244|ENVO:00000211|ENVO:00000569|ENVO:00002023; material: ENVO:00002151; isolation source: ocean water from marine abyssalpelagic zone ...
GAGCGACGCATGCGATGTGAGCGACGCATGCGATGTGAGCGACGCATGCGATGTGAGCGACGCATGCGATGTGGGTAAGCGATGTAGCCGTCATGAGCTGCGCCGGCCTCGACGCCGATGGTACCTCAGGCTTCGAACGCGTCTCATACGACGAAGTCGCCAGTTTCCTTCGTCCCTCGCGGTGAGCCGCGATGCTGCTGGAAGGCGGGACTACTTGAGTTTGCGCACGGTCATCCAGGTGCCGCGTTGTGCGCAATTGGATGCTTGAGTTTTGAGCGACTGAGCGTGTTGCTCCAACAAGAACAATGTGTGTGCGCCCAGCTTTCGTCGGTGGGCGAAGACGGGGGCGGCCTCGGCGCTGGCGCTCGCTTGAAGCGTCAAAGTTCGGTCCAGTGTCGCCAACTGCGCGCGAGCGAGACGACGGGTGGACCCCGCCTGATTGAGCATATCGTTGAGACAACGGGTGGGGATTGTTCTGCCGTCTTTTCGGGCGCTTCGCAGCTGTTGGTGGATCTCCACGTTGATGCGCTCAATCACATTCACTCGCGCGCGCTCGGCTCGGAGCGCGGCGCGGCTCTGGGAGTCGGCGGTCGCCGGGAGCGCCCACAGGAGCCAGGGGAGGACTAGGCCGTATCTGATCTTGTTCACGGGGGCTTGGATGCCAATGCCGCCTTGGATGTTCAACGGACTGGCCGAAGGAACTCCCTTGAATTTTCTCGGCCGCCTCAAAGCCTCGAATTGACGGAGAAAACGCCGCTTACTGGAGGTACTTGAATCCGACGAATACTTGATCTGTCGTTGAGTATACCCCGCCGATGGCGGTGTTTGGCGTGCCCAGCTCGGCCGGCGCCTTGCCCTCGATAATGACCGCACCCGCCTCTAGAATCAGGTTGTCCGAGTACTCGTAGCTGACCCGCGGGGTCAGGAGGATCGTCTCGGGGGACTCGAATCCAATGTAGGTGCCGCCCAGCTCGATGTTGATTGGGTCGAATTTGGTGATCTGGACGATGCCGCCGATTCCCATCAGCGTGCCTGCGGTACTGAATCCAAACCACGCTCGCCGGTCATCTGCTGGGCCGCTGGTGGTCTTCATGTAGAAGCCTTCGCCAATGATTGTCGCGACTTCGTCCTCAATCCACTCCATCCGGGCGGCGAAGTGCAGCAGGTTCGTTGTGCCGGCGAGCGGGCGCTCGTTGGGGCGAACGGCGTTCATCGTCTTGTTGATGTCGACGGCAGCCTGAAAACCCACCTGGGTGGGTCCGACGTCGGTGGCGACATCGGCGGCCGCGACGTAGTAGCGATTGTAGGTAGCTTCAAGCGGGCGCCCATTGGCGGCATCCGCTTTCATTTTAGACGAGGGGTTGTCCGCGTTAATGTACGCGTAAAATTCCCGGCTGACTTCGATCACGGGGATTTTCGCGATGGTGGTCGCTGCGGTGATCGCAAGCTCCGCTGTGGGGGAGCGTATCTCCACGCGCGCTAGAGCCTGGGGATGTCGGAAGTCCGCGGTGGGCCCTGAGTTTCGGGCGGTATCCATGGATGAGGTGGAGAGGCTGGAGCGTCCTCCCATCTTGGCTTCGATTTCCCCGATGTCTTTGCTCTCGTTATCCGCCATGTCCATCTCGGCGATGGCCAGCAAGGCGTAGTCAGTCCCGACGAGATTGACCTTGTGGGGCTCGAATAGGGGGACAAAGTAGAGCTGGACGCCCATCCAAGGCTGGGGCTCAAAATCTAGTCGCGCTGCCAACTGACCGATATCGGTCATGCCCGGAGGCGTGAGGGGTCCGCTGCGCATGTCTTTAACACCCAGCGGGTTGGCTGACTCGAACACATCGAACCTGCCCGTGGCGATGACCTGGTAGCCCCCACGTAGATGCAGACCGTCGGCGACCGTGTGGTCGATGTAGGCGCTGATGGGGACGATGTCGAAGCTGTAGCGCTGGGGAGGATCACTCAGCACGTTGTTTTGTCGCTGACCAAAGTCGAAGCGCCCTCTTACGGCGATTGCGTAGCGAGTGTATTCGCTGGCTTCGTGCTCCACTCCGATAGATGCGGTGTGGACGGTGCCCAGTACGTCCTCGCGATCGTTGTCGCGAGAGATGTGGGTCATCACCCGCGCGGCGTACTCCATCCAGCCGTTGGAGATGCCGTCGAACGCTTCTTCCTCGTCGTCGAATTCGCCATCGCCGAGTTCCGGGTCGTCGAAGATCTCGCCGTCCTCGTCGCCGCCGCCCTCGTCGTCGTCCTCGATGTCCTCGTCGTCGTCGTCGTCGTCGTCCTCGATGTCCTCGCCGTCTTCGGACTCAAAATTTCCGTTCTCTTCACCATCGGCGCTCACGTCGACGACGGTCACCCCGTCGGAGTTGGCAGTGGCTTTCTTGCCCGAACCGCCCGTATCGTCGAGCACGACGACGTCGGGTTCCACGTTTCGCCTACGTTGCGCATGAGCGCTAGAGACGATCAGGAGGATCACGAATGGCAGCAGGGGGAGGGGCTTCGCTAGTTTCATAGACTATGCGAGTACCCAATTAACACAACGTGTTGGGGTTCTGCGTTTTTTTGGTGGGTCCGCGATGTCGCCCGGGGGAGCATTGACTGTTGGTGGCAGCTACAAAATTGCACAGAGGAGGACGTATGTCGTCCTCCTCTGTTGTCCCCGCTAATTTTCTAGGATGACCGCTGCTCGGCCCTGGCGCTCAGTGCTCGATGGCGCTGGGGGTGAACTGGCTGTCCTTGAGGTTCTTGCGGATATCAACGTCGTCGATAATTAATTCGGTCGAGTGACCGTTCTCACTCTTCATCAGACTCTTGGTGATGGTTTTCTGACCCTCGATGGTTTCGACCTTCTTGGTGTACATAGTCTTCATTAGACGGCCTTTCTTATCGAAGAACTTGGTTCGCATAGGAACGAAGTCATTCTTACGAACCCAGGTCTGGACCTTGGAGTAGTTGCTCTTGGCGGACGGCTTCATCTTCGAGACGATGACGTAGGTCTTGACCGTGCCGACCTTGTCGTCCTTGAGGCGCTCGTGAACGGCTCGGGTGGCGTCCATGCCGCGCAAGTCGGCGTAGGTGAAGTCGCTTCCCATGAAGCTACCATTACGTTCGCGACCGGAGATGCGGCGACGCTTCTTGAGGCCGGGCAGGTAGATGTGCTGGTGGTCTTTTCCGCTCTTCGTTTCGAGCATCAAGAACGCTGTACCGGCGATTTTCTGCGGCGAGGTGAACCGGATGACCGTTTCGCTTCGGCCTTCGACTTTTCGCCCCAGCAGTCGCATCTGGCGGACGCTCTTACTCTTGCCCTTCTTCAAGATCATTCGGGTTTTGATCTTGGCGCCTTCCCAGGAGAAGCCATTGGACGACTCCATCTTTTCGGCGATTTGTTTCCCGGAGAGCCCAGCGTGCGCCGGTGCGATCCACAGTAGGGAGATAAGGAGAATTGGAACTAAGCGTGAAACAGACATATCTAAAACCTCGACGCAACATCGTCCCCATTCATTCACTGAGTCAAGCACGAAGGGCGGTTGCAATTGTTCTTACGCCAACCTGGCTAGGGAGCTTCCCGCTTTGACGCACTGTGCTGACAAAAATATTCAATGCTCGCCTATGACCTCATCTTCGTGGAGGTTTCGGGGAAAATCGGGCTGTCGTCCCCTACTCGGGACGATTTCGAGCTAAGTCGTCCCGAGTACGGGACGACAGCCCGCCCGTGTGGACTGCCGTCTGATACCGCTTCAAAATTGGTTCCTGGCTTTATGACTGAATTTGCTGCTTCTCCCGGTGTGAGCGCTTTGAGCGCCTACTTTCCGCCGTTCCGAGTGTCCCTTGAGGACTGGTGCGGCTGGACGGACAATTCGTGGGAAAAAATTCGGGCGGTGGTCGGGAAGAGTTTCCGGATTTGTGGCCCGCAACAAAATGTCTACACCATGGCGGCAAGTGCCGTTCTGCGGCTTATTGAGCAGAACGATATCGATCCTCGCACGATTGGGTTTTTAGGACTCGGTACAGAGTCCAGCACCGACAACGCCGCAGGAGCTGTGATTGTGCGTGGAATGGTCGACCGTGCCCTAGACGAATTGGGTAAGCCGCGGCTGCCCAGAAGGTTGGAAGTCCCGGAATTTAAGCACGCCTGTCTGGGCGGCATGTACGCCCTCAAGGGCGCCATGCGTTACGTCGCGACCGACGGCGCTGGGTCGAAGGCCATCGTTGTGGCATCCGATGTCGCCGAATACGAGCGGGGAACCAGCGGCGAACAAACCCAAGGCGCGGGTGCTGTGGCGATGTTGGTGGAGGCCGAAGCTCGATTGTTCGAGGTGGATCTCGCACACTGTGGGACCGCGTCGGATTATCGCGGTCCCGATTTTCGAAAGCCCTTCGCGCGGCATTTCTCTGACGGTTATGCCGCCCGCACGCAGCGTGTCAGTGATTTTCCCATATTCAGCGGCAAGTACTCGACCTTTTCCTACCTCGACGAAACGGTGCATGCCGTCGAGGACATGCTGAGCCGCCTGAACGTTTCCGCCGGTCAGTATTATCGTGACGTAAGCTATCTGTTCTTCCACCGGCCGTACCAGATGATGCCCATCCAGGCGATGAGCTTCCTCTATGTTCGTGGTTTGGTGCGAGGGGATAATCATCAGCGCGAACTGTCCGAGCTCTGCGCCGAGGCAGGGGTGGACCTGCAGGAGTTGGCCGAGGAATGTGCCTCAACGCCGGATCTTTACGGAGCCGTTCTCGCGGGCAACGCGGAAACCGATCCCTATCGTTCGACCAGCAAGCTCGCGAGCTTGGTTAGGCGCCGGCCGTCCTTTCGAGAATTGCTCGCCGAAAAGATGAGTTTGGGGTCCGCCGCGGTCGCCCATATCGGCAATCTGTACACGGCGGCGTTGCCTGCCTGGTTGGCGGCTGGGATGGAAGCCGCGGAAGCCTCCGGACAAGAACTATTGGGGGCCCCGATGGTTGCTGTCGGCTACGGCAGCGGTGACGCCGCAGAATCGTGGCCGTTGCGAGCGGTCCCAGGTTGGCAAGAGGCTGCCCGTAATATCCGATTCCAGGAAGCTCTAGCGGAGCCTGTGGCTCTGACCCGTCAACAGTACGAGGCGCTTCACGACGGCGGGCAGTTGCCGGATCTGAATTATTCCCCTCGCGGAGAGTTCGTGATCAGCCGGGTCGGGGAGACCTACGAGTCGAGTTTCCAGGATCTGGCCGTCGAGTATTACGACTACATTCGCTGAGCTTTTTCTCCTCGAGGGGGCGTTCTCGGCGGCGCGGACGGCAATGAACTTCGCCTGTCTGGTGCGATTGACTACATTGCCCCACCTGATTGGGGCCCGCGTCGACAGTGTCTCATGGCCCCGATAAGGCCAGATTGGGGGCCGTTCGCGATTTTAGGCAGTCCAACATATGGCTACAAAACGGTGTTATTTCGGTGGGTTGACTTGCTTAGCGCTAGCTTGACTACGAAAAGAAGCACAGACTACTTGCCGGGTCGACGGCGTCGATCCATCCATTCGCCGCAAACGGGCTTCCGCGCCCGACTCTGGCACCCGAGCATCGGGGCTTTCTTAGCTTGATAGAGCAAGCAATTAACGAGGTTTTCGTGGGAACAAAGAAGTCGGACCGCACCACCAATCGCAAGACCGGTACGAAGGCGCCCAGCGCAAAACCGAAGACCGCTGCTAAGATCAAGGCGTCGACCAAGAAGGCCGAAGCAAAAGCGTCGGCTGCGGATAAACCGGTTGCGGCAAAAAAGAAGGCTGCCAAAAAGGCGGCGGCCACGCCCAAGGTGAGCGAGCCCAAAGCCAAGGCGACGCCGAAGGCAAAGCCGAAGGCGGCACCCAAAGCCAAGGCGGCACCCAAAGCCAAGGCGAAAGCGGAGCCAAAGGTAAAAGCCAAGGCCGTACCGAAGGCGAAGGCGAAAGCCACTCCCAAGACTATGGCCGCGTCGGATTCAGCACCGCCCACAGATAGCGGCTCCGCTAGTTCGATGAAGGCAGCCAAGAGTAAAGCCTTCTTGACCTACGCGCAGGTTAACGATGCTCCGACTGAGGGCAAGAAGCCTGCAGAGGCAGCGCCAGCCCCCAAGCCGAAGGCCAAGAAGGTCGAGCCGTCTATGGATGCGGCCTACGGTCGCAGCAACGACCCGGTCCGCATGTACCTACGTAAGATGGGTAGTGTGGCCTTGCTGACTCGCGAGCGGGAGGTGGAGATCGCCAAACGCATAGAAGCGGGTGAAGAATACGTACTCGAAGTCATTCTTCAGAGCCCTGTCGCCCCCCGCGAGATCATCGCCGTAGGTGAACTGCTCCGCGCCCACAAAGTGCGGGTCAAAGATCTCGTCCGTGACACGGACGACGAGGAACAAGAGTTTGACGAGGAGGAGGCGGATCGCTCTGCCATCCGGCTCATCGACAAGGTCAAACGCCTCGACAAGAAAAATTCGGCACTTCATCAGGAAATGAAGACGGCGGTAGACGATCGCAAGAAGCAGATCGGAAAAGACCTGACGAGCAACCGTGCCGACATGGTGAAGACGCTGACGGAAATGCGCTTGAACAAACCCACCGTTGAGCGCCTCGTTACCCAGCTGAAGGCGATCTACCAGCGCTTCAAGGATGCGGACCCTGCGGAACGAAAAGAGCTCGAAGAGGAGTTCTGCACCGATCAAAAAGAACTGCGCGATGTCTACAGCGATGTGCGTAAGGGCGAGCGGAAAGCGGAGCGCGCCAAGGCCGAGTTGGTCGAGGCCAACCTGCGGCTCGTGGTGTCCATCGCGAAGAAGTACACCAACCGGGGCCTACAGTTCCTCGACCTCATTCAAGAGGGCAACATTGGGCTGATGAAGGCCGTTGATAAGTTCGAGTACAAGCGTGGCTACAAGTTCAGCACCTACGGCACGTGGTGGATCCGCCAGGCGATCACTCGCGCCATCGCGGACCAAGCACGCACCATCCGAATTCCGGTGCATATGATCGAGACGACGAACAAATTGGTTCGAACCTCTCGCTACTTGGTACAGGAGCTGGGGCGTGAACCCACTCCCGAAGAAATCGCTGAGAAGATGGAGCTCCCCCTCGATCAGGTCCGGAAGGTCCTGAAGATCGCCAAGGAGCCTCTGAGCCTTGAGACGCCTATCGGTGAGGAAGGCGACAGCCATCTCGGTGACTTCATCGAGGACAAGAACGCTATCAGCCCTTCGGATGCGGTCATCAACTTGAACCTGAGCGAGCAGACGCGAAAGGTTCTCGAGACTCTCACTCCGCGCGAGGAAAAAGTCCTCCGTATGCGTTTCGGCATCGGCGAGAAGAGTGACCATACCCTCGAAGAGGTCGGTCAGGACTTCGAGGTCACCCGCGAGCGAATCCGGCAGATCGAGGCAAAGGCCCTACGCAAGCTCCAGCACCCGAGCCGATCTAAAGAGCTGAAGAGCTTCGTCTAGATTATCCGCCCAGCAGCCGAATTCCAGCCGGCCGGGCTAGAACGGGGCGTGAGCAGCACCGGCGCGTTGCTGTCCCTTTGTGGTGGGGCGCTGTCCCATAGAGGCTCGCCCTCCGCGGACAGCTGCGTTTCTCGACCACTGAGGGTGCCTCCGGACTATTCGTCCGCCACGGGGCTGGTTACACTCCGAGCTCACCTTTGAGAGTGGGCGGCGGGACATGCAGATAATCAATCGGAAGCGCTTCTGGCAGACCGCCAGCTCCCTAGCGGCAAACACCAAGCTCCGCTCTGCGGGCATGGCGTTGCAAAACGCGATGGAGTTGTATCGTCTGGGTCACTTGGCCAAGCCTTACAGTGCGCCCTACTCGGTCGTCGCGGAGTTTCGCATCTTTCGTTTGCGGCGATACGACGCGCGGGCGACCCAGAGCCCTGATCCCAGTCTCGCGCCGATCCTGCTCGTGCCGCCGCTGATGTTGAGTTCCGAAATATACGATGTCGCCCCGGATGCGAGTTTCGCTGCCACCATGGTGGATCACGGCTTGGACGTGTGGGTGGTCGACTTTGGTGAGCCGGCGAACCAACCCGGTGGCATGTCGCGTACCTTTGACGATCACGTGCGCGCCGTAGTGGAGGCGGTCGACGAAGTGCGCCGGCGCACCGAGCGCGACGTGCATCTCGCGGGGTATTCTCAAGGCGGTATGTTCGCCTATCAGGCGGCCGCGATGCGCAAGTCCGAGGGGATTGAGTCGGTCATCACTCTGGGGGCCCCCGTGGACATTCACGCCACTATCGATGGCGTCAGCCCCGCCGCGATGGCGCGTGCCTTCGGTGCCATCAGTTCCGTGGCTCGCGGCCGGATGGAGCGTATGGAGGGCATCTCGGGTACTTTGCTTGGCAAGGGCGTGAGGTTATTCAGCGTCAAGAAGGAGGCCAGTCAGCTGTTGGATTTCGTCCGCAAGTTGGCGGACCGCCAGGCGCTAGAAAAATCTGAGACTCGACGTCGCTTCTTGGCTGGTGAGGGCTTCACGGCTTGGCCGGGACCCGCGCTCCGTCAGTTCTTTGATGATTTTATTGTTCACAATCGGATGATCTCGGGTGGCTTCGTGATCGATGGTCAAACGGTCACTCTCTCCGATATCACCTGTCCGGTTTTATACTTCTTGGGTACCCGGGACGCCTTGGCTCGTCCCCGCGCGGTCCGTGCCATCAACTCAGTGCTGACGGATGCGGAGGTATTTGAGGTTCAGGTAAAATCCGGACACATCGGCTTGGTTGTCGGCCCCATCGCTTCGGAAAAAACCTGTCCGACGATCGCCGAGTGGGTGCGCTGGCAGGCCAATGAAGGCCGCCGCCCTACGTCGCTGCCGCGGCACACTGCAGAACCGCAGCCGAAGGCGGCAGCGAAGGACGAGTTTGATTTCGACGTGCAGTTTGACGTGAAGCTTGCGGTGGATTCCGTCGGCGATGCCGTCGGCAACGCATTCGCGCGACTGGGTGAGGTGTCTCGGGACGTGGGCGATGCTTTCGATAGCCTGCGTTACCAACTTCCGCGGGTGAGCACTCTGGAGAAAATTGAGAAAACCACTCGGATCAGCTTCGGAAAATCGCTGTCTGATCAGGCCCTCGCCATCGGTGACGAAACGTTTTTCTTGTGGCAGGGCAGAGCTCTTTCCTACGCAGACACCGACCAACGGGTGGGTTATGTCGTCCGTGGCTTGATTCAGTGCGGTGTTCGCGAAGGCCAGCGTGTGGGGGTAATCATGGGGTCTCGCCCGAGTTATCTTTCAGCGGTCGCCGCCCTCAACCGCATCGGTGCGGTGGCGGTCTTGCTCGGTCCTGAGATGGGCCGGGTTTCTCATGCTCGGGCGCTAGAAATGGTTCCCTGCGAATACGTAATCACCGATCCCGAGAGGGCGGAAAGTACCCGCGCATTGGTAGACGTTGACGTGCTGGTCCTGGGGGGAGGCGCTGAGGAACGCAGCTTGGCGGCTGGGATCACCGATCTCGAAGCAATCGATCCGGAGGAAGTGAAGCTGCCGGATTGGTACAAGCCGGACCCCGGGCGAGCCGCGGATCTCGCGATGATCATATTCACGGCGGGCAACGATGACGAACCCCGCTCGGCGCGCATCACGAACCGGCGTTGGGCATTTTCCGCTTACGGTACCGCCGCGGCGGCCACGCTGACTCCGAAAGACACCGTCTATTGCAGCATGCCGCTTCATCACGCCGCCGGCATGCTGGTGAGCGTCGGTGGTGCTCTGGTGGGCGGCGCGCGGCTGGCGCTGGCCGAATGCTTTGAGCCGGAGCTGTTTTGGCACGACGTACGCCGTTACGGCGTGACCGTCGCCTTCTATGCAGGTGAGATGATGCGCGGACTGACACTGGCTCCCCGTACGAAGAGTGATTCAAAGAATTCCCTGCGGCTGTTTGCCGGGAGTGGCATGCGGGCCGACGTTTGGCGCCGCTTGGTGGAACGTTTCGGTCCCGTCGGCGTGTTGGAATTTTACGCCTCCACCGAAGGCAATGCCGTGCTGGCAAATGCTTCCGGAGAAAAGCTCGGATCGCTCGGTCGTCCCCTTCCGGGCAGCACGGACATGGTGGTGGCGCGCTACGACTTTGGAGCTCGGGAATTCATTCGCCGCGACAATGGTCGATTCATTCGCTGTCAGGTGGACGAGCCCGGCATGATGATCGCCCGCGTGGACGAGACCCATCCGTCCTCGGCCTTTGACGGCTACACCGAGGAGTCGGCGACCGAAGGCCGGATCCGGCGGGGCGTCTTCGAAGACGATGATGTCTGGTTTGTGTCCGGGGATATTCTCCGTCGAGACGAAGACGGCGACTACTGGTTCGTGGACCGCGAGAGCGATGTGGTGATCTCCGAAGACGGCGTGAATTTCTCCGTGGAGGTCGAAGACGCACTGTACGAACTTCCCAGCGTTGCTCGTGCAGTGGTGTACGGCGTCTCGGTCGACGGCATCCCCGCGCACGTGCTGGTCGCCAATGTGGTTCCCAAGTCGGGCGAACACTTAGAGCCGGCAGAGCTGACCGTGGCGCTGGCGGCTCGTTTGCCTGTCGACAAATGGCCCAAGGTTGTGCACGTGGTGCACAGCATCGATCTGTCGGACGGCTACCGCTCTGTGAAGTCCCCATTGCGCGCGGGTGGCCTGGGGACCCCCGGCCAGGGCACACTGTGTCTGGACGCCGAGCAAAAGACCTATGGGGCGGTTCAGGCGGATGATTACGACGAGACTGTTCGTCGGTCTGTGAGCGTATCGGTCCAAGCCGCAGTCGTTCACTGAACCGGAATTCAGCGACAATTTTTAATTGTCCGCCGTATCACGCAGACATCGTAAGAGTTTTCTTTCATTCGAGCAGGGAAGGTTTTTCCTCCAACTGACGGATAATTCGTGTGAATATCCCGGCGCTCGAACGCGTCTGGTTGGTTCAGATCATTCTTTTTTCTGCGCTACCTCGCGCCACAACCCACTCGAGACGGAAAGCTATGAAAGCCACTCGATCCATTCCCGCGCTCATTGCGCTAACTCTA
>SPKZ01013057.1_pt1 | contig 10984 bp, 7 predicted proteins | sample 2456571 | NCBI WGS metagenome assembly SPKZ01 (sample SAMN11192286, study PRJNA482655) | marine metagenome | biome: ENVO:00000447; feature: ENVO:00000244|ENVO:00000211|ENVO:00000569|ENVO:00002023; material: ENVO:00002151; isolation source: ocean water from marine abyssalpelagic zone ...
AACAACCGGCCATTCTACCATTCCTGTAATCTCATCTAGCAAATCTTCATCGATAATTGCTTCACCACCTAAATTAGTTGCTAATGCAAGTATTTGTCTATGTATTAAGCGTCGACGATCCTCCATATTAGCAACGACGTATCCTTTGGTTACTAACTGCGAAGCATATGTTTTAGCTGATTGGATATAAATTGATTTTGGATGATGGAAACGATGTCCATAACTCCTACGTCCTGATGTTATCCCTAATAATTTGATCGGAATTATCTCATCACCAAATAATAAAATTATCCAATGAATGGGACGGACGAATCCACCGGAAATATTTCCCCAGCGCATCTTTCTGGTAATCGGTAAGTCTCTTAATGTTTGATGTAAAATTTTTGAAATAAGATCAACGGTATATGCTCCTCGTTGTTTCTGGTTGCACACCAACCAAGTTCCTTTTTTTGTTCGTACCTTTTTCAGATCATCGATTGTTACATGGCAAGATTTAGCAAAACTTTGCAGTGCTTTTGTAGTATTTCCATTTTTATCAAATGCAGCTTGCATAGCCGGGCCTCGACGTTGAATTATTTGATCTTTTTGATTAACGATGACATCATTAACTACAACGGCTAAACGTCTTGGGGTGGCATAGGACTGGATCGTACCGAAATTAATATTTACTTTAATCAGATTTTGTGATATTCCAGATTTAAAATCTAGCATTAGTCTTTTAAGTGCTTTGGGGGGCAATTCCTCGGTACCTAGCTCGATTAATAGATCTTTTGTGTTGTTGATCATATTATGTTCCCTTCATTTTACAATCTTTCAACATAGGGAAATGCAATAATTTTCGGTGATTGTAATGAGCTTGGGCTACTGCACGAGCTAATGTTCTTACTCGTAATATATATCTTTGACGTTCTGTTACCGAAATAGCTTTACGAGCATCTAGTAGATTAAAGGTATGGGATGCTTTTAACACAAATTCATAAGCTGGCAGAGGCAGGCCTACCTTAATCATTCTAGCACTCTCACTTTCATAGGAATCAAAGGTGGTAAGCAAATTTTCAACATTTGCTTGATCAAAATTATAAGCTGACATTTCCAATTCATTTTGATAGAAAATATCTCCATAAGTTATTTTGCCGGTTGGGGTGTTAGACCAGATAATATTATAAACATTATGTTCACCCTGCAGACACATAGCAATACGTTCTAGACCATAAGTTATTTCCCCAGTAACAGGACTGCATTCTAACCCCCCCACCTGTTGAAAATAAGTAAATTGTGTTATTTCCATACCATTTAGCCAAATTTCCCATCCTAATCCCCATGCACCCAGGGTGGGTGATTCCCAATTATCTTCAACGAAACTGATGTCATTAATCATGGTGTCTAAACCTAACATTTCTAGTGACGATAAATATAACTCTTGAATATTAATTGGTGATGGTTTGAGTACTACTTGAAATTGGTAGTAGTGCTGTAAGCGATTTGGATTTGCACCATAACGACCATCTTTTGGTCGCCTAGAGGATTGCACATAAGCAGAATTCCATGGTTCCGGTCCAATTGCACGTAAAAATGTGGCTGGGTGTAACGTGCCTGCACCAACTTCTATATCGATAGGTTGTAATATGACACAATTCTGTGCAGACCAGTATTGTTGTAAATGTAGAATAAGCTCTTGAAAATTTTTTGGTGCTGTATCTAACAAAACTGATGCCTTAGTGATTTTTAAAATAATTATATAATAGATCAGGTGTTTCAAATAATAGCAACTAGCTTATCTACACCGCTTTGACAGATTAGACGATCTATAGAGTATACTTGATTTGAAATATTACATACATAGTATACTGGATATCTAGGTACTGTGATTATTTTATAATACATAATGCAATTTTATTCACCCAATCTATTGACTTCGCATGTTGTTTGAAAATGATATCAATGTTGCTATTCCAGATATCTTTTAATACGTTATATAGTTGGCGGATTAAAAATTATTTTAAGATTATACCATATCATCAATATATGCTTAAAGTATATTGCTATATTATCGAACTAATTTTTTGAGGTTTATTAAAACTGTCCCAGATATAATCTAAGATAGCCTTATGGTTTGGTTATGTTATTCACGATAAGTAATTTTCGTTATAATCATTGCCTCTAAATAGTTTAATATATTCCAATTAATATAAAGCCTAACTATAAATTCTATATTTTACCTCCATGTTCTTATAATTTTATAATATTTAATAATAGATGTTTGTGCATGTAACCTTACACCAGATTTAATTCATTCTCTTGTTCTACATACCTGTGTAGGTGATAATGCTATATCTTATAACACTGTCGAGTTAATATAGTAGAGTAATATGCTTAAATATTTTGCATGTGGACTAGCGTATCACGTCGGGCCAAATATAACTTATTTTCCCCAACGGAAGGATAAGTCATGTTTAATATCTGCTTGATATAAAATTTTAGAAACTACAAAGTTTATAATATCTGATATCTGGTTAGGTCTGAAATAAAAACCTGGACTTGGTGGTAAGATACAGACACCTAGGCTTGCTAATTTCAGCATGTTTTCTAGATGAATTACGGAAAGAGGTGTCTCTCTCGGTACTAAAATAAGCTTACGGCTTTCTTTAAGCATTACATCTGCAGCACGATTAATTAAGTTATCACTACTACCTACAGCAATTGATGATAACGATCCCATCGTACAGGGACAAACAATCATTGTAGAAATTTGGTGAGACCCACTAGCTAGTGGTGAACTCCACTGTTGCTCACCATATACTTTTAATAAATTATCCTTGCAATTAAATTTATTGATCAATTGTTTATGTATGTCCTGTGCTCTAGCTGGTAATTTCCAATTTAATTCATCGGCTAATACAATGCGCCCTGCTGCTGAGATCATTAGATGCACGGTAATATCTTGTCCTAATAATATTTCTAATAGTCGTTCGCTATAAGGTGCACCCGACGCACCGGTGATCGCTAATGCTATATGCTTACTATCGGTCACGCTACACCCCCCCTTCTAATAAATTATTATTAATAAATATTACCAAATTAACCATATTTTATACTTGATATTTTTATCTTACGTTTGGGCGCTCTTGCATACTGATTTCACTTTTTAATTTTTCAGTTTATCCTTAAATGAATGTTTTGTGAACTAACTTCATTATTTATAGATATTGAGGTATTACCTAACTATTTACTCCAAAATAATGAAATAGGATGTATGTACTTTTAATACATTGACTAATTTTTTTCTTTGGGGTGTGGTGTATGCTTATTGAGATTTAATTACTATTTTTATTTGTATTATAAGTAGTTTCTTTTCAATATAATTTGGTTAATACATATTATTAATAGTGATTATATGATCATCAAGGGATTATAAGTGTAACTCATCCTATTTCAGTTTGTAATTGTATAAACCATTTAATTGCTCTAAATACATCTAGGATTTTTAATTGTTACTCAACAATGTGTTGGGGCATCATTAAATCTAACATTGAAATCCAATTTAACATATAATCGTACGATCTACGGCATATCTACCGGGATTAATTATCATCAGCGACTAAAAAACTAATAAATAATTTTTTTGATATGAAATTTTATTTGACACTTAATGTTTATTGAAGTAAATATTTTACTCATCTGGCAGATGAAAAACCGTGATGTAAGCAAGTACTTTCATTTACGTATGATTGTACATGATGCATAATGACCCTACATTAGGAGTCTTACATACTTTCAAAATATACATTTTGAGATAACATTGATTATGGGTCTTTGGAAGCTAATGCATGTTTATTATATCAGAATGTGTAGAGATGGTAGCTATTTTGATTGTTTGATATTCACGATAATAATTTGGAATATATTGATCAATCTTAATTTTTTAATTTAAATTTCTAAGCTTGTAGTGTATTTGTAAAACATTATGCATACTATCACTATAAGTTCTTATATATAATAACCAATAATATATTTTTCGGATGATTTTTAATAAGATATGAAGATATATGAATTATAATCGTCATTAATTTAAGTGGGATAAGTTGCAAGGTTCAGGATATTTGTGATTTTAATTTGTAACTCTAATATAAAAAATTCCCAATGCCCTTATAATTAAATATAAGGATGGCTTTATTAATACTATACATCAGGTATAGAATTTAGTCATTACTGTGCTATTTTTAATGACGTATATATTTTGTTTTTATTAATTTTTTTAGGCATTGAAATAAATATTTCCGATAACTATTAGTTATTCGGGTATTTAATATTCACTAGAGAACCCACATATTAACCATATCAATCATATATTGGTCGATTTCTATTATATTTGAGATTAACTCTCTTTTTTTTGAACCATTTTAGATCGTTATATTCATTGCTAATTGTGACATTGCTAATTTTTGTTGTAAGATGATATCTGATGTCGTAATGAAAATGTGAAGCTTCTATCTTAATCTCAGGTATGAGATGAATATCAATATCAAAGATTTCGTTGCTTTCAGCTTGTATGTGTTTTATGCCTGATTATTCAATGGCCTCTCTTTTGCGTTCTCCAATACATTAGAGTGGCAATCACAATGACCACCTAGCTGTAACCATCTATCTAGGATCCTATGATGTGTTAGTAATACTCGCTCTTTGTCATCAGTAAGCCATGCTGAGCTTGTTACATGACCTTCGATATTATTGCGGCTAAAACAATTATAATGTAATTCTATAAATGAGATAAAGTGATTTAGTGTTTTTCTCTTATTTTCATTATTAGGTTTAAATTTGTATAGGGATGTGAGTAGTGAAGTGCTATTCATGAGACTATTCCTCTGCTTCATTAATTTTCCACTGTATTATTTATTTAATTTGAAATATCAATAATAACTTTTATTAATCTTCATCTTTAATACTTTAGTGTCTGAAAACTACTTGCAATGAATCTTATAGATTAATTAGTACGCTCATTTATAATGGTAATTATTACTAGTATGGTTATGATGGTATTTTAACCATAAAATTTATGATATAGTATGTAGATTACTACATGCAATTATATATGGTCTAAGCATCAATGTTACTAATTATTTTTTGCTTGTAAAGATTTCGATTCATCGTTCAAACTTGCGAAGTTTAACTTGTAATCCTTTCAGGAAATTTCGAAGAATCTGATCCTTACAATCACGAAAGTGTTTATGGTCTGGTTTGCGAAAAAAGGCGCTTAGTTCATGTTTACTAATGTTAAAATTAGCTAAGGACATAATTTTTAATATATCTTTGGATCTAAAATTTAACGCAATTACGATCTTTCTAAAAATTATATTATTATTTAATGTTTTCTCAGATGTAAATTTAGAAGTCTTACTTTCTCCCCTCCTATCAGTAATCAAGCCATTTAGAAATGAGGACAATCGCACATCCTGGCAGTTTTTATAATGATCATTGCCTTTTTTTGCTAACCAGCAGATAATTTGTTCTTTCGTAACATCTACTTTTCCCAATGCGAATAGTTTGATCATTTTTGAGTCGTTAAGATTAAGGCTATATCGAAGTCTACGAATAATATCGTTATTAGTCATTATTAAGTCCGAAGATTATGCAGCAAGAAATAACCGATATATAGCATAAATAACAATTATTAAATTAATACAGGCACAAATACCTATGATGTGATACTTATTTAATGTATTTATTAATTGAAAGCATATGATCTACGGTGGACTTGATATCATTGTTACTTAAACTAGCATTGTTGCCACGTGCTGGCACCATGTTAAAGCCATTCGGCGCATTTTATATAGTCTATCATTTTCCTTGTTGACATGCGAAGCCTAATCTCTGGCATTACCTGGTTTGGATGAATTCATCATTGCTCGATAGCAGCATATGACGTAAATTTGAATTACTATCTTCTTGTCTTCACCAACATTGGCTTTTTTAACTACCTAAGTATTTTCACTAGCTGGCATTATATTAGCATTAGTTATATCCTCCAAGTTTAATACATTTAACAATAACATTATCAGCAATTATTTTGGAGGCAGCGGCGTTTTTATCAATATCTCTTGTGATTGAAAAAATAGGATTTATCAATATTTTTATACCTAAAAAATTTAACAATACTAATCAGTAAATAATTTACTTGAACTTTTTATTGTCAGATTTAAGTCTTCAGCATTCAGTTAAGACGTACTATGAATTATGTGTTGTAATTAAATTACAATCTATATTATATTTAAACATGATGCAATAGGAACATGTTATTAATGGCTCTGACAAACAATTTTGCCTTACATATTGTATTATTTAAAATAATAATTAGTTTAAGTTCTGAAATATATTATAACTTTAAATGTATAATTTGTCATAATTATCGACCTCCTATGTACCATAATAGATTGCCTGCTTTGATGGATATGTTTATCTAATATTTTTTAATTACAAGGTCCCTTATTCTTCTATATTATTTGCTAAATAAGCGTTATGAGTTTAATATATAAAGTATATTTTTGTTGCGCAATTCTGAAATATAACTATTCAATTAATTTTAATGATATATCACAATATTTTAGTAAGGATTCTAACAAAAAATATTATAAAACTTTATCTTTTCAGTAATACATAATTTAATTATTGCATATATAATCTAGTTATTTTGCTCCCAGATATTAATAATTGTAGATAATATATAGCATTAAGATGGTTTTAGAAAGGATAGCTATCTTAATATTTAAAGCTTGGCACTACATAATAAGATTTACTGTCCCTTATAAGTGTTTATTTTTTAGAGTAATATTGGCTTTTACTAAATACAATTTTGCATGAATTATGCCTCTTAGTATTGAGCTTTGAAGGTCGAATACAATTATTGAGTTAATTATGGGGAGATGTTATTTATTGTTTTAAAGTAAATACTTACTTTTGCATCATCAATGTCATATATTTAATAATTTTATCTATATACTATATTTCTTAATATTTAACTTATTTTCTATATTTGTAGATTAGGTGTGAAGCTGATCTTTATATGGCTTGTCTGCTTTTATAAGTTGCGTTTAGTTATTTTTATGCCTGTATACTGCCAATGAAATATAGTAGGATACTAGACCAGTTATGTATTTTTAATTTTGTTAGGATTGACAATGTTTTTAGCCTAATTTAGGTATAGATTAATTCACATAATTATCAATGTATATTTTTTAATATATGGAATAATATCGTCATAACCATCTTTTAATACGATTGGTATAATATGATAACGTCGGTATTTGCCATTTTATTGATGAGTTTATATAGATTATATCTGTCAAAACTATTGTTCTATTGTTCCATTATCTATAGTTGGTGTCTACTTGATATTTATTTTTTTACATAGCTTTGCCTTAATTGTCCTGCAGACTGTTCTATTTCTATGATTGTGAAATTTAATTTTTCATTTACCTTATCTTGTGTACCTTTTATACATTTAAGATTTATGTGTACTTCCTCGAGTGTGCCGATATAATATTAGTTAATTTTAATAGTATTTCCTAAATCCATTACTGTATGATGTAACTTTTCTTGTTGTTAAAAGTGTGACTATGCGCTTTTTTTTTAATTTCAAATTATATTAATATGTAAGCTTAGATACCTTTTCGAGGAGTTGCAAAAATGAGTTTTGCATATATATGCCTGTAGATGCTATAGTTTGGGATATTTATCTTATGATAGCAATTTATTTTATGATAATATCGCTAATTTACCCATGACTTTAAAATATTTGGCTTGGCTTAAATACGTACATATGAGGACATTACTTATATTTGATACCTAAAAAATATATATTACAATTTTTTTATAAAGGATGCATGGGATAGATTGCAATATTAATTTAGAATGTATGTAATCTCTGTGCATGCATTTGTATATTTTCTTTTAAATTGGGGCGGGGTGATGTTAATATCTAGCTATATTAATATTATTAATCCGAAATTTGTCTACGCTGTTATATATTTTTTTACCAATTTAGTATACTCTAACTAACTACATTTTTCCATATCAAATATATTTTTTTAAGTGACGTAAAATACTTGAAAGATTTTCGTTGGATTGATAAATTTATTATTAGTTTATCCTTAGAAAACATCTGTCCCTTGGAGTGAAAATAGTCAGCATTAATTCTTGAAGTCTCACCAAAATGCGTATAATCTTTTAGTCTAATAATATCAGCAAAAAAATTATAGGTTGGTGAAAAATGAGAATACCTATACATGGGACAATGATAATTAAAATACTGCTGTCATTGATTATGGTATCAAGTCATGCCCAAACAAATGATATATATAAACCACAAATATTAATACAAAATATAACTTCTAAAATATTAAAAATATTTGAAAATAATGAAATTTCATCGAAGAAAAGATCAAGTATCATATATAACATGGCTGTGGATGTTCTAGTCCCTGTTTTTGATTTTAAAAAAATGTCAACATTAGTTCTAGGTAAGCACTGGAAAAATATCACAATAGAGCAACAGAAATGTTTCGTGAGAGAGTTCAGATCATTATTAATACGAACATATATAATGACTATTTTCGAATATAAAAATAGTAAGATAAATTTTTTGCCATTCCATAATGACGTTTCTAAGAAACGAGCCAGAGTAGCAATGAAAGCTACTTCAATGGGTAGGCAATCAATTATAATAGTGCTATCGATGTATAGGACGACAAAGGATAAATGGAAAGTATATGATGTGAAGATTCAAGGTATTAGCTTAGTGACAAATTATCGCTCTGTCTTTTCCGCTGAGATTCGTAATAGTGGTATGGATGGACTGATCGATAGTTTGACAAAACATAATGGGCAGGGGTAATATATATCTTTAATAATTGTGGGTATAATGCATCCATCTACATTTATATAGCTTTTAATTGATAAACATTACTTAATGTTTATTAAGTGGATATCTCAGTATATTTAAATTGAAATATGATTTTCTATATTCTGAAGTTAATGATATTTGCCTCGACTAGTATTGATATTTGCCTCGACTAGTATTGATATTAAGATGGAGCGAATGTAAATCATAGTTATTGTATCACTGTAAATAGTTAATAATTAGAACAAATAGATGAGATATGAGAATTATACTGATTACAGTAATAAATTTTTATTATTCATTTATGGTTTGTAGCAATGTAGTTTAATATCATTAAACAACCATGTTCATTTCATACAGAAATATTTCCATAATAAATTTATCAAGGATACAGAGTAGCATCATTTATTCCTGGCTGGATTAGCCTTACAATGCAATAATATTGTGATATTATTAACACACTAACATTTTACATTAAATATCTTTAAACTCTATTAATACATTGGTAATTATATAATTTAGGTATGTAGTTCAGTAGTTCAGTAGTTTGAACCAATCATATTATGTATGATAGCAATATCTATGAATTGTTCGTTAATATACTATATTATTAGTATTTAATACGATATTTAGTGATTCATCATACCAATTATAGTGCATCATACTGATCTATTATTTCATGTTATCTAATTATATGAATCATATGAGTAATTAGGTTGATTATTAACTGACATGCTGTATGGAAACAGATAATCTAATGAAATAACGACGTAAGGGATGTAGAATATATTATTTAAATATTTATTGTGAGTATCTTAAAATCCTCATATTAGTTTGTGATGGCTATTAATGAATAACGAGTTATTATCCATATTCACTATAATATTACAGTTTTCTAAACTATGATGCTTTTATCGAGTAGTAAGATGTTGTGGGACTTTATTATCGTTACACCGATCGATGATGGGAAGAATCCCGTATCTTAAAATATGGCATATTAGTTGTGAATCATTACACCTTAAATAATTTGTACTTTTACAATAATATTAAATTACAAATTAAGAATTGAATGTTTTTTTGAATTTTGGAAATTAATCACACGATAAATAACTGATTGAATTTGTTATTATTAGCTGTGCCTTTGAATCCAGCATGTATCATGCTACTATACCTACTTAGTATGTCAAATGGTACATGTCTATGAATAGATATTAGTATGATGGCAAGCTGAATGTAGTGTATTCGATAATATATCGTATACTCCTGCTCACTCTGCCTTTGGTCAGCCATATATTTCTTTAATTTATATGGTGAATCATACTATTTAGGTGTTTACCACATTACAATTTATAAATTTTTATATAATATTATGATTCAGGGGAGGCGGATCACCATGCATTCAAATATGGCGTATATATTGATATGATGTAGTATATGTATTGAAGTATCGTTCAATGATTTATGGGGTGAAATTGCAATTTCAACTAGATCATCATGGACTAAATGAAGCCATTTTCGTAAGAAATATGGATATGGTTGCTTGATGTAATTAATGGCCTAAATTATATTGTGTATCAGTAAATATAATCATGATGTTTTTTTAAGATATGATTGTGATAATATTTAGATGTTTTTAGATGATTAAATAATGAAATTATCTCAAATAATCACCTTGGGTATATTGCAAGGTCTGACAGAATTTCTACCTATCTCCAGCTCTGCCCATTTAATTATTCTGCCCATTGTTGCAAATTGGCAGGATCAGGGACTTGAATTTGATGTTGCCGTACATGTAGGTACCTTGATTTCAGTAGTTATTTACTTTCGTCAAACACTGAGAAAATTATTAACTGATTGGATATGTTCCATTAATTTTCGTCAGATTATTGGTAATAGTAAGCTAGTTTGGGATATTATAATTGCTACTATACCGGTTGGTTTAATAGCTATCTTAATAAATAACCACTATGAGCTTCATCTTCGTGGATTACTAGTTATAGCGGTAGCTACTATTATTTTTGGCTTATTATTGGGCTGTGCAGATCGGTATGGTAAACAGGAACGTAATGAATATCAGTTAAAATTAAAAGA
>SPKZ01015174.1_pt1 | contig 10967 bp, 12 predicted proteins | sample 2456571 | NCBI WGS metagenome assembly SPKZ01 (sample SAMN11192286, study PRJNA482655) | marine metagenome | biome: ENVO:00000447; feature: ENVO:00000244|ENVO:00000211|ENVO:00000569|ENVO:00002023; material: ENVO:00002151; isolation source: ocean water from marine abyssalpelagic zone ...
ATTATAATAGTATAAAAATAATCAATTTATATATCAATTAATTTTATTCTCTAGGTGTATCGGTAGCATCTATAGAATTAATAGCACTATCGACTTCTTCATCGCTGATAGCATGAGAATTATGTTGTTGTTTTCTTTGTCTGGAATATATAAACATAGAAGGTATTAATTCTATAGCAATTCTAGCACCCGATCCCATGTGTAATCCTTCAGTAATATCTTGTGCTAATTCAGTTGTATCATATCTCATTCGCATTAATTTAGTATTAACGGTTTTATGCCATCCCGTTAAATCAGGTTTTCTATTAAAATACTCTTTTTTTCCATCAAATAAATCTTCGAGTAAATAAGCTCCTCCTAAAATACAATCTTCCGCAAATGTAGTATTACGAGTACGACTATTTTTTCTATCTAATATTTTAAGAGTAGATCTTATATCATCAAGTGAATTATCTTCATTGACCACTTTAATTTTATCTATATTTACATTTTCTTCGGATAATATTTCACGCAGCATATCTATTTTATCAAGTAATTCTAATTTTTTATCAGCTTCTTCTATTTTATCTATATATTCATCCTCGTCGTCGTCGGTTGGTAATATATTTTTAATTACAGTTTGATGATTATGTTCTAGCGTTAAGTCATTTAAATGAGGATCTTTATATTTACTAGATATATCAGATAAGAAATCTGTATTATTTGATTCATCTAAAGATAATATATCATTTATGCTAGTATGATTAGATAGATTTGATGTATCTATTGAACTAGGTAAAACACTAGATATAGTTGAGTCTTTTTGTTCAACATTTGAATCCATATGTGCATCAAATTCTAGTTGTTTAAATAAATTATTTACATCCTGTATAAATCCATTATGATCATATTCAGAATTATCGTTTGTTTTTTCAACGTCATTAAGTTCTCGCTCTATTTGTGACGCTATAGATTTATCAATTCTATCAGAATTCAATAAACCTGTTATACCTGTAATATTAGTAACATCTTCTATACTATCTCTATTAGCCATTAATATTATAAAAACAAATACAGAAAGGTTGGATAGTTTTATTGATCAATACGGAAAGGATTTATAATCTTTTTGAATGAGTTCTTTATATGTCTATATAGAGAAAATAAACTTGCTTATTTTTCTTGACGATTTATAATGTAATTTAATGTTAGTTAGAACTAAATTTCCACATATATGTTTTTTATTAGCAATAAGTATTTAAATATGATTTTACTACTATAGCAATAGATGGTGTATTACATTCAAAATAACTTATCATGGAGAGAATAAATTTAACTCAGTATACAAATATATTAAGTTTTGATTGTGGATATGATCCCTTCGCAGCTTGTATAATTAGTATCTCTAAAAAATACCCCACGCAATTAAAATGCATCAAAGATAAAATGAAACAAGAAATAAAACTATTGCAGAACAAAGAAGATTCAATAGAAACAATGAAAGAATTATTGTTATCATTAGAGTATTGGATGAAAAGAATACGACAGATAATTGATCATTGTATAATAATACATAGATTACATACCGTAAATCTTTTATATAATGAAAAATTAAAACATATTGACGATGTGGTTAAAATATCGCGTATAAAACAATGTCTTTTAGATATAGATACATATATAGAAAATCATAAAATACCTATAGATGCGGTATTATGTGAAGAACAGCAATTACCTAATAAAGATATACAATCGATAAGATCTATCATCATATATCATTACACATCACCTATGAAAAAAGAGATTATTATCCAACATCCTAAACTATATATAGTCAATCCTAGAATAAAAAATCGTATATGCTTATCATCCGATACAACACTTAGTCATAAAATATATATAGAAAAATATAGTAGATACGTAGCTAATAAACAACATTGTAGAGATAACCTATTACATTTTATTAACGTATTCGACTTACATCATTTATTTAAATTCATTAAAAAATATCCTAAAAGAAAACAAACTAAATATTATAGAGATATGGGTGATGCGTTTTGTCAAGCTATATGTTGGTTTCATAACGCTTCCTAGCTTCGGTAACTTTGTTACTTGACGTCGTTAATCACTGATGTTCTTGAAGTATCGCTTTGTACCATATTTTTTGATAGCGAAATACAAAATTGAAAATACATAAAATATTATATGGCCTTAATATGGCCTCTGTGACCATGGATAAAAAAGTCCCTGAGATAAAAGATGCTGCCTCCCCCTCTAACGAGCGCTATATAATAGCTATATCAGGTAAAAGATATAGTGGTAAAACTTATATATCTAATAAATTTAGAGAATATTATGATGTAATTTGTTTACCTATTGGAGATCTATTAAAATCAGATTATTGTGAATATAAAACTATATCACCGGATCAATTAAATTATAGACAAAATAAAGAGACTTATCGAGAAGATTTAATTAAATACGATAGTATACAAAAAGCTATATATGGTGAAAGTCATTGGATTGATATGTTATTAACTTCTATTACTTCTATTTCTAATATTAGAAATTCAACTACCCCTATTATTATACCTGATGTTAGACGTCAATATGAATATATTGCTATTCAGGACTATTGTCGCGATAACGGATACATATTTAAATCTATACGAATTAACATAACTGATGATATTAAGACTACAAGAGGATGGAAACGTAAACCTGTGGATGATCATATTTCCGAAACCGACCTAGACGATTATCCATTTAATGTATGTTATAATAACTTATATAATATTTCAAAAAAAACTATTCAATATATGTACAAAGCTTTAAATATTAACATTTAACTGTAATTATATAGAGACAATCTTGATTGATATCTTGGACTATTGCATCACAGCGTTGGTCTGATAAAATACAGAGTTCGATATTACATTTATGTCATATGTATCAGCCGCTTCTAGAAGATCTAGTTGCCACGTAGGCTCTAAATTTGCATTATATCCAGTTACGGTTGAATTACGTAGTTTAGCATCAAAACCATCTGAAGTCAGGAGAATTTTTACTCTAGCGACAGGAAAATCTGAACCTAAATCTACTTGAATCCAAGATGGATACTCGTTAGTAATATAATATGTATCAAAACTAAATGGTGGTTCTGCGTATCCATCTACGGCATAAGATAACTGACTAACGTCACGAGGAACAGATCCTGTTACGACTTTATTTAATGCTAAATTAACACCGTTTGCATCATATATTTCTATTTCGGCTAACATTATACTATCCAGAGAATCGATTTTAACATATCTTGTGCTGTTATGATTGCTATGATTGTTATTATTATTGTTATTAGATCGATTATTGTTATTATTATTATTAGATCGATTATTTGCTGTAACTATTGGTAACACTACAATTAATACAATGGCTACAAGCACAACTAAGCCAATTAATTTTTTGATTACGAGTTAAATTCATATTTTTTAGTTTTAAATAATTAGTTTATAGCTATTTTGTTATTTTAAGTATATTTACATTTCTATATTCTTAATAGAATTTTTATATGATATTTTTTTATGAGTTCTTAAACCATATTCGATAGAATCATCGTATTGTTGACGGGTTAAAAATCCACCATATTGCGTCATAGTAGTTTTAGGTGGAGCACATGGTATTACTCCTATTTCTTCATTATAAAATATATAATATAATTTACGTAATAACATATCTCTTTCCCATTTACGTCGGCCTGTAGTATATATAGAATTGTATTGACTAGCACAAGAAAATCCACAAAAATTACCCAACGCTTTCATTATTATATACCCGGGAGTTTTTTCTATTAAATACTCGGGTACAAATACAGGTATGCTATCAAATTTAGCATCGCATGACCAACATAGCAAATTAGTTTGTTTTTTCCATTCTGATAAAGTAGTAAATTTATCAGGGATAGAATCATATTGATTTTCTTCAATATCTATAGGTTTATTGTCAATATTTAATATATTTTCTTCTATACATTTTAAAACATCAATACAATCTTTTTTAAATATACGGTGTAGAAATAATATATTTTTATCTGCTTTTGTATGTGACATTATATAATAATTCAAAAATATAAGTATAGATTATATTTATCGTAGATAAATTAATTGCAATAGATTAGATTTATCGTAGATAAATTAATTGCAATAGATTAGATTTATCGTAGATAAATTAATTGCAATAGATTAGATTTATCGTAGATAAATTAATTGCAATTGAGTACTTTATTATATTATATTTTCTATGTTAATATAATATATCTGTTGATCATATATGATAATTCGGTAATCTTATTTAATATTAATATCATAAAAACTTTATATAACCCAGCACAAAAATAATTAAACTATACATGTCTTATTTATCTGGCGTGGCGTTTGGTACGGATGAAGTAAGTGCGAATAATTATTTAGACGATGTTCTTTTATACGAAGAATCAGATGATTATACTTCAGGAATTCCTGTTGGTAGACATTATGGCGGCAAAGATTATCATCGCGATGGCTCAATATATAAACCGCCTTTAGCTAATACTACATTGCCGAGACAAGAATATGTTACCATACCTCGTAAATTATACGATATATGGAGATTAAAAAATAATAATAAACAACGCGAAGGATTAACTAAATCTAATAACATGACCGATCCTTATAAATTCCTAACGCAAGAAACATTTGAAATGCAAGATCAAACTATGTTTTTCTGGTTTATTGCAGTTATAGTTTTTATTACCTTTATATATAGTTTAGCTACATATAGCATGGTAAAATATATAACAAATGTACAACGATATGAGGAAATAACATCGTTTTTATATACATTACAAGAAATGGCAAAAAAAGGAACGGTATAATAGTTCCTATTGCTATAGATCAGATTCTCAGATCTGATTGAATCGCTACCTAGTTCTCATATCCATAGATAATAGAACTAGGTAGCGGAATAAAAAAGATCTAGGTAGCGGGACAGTAGGAACTATATATTTTTTTCGGTTAACTCTATTAATTCTCGCATTCTTTTAAGATATTGCTGTTTTAAATCCTCTTTATTTAATCGGGCAGATTTGATATTCTTATGATGTTTTAATAATATTGTATGATATCTATTTACATCTCTTTTACTAAATCTCACATCCCAAGTTATATTAAATTTAAAATCATCACCTGTACCCGTTAATTCTATATCAAACTCTTTTTCTTCTAAAAGTTCAATTACTTGACCAAAAATTAGACTTTGGGCATCTTTATTAGACATTTCTGGTATACTAAAATGTAATAACGGAGCATATATTATGTTACATTGTTGAGCTCTAGCAGCGATTAATATTTCTTTATTAATACGTTGTAATACTCCTGCTAATTCGCGTTTTAAAGCAATTACGCGAGGAGATCTTTTTTGTAATTGTGAAGCAGTTACTGTAATACTCATTTTTCTGTGTCAAAAATATCGATAGATATTTTCTATGTCAAAAATAATTGCAATAGACCAAGTTCTATGTCAAAAATATCGATAGATATTTTCTATGTCAAAAATAATTGCAATAGACCAAGTTCTATAAGAACAAGTTGCAATACTATATTGATTTCACTATAATGATTTAATATAGAAAATCAATTGTCAGTTATCTAAAAAAAAAGAAAAGGGGGGAAAGGAAACGACCTCAAATCGGGAGAGATTCAAGACGAAGGTGTAACAGGCGTTCGAGGACGATGGCGTTCGAGGGGACGACGACGACGAGCGGCGGTGGAGGTGCGATCGGTGCGAGAGCCATCGGCGGACACGGGCCTCTCAGGAGAGCAGGCGGCGCCTTCGGAGCGGTCAGCATCTCGTCGACGTCCATCGGGGTGTAGGGCCGTCCGAGAGCCGGAACGAGTGGTGGGGCAGGAGCCGCCAGCGGCACCACGTACGGCATCGGGTTCGGCACGAATGGGTACGGAGGCACACCGGGAGCTGTGGTCGGGATCTCACTTCCCAGAGCGTAAGTGCGCACGAGGCGAGGACGAGGGAGGAAGGCCGCGATCTCACTTCCCAGAGCGTAAGTGCGCACGAGGCGAGGACGAGGGAGGAAGGCTGCGAGCTCACTTTCCAGAGAGTAAGTGCGCACCGAGACGGACAGTGTGGGCTTGGGCACCGCGGGAGCGGGGTGAGTCGGAGCGACTGAAGGACGAGGAGTGTCGACGCGGTCGTGCTTGTGGTTGTTGCAGACGGCGCAGGGAGCGTGTTTGGATTCGAGAGTTTGGGCCATTGAAACAAAGCAAGTAGTGGAGTTGAAGCTGTGTTTAAAGGGCGGAAGTGTTTAACTAGGGTCAAAAAAATCAATTTTTTTATCACCGAATTATCATATATTGTACTTTAGTTATTTTTATAATAACCTAAGTACTGAAGTATAATGCGCCACTACCATCCTTAATAAGTAAAATATTAATAATTCTACTTACTATAATCATACGCAATGGATTACTATTACTAGCAGCTACGGCATTATATAACAAATATAATTCACGTTGTCTTGATGCATTTATATGACCCGAAGGTTGCTTTTGACCAGGTTTTAAATTAAAATTAATAAGATGCCATCCTAAATCAGAAGGAGTATTCCATGTATCTCCAAATCTCCAAGAAGTATAACTGTTATAAAAACCTACGGGTGTAGTTTCATATATTTGTATACCTCCGGCTGTATCTACTCCTAAAGATATAAGACTGGGATCTCGCTGATACCATACTGATTCATTCCACGCTAAATCCGGATCTGCTGGTGCATTAGCTACAACATTTATCATACATGGCATAGCTACTAATGTTTTAGTTATAATAGAATTTTGATACCAATACTCAAAATTACTTAAATTACTATTAGGTCTAAATGCAATGAATAATGTTTCGACAGGGAATTTAAGCTCATTCAATAAAATACTACCAGTATTAATGTCTAATAATTTTTCCTGTCTCTTATGTATTCTAAATATACTCGCGCCATATTCTTTAACAAATATTTGATACACTTCTTCTATCATAAATATATGATTAACATATAGTTCGCATATATTTATAGTAGGAGGGGTAAAAAGTGCATCTACGTCTGCCTTTTGCGGATCATAAGTTACAGAATCCGCTATCATATTTACTGGTGCTAATGTAATGGATACATCTGTTTGTCCAGAAGGAATAGCAATATTTGGTAATGCACTAGCTACATCTTTATTAAAATCAAATAATATAGGTATCCATAATTCTACACTAGGATGCGAAGCTTTTAAAGTTTGTGGCCCTCTATTAAAGAATTTTAATTCACGATATTCATCTACTTTAGGATCAGGAGTAAAGTATCCTTCTTCTGGTACTTCTTGACCAATATTACGGAGATAACCTATTTTTTTAGCTGGAGGAACTTCGAATTGATAATAAGCATTATAGTCTTCAGTACCATATGTATCTATTTTATTATGATTTATACTAAACTCTACCTTTTCCAATAATCTATGACCTAAAAAGTGAGTATATTTACATTTATCATTTTCTATATCAGTAACTTTAAATCCTGTAAGTTCTATGTGTAATACCATATCATTTATAAATTGTCCGAATCGAGGTATGGAAAAGTCTGTTCCACCACCAAATCTACAAGTTCCGCGTTGTAGAGTTACTCTACTATATTCATATGCAATAGTTACAAATGGTCTAAATCCTGATTCGATATATAATATATGCGTTTTTCTTATATCAGTAAGTATGCTATTCCAAGGTAATCTTTCGCCGCGAGGTGTATTTCTTCTTTTTGATAATATTTCGCGTAGTCTTACTTGTAATCTATGTGTATTTGTAAATATTTTATCCTGTTTACCTTGATTAGATATTAATGTAAATATAGCGCCGGTAGCCATACTTCAAGACAAAGAAAACTAATATTAGTTTTTATGGATTGATTTCTTAACTCAATATAATAATACAGACTAAAATAATAATATTATTGAGTTGATTTAGTATACTTAGTATATATTATTAATTGATAAAGTTATGTATATAATGATGCATTTTATCAATTAAAAATAACAAAAAATACAATTAATTACTATTATCGAATTTCTAATTTATTAAGTAAATTGTATGCCTTATTATCGGTGGGAACGGGATTACGACACATTGGACATGTATTATGTGTTTTGAACCATTTACTTATACATTTTATATGATAGGTATGTTTACATGGTAATGCAACACACGTTATTTGTAATTTATATTTATCTTGACATATTATACAGTCTCCCCTAGATAATTCATTAAGGTCCTTAGACTTTAGTTTAAAACTATTATTATGTAGTATTTTTACATAATCTTTTGACGCGGGTAGTGGACCTTGAGGAGTTATTTCAGGATAATTATCTATAGTATCATTTAATGTTACTGTTAATAAATTAAATAGATCTAAAGGATTTACCATGTTACTTTCTCGAGCAAATTCTAAAGTCTCATGTAATAATTCATTATCATTAGCGGTTATCCGCATTTCCACTGTATTCCATAAATTTGCTATATCATCATCAGTGTCTTCTTCATCTCCATCATTTTTAATTTCGGTAATAAACATAATTCTAAATACGTCTAACAGACTAGTTGTGTTAATGGGTTCGCGTTCTATAGGTTCTATAAATCCTTCATTGCATACAGGACAACTTTCTGTGGCATCATTACTTTGCATAACGTTACAACATCTATGGCAATAAAATCGATTCATTTTATCGACTATAAGTTTATCTACTCTAAAGATTAGTACTATCTGGTATATATGACTTTGTATAATAGAACTAAAAATTGAAAAGTTAATAGTATATTTAAATACCTTTTAAAATATTCAATATTAATTCATATATACTGAGTAAATACCATCATTCCTATGTCAGATAGTGAAGAACATGAATTTGCGACTTTAGTATGTCACGATGAAAAATTTGTAATTTCTAAAGAAAAAACTTTAATATCTACCTTTGTAAGGTCTACATTATCCAAAAGAGAGACAAATGTTGACGCTGATATAGGTATAGATTTCGTATCAATCGATATATTCAATTATATTGTAGAGTACATGGAATATAGAAATGGCATCGATTTAAAGATACATGATTCTCGTATTAATGATGACAGCACTCTTTTAGATTATGTAGATCAAAAAAATATAGATTATGTTGACCAATTTAACACCAAAGATATTATTCAAATATTAGTAGCGGCTAGTCCCGACAAACTAGATATTATTGGATTACGAAAATTGATGGAAATAAAATTAGCACTACTAATCTATGGTAAATCTCTTGATGAAATAAAATCTATTATGGCATTAGGCAAAAAAGAATAATTATTAATTAGTTATATTAATTAGTTTTTTTATTAATTAGTTATATAATTGAGACATTGCTAATGTCAATTCTTTAATGCGTTTTCCCTTCTTAACACATCGTTTTTTTTGCATATATTACGTGTGGGATTATCACAAAGACTTTTTTTCATATTACTTACAGTATCACTGTATTTTGAATTACATATAACACATGTATAAGCAAAATATTTATCACGTTTACTTTTTCCAATTGTTAAAGAAACATCTTTAATTTTATCCGCAAAAGCCTCTGCAAAATCTTCGGGTCTAGCTGAATGGCAATACTTACATCTACGTCCACGATCGATAAAATTATCAAAATAAGTTTCATAATCATGTTGTGTTTTAGTAAAGTTGTAACCAGCGCATATAACTATTATTTTTTGTCTATAATGTGTAATTAAGACATTAGGATCTTTAAAGTCATACCCTTCGTTATGTAAAGCATCAGCGAATCGTTGTTTTAATTTAGAAATTTTAGAGATGTTATCGAAGTTAGGCATAGTATCACTAAATTTGCTTACATCAAAATCTGAGTTCTCGTCTAATATAGCTTTTTTAATTATGTCGCGATATAATGCGTCTGTTAAATTACATCTGTCTTTATAACTAATAATAATTAATATAATACCAGCTTCTTTACATTTTTCTTTTTTAAATGCATCGCGTTCTTGCTGTTTGGCAAATTTAGTATCTCTATAATTTTTAATATCTTGTTCAGTCATTTTTTGATCTTCTATTAATTTTGTCGATGGATTATGATGAAATGGCGATAATTCAGTATGTTGGATACCTTGATATTCGAATCCTATTTTTAATTGATGATTATAACCATCCAGTTCTAGATTTTTGCCATTTTTGTATCTTAAACAATCTAGAGCTCTAGTAGTCTCAAATTTTTCCCCATTAAACATACTTTCAAATATACGTCTTATTATTTCTTCAGATTTACCCGATGAGCATTTCTTGCACCCTGAATTATGATTTGTCATATTATTCATATTTGTTTTCCATTTGTAGTTACATATACCACATTTCCAATTATGTATTTCCGCAGTATTAATAATTCGTTTGTCTAGAAAGATAATATTTCTTTCTACTCTTAATTTGATAATATTTTTTACACGTCGTTGGTTCCATAATTCCGTTACGGTTAGTGGCTCCATTGTAATAATACTTAATCTACTACCTTTTCAATTTTCAACAAAAAATATATTTTATTATTAGTTCTCTGAGGTATGAGTTGTCCGATAGACTAAATCTATTCGATTTAGTTGCAATATAGATATAATTTATGTTGAATAACGCAACATTGTCTTAAAGTCAATCACAAATGTGACTAACCCCCGACAGCTTCCCGGAATTGACTTTTCATCTTTTCCGATCACTGGCAGCTATGACTCGTACCCCGAATTACCGGGACTTATCATAGATGGGACTGAACATTAAGCGGGCATATTTTGCATAACGCAAAACTTAGCCTACCCATAGGTGAACCAGTCTCTAGCGAACTCTATTGTAATAAGTTTCCTTATCACGAATCCGACGGTCTCTGCACCTC
>SPKZ01018588.1_pt1 | contig 10966 bp, 23 predicted proteins | sample 2456571 | NCBI WGS metagenome assembly SPKZ01 (sample SAMN11192286, study PRJNA482655) | marine metagenome | biome: ENVO:00000447; feature: ENVO:00000244|ENVO:00000211|ENVO:00000569|ENVO:00002023; material: ENVO:00002151; isolation source: ocean water from marine abyssalpelagic zone ...
TAAGTACTTCAGGTTGCTTAATCAACTCATAGTTGATGACGAGGTTAGGGTATAAACTTGCTACGTCGGCAGTATATAAGTCATAATTCTCATCAGACTTATATATCTCATTATTATTAACAGAATGTAAACCACCTATACCAAAGTCTAAACTTAATCTAGTATTATTCCGAATAATATTTACTCTTTTCTTAAAGTTTCTATCATCGTTAGCTAATACTAGTTTCATTTCCTCATAGACTTCTTGTAGTTCTGGAAAGTCAAATTGAATATCTTCTAATTCAAGATCAGGCCCAGGTCTTTCAGAGGTTCTAATTATCCTCTTATCTACACCAATCTGTTTAGAATAAAAATCTAACATTAGTTCAGAAGCAATCTTAGGAGCATCCCAAGAATAAATATGATGATCTGGTAGATAAGTCATGTAAATAGAATTACGTAATCCTATCTGTTGAAGAAATGTAGTTGGTTTACCTTGCCAATATATTGGTGCTTCTAGAAGTAGTTTAAGAACACCTATATCATGCACTGAGTTATATTCCAGAATATCATCCATTTCCTCATGAGTTAACCATGTAGCTGGATCATAAGGAAGTTCTTGTACAGTATGATATCCTAACTGAATACCTAAAGCTTTTAAGCTTATCTTTTTAGATATGCGTAGCATTCTAGACCAATAAGCAAATAAATCTATCTCAATAAAATTCTTTTTCCAGTACTTGTAACGTTTGTATAACTTTTCTTCTGCATTATTTCTATTTCTAGAAATACAGATGTCACTAAATCTTTTAACTTTATCTAGCAAATCTGTTACAGAAGTCCACTTACACTCAAACATGTAAAATAATACAGGAGAGTCATAATGAATTCCATTGAAGCTAATTAAAAAACCTTTATATGTCGTATAAAACTCTTTAATGGCATCAAAATCATTACGTCTATCTGAGATTTCCCAGATAATTTTCTCTCCTGTATCATAGTCATAAACAGTTGTGTTAAAGAAGTTTGGATAAACTTCTATATCATGAAGTTTTCTCACACTTGCCAGTATTTTCTAGTTCCCAGTTCCATTACAGTTAGTTTACCACCATAAGCAGAACCAGCTAACTCTAAACACGCTTTTAATTCATTATATTGACCATAAATATCTGTAGTGATTAATGTTCTCATACAGCTTCTACGTACTTTTCAATAAAATCTGCGATAAATTCGAAAGATTGTTTCTGTAGATTTTCTACATCTACATTATTATGATTTACTATTTCAGGAAGTAACATTACTTCATCTAGACTATGAGAAAAAATAAAATCTCCATCATTAAAACTAGTTAAAATATTAAATAAACCATCTTCTTGATATCCATTTAATACTTCAAAATCATCAAATTCAGAAATATTATCTAATCCTGCTTCACCATAATCTTTTTCATCAAAATTATCTCCTAATTTAACTCTAGCAAATACTCCTAAACAGCAATAACCTTCTTCTGGTTTATGTAAAATCCCAGAACATTGTTTATACTCACCCGAACGGAGAGCTTCTAACCAAAGCTCTAGGTCTTGCTTAGGTAATTTCCAATATTTTTTCATCTTCTATAAAATTTACATGACATTCAATAAAATCAGCAATAGTTTCAAAAGAACTATCTCTTTGACCTGAGTGAATTTCATAAATAATATCTAATTCATTTACTTCATCAGATAGTTCATGATATAAGTTTTTATCTTCATTAATTACTGAAATTACATGTTCTAAAGATGCACCGCAAGTATTTGTAGTAATAACATCTAAACATTTGGGTAATCCTAGAACATAAAGAGCGGTACACCAATTAGGTGTACCTGATAAACTTGCATCAAGATTTCCTAGAACTTCTATGCCATTTGTAACAGCATACACACCTAAAGCCGAATGTTTTCCATTTAAGGTGTAAAGCCATCCTTTTCCTAGTTTATACTTACCAGATCGAAGGGCTTTTACCCAAGCTTCAGCTTGAGCTTTCGGTAGATTCCATAACTTCTTCATTATTATCAGTTATATGGTGAGGTAATAAGGTTCTCTGATCTTGTCGTACAGAAAGTAAACTTTCGTAGTACGTAATTATTAAATCCATATCGTTTAAGTCAACTAATGGGTCAGCTAAGTATTCATCAATGGATAGTAACATGATGAATTAGATTTGCAGGTTCACAGCGAGCTATCCAAGCCTTTAAACTTTTATCATACTTAGTATCTAGTACTCGAAGACGTACATTTTTAAGAGATGCTTTAACTGTAGTTCTAGAATGTCTAGTAAACTCAGAAGCTTTTCTAGATTTACGTACAAACTGAGCTAACTTAGCATCTATTACTTTTTGGTACTTATCCTTAGTCTTTTGTGTCTTTGCTTTATCTCTAGATTGAGTCGCAGCCTGAATATCTGCTTGTAGCTTCTCTAGAGGTTCCATAAAGAATTCTCCAACTTGATTAGTAAACTCTTGAAAATAGTGAACTAACTGAGCCTCAAACACTTTATGATTCATTGGTCGCTTTCGAAAGCTAACAAAATACCAACCGTCTTCATAAGAAGCTAGACACTGACTAAGTAAATGATTTACATGTCTACCTTTGGACATTTTAGGAATACGCACTTTGTGTTTACGTAGTGCTCTTTTACGAGCAGTATTGCCATTATTAGGTTTACATGCGTCAGCACCTAATCGAAATCGTTGATTCATCATACAAAATACATTTCTAGTTTAAAATCTACTCCTACTCTAGGAGCATTTTTTCCAGTTGCATCAGCAACCAAATCATAACAGTGTCCAACTACTTTCATATAGTCGGGGCTGCCGTTAAATTTAATAATAGCCTCATTACGAGTTTTACTTCCAGGAAACATTAGTTTCAAAGCATGTCTAGAAGGAATGGTAGAACACCAGTGATTCCAAGTTTCTTCATAAATAGGAGAAACTTTTGTAGCTACTGAAGGAGTAACTTCTACAAAATGATCATTTCCTTCATAAGGAGCATACTGGATACGAGGTCCACCTCTTTCATAATCTACTTGTAAACGTAAAGAAGTACCTTGTTTTTTAACTTTCTGTGTTGAGCGAGTCAAATGTACTGCTCCAGGAAGATTAATGGTTAGTTCTGCAACTTTATTCATTCGTAGTAATTAATTTCTTTACAAAGCATATTTCCATGCTCTCTAAATTGTGCACAGTAAATTACGGAGAACTTAAATTCTCCTTCTTCATTATTTAAAGGATTACCTTCCATAGATTCAAATTTAGGAATGTATCCTTCACCCATGTAACGAGGGTCTTGAATACTTGCATAATAATCTTGCAAGTTTGTCAGCTTACCCAAGGCTTTTTTAATTCTTGGGCGATGTGAAATCATATCTATCATATGTATAAAATGTGTGATTACTTATTGTAAGGTATCTATGGTCACGTATTTTACGTAACCATCCACGATCTGTTGATGCAGCAATATTAGCAAAATATACTACATTTTCTGGAAAGATTCTAGTACCGTATAATAGTTTTTTAGCAGCCTGTATAGATTCCTCATTAGGCTGTCTATAAAAATACTTTGTTCGTACTCCATCAAATTGTCCTTTCGCATAAACAACTTGACTCATTGTTTGATTGAACATTTTCATTCTATTCAGAACTACTTGTCCAACAGCTAATTTACCCAACATGGGTTCATAACCTGATTCACAGTATATTAATCTGGCTAACAGAGCTATATCCTGTACATCAGGTCGTTGATAAGATACAGTAACTTCAGATAAGTCACCTCCTATCATTGTTAAGTTGCTATAGTATAAATCCAGTTCTTTAACTGAATCAGCCCGGTTAGACAGAGAAATTAAGATTAGTAATATAAACCATAAATTTCTCATAAATTTAATTTTACCTACACACCGACTATATCATACATCCTCACCACCCCGCAGGTTTTTGTTAAGATAAAAAAAGAGAGTATCATAAGATACTCTCCAACCTTCTACCACAAATCATTAACCAATGTTAATGAAAATAAGATTATTCTTACAATACTAATGTATTGGTTTTTGCGATTACATACAGCCTACCATTACGTCCAGGACGTACAGTAAGTCTGGTAATATCTGGTTGATAGAATCCAATAAACCTACTAGATATAGAGGCTTCTGGATTATAACCTTCTTCTTGTGTAAAGTAAGCACACGCTCCTGTAGTTTTAGAATAGAATTTCCATACATATTTAAGATTAGCGTTCTCTACAGATATACCGTCTCCAATGTATGTACATCTTCCGAATCCAGTAAAACATGTTCCTTCACCAGTAATTCCAATTTTACGAGTAGACCCAATAGGGTAGTCTCTTTCACAGCTAATTAAAGCTTTAGGTTGTGTTTCCAGATACAAATCTGTAACTTCTGTACCTACTTCTTCCCACAATGGAGTGGCTTCTTGTTTTGTACACGCACTAAATAGTAAGTACGCTAATAGAAATCCTAAGATGATCATTTTATTTTTCATGTGTTATGATTTTTAGATTTACAATATGCTAATTATACATAGGCAGTATATTAGCTGTTGCTACTTCTTGTAATGCAAGAATACCGTCTTCATCCCAATCAGGCATCTGATGACGTAATCCTACAATTTTACTACAAAATAAACGCAATGGTTCTTTTGGAGTATTTGCTAGTTGATAGATTAAATTCCAATCAACTAGTGGTGTTTTTAAATTCGACTTAAGCATGCTATGACTACTTGATCTGGTGAAACATTAAAGGCTGTTTCAGATACTCCTTTTCTAATAAATTTAAAAAAGTCAATTTGAGCTTCTTCAGTCATATATCTTCTCCAAATAGGAACTCTTCTTTGATAAATCCCATTACCATATCCAATAGGAGTACGATAATACACGCTGTATCGTTGATAATAGTAAAAAAGATTTTTAAATTTCTTTAAAAATTTATCCAACCTTTGCATAAGCATATTATTGTAGTTATAAAAATAATCATAGCACTACACCAAGTAGCACCATCTATCATAGGTCCGTCTGGACCTTCATCACTATAATCTGTCATAGTTTTAAAATTTAGAACTTTTGGTAAGATCAAAAAAGGGGTGCTCCCTCCCAGAAACACCCCCTCACTTAACCTATATTCATCCCATGAATACTAACTGGTTAAACCAGCGACCCATGCTTTTACTGGTGCATACCTATTACTCCTTGACAGAGATATTAATGGAGTATAGACATCGTATGCATCCATATCCTTAAAGTTAGTCAAAAACAATTCAATGTTTGCCGGATTAGGTGGAACCATCATAACATTGTCTAAACCAACGAAGTTGGTAATTTTTTGACTAGTTGATCTTGCTACGAATGGATTTCCACTACCTGCGTTAAATTCTACTTTTAACATAATTTCAGTCGTTTTTGTAAGTGGAAAGTAATTATTTTTTACGAAATTCGTATCTTATCCAGAGGAATACAACAGTAAATATTATTATTCCTTCCATTTGTATTTGTCTTTAGTCAGCTCTGTATAACCCCATACAATAATCCATGCACAAGGAAAAAATATAGACAGAGCTACAATTGAATTTAAACTAATTAACAGGCTCATCCCATTTACCATATGTTACACATACATACATGATGTACATAAGTGCAATAGTTCCAAAAAATCTAATTATTTCTATTTTCCACATGACTACGTAACTTTACAGAACCTTCTTCCCACATAGTAGGAAGCTTTCTTCTTTTCCAAGTATATCTAACTGTGCGAGCATAAAACTCACCAGTTTTATTATTTATCTTAGTTTCATAGTACAACAAATCATTAGGAGCACCTGTTGTTACAGTAGGTACTTCTTTAATATAAGTAAGACATCTGTCCCAAACAACATGTCTAGAATACTTATCTAACTCTATTGTATCTTGTAATTCCCATTTACCATCAATAGACTCTTGATGATTTAATTCCCAACCATATAATGACTCTTGAGCTGATAAGCTCGTACAAATCAAAAGAAAAAGTAAAAAAAGGTATCTCATACGATTTAGTTTTTTAAGTGATTAAAAAAAGAGAGATAGTATTTCTACTACCTCTCATTCAAAGCAAAAATATAAAACCATTATGAATTTAGCGGGGGAGCCTAGACTCGAACCAGGATTAAACATTTTTCAGATGTTTGCATTACCTTAATGTGATTAATGGATTGTAACTAATCTAAGATTAGTCGTAACATAGTTATTTTGCTACTCCCCCGTGTAAAATTATTCTTTATTTAATTCTTGTTGAATCAGATAATCAATATACCACGCAGCTTTTCTTAAATCTTCTAAACCATTCTTTTTTCTCCATCTAGTAATGTATTTAATTACATTACCTTCAAAGAAATCTAGATTATTCGCTGCAATATAATCTACTGGTTGTATTTCAGATTGGTAGTGTTTACCACCTACTTGCTGCTGCATCCTATAATTTTTTTACAAAACATTTTATGAGACTTGTAATCTCCATCACCATAATAAATGTTGTTACCTTCTACTCCTAAACAGACAAATATACATGTACCAAAATTAGGTTCTATAATAAATGTTCCGTTCTTTCGAACTAACATATATGGTTCTAGAAGTTTAGGTGGGTCATTACTTAATATATAAGTACGACCATTATAAGTTTGAGTATTCATAAGAAAATATCAGAGTTCGGAAACTTTATACCAGGAATCCTATCTAAAAGGTCTTTTGTATAATTATCATAGTTTTCACAATGAAAAGACAGTCCTTTATAAGGACATATTTTATAAGAATAAACTGAAATATTATCACAAACACTTTTAATAAAACAAACAGAAGACAGTCTTTCTTCTACTTTTGTATCACTTCCAATTAGAGTTATATTCCAATTAAGAATATAGTCTTCGAAATTCCTTAACTGATGTTCTAAAAGAATTTCTAAACCTAATTTATAAGCAAAGGCTTGAGATAAAGTCGAAAAACTTACTCGATCTTTCTTGAGTTCTACAATTTCTATATCTAGAACCTGTTCTTTTTTGTCAATAAAAATTAAGTCTGCTCTACCAAAAGAACCTAAACATAACTGTCGATAACAGTTACCTTTAAAATCAAGACCTCTTTCTTTTAATTGGTTGTTATTATGATATAAATCTACAATAATATCTTCTAAACCTTGTTCAGATACAGTAATCATTTTTTTTTTATGTTTAAGTGAATAAATAGCATCTCCTAAAGGACTCGAACCTTCATCTCCACCCCCGAATTAGTGCTTTTTAATTGGTTGTAAGTAGAACTATGGCTGTAGTAGGTTTCTGGTGGTATAATAGCCATTATACTAAGGAGATAAAAACGTAACATCTTTGATTTTGATAGTAACCACTTTCTTATTACTTTTTCCCCCAAGTCGCGTATCTTGGCGGGTGGAAAGAATCTTATACTTCTCCTAAGAAGTCCCTTTTCGGAGCTAGGGTAAAGATGTTACTAAGTAGCCAACTTTATCTTAAACTAATCGGATAATAAATTTTGCATTATTTCCAGGAAGTCTAGGTTCTCTGTCTGCATTCTTAGCATTACGTGCTTGTCTTCTAGAAAGCTTACCTTTCTTGAACAACTGTGTAATTACTTTTTGTGCGCCAGTACCTTTACCTTTTGGTTTCTTTGGTGTACTCATACGATTATAGTTTTGAAGTTATAAAAAATACCACTAAGATGTTTATGTGACATCCAGATTACGAGTCTGGTGCTCTAACCAACTGAGCTAAATTTCCAAGTTTAAAGGAAATTGCGGGATTCGAACCCAACAATAAAGTTATCGGAATGTAGCAATAGTAATTCAACTTTATAGTCCACAAAAAATTCCAATCTGAACGATCCAGTGATTTAATGATTAAGAAATAAAAAGTTTAAAAAATTGACTATGAACTTAACTTGACTATCATAACTCTCAAGTCCTCCCTCTAGGACATCTCCATGATAAAAAGGAGAGATACAGTTGTATCTCTCCGACGGTCTAATTAAAAAGGTACATCGCCTTCTCCTCACAAGATTTGACGATGCCCTAAACCCCAGTGAAGTGAGATGGATTCGAACCATCTATACATTTTTATTTGCTTCGGGACTGTGATCATCCTGTTTTAACAGCGTGAAGGCTGTAGAACTCAGTCTCCAGTATCAAGTCAAAAAAGTAGTTTCAAAATGTATCCTACATTCCACAGTAGGTCACTTCAACCATTACTTACACCCACACTCTCGAAGTTCTAGAATAATGTCGCCTGTACTGCGTAAAGCAATACTAGTAGCAACTGAATCCTGAATTCCATATTGAGCTAGGGTGTTTTTTATTTCTAAGGTGAGTTCGTCTTCGAGACTTCCTACACCTACGTAAGAGCTTTGGTTAGCCCTTAATGCTTTTTTTATCACTGAGTCATTGGTCTTATAAGTTACACAAGAACACAATGACATCAACATGATAAAGATAATTGATCTTTTCATTGTTGTAAATTTTATTATGTCAATGAACTTATGAAAAAACCTGGAAGAGTATAAAAACTCTTCCAGGATAATACAAAACCAATTCTATCAATGAATGTAGAAGACCAGACTAGTGTCGAGCTGTAGTGTCACCAATAACTGCTTTGTTCATAGTAATGTTCAAGAAAAAAAGGCACACTGTCTGATCCTAAAAAAATCCTTGTTGTCGAAATAATACAAGGCTCACTAGTTATGAATTTTTATCCAGTTCCCATTGGTTAAAAAATCATTTGTTACACAAGAATACAATATAAATTTATCTAATGCAAATTTAATTGCATAAATCTGTAATAATATTGGGGTCAATGATGGATTCGAACCACCAACACACATCACTAGAGTCGAGTAAGGGGGATACTTGTGCTTTTCGTGGAAAATGTGCGCGCAAGCCAGCTTGACCTTTTGGAATATTTTTAAATGTACAATAGGCTTTATCGCGAGGTCATTGACTTTACTATGTAGCTTCCTGAAGAAAGAATGCATTATTTTCATTCTGGAATAACTACACAATGCGAGAGGATATATCTACTCCGACCTATTGTACGCAGGTCCACCACTCATAAACTCTTCTAGAATCTATTTTGTACGGACCTTTATAAAAAGTTGTTTTTTCAATATAATCTGTCAGAACTATATGTAATTCTGACAAAGTTGCTGGAAATTCGTACTGAATACTATTTAATACTGGATCAAATCTAGAAGTAGTTTCAAATCTAAGATCATCCAATAAAAAATGTATTTCATCTGCTTCCTCACAAATATTTGCTATAATCCGATCTAGATCAAAATTAATACAAAATTGTGTCTTCGGCCATTCATGATGAGCATATAAAGGAAATAAATCACCATATCTTTTACAGTTTAATATCTCCTGCATCTCATCATAGTATTCAGAGAATACTCCAAAGAGTATTCTCTTAACACCTGAACCCCATCCTAACTCCATAACACAGAATTCTGCATATGGTCAGCATACTGAGCTGCAACTTTGCCTCTGTTGAAACCTTCAGCACATACCCAAGATGTTGGTTGAGCTTTTGCACCATTTACTTGAGCTTTAGTTAAGGCTCCTGTAAGTTGATGCATCAAACCCATAGAAATTCTATTTGGCACAATCAAGTTATTATAACCTGATTCAAATCTGGATTCCCATAATTTCAAATAGCGTTGTAAAGACCAAGAAGTCTTAGAGCTATCAAATTTCTCCTTCATTAACTCAAGAAACTGAGCTTTTGTCATTGGAGAATTGGTATTGTACATTCTTACGAATTGAATTTTCATGACTACATGAATTTTTATTTGTTAATGAATTAGTTTTAGTTTAAAGAAAACTTGTGTTTTCTCATTCTCTTCTTACGAGTAAATGTTGGTCTGTTTCTAATCTGTCTACCACGAAAGATATAATGTCTGGTTGTGATAGAATGATTAAGTAATCCTGTACCGTATGTATATTGAACACCCCAAGCTGGAGTATCCCAATCTAATCCAAATCTTGTAGCAACAAGAGTTTTGTTTTCACTAAACCCTCGTAATCCTGCAAATCCTACATTGTCTGAGAAATACATATCTATTCCTCCAACAAGTGAAATTTTACTGTAATCCCAGATACGTGCTCTGGTTTGAGATAGTAATTGAGTTGCCCCAAATACTAAAAGTGTAAAAATTAGTGCCTTTTTCATGATTTTTAAGTTAAATAAAAAAGTAAGCAAGACTGTTAAAAAAGTGACGACAAAATACCAAGCCATTTGTATCACAAAAGAAAATCCCAATAACATAAAACCCTTTCTGGTATATCACTCACAGCCTTGCTACTTCAAATTCTTTAGATAGGTATAAGATAATTGAATTATCTCACACTGTCAAATTAAATTTTAGTTACTTTATTCTTTATCCAAGATGATCTTAAAAATCCTGTTTTAGGATTGTATTCTAAAGTAATACTAGTATTGTCGTCTGGAAACTTCCATACGTATACTTCCATTCCATCTTGCTTGTAGAATAAATCAACATCTTTAAGAGAGTAAGTTCCAAGAACATATCTAGACATTTCAGGATCTATTGTTTCAGTAATTCCAACTAACTTATTATCAATAAATAACAAAGCATACATAGGATACGTAGCTGTTGAATACTGAGGGTCTGGAAATACACTCAAGTTCTTTGAGTGTTTAGACTTACTTCCAGGAACTACAGAATATCCTCGAACTAGATAATCTCCATTTACTTTAGATTGAACTCTTTTAAAAGAGTCTCCCCAATGCAAATAATTGAATGCAGGATGATTTTGAGAAGATAAAGAAATAGTAACAAACAATAATAGTAACGTAATTAAATTTTTCATCTTTTGGTGTATTATTTTTGATTTGTCTTACTATACCAGAATAACTCTAAGGTTGCAACTAAGAGCACTGACTAA
>SPKZ01019163.1_pt1 | contig 10966 bp, 2 predicted proteins | sample 2456571 | NCBI WGS metagenome assembly SPKZ01 (sample SAMN11192286, study PRJNA482655) | marine metagenome | biome: ENVO:00000447; feature: ENVO:00000244|ENVO:00000211|ENVO:00000569|ENVO:00002023; material: ENVO:00002151; isolation source: ocean water from marine abyssalpelagic zone ...
AAACCCAAAATATTTAATATTTCTTTCATAGTTTCCTTCCGCATACTTTAAATCGCCAATTATTTCAATAATAAGTGAACAAAGCTTTCATTAGATTCGAACCCACACCAAACAAGCTAATAAACAGATGGGTTAAAGTAGCTTTTCGTTTTATTAGGTTCTACTTAAACATGTCATAAGCATTACTCCCAATCCACTTCCCCGCACGACCGAAAATATCAGTAGTCAACTCAATATCATTAATTTTAACATTCTTACCATAACTTCCAGTAACTGCTAAATCAACTGAAGGTGTACCGATTCCAATTTCTAATACAGGTAAATAGGATCCGTGAGATCCGTAAGGGTACTCATCATTGCCACTTAAAGGTGTATATTTGTATGGCAGTGTTAAAGAGGAAGAGAAGATACCAACATTAGTTGAAACCGATGCACCAGCACCTGTCAAAGATTTTACTGAATTATCACCACCTCCCCACAACCCTCTAAGGAAGGCGCCTGTTCCGCCTTTAACCGCAACACCTAACTCAGGGGTTATGATAACAGAAGCAGAGCCTTCGCTGTCCATAGCTAAAGTAAGAGAACCACCAAAAACCATCCCAGTAAACGGAATAGGGACGGTAAAACCTGCAGATACTCCCCAAACGGATAGTCCAGTAGGATCCGTATAAGACAAGGGGTTATTACGCCCATAAGAGTAAGGTGACCACCTTTGGGGATCGATAAAGCGGGCATCCTTTGCAAATACCGGGTCCGGTGAAATAAATCCACCATTGGTAAAGTCTAAATAGCGGTGTGAGAAATAACCTAAGCCAGATTCGGCATCATGCTCTTTACCTGTATATCGATAAAGTGATTGTTCCGTATCGCCAAACGCATCGCTGATACTACCATAAGGGTTATAATTGAAAGCATTGATAACCTCTCCACTGCTATCTAACGTCAGCTCAGTCGAACCTATATGTTGATTTAGATAAAATTGTTCAGCTTTAAAATCCCCGCCATTTTGAGATGATACCGCAATGCGCTGCCCTGCTATGGATACCGACTTAATTAATTTACCACCACGCAATTCTGAGTATTCATCAATGTAAATGGTCTCTTCGCGGTTACCTTCTTTATCCTTCACTACTTTATAGCGGCGCTGTTGCTGCGCATCATAACCATAGTTTGCGGTAAAGTCAGCTGAACTAAGGCCAGCAAGACGGTTATTAGCATCCCATTGATAATCAAACTTACTGTCTTTGGTTCTGTTACCAACCCCATCATAACTTAATGACTGTCCATCATAAGTCAGTGCATTAGGACCAGCTTTATTATCCAAATCTCTGCCCTGTTGAGACCACGTCTGATCATTATTAGCATCTGCGCTATTACCATAACGCATTAGAAGTTCTTTATTACCTAATATCGGATTTGATTCCGTTCGAGCCACCATATTACCAATAGGATCGTAATGGTACGAAATTGAACTTTGTTCTTTTTCAGCTGAAACTAATCGATAGAAGTCATCATATTGATAATCCGCAGTTTGCTGTAGTTTATTACTAGTAGTACCGAGTTTATCCGCTAAACGAGTTAGATCCGTGACACTACGATCATCATTGATTCTGGTAATATTCGAAGCGGCATCAAATGTATAAGACAAACTTTGAAGTACATTATTATTATTCGTCGACTCTAATGACAATAGGCGAAGTCGACTATCAAATGTAGACTCTGTAACAGTACCATTTGTCAGCACTCGTTTAGCGATTGCACCATGTGCAGTATAATCAATATTGCTAATCACACCGCTAACACTTTCTAACTGACCGCCTGCGCTATATCCATATTGTAATTGCGTACCATCTGGGTAGGTATAATTGACTAAGTTATCAGCACTATCATAGACGCGTTTACTTGTATAAACAGGCGTATTTATCCCATCACCTTGTATTTGTCTACTTTGACTAATGACGCGACCTCTAGCATCATAACTATAATAATTATAACCCGCTTCATCACGTACTTCTGACAACATACCCTTCAAATTCGCCTGCCCAGTGTGGGCTAAAGTATCATAGCGGTAACTAACAGCGTCAACCAATCCAGTGGTTAATGGCAGCCAAGTTTCTGAGGCGTCATCTTTAATCAGGCTATTTTTTTGTAACTCCTTAGTAACCCTATTAAGTCCGTCATAACTATAATGTCTTTCTATACCTCGTGCGTCTCGTGTCGCAGAAAGGTTACCGCCATCATCATAACTATACCAACTTCGTCCTCGGTTTGGATCATCAATATATAGTTCTCTGCCCAAAGCATCATACGACATTGTTCGTGAGTTGCCTTTGCCATCAACTATTTGAGTAAACTGATCTAGTGCATTAAAATTGTAGTCAGTCGTCCAACCATTTATAATCGACGGGTTGCCAAATTCATCGACTCCAACATTATCAATAACCTGACGTAATCGACCATTCTCACTGTCTTTATTATTAAGCCCATCATAAATAAGGTATTTACCTGCACCTCCGTGTGAAGACGAAGACTGTGTTTGAGCCTCATCCTGAAGCCATCGAGTTAAAGGTCCATATTGAACTTGGCTATAAAGGCGGTCATTACCTATCAATGGAGTAGGCTGATAGGCTCGAATAACACGACCTAAAGCGTCATAAATATAGTCCTTACTTGGATAAGTATTATCTTCGACATAGGCTAATCCTGTAGAAAAATAAGGCAAAGATTCTTTGGCAACCCCTCCACGTTGATTATACTCCTTACGGTTTACAACGACCCCGTTCTCAGATTCAGTTCGAGACATTATATTTCGTCCCATACCATCAAAATACGCACGGCTATCGACAGTTTGTCCTCCTGATGCTTGGCGTTGAGAAGTCTCAACCCAATTGAGTACCTTTCCGTTACTTAGATGGCCTAATTGATAATCATAACTAACTGTCGGCGACTCAACTGTATCTCCAGGTTTAATGATCGCCTTTAAACGTGCAAAATTATCATAACGAAATTCACTCTGGTTACCATTAAAATCAACGCTATGAGTCATAACCCCCAAGCCAGTATCGTACTGGGCTGTTGCGGTTAGCTGCGTAGTACCTGTTCCGATCGTTTCATTAGTAATGAACATTGAAAAATCATCATCATAAGAGTAATAACTTGCATGTCCTGGTTTCGTTCCCCAAAGCGGGTCAAAGCTAGCAATAACATTACCGTACGAGTCAAATTTTTGTCGTTTAGAGAAGATATAACCGGCTGAGTCTTCTGGGGTATGCCAAACTAATTGAGCGGTTAAATTTCCAGACGTTACTTGTCCATTTAGAGCAGGGCTAAAGCTCTCATCATCATACATCCATTGTTCACGTGAAACCGTCTGACCATTGGCATTTTCAATCCACTTTTCGACTGGGTAATTAACCGTATTTGTTTCAGTATTAGAGCTAAAGTCACCACTGTATGTCCAATGCGTTTTACGGGCACTATTCCATTTCCCATCCATTCGCCCTTTTTCATCTAACGTAATTAAATTACCGTTTTGGTCATAGTCATATTCCCATCCAAGAGTGATAGAGTTGCCATTCCCCTGCTCTATTAAATAACGCGTTTTACCGATTAAGGCCGCAAATGTGACATTCCGTTCATCACCATTAACACCTTCATATAGCGTTCTAGCTTGCCATTGATAATCATCTTTCCAGAATGATTTACCACTCTGATTACGAGTTTCAACTTGCATGGGTTTACCATTTAATACTTCATTCTCAAGTCCAAGATTGAAGGTATAAATAGTAGTTAAGTCGCTTACACTGGCATCACCTATGTCTGTTTGCTCCGTTTGCTCAAAACCACGAAACGTTTTATCTTCCCGATGATAAAATCCATTATGATAATCAATTGTTATTTTTTGAACTACTGGACTACTACCATCAACAGTTTCAATCTGCTTAACAACTTGCATGCCAAATGGCACAAAATAATCCCAAGGTTGACCGATTTTTTCATCTCGAATCATTTCATTCGCTAAAGAAGAGTAATGCAAAGTGGTTTTCTTACCAATACCATTACTAATTGTTTTTAATTGTGTAGGGCCTTCGTCTGGATAGAAATCAATATACGCATAAGATGCGTCATCATAATCCTCCAGATGCCATACTATATCTTTAGAACCGTTACCATTAATATCAAGAATACGAACTTCGGAAGGAGCTCGATTATGTGGACTCGTGACCGAAATTGGTTGTCCTAATTTATGCAGCCCATCTCGTTCACCTAAATTAGGCCATACAGTGGCAACCTTACCGTCTATATACATTAAATCACTGCGGCCATCATTATTAAAATCTGCAATACGAATACCCGTTTGATCATCTAAACCACTTGGTTCTTCTTTAAAATGGATCGCCTTACCAAATCCTTTTAATCCTCGGTTAGGAAAATAATAAAGCTTGGCATTGGATGCATAAACGATATCCTGTAAGCGGTCACCATTCATATCCGCAAGTGAGTAACGAGGATTAGAAAATTTAATATATTTTGATGGAATTGGCAGATCGATAGGATCACTCCAGCCATTTGGTAGATTTAACATGACAGAGTGAGACAAAACTTTACCGCGGCTATCAACTAATATTTGAAATGCATCAATTCTTTTGTCGTTATTCATATCAATCAAACGAACATCAGGACTGTCTATTCGCAATTTTGATTTACTTAAAGATCCTGACATATTCCAATTTAAATCGGGGTCGATATCATAAAAAACAGTATTATCAGGATTGTAAATAACAAGGTTACTCTGCCCATCACCATTAATGTCAGCCCATTTTATATTCGGTGAACTCAAGCGACTATAAATGCTTGATGACATTTGTTGTCGCTCTCCCCATTGCAACTCACCGTTATCATCAAGGCCTTCGTTTAACCAATACAAATGTTCCTTATGGTATACATCGATCATATCAGGCAATCCATCACCATTAAGATCAATAAAATCAGTATCTGGGTTTGTTAATTGTATATCTTTCATCGAAGGTACAAATTCAGCTTTAGGAGAAGCTTCCGACGAAGTATAAGTAAATTGCATTGCTAAAAGTGTATTCGTGCCTAAACCATCTTGCTGAGAGATGCCACTTAGCAAGGACTGGGCTTGCCAATCTTTAACATCCTCATAATCTAATTGGTATTTACGAATGCTATTACCAGCAACCTCTGTATTAACAACATTTAAACGTTGATGCGTTTGTAACGCAAAACCAGACCGATAGTCAGTTAATTGATCCGGTCGATTCTCATAACCAAGCGAAACTGACATTTCATTCCCTTGATGATGATTATAAGTAATCTTTGTCAGGTAGCGCTGCTCTGTGTCATCGAGTGATTCATACTGATAATCAATTTCATTACTGTTAGTATCTTCGGACCTTGTTAAGTGCCAACGGTAAACATTATCCTGCAAAAATGTAATTTGACTGTCTGTATCCAAGCCAAAATAATGTTCATTTCCGTCCGGTGATGTAGCTTTCCAACCTTCCGCATATCGTTCATAGACCACGAATCCATCGGCAAATCGCGCGCGGTACTTCCCATCACCAGTAGGGACAAGTTCCTCCCCTTTAGAGGTTATATAAGTATCAAATTCATCATATTCATCAACTTCTCCATCTTTATCATTATCGACGTTATCTCCAATTGGCCAATCTTGATAAATAGGTAAACCTTTATCTGTCTGCCTCTGAATATAAGGTACCGCCAACTTACGGCCTACACCTGCAATGCCATTACCTAAACCATTGCTATAGTTAAGCATCAAAGTAGGAACAAACCCGTTACGTCCAGCCGGTAGTTCAAAAGAAAAATTCTGATTAGATGTCCCTGTATTAAGATCAGGAATAAAGGACTCACCAAGTCCTTCTATAGAGCCTGGTCCCGAAGGAAGAGAAAGTAGAGCAGGTTGAACCGCAGACCAATCTTCACTACTAACTGGTAAGCTAATAGTTAAAAGAGTGGCAGGAAGTAGAGCTAATAGAGATCGTTTCATAAACATTCCTTGTTTAAGATATTATTCTTTTTGAAAGGTTTAAATTGATGACTGGAATAATTTAAAGCAGCCATAAGCTATGGCTGCTTTATTCTTTATTCAGATATAGATAACGGAACTATTAATGGGTTACTTTCACAGTTGCTAAACTGCCGACTAACGTAGCGATGATTAAATTTCAGTTGAATATCTTGGATGTCTTCAAGATTAACTAAGCTGTCACCATACTGGTCTTCAACCTGAATAGACAGGCGCCAACCTGTTGCAGCTACACTTCTCTCTTTGAAAGTGTATATTTTCATCGGAGGTAAGTTATTTGAACCAGAGTCAACATTTGCACTGAATGATTCTCTATATGAACTTGTCGAAATAATACTTCCAGTCGCTTGATTTTGACTCATAAACTGAACAGGTGATGAATTGAATTCATCAATGATGCTGATACCATCATCTGCAGTTTCCAGACCAGGTATTTCATTTCTGAATACACTCGTACCGCCATATGTCAATTTAGCTAATAATGTATCAACTGACGATTGATTAGCCTCTACAATAACCTCAATGAAATCAATTTTATCCATGTAATTTCCGGCATCAATAATGCATTTCCCATTATCATCCGATGCTGTAATAGGACCTTGAAAGAGATTCGTTTGTGGAATTTCTTTTGCTGTAGAGAATTCAAATGTTAACCAACCAGGAACCGATTCATTACGAGATTGTTCAAGCTTTTCGGTAAAACAATTTCCGTATTGCCCTTCTCCTTCTCCTTCTCCCTCTTCCTCTTCCTCTTCTTCTTCCTCTCCTGAACTTAAATAGCAACTTTCATAATTCGACGTTATATCAAAAACATTTTCTTTAAGTGAAAAAATATCCATTTGTTCCACGTAATGAATTGATTTACCACGCTCATTGAACTCACTTAATGCTAAATAATAATTTTCTAGCTCTAATGCAGATCTAAAAGTGAAAATACTATCTAAATTATAACCACTGAATGAATCCTCAAATTTTGTTTGCCATTTATATTCAAGTGCCTTTGTCGCATAAAATAGCCACTTCTGAGCACGTTCAAAATCTGAATTAGCCTTTACAATATCTTTTGTCATGCGTGTAGCATGGATAGGATCTGCAAAATAACGATCTAGAAGATTTTCATTACTTTGCATCATATTAAGCACAACTTGCTTTGATTTCAGCAGCATTCCCGCTAAAACCTCAGACTCTCTCTGCAAAGCAGTGTCTGAAGACGCTATTTGTAATAAAATACCCGTTATATCTAGTCGCAGCTGACTGAGATATGCCAGACTATTTATTTCTTCTTTAGTGGCATTGAGGAAGGTTAATGTCGCTTGTTCTTCAGCAGCATATCGGTCTCTAAGAGCATTTAATTCAGCAATATCAGTTATGGCATCAATATTTTTTTCTGCATCAGAATTAGCGGTGATCGCGCCAGTTATACCATTAATAAAGTCACTGCCGCCACCGACATAATCACCAGCCCACATCCGTGCGACGCCTTGTACGACGTTAAGAGCTGAACTAAAAAAGCTTTTCTTTCGTTTATACTTTTCTAACTCAATTTTAATCTCAGCCATTCGTTCAGCTAGCGTAACTCGCATTTCTCCATATTCGATTTGGATATCTGCAATGCTTAGATTGACGTCATGCACGCTAGAAAGGCGCTCTATTTCAATATAAATTTGTTGCTCTTTCTTCTCTAGTTCTTGTTCTGCTTGCTCTATAGCATTAATTGCTAATGCTATATTCCTTTGCTGTACAGAAATGGCGCTACCATAAACAGAATTACCTTCTTTTATAAAACAGCTCTCCCCCTCACATTCTGGATTATATTCTAATCCGACCAAGTCAAATAACTGCGTATTATAAATTTCAGTTCTATCATTAAACTCCGTTTTTAAGTTATCACTGGTGAGCCTGTAATTTTCGTAACTAACCTTCGCCTCTTCAAACGATCTCACAGCGCTGAAAAGCGGACTTGAGCTACCGGCTAAATATGCATTGAATTTTTCGTATGAATCAAAATTAAACTCACCAGCCCCCGCTCCATATAAAAGCAATGTATCATTAGGAATGTTTAATATATTACTTTCACCAGATTGCCAATTTTTTACATTTTCGAGTTTAGCTTTTGCGACTTCAAATTCTGTAATAGTTTCATACAGCTCAGAATCAAGAATTTGATTTAAAGTCATATATTCAGGGAAGTTCATCTTAACTAAATCATCAAGCTGATTAACGTAATCCATAACGAAATTATCGAAACCGATTGTATCCATAACTGCATTTTTTTGAGCGTGTAACTTAGTAAAAGTTGTAATGCTATCCATGAACTCTGCCATGATTTGATACATTAATTTAATATCTTTATATCCAGTTCTAGCATTAGCCTCAATTACATGAACTAATTTTCCAGCATCATCATAAATATTCATATCTTTTCGAAAACGATTAGGTGATAAACGAATTAAAAAATCAGGATTCGATGTCAAAACATTAATGTAACGATTTACAGAATAAAATAATGCTTCAACCGTAACTTCAACATCCGAAATAGCAGAGTCAAGGTCTCTGTCTTCATATATCGACATTTCAGAAAATTCTAAGCTTACGCGAGCTCCGATAAGCAGTAATAAGGATTCATTATAATAATAATCTAACAGTGCGTTTTGGTATTCGACGTTATCTGGTGATCGCTTTATTAATTCAGAAAGAAAACTTTCAATATCATCTTTTCGTGCCCAATCAAAGCTTATTATAGATTCGATAATATCAGTGCGGTCTGAACTTACAATTCGATTATATATATCACCATTGCTATCTTTTTTATAAATATCATCCAAGAAACGAAATAGCGCTTTATCACGAGAAAATACTAATTCCTCTGGATTATCTTCACTAGCAGGCACATCATCCGCAGCAGAGTAGTACATCATTCGTTTTACAAGTGAAAGGGTTGGAGTCGCGGGTTCAACATCATACGGGACTTCACATTGGCTATTAACTAAGCGACCTTCTTCGCATGCAATATCCTGAGCAAGGGCCTTATAAAGAGGCCCGGTAATCCCCAAATAGTCATAATCATTAGGATCAAGCTGTTGCTCTTGATCAAGGTCAGCAACGAAAATCCAATTCCCCTCTTTATCGACAAGCATTAGCTCTTTAGCGTTTCCTACTACATAAGTATAATCTGGCTCTAAGGATAATAAATCACGAACTATATCTTCGTCTCCCACCGGAGAATTCAACTCGTTGATATAAACAACCCTGTCAACTCCGTCAGCAAGTACTTTTAAATGCATGGCTCCTTCATCATAAGTAACTTCACCATCGACAATCTTCATCATAGATATCGCAATATTATCTTCTCTTGAATACGCTAGAGAAACTTTATCTTTAATGCATACTTTACTATCCCCAATCCTTTCTAATTCAAACTCTTCAGGACAAGTTGGATTTCGCAGTTCAATTCGCTCACAAACGTTGCCTTCCGAATTAAATTTTTTATCTACAGGGCAGACATAAAAATCATCTCCTGACTGATTATAAAAAGTATATTTTTCTTCTGCTGCTGTAACGCTCATACTAACTGAAGGAAGTATAAACACAGCCGCCATCATCGACACAATTGTTTTAAGTTTCACGTCATCATCCTTGATTTTTTAACTTCATCCAAAATTAATTGAGTCATGTTATAAATCAAATAATTAGAGATATACAGACAGCTCTGGAATAACACAAAAAAACAAGGCTTATTAACTATTTAGTATTTGATTAATTAATTCTTAAGCATTAATTAATGCTAGACATTATTACGAATAAAAACTAAATTACTCGCAAACCATAAACACTAATTTAAGGTTACAATACCCTATATAATAACTTTATTGTTAACAAAGGATTGCCATGAAAATTGATCTCACATTAAGCGGCTTAGTTGCACAAAAACATACATTTACCTTGCCACTTGATTACAACAAACCTGATGGTGACACGATTGACGTATTTGTACGTGAACTTGTTGCCCCAGATAAACAAGATCAAGACCTCCCGTATTTGGTTTATTTTCAAGGTGGTCCTGGGTTTGGTGCTGTCCGTCCGATGGCGAATGGCGGCTGGATCGAACGTGCATTACAAGAATACCGCGTATTATTACTCGACCAGCGTGGCACAGGGCTATCTTCACCAATCAGTTCGGTAAGTCTGAATCACTTAACTGCCAGTGAACAAGCGGACTACCTAAGCCATTTACGTGCGGATAATATTGTCCGTGATGCCGAAGCGATCCGAGCACAATTATCACCGTTTAGCACTTGGAGCATCATTGGCCAAAGCTTTGGTGGATTTTGTGTCTTACGTTATTTGACCGCTGCGCCAGAAGGGTTAACACAAGCTTTCATCACAGGTGGATTACCCTCACTGACACGCCCTGCCGATGAGGTATATCAAGCCACCTATAAACGTGTACAGGCGAAAAATAACGACTTCTTTACTCGTTTTAGCGATGCGCAAGATCTTGTCACTGCATTAGCAACACATATTATCGAACACGATACTTACCTTGCGACAGGTGAAAAACTAACGGTTGAAATGCTGCAACTGCTTGGTGTTAACTTAGGCATGGAAGAAGGTCCTGAAGCGGTTTATTACTTACTTGAACAAGCGCTTATCACTACGCAAAAAGGCACTCAAGTTAACCCTCTGTTTTTAGCGCAGTTCTGTCAGTTCCTTGATTACAATACCAATCCAATTTTTGCCCTGCTGCACGAATCTATCTACTGCCAGCAGCAAGCATCAGACTGGGCTGCCCACCGCGTTCGTGCAGACTATGCTGAATTTAATTATCAAGCAGGCCAGCCCTTCTTATTCACTGGTGAAATGATTTATCCGTGGATGTTCGAGCAATTTAAT
>SPKZ01002799.1_pt1 | contig 10965 bp, 4 predicted proteins | sample 2456571 | NCBI WGS metagenome assembly SPKZ01 (sample SAMN11192286, study PRJNA482655) | marine metagenome | biome: ENVO:00000447; feature: ENVO:00000244|ENVO:00000211|ENVO:00000569|ENVO:00002023; material: ENVO:00002151; isolation source: ocean water from marine abyssalpelagic zone ...
AGAGAAGCTAGACGTAGAGAAGCTCAAGCTAGAGCATTAGAATCTAAATTAAATGAATTAGAAGCTAATAGACAAGAAATAATTGATCCTTATGAAAATGTAACTGATTTAAGTGCTATGCTATCTAATCCTTTTGCTAACCTATCAGTAGCTACACAGGCTACAGAAATGCAGATGGAACAAACAGATATTGCTTTAGCAAATACATTAGATACTATTAGAGCAACAGGCGGAGGAGCTGGTGGAGCAACAGCTTTAGCACAAGCCGCGCTACAAAGTAAAAAAGGTATTGCTGCTAGTATTGAGGCTCAAGAAGCTGCTAATGATAAACAAAGAGCTCAAGGTGAAGCTACACTACAACAACAAAGAATGGCTGAAGCTCAAAGACAACAACAAGCAGATGTTGCAGGTGCTCAGTTTACTTTTCAACAACAAGAAGCAAGAGAAATGCAACAACTTAATAGATTATCTAATCAAATCGGTGCTTTACGTGGTGCAGCTGCTCAAGCAAACGCAGACGCAACCGCAGCATTAACTGGCGGAATTGGAGCTGCAGCTTCTTTTTTAGGTAATTTAGGAGGAGGTAAATAAAAAAACATGGAAGACAAGAATATAAAAATTAATTTATTTATCAAGCAACTTAATAAAAGTAATGCTTTAGGCTACAATAAACTATATGTTGCTAGTCAACCTGATTATAACTTTAAGATATTAGATAAAGCTTATGAAAATACAGGTAAAATGTATGCTAAACTAAAAACAATTATAGAAAGTAATACGTGTCAAGATCCTACATGTTTTGTAGAAACTCAACAACTTCAAAGACTAATGGAAGCTCCTCAAAAATCTTTAGATTTTTTAACTAATATTGGTTCTCAACTAATAATTACTGATGATAATTATTACGATGTTAATCAAGATTTTAAATATGCAGTTGCTAATGCTATACTTACAGGTAAACCTACATTTGCTAAAAGCGATGGTTATGATGTTGCTTTATATTTAAATGAAGACGGTAGTCAAACAATAGCATTTAAAGGACCTTTATTAGACCAACCTTTTGTTATTAATAGTGCTGCTCTAGAAACTTTATTAGATTCAGGTACAGGTATTATTGCTGAAACTCCAGATATTAATGGTGACATGCTTAGACTATTAGGTGAAGTTGGTGTTTTAGCAGGTGGATCTGTTAATCCAGAAAATGGTCAACTAATGCCTCAAGCAAAAATAGCAGATGAGTTTGTGTTAAAAACTAAAGAAGGAAAGTATGATTATGAAATTATTGATATAGGTGATGGTAAGGGTAGAAATATATTAAGGTTTGATTTAGATAAAATTGAAAGAAAAATTACTCCATTTATAAATGCAGAAGTAGCAGGTATGTTAAGCTCTGAACAATCAGTTGTAGCAGCATGGAACGTATTTATTGGTGCGCAAACTAGTGTTTCTGAAGATGATCAAATGGCTCAAAACGCAAATGCTGGTTTTGTAGCATGGGATTATAAAGAAGATTTACCTTTACAACAAGATAAAAAAGAATTATTCATGGAAAAATATAAAGAATATTTCATGAACAACTACTTGAAACAATTTACAACTAATCAAATACCTACGGTTCAAGCAGATGCAGCTGTGTTTGATTTAGAAGAGGGCAAAAGAAAACAAGTTCAAGAAATTTTAAAAGCAAATCCACGTAAATAAAATTAAATGACAGAAGAAGAATTTTTAATGTCTCTACCTTTTACGTTGAGTACCAAAGAAAGGGAAAAACGACTTAAAGAGTGGAGAGAAGAAAATCCTCCTAAACTATTAGAAACACCCACTGAGGAAAAGGAAGAAGATCAAGGTCCAGCGCAGCCAACAAAAGAAGAACAAGATGAGGCTGATAGAATAAACAGAGTAAACACGCTGTACGCTAGATATAATAAAGATCTTGAAAGATCTGCTTTTATGAGTGATGAAGAAGAACAAGCTTATGAAAACGCAGCAAACGCCACAATAGATCAAAAAATAGAATGGTTAAATAACAATACTAGAACTGATCAAAGTTATGATGATGTTGATACATCAGAAGGTTGGGATTCTACTTTTGATTTAATAACTCTTAATCTTTTTAATATTGATGAAGAAGCTGAGACTGCTGATCAAATGAGTAAAGATAAAGATTTATTAAGGTTTCAATATAATCAACAAAACGAAAACTATATTGAACAAACAAAAAAAATAGCTTCAAACCCAAATTTAACTCCAGAGCAAAAAAAAGATGCTGCATCAAAATTAAAACCTTCGCCTTTAGTTGAAGAAGTTGATGAAGAGGTTGTTATTCAAGATATTGAAGCTGAATGGAGAGATAAATCTGTAACATGGGCAACCATGGACGAAGAAGCTGTTAGAGCTCAATTTGATAGTGATGAAGCGTTTAGTGATTATAAAAAATTTATGGAGCTTGATGATGAGCTTACAAAGCTTACAAGTCAATTAAATGGTTATGTAAATCCAAATTCGGGTTTAGTATATGGTAACATGCGTACTAAATACGAGGAGACTTTAACTAAAATAAATGAATTAAGATCAGAAAGAGGCGCGTTAATTAAACCTTATAATGAAGCTAAAGATAAAGATGCTGATAAATTAAACCAAGGTCTTTTTAATAATAGAATTGAAATTAGAAAAACTTCTAAAGTATCTGAACCAGCTTTACAAAACGCCTTAACTTATTTACCTACAGATTTTTCTGGCATTACAGATCAAAATGAGTTAAATAAAATGATGGAGCAATCATATCAGCAGTTTGTGATGGATGATGAAATACTAAAAGTATCATGGGCTAATATTCAAAAAGCTGCCGCCGCTGATATAAAAAAATATGAAAACGAATTATTAGCAAGCAATAAATATGATTTAACAACTCAAGAAGGTGTAGATGCTGCTAATGCAGATTTAGAAGCTTATGCAAAAACTTTAACCTTAGATAAGTTTGAAAGTTCTGAAGCTTACAAAAAAAGATTAACTGACCTAGGAACTGTTATGGATAGGGCTATGTCTCAAACTAGCACAGCTTATAATAGATATCAAAACGATTTTCTTTGGGCAACAGATGTGTTAAGAGGAGATGATAATGATTATATACCTTTTAATGACACTTTAGCTAATTTAGTTGAAGGACTTGCAAAAGGAAGTATTAATATTTATTCTTCAGCTAAAAAATCACTTGCTAGTATAGAAGCTAAAGGTGTAAGAATAGCTCAGCGTGAAATAGACAAGATAGATGAAAGGGTTGAAAATGGTGAAATATCTGCTGAAGAAGGTGAAAAGCTTAAAAATAAAGAATACGTTGATGGTGGAAGAATAATGACTCCTTTATTAGAACTAATGGAGCAAAAAGAAGATGTAGAAAAATTATTTGATAGTATTGGTGAAACTGAAGAATTACTTGGATTATTTAAAACAGCTGATTTATCTGATGGTATTAGTTTTCAAGATGCTATTTTTACAACCGCTGAAGCTTTACCTCAAATTGGTTTAGCTGTAGGTGGAACTTTAACTGGTAATCCTATTGTAGCTGGTTTAGGAACTGCAACTATGTTTTTACAAATGTATGGAGACAATTATTGGTCTGCATATCAAGAAGGTATAAGAAAAGATGCAGAAGCAATGGGTATTGATTATGATAAGTTAGATCCAGAAGAAAAAAGAGCATTTGATATAAAAGCTTTAGAAGAAGGTAAGCATGCTAATATGGCAACTTCTGCTGCGTTTGCCGCTGTTATGACAGCTGCAGAACAAATAGGTGCTAATAAAATATTAGCAAAAACAGAAGATGCTTTAGGTTTAGGAAAAGGAGGTTTAGTATCTTTTTATAAAGGATCTTGGAAAGAAAGCGGCGAAGCATTATTATTAGGCGCTTTACGTAAAGGTGAAGCTGGGGTTACAGAATTTGCTACAGAATTTCTGCAGGAAGTATTAGGACAAGTAAGTACTGGTATACAAGGTGGTGGTGCTATAAATGCTCAATTAGATTGGGGAGCTTCATTGCAAGCTGGTAAAGCAGGTGGGGTTGTAGGTGTAGTTATACCTTTTGGAACAAGCGTTGCAACTCAGACTGCGGTTGAAATTAGAAATGTATCTAGAGATATAGCTATTAATTTTGCACCTGATTCTAAATATGGTAAATTTTCTATACAAGTAGAAAAATATTTTGAAGAAGCTCAAACAAATCTTGACAATCAATTTGCTAATCAAGAATTAACAGAAGCTGAATACAAAGAAGAATCTCAAACATTAGCTGATACTCGTAATGCAGGTTTAAAAATAGATATGAACGCTGCGCCAGACATTAGAGCAAGACAACTTGATTTAATGGTTGAGCGTAATAAACTACAACGTGAAATAAAAGAAATAGGTGATTCAGATTTAACAGTAGAGCAGGAAGCAAGATTAACAGAAGTTAAAAGTCAATTAAGAGAAGTTGTTGCTGAACAAAGATTATATAATAATTCTGGAAAAGTAAGGCAAATAATATTAGATGTTGGACCAAAAGACTCTGATGGAAACCCTATGATTGAGTTTAGAGATGTTCAAAGTGCTGAAGAAGCTCAAGAAATAGCTGATCAATTAGAAAAAGAAGGTTACACTAAGGCAGCTGCTAGTAATAGTCATGGTGTACAAATGGTAAATGAAACAACTGGAAAAGAAGTTTTACTTATTAACAATGAAGTAGCTGCGGGTAAAAGTGGATTTGTAGGTAATGTAAATGTAGGTGCTCATGAATTTTTACACAGTGTTTTGAAGAAAACCTTAGATGCTAATCCAGAGGTTGCTATTGAAATGCAAACTGAAATGAATAAGTATCTACAAGCAATAGATGTTGAAGGTTTAGATATGGATTCTGAATATGCTCAAAATTTAATACAATATTTAGATAAACCTGCAACTGAGTTTTCTGAAGAAGCATTAACATTATTTGCTGATGGTTTAGCTAACGGTGATATACAGTTAAATGAAGGAGCTATACAAGGATTTAAAGACATAATAAGAAGATTATTACAGTCTTTAGGGATAAGAAATGTAGAATTTAACGAAGGTAAAGATGTAGTTAATTTTTTAAAAGACTATAATAAAAGTATAGAAAAAGGAAAATTAAACAAAGCTCAAAGAAAATTATTAGAAGGATCAGCAGAGGGTTCAATAATAGATAGAGCATCGAGAAGAGGTATTGCTACAGCTCAAACAAATAGAGAATCTAGAGCTAGAGAACTACCTCAAGAAACTCAGGACTACATGGAAATGAGTAACGATATTTTACAGCAAGGTTTAAATAGTGCTATACAAAATGAAACAGATCAACAATTTCCACTAGCTCAAGCTGTAGTTGAAAAAAACTGGCCATTAATAAGTAAATCATTAAATATTAATAACGAAGCAGAAATGAATGCTGCTAAAGAAGTTGTTATTGATCAAGTATTAGGACAGTTTGAAGGATCTGGTCAAGGTAAATATGGTCCTAGAAACACTAGTGCATTAGCTGGTTTTTCGTTAGAAGGTGGAGCGCAAGTAAGTACATATTTAGCTGAAACAATAAGAACTAGAAAACCTGAAATTGACGCAGCTATAGTTGATAGAACTGCTGGTCCAGGTATACAAGTTGATCAAGTTGGTGATGTTGTGACAGAAACTGAAATAACAGAAGTTGCAGAGACTAGACCAACACCTAGTCAAACAACTAAATACTCTGATGCTATATTAGAAACAGTAAATACAGATAAAGCTGGATTAGAAACTAGAATAACTGAAGCGGTTCAAGAATCATATCCGGGTAGAACAGATGTAAGATTAGCTGAAACTAGAAATATACCACAAAAAGTTGCAGAAGTTTATACAGAAATGTTAGGAATAACTAATCCTAATAGATTAACAGATAAGTCTCAAACTTTTTCAGTAACAGATGAAGCTGGTTTAAGAAACGCTCAAATGTTTTTAACTCAAAATGCTCAAGCTGATTTTGCTAATTTACCTGATGCTTTAGATGCTGATGGCAGGGGTACGTTTATACCGCTTAATGTTAAAAGAGCTTTATATACTGACGGTAAAAAAACAGGTACTTTAAAAGATTATCTTGATCTTATTAAAATACCACAAACAAAAAAGATTTATAGAGATAGTGCTAAAGTTGGTACTATTAGAGGATTATTAAGTACTCATATTAGAAATAGAATATTAGAAACAGGTAATCCTGATGCTGCTTCAAGAAAACAAAGTGGTGCTAAGTTTAGTAAAGCTAGAAAAACACCTAAACGTAAAGCACCTGATACTAGAACACCTAATCAAGTTTTAGCAGATAGGGGTAGAGGACCCATGAGAATACAAACAACTGCTGATGGTAGTTTAGTAGTAGACTCTGGTCCAGTAGAACGATTAACACCTTCTGGAAGAACAGTATCTAAAAGATCTGCTGCAAGAACAGAAACAGAAACAAAGTTACCACCTCAAAAAACTATAAATGAAATAAACCCTGAAAATGTTTCTAAAATAATGGAACTTAGGGATATAGCCAAGGTTAAAGAATCTCTTAAAATAAAAGGTGATGTAACTGTTAACGATTCAAATAGAAAAGCTAGACAAGAATCTATGCTTAAAACTATTAAAGAAGGTAAAATACCTGGACCTTTATTTAAAAAACTACAATTAGCTAATTTTGGTAGAAAAATGGCTTATGGTAATCGTAACCGTAAATTTACGACTCAAGCACAAGCTAAAGCTGCAGGTATAGCAAACCCTATACAATATGCTGTTACTACTGATGGACAATATTTTAATACTAAAACCAAAGGTGGTAAACTAACTGCTAGAACAGACTGGGCTACTAGAAAAGGTGATTTATATTATGGCGCAAAAGATCCAGCTTATCAAGAAGCTTTAAAAGCAGCTAATGATAACAATAGTTCATATGATATAAGTGAAATAGATAATTTTAACAAAGTCCAAAGAGTTACTATACCTGAAGGAACTAGAATAAATAAAAATAAAAAGTTAAAAAACGGAAGAACTGTAGCTCAGCAAGAAAAAATTAATATGGATGCTTTAAAGTTTATGAACAAGGTTATTAATAACGGTGTTCAAAGTAAAACCATATCAATGAACGATGCTGCGTTAATGATTTCATCTGCTTATCAGTCCAGTAATGGTATATTAAAAATAGCAATACCATTTACTGCTATATCTAATAAATTTGAAGCAGCTGAAGGCGGTAAAAGAAAAAGTAAAGGCAAAGGAGCTGTAGAAGAACACTCACCACCGGTATCATCACTTGGTGCTGCAATGCTTTGGGGTTATAAAAACAATGCTAGTGATATTGTAATGGATGCAATTGAAGCTAATGCTGTTCAAGTACAATTATCAAATAAGTCTGATTTTTTATTAGATAAAGCAGGTTTAGATGCTAAAATACCTGAAGGTACAAGTATTTTTACTCCTAACGTAGGTTTTGTAAGATTAGCTGCGGCTGGTATAAATTTAAATACAATAACTGATTTAAAAACAGGTAAACCAATTGCTGAAATAATGGGTCTACCATTACCAGAATCAGAGTGGAATAATCCAGAATCTGTAAATTATCAAAACCAATTATTACTTAAAGTAGCACAAGATAGTGATTTTGATATTAACCAAGCTAAACCACGATTAAAGAAAAGTATACCTGTACAACAAGCTAAAAATAGTAGAGCTAGAGCATTTGCTAAAGGTATAGGTTCTTCTATAGTTACAGAAACTATGACCACTGATCAGCAGAAAAATGTTATGGTTAATTCATTAAAAACTAGAGTAAATGCAGCTAAAGTTAATCCTAAGAAAAAAGGTATTAGTGTATTTGATTTTGATGATACATTAGCTAAAACTAAAGAAAAAGTTATAGTTACTGATCGTGATGGTAAAGTAACAGAAATAAGCGCTTCAGAGTTTGCTAGAGAAGCTGGTAATCTTACTGAAGCTGGTGCTACTTTTGATTTTAGTAATTTTGAAAAAGTATCAGCAGAGACAGAGCAAGGACCATTAGCTGATTTAGCTAGAAAACGTCAAGGAAAATTTGGCGCAGGTGATATATTTGTACTAACAGCAAGGCCAAACGCTGCTGGTCCAGCAATACAACAATTTTTAAAAAGTATAGGTATAAACATACCTTTAGAAAATATAACAGGTTTAGAAGATGGATCACCACAAGCTAAAGTTGATTGGATATTAAATAAAACAGCTGAAGGATATAATGATTTCTATTTTGCAGATGATTCATTTGCTAATGTAAAAGCTGTCAAACAAGTATTAGACGCTGTTGATGTTAAAAATGATGTACAACAAGCTAAAGAAAGTAAAGCTCGTAAAAAAAGCGAAGAATTTAATAATATAATAGAAGAAACCACAGGTGTTGAGTCGTTTAAAAAGTATTCTACAGTTAGAGCAAAATTAGAAGGTAAAAAAAGAGATGGTGGTATACTTAAACGTATTGGTAGACAATTTACCATAACATCTTCTGCTGAAGACTTTGAAGGTTTAACTTATGCTTTAAGAGGAAAAGGTGAGCAAGGTAATAGACATGCTCAATGGATAAATGATAATTTAATTGATCCTTATAATAAAGCAGAATTAGAGTTACTAACTGCTAAAGTAAATGTTGGTAGAGATTTTGCTGCACTAAGAAAAAAGTTTCCATCACTAAGAGGTAGTAAACTTAGTCTAACTAATCCATTATTAGCTGAAATAGATGGCGGACCATTTAATAAAGAGCAAGCTGTAAGAGTTTACTTGTGGAACAAACAAGGTATGGAAATACCTGATATGTCTAAAAGAGATATTAATCGTTTAGTAAAAGCTGTTGAAGCAGATCCTGACTTAAATATATTTGCAGATGAACTACAGTTGATACAAAGAGGACCTGTATATCCACCTCCTGGTAAAAATTGGCTAGGAGGAAGTATTAAAAACGATATACTTAATGCCATGGATAAATCATTTAGATCTGATTTAATGGCTGAATGGAATGCTAATGTAGATGCTATATTTAGTCCTGAAAATTTAAATAAACTTGAAGCTATATATGGTACTAAATATGTAGAAGCATTAAAAGATTCTATACGTAGAATGAAATCTGGTAGCAATAGACCTAAAATTACTGGTAGTGGTGCGCGTGTAGTAAATGAAATGCTTGATTGGCTAAACGCTTCTGTAGCTAATGTTATGTTCTTAAACATGAGATCTGGTTTACTTCAAACATTATCTACGGTAAATTTCATAAATTGGGGTGATAATAATATATATGCGGCCGCTAAAGCTTTTGGTAGTAAAGATATGTGGCCTACATTTATGAGATTAATGAACTCAGACTATTTAGTAAATAGACGTGATGGATTAAGAATTAATGTAAATGAAGCAGAACTTGCAGATGCCGCTAAAAAAGGAGGTATTAAAGGTGCTTTTAGTTATTTAATGGATAAAGGTTTTGCAATAACTAGAGTAATGGATAGTTTTGCAATTGCTCTTGGTGGTTCTACATTTTTTATTAATCGTAAAAAAGCTTTATTAAACAGAGTTAATCCTAAAACAGATAAGTTGTATACAGAATCAGAAGCTGATACAAAAGCTTTTGAGGATTTTTATGCAATAGCAGAAGAAACTCAACAGTCAAGTAATCCGGCTAGAATATCATCACAGCAAGCTAGTATTGCAGGACGTGTATTGTTATCATTTCAAAACATAACAATGCAAATGAATAGAAAAACTAAAAAATCTATATTAGATCTGTATAACAGACGTAAGAAACCAGGCATGACTCAACGAGAAAGTGATTTAAGTAATTTATCAAGTATTGTTTATTATACTACAATACAAAACGTAATATTTAATGCGCTTCAACAAGGTTTATTTGCGATGTTGTTTGATGAAGAAGAAGAAGATGAAAGAAAAGAAGAAAGAGTAAGTAATACTATAAACGGTATGATTGATTCATTATTATTTGGTCTTGGTTTTGGTGGGGCAATTGTTTCAACAAGTAAAAACATCTTAATGCGTATAGCTGATGAGTCAGATAAAAAGAAACCAGATTATAGAGATATACCTGATGATGTATTTGATGTTAGTTCAGTTATAGATGCTAAATTTAGAAAACTTAAATCAGCTGCTAGAACATTTACATTTGAAAGAGAAGAAATAAAAAGAAGAGGCTGGAGTTTAGATAATCCTGCTTATTTAGCTGTAGCTCAAGTTATTGCTGCTGTAACTAATGCACCTATAGATAGAGTATTACAAAAAGCGAATAACCTAAGACAAGCTTCAGATGAAGAAGTTAGAATGTGGCAAAGAGTTGCTCTAGTAATGGGTTGGAGTGGTTGGCAATTTGGATTACCATATTGGGGAAGACAAAGTACAGTAGAAAAAGAAGCTAAAGAAGATGAAAAGATAAAAATAAATTATCAAAAATCGGTTAAAGAAGTCAAGGCAAAAGGATTTACTAAAAAAATACCTTTATCAGGACCAAATCACTACAAGCCAACAGGAGAACTAGGTGTAGATTACATGCAAGTAGAAAGACCAGATGGCACAATACAGTATTACGTAAAACATAAAAAATGAAAGAAAAAATTAAAAAAATTGTAGATAAACTACAAGAACTTTGGAATAAATTATTATATAAATTAATGTTTAAAAATTATAAATAAAATGAAAAACTCTATTTTAATCTTATTATTATTGTTTTCTATTAGTATATTTTCACAAGAAATAAAACAAAAATGTGTAACAATAGAAGAAAAAAAATTACCTAACTATAAAGTTAAAGTAATTAAAACTAACCACTGTGTAGAACCTAAAGAAATAACTGTTGCAGTTTATATTGTTACAGAGTGGGAAAAGAAAAAAAGAAAAAAACGTAAAAAAAGAAAAAATGAACAATGAAACAAATTTTAACTGTCCTCTTTG
>SPKZ01000218.1_pt1 | contig 10940 bp, 9 predicted proteins | sample 2456571 | NCBI WGS metagenome assembly SPKZ01 (sample SAMN11192286, study PRJNA482655) | marine metagenome | biome: ENVO:00000447; feature: ENVO:00000244|ENVO:00000211|ENVO:00000569|ENVO:00002023; material: ENVO:00002151; isolation source: ocean water from marine abyssalpelagic zone ...
GACGGGAAGTCGTGCGAGCCCGTCGAGGAGGTCGTCATCGATGTCCCCCAGAGCTGTGCGGGCTCGGTGATGGAGAAGCTCTCCGCGCGTAAGGGTCGCATGGTCGCGATGGACCAGCAGCGCGGTCGGGCGCGCTTCGACTGGGTGGTTCCGAGCCGCGGGCTCTTCGGTTACCGCAGTGAGTTCCTGTCGGATACACGCGGGGAAGGCGTCCTCTACCGGAGCGTGAGCGGTTACGAGCCGTTCGCGGGTGAGCTCGAGCGCCGCAGCGTTGGAGGCATCGTCGCGACCGAGACCTCCCGAAGCACCGCCCACGCGATCTCGAAGATTCAGGATCGCGCCACTCTCTTTCTCGGTCCCGGCGAAGACGTCTACGAGGGACAAGTGGTCGGCGAGAACCGCCGCCCGGGCGACATGAACGTCAATATCTGTCGCGCCAAGCAGCTCACGAATATCCGTGCTGCGGGCAAGGATGACACGCCGATTCTGACCCCACCTCGAAGGCTCACGATCGAGTCCGCGCTCGAGTGGATGGCGGACGACGAGCTGCTCGAGGCGACTCCGGAGAGCCTACGACTGCGCAAGCGGATCTTGTCGCGGAGCCATCGCAAGAGGTAGGCTTCCCGCCTCCAATGACCCCCTCGTCTCGTCGATACGGGCTCACCCCCGCCGAGCAGAAGGCCTACGCGGAAGACGGCTTCTTCCTGCGCACTGCCGTCTTCCGGCCGGACGAGATCGAGGCCATGCGAGAGGCCAGCGAGAAGGTTGTCGCCCGAGCCGAGGACGCCGGAAGGATCGGTCGAGACTACCTCATCGACGGGAATCGCTACGTCGAAGCCGCGTCCGAGACCATCCAATACGAGCACAACGGGGCGGCCGAGACGATTCGGGTGATCGAGCCCTTCCACCACCTGCATCCGGTCTTCGACCGGCTGATCGACGATCCCCGAATCGTCGATCCGATGTGCGGTGTGATCGGGACGGAGGGAGTCGCCGTCTGGACTGACAAGATCAACCTGAAGCGTCCGCGCAAGGGCTCTGGCTTCCGCTGGCACCAGGACTCGCCCTACTGGACGCACGCCTGCGACCACGTCGACCTGTTGCCCAACGTGTTGATCAGCCTGGACGACGCCGACGAAGAGAACGGCTGCTTCCGGGTGGTTCGCGGCAGCCACCGGGAGGGTTGCCTGCCCGGCATCCAAGACGACACCACCCTGGGAGTCCTCTTCACCGATCCCGATCACTTCGACGAGGCGAACCAGGTTCCCGCGATTGTGCCTGCAGGCAGCCTCGTCTTCTTCAATCCCCACGCGGTGCACGGCTCCGAGCCGAACGTCTCCGAGCGTCCCCGGCGCGCGATGGTGCTGACCTACCAGCCCGCCGGAAACCGGATGTTCAAGATCGACGCCACGCGCAACGCGGGCGCCTGATCAGATCTCGCGCTTCGAAGCCCGCGACCACTCCACGCGCGCTTCGTCATAGGTCGTCGCGACGGGGAAGTGCGGAAACTCCTCGATCACCTTGTCGGGCGGCCGGAACAGGATCCCCACGTCGGCTTCAGCCAACATTGCGGTGTCGTTGTACGAGTCTCCGGTTGCAATCACCCTGAAGTTCAGGGCCTTGAAGGCCTTCACCACTTCTCGCTTGGGGTCGGCCTGGCGCAGGTGGTAGTCGACTACCATGCCCTTCGCGTCGGTTTCGAGTCGATGACAGAGCAGCGTTGGCCACGCCAACTGGCGCATGAGAGGTTCGGCGAACTCGTAGAAGGTGTCGGAGAGGATCAGCACCTGGAAGTGCTCGCGTAGCCAATCCAGGAACTCGAGCGCGCCGTCGAGCGGGCGCATCTCCGCGATCACGTCCTGGATGTCCCGGAGCCCGAGCCCGTGCTCGGCCAGGATCCGCAGCCGCTGCTTCATGAGCACGTCGTAGTCGGGGACGTCGCGGGTTGTCTGTCGCAGTTCCTCGATGCCCGTACGATCGGCGACGTTGATCCAGACCTCCGGAACCAGGACGCCCTCGAGATCGAGGCAGGCAATCTCCAACTTCGTTTCCTCTCTGGTTTCTTCCCGCGCCGGGCGATGCTAGCGATGGGGAACCATGAACACACTAGAAGCGCTCGGGCTCGGCATTCTCCAGGGACTGACGGAGTTCTTCCCGGTCTCGAGCTCGGGTCACCTCGTGCTCTTTCAGTCGCTGCTGGGCATCGAGTCGAAAGACCTTCTCTTCGAGGTTTCGGTTCATCTGGCGACCCTGGTCGCGATCCTGCTCTTTTACCACCGGAGAATCGGTCAGCTGGTGGCGGGCACGCTGCGCTTGCAGGAAGCTGCGCTTCGCTACGCCGGGAAACTGGCCGTGGCCACCCTGCCGGCCGCGGTGGCCGGTCTCACCGCCAAGGACCTGATCGCGGGTTCGTTCTCGGCGCCCCCGGTCGTGGGCTGCCTGTTGCTGGTTACTGGCGGGATCGTCTGGACGACCCGCTCCACCCGCGACACGGGCACCGCCGCGGAGCCCAGCTGGTGGGGGGCCCTGTGGATCGGATTCGCCCAGGCCTTCGCGATCCTGCCCGGCATCTCGCGCAGCGGGTCGACGGTCGCGGCCGCTCTTGCGCTGGGAGTCGCCCCGGCGGCGGCGGCGGAGTTCAGCTTCTTGCTCGGCATCATCGCGATCAGTGGTGCCGCCGTGTTGATTCTGCCGGATCTTCGCCAGGCCGAGTCCGAGCAGCTCGTGGCCATCGGTCTCGCTGCTTCGAGTGCTCTCCTGAGTGGCGTGCTGGCGATCTGGCTCTTCGTCCGGATGTTGCGCGCAAACAGCTTCCATTATTTCGCGTGGTGGGCGTGGCTCGCGGGCGCTGCGTTCTTGGGCTGGCAGCTCGCGTGAAGCAGAAACGGGCCGCTCCGAGGAGCGGCCCGTTCAGGCGTACGCGTCGGCTCGAGTCCTAGGGCTCGAGGATCGGGTGCAGCCGCTGCGCCGGCTGGGTCTCGCGCAGCTTCTTGAGCGCCCTCGCCTCCAGCTGACGGACGCGCTCTCGCGACAGTCCGAGGGACTGGCCGATCTGCTCGAGGGTGTGCTCCTCCTCGCCGCCCAGGCCGTAGCGCAGGCGCAGGATCAGCTGCTCTCGCGGCGTCAGCGTTCCGATCAGGGTGCCGACGCCGGACCGCATGCGATCGTCGTCGATCCCGCCGTCCGGTGCCGAGCTGAACGGGTCCGGCACGAAATCCTCGAGCCTCTTCTCGGTTCCCGCCACGTTCGACTCGAGCGAGATGGCCTCGCGGGACAGCCGATCGAGGGCCTCGAGAGCCTCGGTGTCCGTGCCCAGGGCCGGCGCGAGTTCCGCAGGCGTCGGGTCACGGCCCAGCTTGCCGGTGAGCTCGGCCCGAATCCGCTGGCTGCGCTGCAGCCGGTCGTGCACGTGGGACGGCAGCCGGATGGTGCGGGAGTGGTTCTGAATTGCGCGCACGAGCGCCTGTCGGATCCACCAGACCGCGTAGGTCGAGAACTTGAATCCTCGTCGGTGATCGAACTTCTCCACCGCACGGATCAGGCCCAGGTTGCCCTCCTGGATCAGGTCGGGGAAGGACAGGCCCAGGTTCCGGTAGTCCTTGGCGATCGCGACGACCAGCTTGAGGTTGTGCTCGATGAAGCGGTTCTTGACGGTTGTCATGCGGTCGTGGGCGTTCTCTACAGCCGTCACGAGCTCCATCATGCGCTTCTTCGAGACGCCGACCTCTTCTTCGAGGATCGCCAGCCGGCGGCTGCGCGCGCGTGTCCTCCGCATCTCGGCCGCGTAGCCGAGTGCCCGCTCGCGTAGCTCGACCAGCACCACCAGGGAGAGCAGGGCGCTCTGCATGGCCTTGCTGATCTTGGCATCCAGCTGCTCGAGGGACTTCGGGTACGAGCCGTTCGCTCGAGCCCGCCGCTTCTCGCGGCCTTCGAGGAGAACACGCAGCTTCTTCACGGCCCGCTCGACGCGCGCCGCAATCTCGCCGGTCTCCTCGTCGCCCACCGACTCCGAGAGCTTCGCACCCGTATGGGAGAGGGCGCGCAGTGCATCCCAGCGAGCGACGACGTGAACGGCAGAGCAGGGGATGGCGTAAAGCGAAGCCCGGAGTTCGGCTGTCGCCGACTCGAGATCCTTCGCCAGGAAGACCTCTTCCTCGCGCTTCAGCGTGCGGGTCCCGCCGATTTCCTGGAAGTAGGACTCGAGCGGGCGGCGCTCGCGCCCGGGATCGAGTTCCTCAGCGGACACCACGGGGGTGGCCCCCGTCACAGCCTGGCCTGATTCTTCCTGCTTCGTGGACTCTTTCTGTTTCTGTTTGTTTGCGCTCACCATCTCACCTTTGCCTTCCGTCTCTGCCGGTGCGATTCCTTCATGTTGCAGTCGGATACCGCCCGCCGGTGACGGGTTTCAAGGGATTGCAATCTTCAATTGCATATTCCGGGCGCGCAGTCGGGATCTCGGCTCCTGAACCCTCAGGCAGCGAAGTCGGCACGCATTCGCTAGCTCCAAGGCGGGGCCGAGCGACACGCAAGTATGAACCCTCTGCCCTCGTTTTACCACAACTTTTCTCGATCTCAGCATGGGATCGCGGGGAGCTGGGAGTCCGCCCAGTGTCCGTCGAAGCCGGTCTCTCCGTGGTGATTTCACTATGTTTCACATGCGAGTCATCGGTCTCACTTCCCGACGACCCAAGTCATTCGTGTCCCAGAGTATCACGAAACGACCTACGTCAAGTTGACAATCGTATTCTGGGTGGATCCCCCCTCTCGGGGAGATCTCTAAGGCAGTCTACAGGTAGCCCCTCGGGGATTTTCGAGCGCCGTCAAGTCGAGGTTGCGCTCGTGGCTACGCGAATGGCCAGATCGACGGGATCGTCGCGATTGCGACGACGGCACATAGGGCGTCGAGAGGGAGACCGACCTTTACGAAGTCGGTAAACCGGTAGCCACCCGGGCCGTAGACGATCAGGTGGGTCTGGTACGTCACCGGGGAGGCGAACGCGCAGCAGGACGCCACTGCGACGGCCATCACGAAGCCGCGCGGATCGGCCCCGACATGATTCGCAGTCGCCACGGCGATCGGAAACATGATCGCCACCGCTGCGTTGTGGTGGAGCATCTCGGCCATCAGCAGACACGTCAGGTAGATCACCGCCAGGGCGGCGAGGGGGCCGAGGTCCCCGATGCCATCGACGAGGTGACGGGCAACCAGGGCCGCTGCGCCGGTCTTCTGCATCGCGCTGGCCACGCCGAGGCCGGCTCCGATCACGACGAGGATCGACCAGTCGACGCTTCGGCGCGCCTGCGGGCCGGTCAGACAGCGCGTGGCGATCAGGACGCCAGCCGCGATGAACGCGGCGATCGCGATGGGAAGCAGGCCGGTCGCGACGCACGCGACCATCACCACGAGCACGCCCAGTGCCAAGCGCGCTCGTTCATAGCGGGGCTTCGTGCCCCCTCCGATTTCGCTCACCAGATAGAAGTCGGCGCTGTGACGATGTGCGCGGTAGAAGCCCAGCGCGCACTGCAACAGCAGCGTGTCCCCCGGACGCAGCACGATTTCTCCGATCTTGCCCGGCACGCGTTCGCCGTTGCGATGCACGCCAATCACTGCGGCGTCGTAGACGGTTCGGAAGTTCGAGTTCCGGACGCTCGAGCCGACGAGGGGCGAAGAGCTCGAGATGACCGCTTCTGCGAGCCGATGCGACGGATCGCTGGACATCGGCGCCTCGTCCTCGCTGATCGGCAGCAGGCCTCGGATCCGCTGTAGCTCGATGATCGTCGAGACGACACCGGCGAACGACAGTCGATCGCCGGAGCGGATCACGTCGTCCGGGGAGACCGGGGCGATCGTGCGCCCTTGACGCTCGATCTCGAAGAGGAAGAGCCCGGGGAGTTGCCGGAGCCCGGCTTCCTCTACGGATTGGTCCACCAGAGGGCAGTCGGCCTGCACCTCCATCGATGCGATGTACTCCCGCCGGCGCTCGCCCAGGTGCTCTCCGGGACTGACGCGGTCGGGGAGCCGACGTGGGGCCACGAAGATCAGATACACGAGGCCGACTGCACAGATCGGGAGACCGACGGGCAGGAGTTCGAAGAAGCCCATCGGCGCCATCCCGGCGTCGGTGATCAGGCCGGCGACCGTCAGGTTGGTACTAGTCCCGATGATGGTCGTAATGCTCCCCAGGATGGACGCGTAACTGAGCGGGATGAGAAGTCGGCTGGGCGACAGATCGTTTCGTTTGGCCCAGTCGATGACGGAGGGGGTCATCATCGCGACGATGGGGGCGTTGTTGAGGAATGCCGACAGCGATGCCACCGGCAGCGTAATCCGCGCCGCGCCCGGGATCAGCCCCCGTGCACGGGCCAGGAACTGGCCAATGCTCAGGTCGAGTGCCCCGGTCTCCCGGAGCGCGGCAGAGACCATGAATAGCGCCCCGATCGTGGCGACCGCCGGGTTCGCGAAGCCCGCGAAGGTCTCGGCCGGGGTGAGGATTCCGACGATGGCGAGCGAGAACAGGGCTGCCATCAGCACCAGGTCGGGGGCGGCGATCTGCCGGACCATCGCGCCCAGCGCGATAAGCACGACCGCAAGCGTGTAGGCGATCTGCCAGTCCATCCGCGCCGCACGATACAGGCTATGCCTGCGAGCGGACAGAGCGTGCAGCTGAGTCGGAATGCGTCAAACTGCGGCGAGCATGACGACCCCTGTTGACGGCTCAGAGATTGCGAACGGCTTCTCGGAGCGGGACTTCTACCTGGCAGAGTTCCGTGGGCGCACCCTTGCCTTTGCGCTGCCCGCCGCGACGCCGGAAGAGCTCTCGCTGTTCGAGGTCGTGCTGGCGGACCTCGAGGCGAATCGAACACGGGTCATCGTCTTCTCGACGGATGGCGCGCTCCTCGAGAAGATCGGCTGCAACCGCGTTCTCGATGTCGACGATCCCGGCTGGATCGGAAGGCTCTGGCGCTGGATCCGCGACGACCCACGGGTAGGGGTCGCGGCTCCCGTAGATGCCTCCCTGGCATCCCTGAGTCGCCAGGTGGTTCTGCAGTTGCGCCTCGCGAAGCTGATCTGGCTCGACCCCGACGGTCCCCTGAAGGACGGGCAGGGCGAGCGGGTCTCCCTGGTGGATGTCGCGGGGCTCGACACGCTTCTCGGGAGCGACACGCTGACCCCTGTTCGTCGCTCCCTGTTCGAGGAGATCCGTGTCATGTTGGCCGCTGGGCTTCCAGCCGTGAACCTGTGCAGCCTGGCCGGTCTCTCGGACGAACTCTTCAGCTTCGAGGGTTCCGGCACCTTCTTCGCACGTGAGCGTTACCTCGACGTTCGCAAGCTATCCCTCGACGAGTTCGACGCCGCCGACCGGCTGATCCAGCGCGGCGTCATCGAGGGCTACCTCGTGGAGCGCACGCCGGACCAGCTCGAAGCGATCCTTGCCAATGCCTTCGGGGTCTTCGTCGAGGGACGCTACCTCGCCGGAATCGGTGCCCTGGTGCCGCACCCAGCTTCCGGATGCGGCGAAATCAGCTCGCTCTATACCCTCACGCGTTTTGTCGGAGAGGGTGTAGGCGGTCACCTCGTGCGCTTTGCTCTCGAGTGCGCGGCCGAAGACGGCTTTGCGTACGTGTTCGCATGCACCACCTCGGATCGCGTCAAGGCGTTCTTCGAGCGCCACGGATTCCAGCAGGTGGACCCCGAGCAGATTCCTGCGGAGAAGTGGGCCGACTACCCGCAAGCGCGCCGCGCGCTCCTCCACTGCATGCGCCGGGATGTCTAGCCAGGCGGCGATTTCGGGCAGCAAAGCCGGGTCGCGCGCGAACCGCTGGTCGGCGGCCCGGGAGCTCGCTCGCGCGGGCTCCCGGGCCTGGCCGTCGGTTCCTGTCGGAGCGCCTCGGGCGTGGCTTGCGCTTCTTCCCGAGGGTTCGCGGTGTGTCTCCACGCCACGAAGTGGACTGTAAGCCGGGTCCTGTCCCGACGAGCGGTTGCCCCCTCGCCGGCGAGGATCATTCATCTAGGCGACGCGTTGCCACGCCGCTCGAGCGCTCTCACCCGGACACTGGCGCCACACGAACTGATCGCGAGCGCTTCGGGCGGGTCACCCTCAACCAGTGCCCCTATTCGAGTTTGCTCCCAGAAGGGCTTGCCTCGCCGCCGGTCACCCGGCTGTCGCGCGTGGGCTCTTACCCCACGATTTCACCCTTACCTGTGCGAGCTGAACGAGTCAGCAAGCCATCGGCGGTGTAATTTCTGTTGCGCTTTCCCTCGGGTTGCCCCGGGTCGGCGTTACCGACTTCTGCACCCTATGGAGCCCGGACTTTCCTCCCACGGACGGTTCGTGTCCGCCGGCGATCCTCCGTCCACCTCCGGCGGCGCCGAGCGTAGGTGCCGGGCGAACCCGGGGCAATTCCAGGCTCGCGCAGGCTGGGCTCGTGGCCAGAAAGGCGACAGCAGTGGCTGCAGAGGAGATCCGCGGGGATCCGGCCATATCATAAGTATTATTTGAATACTGATACCATATTTGTTAGATACCGGAGACCGTGGCCACTCCTCCCACCCCCTCCGAGTCGTCGGGACCCCGGGCGATCCCGCGTCCCGGGGCCATCTACGACCCCGTGGCCCGCACCCTGGACGCGATCGGGGACCGCTGGAGCCTGGTGCTCGTCCGGCACCTGATGCTGGGCGTCAAGGGCTTTCAGGAGCTGCGTGTGCGAACCGGGATCGCGCCGCGGGTCCTTTCGAGTCGCCTCAAGGACCTGATGGAGCAGGGTTTCGTCGAAAGTCTCGCGGGGGTCCGGGGCGGCTACACGATCACCGAACTCGGCCGCTCCCTCGAGCCGATCGTTGCGTCGATCGCCCGCTGGTACACGCGGCACGGGAGCCAGGCGCTCCAGATCGACTCGGACCAGTTCACCGAGACCTCCCCGCAGTCGATTATCGAGTCCCTGCCGTTCCTGCTGCGCGAAGAGAACGCCGTCGACGCGGACGTCACGTTCGAACTCCGGCTTGCCGGCCCCGGCGGAGGTGTCTGGACGATTCGCATCCACAAGGGCCAGTGTACGGTGCGGCCGGACTTCGCCGAGGGCGCCGACGTTCGTTACACGGCCGACGCCAAGACCTGGTGTGCGCTGGCGCTCGGCCGTGCCGATGCCCGCGATCTCATCCGCAGCGGCGCCATGACCAAGGAAGGCGCGGACGACGCGATGGACCACTACTTCCACCAGATTCATCGCTCGAGCCCGGTGGGCTAGGGCGGACAGGGCCCCACGAAGGAGAAGCTCGTGATTTCATTCGGACTCACTGAAGAGCAGGAGATGGTTCGCGGAGCGATGCGCGAGTTCGCCGAGCAGGCCATCCGACCCATCGCGCGCGACTGCGACGAGGCCGCGGAGATTCCCGCTGACTTCCTCCAGGGCGTCTGGGACCTCGGTCTCACGTCGACCCAGATCCCCGAGACCTACGGCGGGGGAGGGGAGGAGCGTGCGTGCGTGACGAACGCGATCGTTCTGGAGGAGCTGGCCTTCGGCGATGCGACCCTCGCGACGGCGGCGATCGCCCCCAGCGGTTTTGCGAACGCGATCCTCGACCTTGGTAGCGAGGATCAGAAACGGGATCTCCTGCCCCTCTTCTGCAGCGAGAACTTCCATGCCGCCTCTCTGGCAGTGATCGAGCCCTCGGCGTTTTTCGATGCCTCGAACCCCCACACCGTTGCCGAGGCGAAGGACGACATCTTCGTAATCTCCGGCGCCAAGTCGCTTGTTCCCCTCGGCAATCAGGCCAGCCACTTCCTCGTTACCGCCCGCAACGGCGAGCGCCAAGACGCCTTCATCGTTCCATGCGACGCCGATGGTCTGACGATCTCCGAGCCCGAGAAGAACCTCGGCCTCAAGGCGCTCACGACCGTGGGGCTCGAGCTCGAGCGCGTCGAGGTTCCCAAGCAGGCGCGTCTCGGTGGAGACGCGGGTGCCGACGTCCGCCGGATCCTCGACGGATCGCGGGCGGCCCTCAGCGCCGTGATGGTCGGCGTCTCTCGTGCCGTGCTCGAGTACTGCGTCCCGTACGCGAAGGACCGCGTCGCCTTCGGCGAGCCGATCGCGAAGAAGCAGGCCATCGCGTTCCGTCTCTCGGACATGCGCATCGAGACCGATGCCATGCGCCTGATGCTCTGGAAGGCAGCGAGTCAGCTCGAGCAGGACCTCGACGTGACACGCCACGCCCACCTCACGCGCAGCTACTGCGCCGAAAAATCCCTCTGGGTCAGCGACAACGGGATCCAGACCCTCGGCGGCCACGGTTTCATCCGGGAGCATCCCGTGGAGATGTGGTTCCGCAACGCTCGCAGCCTGGGTGTGATGGAAGGAACGCTGGCTCTCTAGCCTCCCGCTCCCGCGCACACCCCACGAACCTCGAGAATTCATCGGAGACAGCATGATCGACTTCAGCTTGACCCCATACGACCAGGCCCAGCTCGACCGTACGCGGGAAGCCGCACTCATCTGCCGCAAGTACGCGCGCTACTACGACGACAACGAGGGAGAGTTCCCTCCGGACGAGCTGCCCGAGGCGGCCGACTTCTACGCGAACCAGGAGCCGCTTCCGTCGCCGGGCGAGTCCGACACCTCGCAACCCGTGCTGATGGTTCTCCAGGCCATCGGCCAGTTCTGGGGCGATTACTCGGTGCGCCTGCGCCAGGGCAAGGGCGGCGGGCTCGGCAACGCTGCGCTCGCTGCGGCGGGCACGCCCGAGCAGCAGAAGAAGTGGAGTCATCTCATGCTCTCGATGGCCATCACCGAGCCGGGTTGTGGTTCAGATCCGTCGATGGTCTCGACCACTGCGGTCCTCGACGGCGATGAGTGGGTGCTGAATGGCGAGAAGATCTTCGTGACGACGGGCATCCGCGCCGGTGGCGTCGTGCTGTGGGCGACGATCGACAAGGCCGCGGGCC
>SPKZ01009494.1_pt1 | contig 10939 bp, 7 predicted proteins | sample 2456571 | NCBI WGS metagenome assembly SPKZ01 (sample SAMN11192286, study PRJNA482655) | marine metagenome | biome: ENVO:00000447; feature: ENVO:00000244|ENVO:00000211|ENVO:00000569|ENVO:00002023; material: ENVO:00002151; isolation source: ocean water from marine abyssalpelagic zone ...
AGGAATATTTAAATCCAGTAATAACAAATCACTATCATTATTGTTGGTGAGTTGTTGTTCAAGTTCTTCAATTGTTTCTGCTTCAAGCCATGTGGTATAAGTTAGCTTGGCTTTTAATGTCCCCAATAAAGCTTGTCTAAATAAGGGATGGTCGTCAGCTATTATTATTTTTTCTGGCTGAATCATAACAAGTATCCTAAATTGTGATTTACTCATTCTAACGGATAATTTTTTAATAACATAGCACAGTTATGAATAGTCATTATAATCACTTCAACCAGATAAATAAGAATAATTCGCATTATTATTTGCGTTTATTATTATAGCCAGTAAAATATGCACTAATTTTAGTCACTATTTTGAGTTAGCTCCCATGCAAGAAATAGAAATCTATTTTCTATCACAGTTATTTCGTACTTATACGGTAGGTTTGTGTCTAGGTGTATCCACCATTGCCATGACCTTTTACTTTTATGTCGTTGCCAAAGGGAAAACAGATAAATCGCAAAATGTGATGATGCACATTGTTTACCGAGTTTTACGTATTGGTATGGTATTGGTTATGTGCTCTGAGTTGAGTCTAATCATATATAACTATTATATAAATAATTTTATTTATTGGACTGATAATCCGGAATTTTTCATGCGCCTTACCATTTTTACAATTATCGTTGTTAACGCCTTTGCTATGCAATATCGAAAAATATCTATGTGGTTAGGACCTGTTTTTGCCGGTGGTTCTTGGTATGCCTATTTCTTTTTTAGTGTCTGGATTGAGACAGAATCAACTTACTCAACCTTACTTTCTGGCTATCTTACTTGGCTGGTGATTTTTGGCAGTTTATTAACCTTGTTAAGAATTATGCTAACCCGTAAACAAAAAAGCTATGTAGGCGATGGCGCGTATGTCGCAGCGAATGAGTAAATAACTATGTCAGATCTACCAAAAAACCTTGAATCTGATGAGGTCAGTACAGATAAAAAACCGTTGAGCTTTTTTAATATCTGTTTAGTCGTTTTAGTTATTTGTCTTATCGTATTTATAGCTCAGGCTTATAAAACTTATCTATCACCATTTACCGGGTATGGGGATGCAGATATGAGTTATTTAGATAAAGAATTGGCTGCAAGCTTAAGCGCAGGTGATTTAACGCATTTTCATTCTGGTCCAAAAGCGTTTGAACAAGAGGCACCAAATTTACCGTGGGGAATTTCGGCTGCCTTTGACCGTGGCGATGGTATTTTTGAGCGTCCATATTCTCCTGCTCTTCGACCCGGCTTTGTTTCCAATGCCGATGGCCTAGGGCCTATTTTTAATCAAGCATCTTGTGAAAGCTGTCATGTTGGTGATGGTCGCGCTAGACCACCTTCAGGGCCAAATGAAATGCTTAATGGTGGCTTTATCCGAGTCTCAGTGCCGGGTATTGGTCCTTATGGTGAACCATTAAGCCCAAAAGGTTATGGACACCAAATAGGGGATAGAGCCATTGATGGTGTTAAGCCAGAGGCTACAGCTAGAATCAATTGGATTGCCACGAAAGGAGAATTTCCTGATGGTCAGCCATATTCACTGCGCAAGCCTGACTTTATTTTAACCGACTTAGCTTATGGACCTATGCCAAAAGATGCGGTGTTTGAACTGCGTATGGCGCCCCCCGTACATGGTTTAGGTTTACTCGAAGCTATACCCGAAGAAACCTTGTTAGCTTGGGCAGACCCTGACGATAGTGATGGCGATGGTATTTCAGGTCGACCTAACTATGTTTGGGATTTAGAGCGAGGCGGAAAAATCATGGGACGATTTTCGTGGAAAGCCAATGCTTTTGATGTACGTCAGCAAGCCGCAGCGGCAGCTTATAATGATATGGGGGTCAACAACCCATTATTTTTATATCGCCATGATGATCAAAGCAAGACTCATAAGGCAAGGCAAAACTGCGAGCCAGAGCAAACAGCTTGTTTAGCGGCTACTGATAATCTAGATTATGAAATGACACCGGCACAATTACTCGATGTCACCACGTATTTGCAGCTTCTAGGCGTAGTATATCGCCGCAATATGGATGATCCTCTAGTGCAGCAGGGGGAGCAACTATTCCATCAAATTGGTTGTGTAGATTGCCATAAATCGCAAGTCATGACTGGTGAACATGATATATCTCGCTTGGAGAATCAATTAATTCGTCCCTACAGTGATTTACTCTTACATGATATGGGCCCTGGTTTATCGGGCCGTCGAGATTTTGAGGCAACAGAGCAAGAATGGCGTACCGCACCACTATGGGGCATAGGCGTCACTGAAACTGTTAATGGTCACACCAACTATTTACATGATGGACGTGCGCGCAATGTTGAGGAAGCTATATTATGGCATGGCGGCGAGGGTGAAAACGCTAAGCAAAAATATAAACACTTAACAAAAGCAGACCGTCAGTTATTACTTGCTTTTATTAATAATTTGTAAGTTTACCGTGCATTAAGTCTTATTGTTAGCGGGTTAGCCTCTTTATCTCGCTTAGCTAAAGAGGCTTTTTTATTAACCTGTTATCACTTGGCAAGGTGCTATTGAGCAATGGTCAAGCATTGGTTTGATAGAAATTAATGTTGCCACGGTTAGCATAGATTTGCCTTCGTTACTTTTTGTTGCCCTAGTATTGCAAGGCTTGATTCACTTTATTAAAAAGCCTGCGCTAATTATGCCTTGGAATACCGCTTGGTGGTTTGCACTTAATGTTTATCTTATGGTGAGAGACCAAGCTTATCTTTTAGTTTATGGCTAACTAAATCCCCATAGTTAGATAACAACCAGCTGTTTTACGCGTGTAATAGCGTTAAATGGCTGGTTTTTTATGCGAAACCTTAATCAGCGAATGGTAGTTGTCTGGCAAACTTTCTACTGTCAGTGCAAATGGTTTAATCAGTTAGGATGATTTAGGCCAATACCACTGAGAGCAAATAAAATGAGCAGCGGAGTAAATATTAGGCTTAATACTTTGTGCCATTTACTGGCGAGGTTAGACTTTTTCAAGATGGTACTTCGTAATTTTTTTGTCAGCTAAAGTTATAGATAGTGGCCGCAGAGCAAGCTCCATTGCCACTAATCAACTAAAATTGTAGTGAAAATTTAGCTTGTAAGCTTCTACCTTCGGCAAGTAAACCTTCAGACGCTGGGCTATAGGCCTTATCTGTTATATTTAATGCCTCAAAACTAAGCATCATCATCTCATCTTTACCAAACTGGCTGCCAAAGGCTAGGTTAACGGTACCCCAGCCAGCATTCTTTATAACATCTTCATTGGCACTTTTTTGCTCTTGAGCATCACTTGCGGCGCGCAAGTAAGCATCAAACCAGTAATTACCAAGCACTTTATGTTCACCAAAGTATTTAATGCCTGTTCTGCCATATAAACTAGGCAAACCGGTGTAATTAGTAGTGAAGTCACCAAGGGTGGTTTCACGTTCAGACCAGGTTAGGCTGCTATAAAGGTTAACATGGGCAAAATCAACCGCGGCATCAAGCTCTAAACCTTTGCTTGTGGCGCTATCGGCATTGATATAAATGTCATCTTTAATCGGGTTAATACAGTTAAGTTCAGTATTGCTACAGTCTAAAGTTGTTAAATATTCATCGGCATCGGTATAAAAAATACTGGCATCAACCACAATATTGCCGTCTCGAAAGCGATAACCCAATTCATAGTTCATTGACTTTTCTGCTTCAAGATCAGGGTTAGGGTTAATATAAGAGCCAGCTGCGGTTGCACCCATCGCCGTTTGTAATAACGTAGGATAGCCATAACCTTGTGAAATTAGAGCGCGAATATTTTGATCATCTGTAAGGGCGTAGTTGGTGGCTAAAGAGCCGACCAGCTCGCTATCAGCACTAGTACCAGCAGCTAAGCCGCGTGTCGATTTGATTAAGGTACTATCTACCCAATATTGACGGGCGCCAAGAGTAATTAACCAATCATTAGTGACTTGCCACTCATCTTGCAGATAAAGCGCTGTTGTTGTTAAGGACGCTTCTTCGATATTGGTCTCGTCTTTATTGCTGATCATTGGTGGCATAGCTGGCATATACATTGTCATCTTGGTTTGGTTAGCAGTATTTTTGTTAACTTCATCTTTAACATATTGCACACCAGCAATCAGGTAATGTTGTTCACCCAAGGTAAAGTCGAATTGACTATTAAAACCGGAAGAGTCGAGCTGTTCATTAATTTGGGTATCTATCACCATATCAGCAGTAACAGGAGGTCTTAGTGGTACCTGGTACATTTCCATATGCTGAACAAACTGTCTATCAATAGTTTGCTGATAAATATCAAGTTTGATTTTACTCAACAGCGGAGATATATTTTCTACATGATAAAAAGCGGCAACTTTTTCACGGTCTCGTTGTGGCATATCTAATTCAAAATTAGGTATGCCAGTCGCTATCTCTGAGTTCATATTATATTGGTCATAACTTAAGCCAATAGTATGATCACCTATATTGTAGGCACCGTAAGCCATGATGCTATCATTTGCAAAAGCGGTATTATCAAGCTCTCCATCAGGCGTTTCACGGTTATCGTGATCACTATCAGACCAAGACAGTCTATAGTCAAAATCACCTACAGCACCAAAAGCAGAAGCACTATATTGTGTGCCCTGTGTCGCGCTATTATAACTGGCACTTAAACTTGCCTGAATAGGTTCGTCACCGCCTTTTTTGGTAATGAAATTAACAACACCACCGAGTGCTTTTTGTCCATAAAGTACTGAGCCAGTGCCACGAATAACTTCGATACGTTCAACCATGGCAGGGTCGAGTAATAAAGGAGCACCATAAGTTGAGTGATCGGTGAGCTCTTGGCCATCGATTAACACCGCCACACGTCGTGAAGACTCGCCACGAATTTTAATACGTTTCATGCCTGCAGTAGCAGCATCAGTAATTTCAATGCCGGGTACATCGCGTAATAAATCAGCCAAGCTAGCAGCAGAGCTCATGGTTATTTCTTCACTGGTGATCACGGACGAAGATAATGGACTGTCCATTAGGCGCCGCTCGGTACGGGTAGCGGTTACGGTAATTGTTTCAAGATCTAGGGTTTGATCAACAGAAGAGTCATCAGGGTTAGCAAAGACAGGGAAGCTCAATGCTGTACTGATAGCGACAGCGATAATAGAAAAACAACTGATTTTAATCACGAGTAAATTCCTTAATTACGGTAAAGGTGAATAAGGTGATTATATAGGGGCAATTAACGATCTAGAACACGCAAATGGGAATAATTATCATTTAAATGATCTAGGTCAACTTTTACACTATTGACCGTGTTGATTGCCGCTTGGTAAGCTTACCAATTGCTTTGTGAAATGATCTTAGCAGCTTGTTTGTGGTATAGCGGTAAGTGCAGTACTGACTCCGTATCTGAATTAAGTATTCCCCAGCTGGCAAGGAGATTACCTGCAGGAATATCAGTACGAATGGGAAATTCGAAATTATTATGGGCATATATTTGCTGAGCTTCTTTTGTGGTTAAAAACTCAATAAACTTAATCGCATTGTCAATATTTTTAGCTGAGTGAGTAAGGGCTGCACCGCTAATATTTATATGGCTACCAACCTTGTTACTTTGTGGCAGAATAATGCCGAGTTTTTGATAAACTTCTCGATCACTTTGTTTGACACTATTTGATAACATGCCATAGTAATAGCTGTTGGCTATAGCGATATCACAATCGCCACGGGCAACTTTCCGCATTTGATCTCTGTCATTACCATTAGGGCGCATGGCTAAGTTATCACTAAATTTTCCAACCCAGTTTTTACTCCAGTCTGCACCGTAATTATAAATAAAGCTGGCAACCATGGCACGATTATAAAAATGGCTGCCACTTCTACTGCAAATTTTACCGCGCCAACGGTCATCTGATAGCGATTCATAGCTTGGTAATAATTGTGGTTTAATTTTATCTTTAGCATAAAAAATAGCCCTGACTCGTAAAGATAAACCGAACCAATAATTTTCAGGGTCACGTAAGTTTTTTGGTATATTAGCGAGTAATATTGGCGAGTTAATTGGTTGAATTAACTTTAATTGTTTAGCTTTATCGAGCCTTGCAGCTCCTACGGTTAATAAAACATCAGCAAAACTATCGTCACCATCTTGAACAAGGCGCTGCATTAATTTGTCAGCTTTACCGCTAACAACATTCACTTTAATTCCTGTTTGTGCAGTAAATTCTTTGATTAATGGCGCTATTAGTTGTGCCTGACGAAAGGAGTAAATATTCACCGTGCGCTGATTGGCCTGACATTCAGTGATATAAATGAAGTTTAAAAATAGCCCTGAAATTAGAGAAAACAAAACAATTTTTTTCACGGTTTGTCCTAAAATAGTGCAGTTACGTTAATGAGAATTGTTTGCATTTAAGCATGGTTCAGTTATCATGTACAGTATTGATTTAACAAACGCTAAAACGGGTCAAAGAAGCATGTTCTTACCCCGTAATAGTGGTTTAGGCTGACAATTATAAGCATGATGTGCTTAAGGGATTTTTTTGAATTTATTGATGACTTGTATCAGTAAAGCTCGCTTTTTTTGGCAACGATACTCCGGAATAGCTTTATTATGGTTACTCGGTATGGTGCTCGCTTATGCGGCATTCTTTACCGTAAATTATTATGAAGAACAGTACAGCCAGCAACAATTTCAAGCAAGTTTTAAAGATAAAGTAACCAGTCTGACCCAAGCCACCGCCACAATTAATAAGGTATTTTTAGCAACCCAGAGTTTACTAAATATTAAGCCAGACTTGAATCAGCAAGATTTTGCGCAATTAGTCACTAAAGACTTCCTAAAAAATACCGGCTTGTTAGGTGTTCAATGGGCGCCCGCAGTTGACACGTTGCAAGTGAAAAACTTTGAAAAACAAGTACGAGCCAGTGGTATTTTTGATTACCAAATCAGAGCCATGAGTAATAAAGTAGCAAACTGCTTAGCACTTGATGCCACCACTACATTTCCGGTTTTATTTGCTCAGCCAGCAGAATTTATTGGTCATGAACTTGGTTTACAGCTAAACACAAACTGCGCCATTGCCGCGAGTATGAATAAAGCGCTGCAAACAGGTAGCATTACTACCGCCAACTTTAATAATGAACAAGATGAGCTCGGCTTTCGGTTATTATTGCCCATTTTTGCAAACGGGAGACAAAGTAGCGATAACTTACGCGGTTATCTGGTGGGTATAGTTATGACCAACCAGTTAATAGATACACTTTGGGGCGATCTCACCAATTCAAGAAATCATAAAATATCCATTTATAATAGTAACGATAAAAGCCAAAAAATTTATGATTCACAATGGCGAGATACTTGTGAAGTAGCTTGCTATCTTGCCAATGAACACTCCCAATTACAGACAACCATTCCTTTTGCTAATCAACTGTGGACCATAGAGTTTACTCAATACGGCTTCGAATCACGTAGTCGACTTTATGCTTATGCAGTCGTTACTTTGATATTAACGTTAACCTTAGGTTTAAGCATTTATTTATGGATGTATATTAACCGAGTTCGTTGGGCGAACTTGTTAGTAAAAGAACAAACTGAATCATTACAATACCAAGCCAGCCACGATGACTTAACACAACTACTAAATAAGCAGGCGTTAAGCAATGAACTTGAAAGCTTGATAAAAAAGCAAAGTCGTCAGCTTGATAATGGTTTTAGTTTATTGTTTATCGATTTAGATCATTTCAAAAAGGTTAATGATACTAAAGGCCATTTGGTTGGTGATAAATTGCTGCAGCAAGTAGCACAAAGGTTACAGCAAACAGCGCGGCATAATGATTTAATATTTCGCTTTGGTGGTGATGAGTTTGCTGTGCTTTTACATAATAGCTTTTGCCAAGTAACCATAACAATGGTTGCGGAGCGTATTTTAAAGCGACTTGAACAAATATATATCATTGATAATCATAAATATCGCATTGGCGCTAGCATAGGTATTTCAGTTAACAGCAAGGTAAATACAGATACCAATGCCAATGAGGTGATTCGTAATGCTGATATTGCCATGTATGAAGCGAAACGTTTAGGGCGAGGACAAGTGGTATTTTATCAAGCCAATATGCACCAAAGTTTAGTGTTAAAACAAGACATAGAAGATGAATTGGCAGATGCGATAATAAATAGTCAATTAAGCATACATTTGCAACCTATTCATGAAAATCAAGATTTAAAAGGTTTTGAGGCGCTGAGTCGTTGGACTCATCCAGAAAAGGGTACAATCTATCCTGATGAGTTCATTGCCGTAGCAGAAGAAACTGGCTTAATTCACCTGTTAGGTAAGTGGCTAATTGAATCAGCGTGTGCTCAGCTGGCGCTATGGTTAAAAGAATATGGAGAACAAAACTGCCCTTATATCAGCATTAATGTTTCACCCATTCAGTTAGCACAAAGTGAAGTGGTAGAACAAATAGCTAAAGGTTTAATGCAATACAACATTCCAGGAAAACTGCTGGCGGTAGAGCTAACCGAATCGGCATTAATTGATAATAAAGCCATTGTGAAAAAGAACCTAGCCAGTTTACAAAAACTTGATGTGCGGATATTTTTAGATGATTTTGGTACCGGATTTTCATCGTTATCGCTGTTGCGGGACTTCCCGATAGATGTCTTGAAAATAGACCGCAGTTTTGTCTTTGACCTTGCCAATAGTGAAGTTCATCAAGACTCACAAAATTTAGTAAAAGCGATGATCAATATGGCTAAAGCGCTGAATATGCAAGTAGTTGCTGAAGGGGTGGAAGATTTACGTACCTTGAATTGGCTTAACGATGCGGGATGTCATCTAATGCAGGGCTATTATTTTTCCAAGCCAATAGCACCGCAAGATTTAGCAAGCTATTTAGCTAAGCAAAAACAATTAAGCTCGCTCATTCCTCCTGATAAAGAGCAGGGATATCCACCCTTAACGCTATTGGCCAAAGCTTAGTGCTGGCTAAACATCTTGTTCAGTTAATCAAAAATAACCATGGCTACCAGCAACAGCGCCAAATACCGCCAGTAAACTTAAGCTAAGTAGTAAGGAGTGCATCTGTTGTAAGCGGGTAAAAGTTTTATCACTGTCTTTTATGGCCTGCTCGATAAACCAGCGATGCAAAAATAGTGGCTCTAAGACAAACAATACCAAGCTGAATATAAACCAGACTAGGGTCATTAGGTGCAGCCACCAAAACTGAATATCTTGATAACGCTGCCAAGCATTAAGAAAGTCCAGCATATAATACCCAGAAATCCCCGTCGCTATTGTGGCCAGCTTGGCATGCCAGGCAAACTTATGCTCGAGTTGCTCGAATAATGCCATGCGTTGTTCTTTATCAACCATTTTAGTGAGGGCAGGCAGCAATACTGTAGTAATAAAAGCAACACCACCAATCCAAAAAACAATAGCCAGTACATGTACGCTGCGCGCTAAAACAAAGTAATCAAAATCATTCATCACACTAACTCAACCTAAACAGATAAGAGATAATTTACTTGTTGTACCCTAACGTTATTACTGAGCAAAGGTATTGTTTAACATCATTATTGTGTTATTTATTTGATATGAATTTGCTTGGTTTTTGTTATTCAATCACTTGGCTTTAAGTATTACTGTATTATAACTTATCAGGCCACCCATAATAACTTGGTTGAATCTCCAGCAATAAACTAGACTTAATTTACCTTAATTATGTCTGGTGATTGTTATGCCTAAGCCTCGTTCACAACAAATTAGCTTATTAGACACGCCTTTTTATCACATTTGCAGTCGCACGGTACGAAAGGCGTTTTTGTGTGGGGTAGATAAAGAGACGGGTGTTAGTTATGAACACAGGCGCACATGGATTGAAAAACGAATATTTCAATTAGCCCAAGTGTTTGCTATCGACATTTGTGCACATGCGGTGATGCATAATCACTTACACCTTGTATTACATGTTGATAGTGAGCAAGTTAAAAACTGGTCAACAGCAGAGATACTTCAGCGTTGGCATCAGTTGTTCAAAGGTACATTATTGACTCAAAAATATCAACTTAAACAACCGCTTGATAAGTTTCAACTGGCGATGATTGAAAGTACGGCAGAGATTTATAAAAAACGACTCATTGATATCAGTTGGTTTATGCGTTCGCTTAATGAGCCCATAGCCAGAGAAGCCAATAGAGAAGATAAATGTACAGGACACTTTTGGGAGGGTCGTTTTAAATCTCAAGCGCTGCTAGATGAAGGGGCAATACTGTCGTGCATGGCATATGTTGATTTAAACCCCGTACGAGCAGGTATTGCCGCTACACCAGAGCAGTCTAACTTCACCAGTATTCAATTACGTATAAAAGCAGCGGTAAAAGGTGCGCAACCTGCAGCCTTATTACCCTTTACAGGCAATGAACACCAACAAAAAACAACGGGTATTCGTTTTAGCTTAAGAGATTACTTAACACTTGTAGATGATACTGGGCGAGTACTTCGTGATGATAAACGTGGTGCTATTAACGCTAAATCAGCCAACATTCTCACAAGGTTACACATAAGTGATGAAAGTTGGTTAAAACTAACGTCAGATTTTGAGAGTATCTTCACGGGTGCTGTCGGGACAGCAGAGCACTTGTGTGAGTTTAGTGAACATGTTGGTTTGCAACGCACACACGGTATAGCCAATGCCCAAGCTTGTTTGAATAGCGCATAAAGTCCTTTATTGAGAGTACCAAAAACGTGTTGTTACTGTAGTGTATCAAAACAAACTCGGCTGAAATTCGATGCGTCGACAGATATGAGTAGTAATTGACTCACATGCTCGTCATTTATTTTTCAAAGGGCATTTAATTCATTTTATGTAACCTTAGAAAGCAACAATGAGTCTTGCATTATTGCTTGTGATTATCATGGGTGGCAT
>SPKZ01008639.1_pt1 | contig 10937 bp, 8 predicted proteins | sample 2456571 | NCBI WGS metagenome assembly SPKZ01 (sample SAMN11192286, study PRJNA482655) | marine metagenome | biome: ENVO:00000447; feature: ENVO:00000244|ENVO:00000211|ENVO:00000569|ENVO:00002023; material: ENVO:00002151; isolation source: ocean water from marine abyssalpelagic zone ...
CGAACACTGGGTATTGAATACGTTACCCGCGTCGATAAAGAATGCCGAGCGCAGCTTGCTGCGATCCTTGATAAACGGCATGGGGAATAGTAGCTCGGCACTGCCTTCGATCAGCACATTACCACCGAAGGGATCCGCACGATTGCGAATGGTTTCTGCGATGATCTTGCCCGTCTCAGGGTCGACGCGGTAGCCGAAGTCCTGCCCTTCAGGCCCGCCAATTTCGGTTGGATTACCGTTCTCATCGATGCCAGTCACTGGCTGGTCAATGTCATACAACAGCGCCGGAGTACTACGCGGGCCCAGCGTATTGGACTCAAAGCCACGCACGGAGCCAAAGCCACCGGCAAAGAAATGCTCGTAGAACGGCAGCTCGGTCGCGTCACCATAACCGTCCCCATAGCCCAATTCGGTGCGCAAATGGACCACCCATTCCTGCGCAATGGGCAGGAATATCTCACCGCGATAGGTCAGCTTGTAGAACTCCAAGTCAGAGCCCGGGACCGCCACTTCCAGAGCCACTGACTGGGACGCACCGCGGGTCGCGAGTCGACCACGGTTGAGGGTTGACTGCGTCCAGCTTCCTGTAATAGTCCAATTGAGAAACTCGTTGCCGTTCTCGTCCAGAAAGCCCGGTTCAGCAGGAATCGTTAGTGCATCCAGAGGCAGGTCTTCAATGGGTAACAGCACCTCAGGCTCGGCAAAAGTCCCATCCGGGAGTCGCGTACTCTCGAAGAAATCTTCTACGCCGTCTTGCAATCTGGGGCTGGCGAAAATCTCCTGTACAGCAAACCGGCCTGCGGTAATCTCAGTGTTGGATACACCGAAACTGAAGCCCAGACGCTCGGTTTCCTTAATCGGGTAACCAAAGTTCAGCGCCGCACCCACAGTATCGGTGGTGTAACTCGCGACGTTCACTTCTTCCAGGTCAGTTGATCGGTAGAAGATGTTAAAGCCTCGGCTGACCCCGTCTTCGGTGAAATAGGGGTTGGTGTAGCTAAAATTATACAGGTCCTGATAGCGGGATTGGTTCAGCGACAAACCAACGCGCCGGCCCGTACCCAGAAAATTGTCCTGTTGCAGGTTAAGGCCAAGAATCAGGCCCGCATCCTGAGCAAAACCGAAGCTGGCGCCAATACTACCGGAGGTCTGCTCCTCCACTTCGAATTCCACATCGATCAAATCATCATGGCCGGGCACTTCGGGTGTTTCTACGCTGGCCTGACTGAAGTAACCCAGCCTTTCCAAACGGATTCGGCTCTGCTCAATCGCGGCCTGGGAGGCGGGTGCGCCTTCCATTTGGCGCATCTCCCGGCGCAGCACTTCATCGGCAGTTTTCTGATTGCCCTTAAAGCTGATACGGCGAACGTAGGTTCGCTTCCCGGGGTCCACGAAAAACTTCATGGAGACCGTATTGTCTTCTTCATTAACCTCGGGAATACCTGTGACTTTGGCAAAGTTGTAGCCCTCGTTGCCGAGGCGCCGTGTCAGGTAGTCTTCGGTACCCGTTACCAGCTGCTGGGAGAAGGTTTGACCCTCGCCGATCAACAGGAAACGCCGCAGGTCTGCTTCAGGGAGAACCAGATCACCTGAGAGGTCTACGTCACTCACTGTGAACAACTCACCTTCGCTGACATTCGCGGTGATATACACCTCTTCCTTGTTCGGAGATACCGATACCTGGGTAGAGTCGATAGAGAACTGCAGGTAGCCCCGGTCGAGATAGTAAGAGCTGAGCTTCTCGAGGTCGCCGGTGAGTTTTTCGCGGCTGTACTTGTCGTCGCTGGTGAAGAAGGAAAGCCAACCGGTGGTCTTCAGCTCGAAGATATCGGTGAGTTCCTCGTCGCTGAATACCTGATTACCCACGACGTTGATGTGTTTGATGGTAGCGACTGAGCCCTCATCAACGTCGATGTTAATAGAGACGCGGTTGCGGGGCTCGGGTAGCACCTCTGTCTCGATGCTGGCGTCGTAGCGCCCCTGCTGCACATATTGGCGCTGCAGCTCCAACTGCATGCCCTCCAGGGTAGAGCGCTGGAATACCTGACCAACGGCCAGTCCTGCACCTTTCAAGCCTTCCAGCAGCGCTTCCGTCTCGATGGCCTTGTTACCGTCGATATTGATCTCACTGATGCTCGGCCGCTCCGTCACCATGACCACCAGCACATTGCCGTCCCGGCCAATGCGGATATCATCAAAGTTCCCGGTAACAAACAGGCTGCGCACGGCCTGGCGCAAGGCGTACTCGTTAACAACATCGCCCACGCCAACGGGTAACGCAGCGAAAACGCTACCGGCAGAGATGCGCTGCAGACCCTCGACCCGGATATCCGAGATCACGAAGGCCTGGGTCTGTGGCTGGGCATGCGCAGGCACCGAAATGGAAGCCTGTACAATCACCAGCAGGGCTGCCAACACAAACTGCGGCAAAAATGCCCGCGATAAAACAGAGTTTGGGCGTGAATTAGTCAAGCTGAAATCAACCAGTTATCGTGCGTTTACGCACCTTATTGTTAAACGCTTTTATAAACGTCGAAACCCCCGAAGCCCCCCACTCGACTAGAGCCGGGAGAAATCATTAAACAGGGCAACCATCATGATGCCCAACACCAGGAACATTCCCACCTGGTAGCCCAGTGCCTGGATTTTTTCCGGCACCGGTCGCCCGGCCAGCAGTTCCAAGGTGTAATACAACAAATGCCCCCCATCCAGCACTGGAATCGGCAGCAAATTCAATACACCCAAGCTGATACTCAGCAGGGCGAGAAAGCTGATATAGGATTCCAGGCCCGACTCGGCCGAAGCGGTGGCCACTTTAGCAATGGTGATAGGGCCACTCAAGTTTTTAGGGGAAATCAGCCCCTGAATCATCTTCTTGATGGACTCCAGCGTGAACACCACCAAATCACTGGTTCGCTGCAGCCCTGCACCTAAGGATTCCAGGGGACCGCGCTGGAATTGCCGCAGCATCTCCGGAGGCATCGACGGTAATTCCACGCTCATGCCAACCCGGCCAAAACTCTCTCCATTCTCCGTCACACGATCCGGTGTCAGGTTCAGCACTAGCCGCTGCAGGCCTCGCTCTACCTCCACGCTTATGGATTCGCCAGGTCTGGCGCGCACGTAATTGACCCAGTCGCTCCACAGGGGCATGGCTATGCCATCGGCGCTGATGACTGTGTCTCCAGATTCCATGCCCGCACGCTCGGCTGGGCCTGCCGGTACAATCTCGCCTGCAATGGGTAACACCGCCGGTCGATAGAGGCTAATACCCAGGCCACCATAGAGATCCGGTTCTTCCTGCTCAGACAGCCAGCGTTCGATCACCGCCTCGGATTCGTAGATGACATCGGAGTCCGGGTACTTCACCGCAAAGCTGATAGTGCCCGTGTCGCCAATACGGTCCAGCAGACGGAAACTCAGAGCTTGCCACGTGGGGGTTTCCTGGCCATCCACAGCCACGATTTCCTGCCCCGGCTCCAAACCGGCCACCTCGGCCACAGAATTCGCGCTGACTTCGCCGATCACGGGCGCGTAACCGCTCTCTCCGGACAGGTACAAACCCCAGAAAGCCACAATGGCCAGCAGAAAGTTAGCCAGTGGCCCGGCCGCAACAACGGCAATGCGTTGAAGTACCGGTTTGCGATTAAAAGCCAGGTGCTGTTCGGCGCTATCTACCGGCGCTTCGCGCTCGTCCAGCATCTTGACGTAGCCGCCCAGGGGAATCGCGGCCACGGCCCACTCGGTGCCCTGGCTGTCGGTGCGCGACCACAGGGGCTTACCAAAGCCGATGCAGAAGCGCAGCACTTTTACGCCACAGCGCCTTGCTACCCAGAAGTGCCCGTACTCATGCACAGCCACTAGTACCGCTAGGGTTAACAGTGTAACTAGGATGGTATAAATCAGATCCATCGTATGCTCAGTTATCTAGTGCGATGTGCGCAGTCGCGCCACGGCCTCAAGTGCCGCCTCACGCGCATCGCTATCGGCTTTTTTGACAACAGCCAAATCATCAGGTTCCACGCTGCTTACGCGCTCAACTACCTGCTCGATAATAGCGGGAATTTGGGCGAATCCGATAGCGCTGTCCAGAAATGATGCCACCGCAATTTCATTGGCCGCATTCACCAGCGCCATGCTGGTGCCACCCTGCTCTACCGCCTCGCGGGCCAGCCGCAGACAGGGAAAGCGCGCTTCATCGGGTGCTTCGAAATCCAACTTTCCAGCCGCCACCAGATCCAGAGGCCCTACACCCGCATCGATACGCTGCGGCCACGCAAGCCCGTAGGCAATGGGGGTGCGCATATCGGGGTTACCCAGTTGGGCCAGCACTGAGCCGTCACGATACTGCACCATCGAGTGGACAATGCTCTGGGGGTGAACCACAACCTCAACCTGCTCGGGTCGCAGGTCAAACAACCAGCAGGCCTCGATGAATTCCAGACCCTTGTTCATCAGGCTGGCCGAGTCCACTGATATCTTTCGCCCCATGGACCAGTTCGGGTGCGCACAAGCCTGCTCAGGGGTTGCCAGCGCAATGTCCTCACTGCTCCAGCATCGGAACGGGCCGCCGGAGGCGGTCAAAAGGACCTTGCTGACACCAGCCATTTCCGGCTGCGCGCGATCGTTTGCTGGCAGGCACTGGAAAATGGCGTTGTGCTCGCTATCGATAGGCAACAGAACCGCGCCACTGCGTTCCACGGCGGCCATAAACAGGTGGCCCGCCATCACCAGTGCCTCTTTGTTGGCTAATAGCACCCGCTTACCGGCTTCAGCTGCGGCAAGTGCGGAAGGCAGGCCCGCAGCGCCCACGATCGCCGCCATTACCACATCGACATCGGCGTGCGAGGCGATCATTGCCAGCGCCGAATCCCCCTGCAATACCTCGGTGCCCAGCGCCTCGGGGAGCGCGGATCGCAGTGCTTGGGCAGCATCGGCGCAGGTCATCACGGCATAGCGAGGCTGGTGCTTTATACACAGGGCCTGCATGGCCTCGACGGATTGATTAGCAGCCAGTGCGAATACCCGATAGCTGTCGGGATGCCTTGAGATAACATCCAGGGTGCTCTGCCCAATGGAGCCCGTGGCGCCCAGCACCGTGACCCAGCGCCTCTCGCTCATCATCAATAGCCCGCGAGCAGCAGACCCAGGGCGAATACGGGAGCGGCGCCGCACAGGCTGTCCAGCCTGTCCAACAGTCCGCCGTGCCCAGGCAGCAGTGATCCGCTGTCCTTCAGGCCGCTTTCGCGTTTGACCATGCTCACTGTGAGGTCACCAACCACCGACCCCAGCGCCGTGGCCACGGCAATGGCCAGCACCGCCACGTAGTCCAGATGGTCGTAACGGGCAGGCAGCAGCCACCAAACGACGGATGCTACTGCCACAGCCAACAACATCCCCCCCCAGAAGCCTTCCCAGGTTTTTGCAGGGCTGACCGCTGGCGCCATATGATGCTTACCCAGGCTCTTACCACTGAAGTAGGCCCCGACATCGGCGGCAACCACCAACAGCACCATAACCACCATCAGGAGCCCACCTCGGGGGTGTGCCAGCAGGAAAACAGCGGCCAGCCAGGCCAGCACCAAGACGACAATACCCATTGCGGAGCGACCAACCACACTGCGCCAGAACACCGCGCTGCCCGGATACCCTTTCACCCACAGCAGGGCAAAGGACCACCACAGGCAGGCCACGCCAAGAAACGGCTGTACGCGCTCGGCAGACGGCCAGGTTGCAGGATCAATGTAGACGTAAAGCCCAGCCATCATGGCCAGTAAGAGAAGTGCATACACTGCACGCGCACCCTTGTTGGCAATGCCCGCAAGATGCGCCCACTCCCAACCCCCGGCCGCCACAATCAGGGCAAACAGCAGCGCAAGAGCCGGTAAGGGCAGGAACATCACCGCCAACAGGAAGGACCCTGCCATGGCAACACCCGTAATCACGCGTTGCTTAAGCATCACCACCCCCGGCAATCATTCCGGCATCCGGGCGCAATCCAAAGCGTCGTTCACGCTGTTGATAGTCGGCCAGGGCTCGCGCGAACTCCAACTCGCCGAAATCCGGCCACAACGTCGGCGTAAAGTAGAGCTCACTGTAAGCGAACTGCCACAGCATAAAATTGCTGATACGGGCATCACCACCCGTTCGGATACACAAATCCGGCGCCGGCAGGTCGGCTGTCGATAATTCCGCCTCAAGGCGCTCGGGGTTAATGTGTTCGGGAGCCAAGGTGCCCGCTTTCACCCGCTCTGCCAGGGTGGCTGCAGCGCGGGCTATATCCCACTGCCCGCCGTAATCGACAGCAATAACAACCGTAGCTTCTGTGTTTTGTGCAGTCAGCGTTTCAGAGCGCTCCATCAGTCGCTGCAGCCGGGTGCTGAAGCGATGGCGCTCACCGATGAAACGCAAACGAATGCCGTCGTTATGCAGTTCCCGCACTTCATTGCGCAGGTAGCGTGACAACAAAGCCAGCAGTGCCCTAACCTCAGGAGTCGGCCGCCCCCAGTTTTCGCTACTGAAGGCAAACAGTGTAAGCACTTCAACACCGTGCTGCTTACAGGCGCGCAAAACGCCGCGCACCGCTTCTACGCCGGCACGGTGACCCGCCGGACCTGGTACGTTTTCACGCTTGGCCCAGCGGTTATTGCCATCCATGATGATAGCGACGTGACGCGGAACCCAGCGTTCTTGGGTACTGGCACCGCTGGGTGAACTGTGATCCGGCATGGGCGCTGGAGATCAGATTTCCATGAGATCGGCTTCTTTTTCCTCGAGCATCTTTTCCACTCGAGCCACGAAGCCGTCCGTGAGCTTTTGTACGACATCCTGTCCACGACGTTCATCGTCTTCAGAGATTTCCTTCTCTTTGACCAGGTCCTTCAACATCTGGTTGGCATCGCGACGGGCATTTCGCACGGATACTCGGGCCGACTCTGCCTCGGATCGGGCCTGACGAATGTATCCCTTGCGGGTTTCCTCTGTCAGCATCGGCATAGGGATGCGAATAACCTCGCCGGCTGTGGCCGGGTTCAGGCCCAGGTCCGACTTCATAATGGCCCTTTCGATATCGGGGATCATGGATTTGTCCCAGGCTGTGAGGCTCAGCGTGCGGGCGTCTTCCACGTTGATATTGGCCACCTGATTCAACGGGGTGTCGGCGCCGTAGTACTCCAGCCGAATGCCGTCCAGCAGACTCGGATGAGCGCGCCCGGTACGGATCTTGTTGAAGTTGTGGGTGAGCGCATCCAGACTCTTCTCCATGCGCTCCGTAGCCTCGGCCTTAATATCGTCAATCACGTCTTTTTCTCTCCCTCTGTGACGGTTTACTCGATGAGCGTTCCGACATCTCCGCCCCGCACAATGCTAAGCAGGGCGCCTTGTTTTTCCATCTCAAACACACGAACCGGCATGTTGTGATCGCGGCACAGGCAGATCGCCGTCAGGTCCATCACTTCCAGTTTCTTGTCCAGCACCTCGTCATAGGTCAGTCGGTCATAGCGTACGGCATCTTTCACCTTCATCGGGTCCGCCGAGTACACTCCGTCCACCTTGGTGGCCTTGAGCACTAGATCGGCCTCAACCTCAATACCTCGCAGGCAGGCAGAAGAATCGGTGGTGAAGAACGGGTTACCCGTGCCTGCGCTGAAGATCACCACATCACCATTACTCAGTGCACGAATGGCCTTGCGACGGTCGTAGTGGTCAACAACACCACTCATTGGGATGGCCGACATCACCTGAGTGGCAATATTGGAACGCTCCAGTGCATCGCGCAGGGCCAGCGCATTCATCACCGTAGCCAGCATACCCATATGGTCACCGGTGACGCGATCCAGACCCGCGGCCTGCAGTGCTGCCCCGCGGAACAGGTTGCCGCCACCTACGACTAGACCAACCTGAACACCAATACCCACCAACTGGCCGATTTCAAGGGCCATTTGATCCAGGATCTTCGGATCGATACCAAAGTTCTCGTTACCGGTAAGGGCTTCGCCGCTAAGCTTGAGGAGTATGCGTTTGTATTTTTTATCCGGGTTTGATTGTGCCATGACGCTCGCTCATTGCAGAAGACGATAGTTTACAGGACAAAGTGCGACTGCCCTAGCGCCGCAAACACGCAGGCACCGCGCCGCGGGCAAAAAAAACGGGGCCGAAGCCCCGTTATGCGAAACGCTGTGATCAGTCGCCCTTCAGCTGGGCGGCTACCTCATCGGCGAAGTCGACTTTCTCTACCTCGATGCCCTCACCCACTTCAAAACGGGCGAATGACTTAACTTCGGCACCAGCATTAGCAACCAGCTTGCCAACAGTCATGTCGGGATCTTTGACGAAGGCTTGCTCGACCAGGCTGTTTTCAGACAGGAACTTCTTGATGCGGCCGCCGATCATCTTTTCGATGATTTCTGCCGGCTTGCCGGATTCCTGCGCCTGGGCGGTGAAGATCTCTTTTTCCTTGGCCACAACGGCTTCGGGCATGTCTTCGGGTGACACAACCTGGGGGTTAACCGCGGCGACGTGCATTGCTACGTCGCGCGCCAGCTCTTGCTCACCGCCCTTGAGTTCAACGATCACCGCAATGCGGTTATTGCCGTGAACGTAGGAGCCAACCACGCCTTCCTCAGCCGTTATCAGCTGGATACGACGCACACTGATGTTCTCACCGATCTTCTGAACCAGCGCTTCGCGTGCTGACTCAAGGTCGCCTGCCATCAGGGCAGCAACGTCCGTTTGACGGCCTTCAAATGCCGCGCTGACCACCTTATCAACGAAGCCAAGGAAGTTTTCATCGCGAGCGACGAAATCAGTCTCGCTGTTCACTTCAACCAGAATGCCGTAGCTGCCATCTTCGGCAACGCGGGTCGCGACAACGCCGTCAGCCGCGGTACGACCCGCTTTCTTGGCTGCCTTCATGCCGCTGGACTTGCGCAGCTCTTCAATGGCCTTATCAACATCACCCTCGGCTGCCGCCAGGGCTTTTTTGCACTCCAGCAGACCAAGGCCGGTGCGCTCACGTAATTCTTTAACCAGTGCTGCAGACATGGATACTCCTCCTGCTCAACACACCCTCACAGGGCATGATTAATGGCTTAAAAAAACGGCGGTGAGATCACACCGCCGCTTGAATGTGTTCGCCCTCGGAAACGAGGGCGTGGGCAATTACTCTGCGGCCGCCTCTTCAGACTGCTCGCTTTCCTCAACGAACTCGTCACGCGCTGCAACCACTTCACCCGCCTCGCTGCGACCCGCCACACAGGCGTCCGCTACCGCGGTGACATACAGCTTGATAGCGCGGATGGCGTCATCGTTGCCGGGGATGATGTAGTCAACACCGTCGGGGTTGCTGTTGGTATCGACAATACCGATGACGGGGATACCCAGCTTGTTTGCTTCGGTGATGGCAATGCGCTCGTGATCAACGTCAACCACGAAAAGCGCGTCGGGCAGGCCGCCCATGTCCTTGATACCACCGATGCTGCGCTCAAGCTTTTCCATCTGACGAGCACGCATCAGCGCCTCTTTCTTGGTCAGCTTGTCGAAGGTGCCATCGGTCTGCTGCGTTTCGAGGTCACGCAGGCGCTTAATAGAAGCGCGGATGGTTTTGTAGTTGGTGAGCATGCCACCCAGCCAGCGATGGCTGACATAAGGCATACCGGCACGTTCTGCCTGCTCTTTAATCACTTTACCCGCGGCGCGCTTAGTGCCCACGAACAGGATCTTGTTCTTGCTGCCTGCCAGTTTGCCGATGAAGGAAAGTGCATCATTGAACGCCGGAACAGTGTGCTCCAGGTTGATGATGTGAATCTTGTTGCGTGCACCGAAGATGTACTGGTCCATTTTAGGATTCCAGTAACGGGTCTGGTGCCCGAAGTGTGCGCCTGCCTGCAGCAGGTCACGCATGCTTACTTGCGTCATATTGATGTACCGTAGTCGGGTTAGTCTTCCACATGCCCCCCGAATCAAACCGGATTCACCGGCACCCTGAACGAAGTTGCGACATGTGTGCGTCGTTTTTCTCGACTTCAGGCGAGTCCAAAACAGACCACCCCTGCGCGAGAGGCGCGCTTTATACCACAAAGGCAAAGGCCATTAAAGGCAATTTTCGGCTGCCTGCCACCAATTTAGTCTGGCTTGGGTTAGACTAGGCGGCCGCCGATCAGCGGGCCAGCGCGCGAAATTCCGCGCTGCAATCAATTTTTCTATATTTATCAAAAGGTTATAGATGTCGGTTACGATCAAAAGCGCCGAAGAGATCGAGAAAATGCGGGTCGCGGGGCGCCTCGCCTCCGAGGTGCTGGAAATGATTCGTCCAAAAGTCGAACCGGGTATTACCACCGGCGAGCTGGATAACATCTGTCACCGCTACATTACAGAGGTGCAGGATGCGATTCCTGCACCGCTTAACTACCACGGGTTCCCACGATCCATCTGCACTTCTGTAAATGAGGTGGTATGCCACGGCATCCCCTCCGACACCAAGAAGCTGCGTAATGGCGACATCGTCAACATCGATGTCACCGTCATCAAAGACGGCTACCACGGCGATACCAGCATCATGGTCGAGGTGGGCGATGTGGCCCCCCACGCCCAACGTCTGATCAAGGTCACCCAAGAATGTCTCTACAAGGCTTTGGACATCGTAAAACCGGGCACCACCCTGGGCGACATCGGCGCAGTCATCCAGCAGCATGCGGAAAAGAACTATTACTCAGTGGTGCGCGAGTACTGTGGCCACGGGATCGGTAAGATTTTCCACGAGGAGCCGCAAGTCTTGCACTACGGCCGTAAAGGAACCGGTATGGTACTGGAGCCGGGTATGACATTTACCATCGAGCCCATGATCAACGCAGGCCGTCGACAAACCAAGCTCAACCAGAAAGACGGCTGGACAGTCACCACCCGCGACGGTCGCCTGTCGGCCCAGTGGGAGCACACCA
>SPKZ01018574.1_pt1 | contig 10937 bp, 9 predicted proteins | sample 2456571 | NCBI WGS metagenome assembly SPKZ01 (sample SAMN11192286, study PRJNA482655) | marine metagenome | biome: ENVO:00000447; feature: ENVO:00000244|ENVO:00000211|ENVO:00000569|ENVO:00002023; material: ENVO:00002151; isolation source: ocean water from marine abyssalpelagic zone ...
GCGCCAGCGCTGGAGCGCCGTAGAGATTCTGGAAGACTCGGCTTGTGTTGGCATCGTATCCGGAAGGCCGCTGTGCGGATCACCCGTCCGCGACGTCCTGGGCGAGAGGGTGCGCGCCGTCGTAAACGCGCATCAACTGCTCTAGGGACAGGTGGGTGTATCGCTGGGTGGTGGAGAGACTCGCGTGTCCGAGCATTTCTTGAATCGCTCGAAGGTCAGCGCCCCCGTCTAGCATATGAGTCGCGCAGGAATGGCGAAGAGCGTGCGGATGCAGGTCAGGGCGCCCGGCCCCGAGGGTCCCGTGCTCCCTGACGAGTTTTTGCACCCGGCGAACGCTCAAACGGCCGCCGAGCTCGCTCACAAACAGCGCGGTGAGGTGCAGCCGCGCCCTCCGGCTGCGGCCGACCTTCTCCCGCACACTCAGGTAGGCTTCGAGAGCATCTATGGTCGGTCTGCCCAGGGGGACAAGCCGCTCCTTATTGCCCTTGCCGAGGACTCGCGCCGAACTTTGCGGTAGGTCCAAATCTGTCATGTCCAGACCGACAAGTTCGCTAACACGCAGACCGGAGCCGTACAGGAGTTCGAGCAGGGCGCGATCTCGCAGGGCCAAGGGGCTGCGCTTTTGGGTCGGATTTTCGACCACTTTGGCAGCCTCATCCACACCGAGGAAGCGTGGCATCTTGCGACGAATTTTGGGCGTCGCCAGTAGCTGCGCGGGGTTTTTTCGAAGGCCTTCTCGGCGTTCAATGTGGAGGAAAAAACCCCGCACGCTGGATAATTTTCGGGCAATGGTGTTGGGGCCCACCGATTTGGCAAGCTCACTCAGCCACGCCCTCAGATCAAACTTGCTGATCCTTTGGGGCGAATCCACATCCCCGCGCTCTCGTAAGAAACTGCGAAGCTGCAATAGGTCCCGACGATACGCATCCACCGTGTTAGGCGACGCGCGCCGTTCTGCGCGCAAGTAGACACAGAACTCCACGATGCTCGCGTGCAAGCGGTCCGCAGGTGCGGATTCGGGCTCTTCTATGCGGTCCACGCCGCCAACGTTCCCAGCACCATCCCGGACAACAGCAGACAAAGAGAGCCCAGAGCTGCTTTCACGCGGAGTCTCCCGTCAGCGCCTAGGCCGCGCGAGGCTCCCAACAACAGCCCCCCCAGGGTGAGCAAGAATCCGATGGGGAGTAACCAGCGCAGAGTCGAACCCGGCACCCCTGAGCTGGTGGCGGATGCCTCCGCCGAAGCGGCGCCGGCATGCTGCGCCAAGCGCTGCAGATTGTTTTCCGCTTCTCGACTCATCGTTTGGGTCTCGGCACCCCAACTGTCACTCTCGATAGCCGCCGCCCTGACAGACCGCCAAGCCACAGCCGCATAGGTGAAATCACCGCCTGTTTCCGCGCCTCGGGCGATGGCCCGGAGCCGATCGTAAGCCTCGCCCACATGGGGCGCGCCCGGGACAGCGGAGGAAGCGGACCGTCTCGCGTGTCGGGCAGCGGCGGCGATATCCCCGTCATGGAAGGCGAGGTCGCTACGGCGCATTTCCGCCTCACCCAGGTTCATCGTGTGCGACGCCACGGCCGCCAAACTCAGCACAGCCAATCCAAATACAAGGGCCACCCCGCAAAGCATTTCCGGTCTGCGCGACCCGCTCATATGAAATCGCGCTTCTTAAAAATCATGCTGGCCACCGCCAACAAACCCACGCACCAGAACGTCGCATAGACGGCGCACTCCATCACATAGGGTATGAGATCTTGTTGAGTGCCCTCACCCGTCAACAGCGTTCTGGGTGGCACATAAAGCATCAGGTTCGGCACGACCTTGGACAACCAGACGCCGGCACCATGAACCACGTCGCCGAACAACCGAGCGGGTAATCTCCCAAGGGTGTCTGCAGATCGACCGACCAAAAACACGCTGAACGTGAACACAGCTGTCAGAAACGGTGACGAGAACGATGCAAACACCGTCGCGAGCGCGGTCACGATGCCAACTTCACATAGGGTCAGGGCGGCGGCTCCCAACACCACGCGGCGGTCATCCGGGGTATCTACTGCCATCAGCCATCCGGCGAGCAGCAGCACGACAGCCCACACCATCGGTATATAGCTGCGCCACCGAACCATCTTCCAGCCAATAAGCGACGCTAGGGCGGTCGTCCCGATGAGAATCGAGAGCACCCGCAAGACCGACGTTCCGCCACCAAAAGCAACTACCAAAAGCAGCACTCCCGAATTGGCTGAGATGAACACCGCCAGGGTGAGGGTCGTGCCCAAGAACTTTCCGACCAAATATTCCGTACGGCGCAGCGGCCGCGCGAGAATGGGAAAAATCGTCTTGAGTTCGAGTTCTCGGTACAGAGAGGTGGCGCCCAACACGATGGCAACGGTAAGCGCATATATCGAAACCGAAGCTGCGCCGAGATCCCCGACCACCCGTGTTGTCGCCTGCACGGCGAACTCCCCGACCACTGCGGCGTAAGCCCCCGTCAACACAGCCAGGCCGAATAGCCCATGTAGAATCCGCGCTCGAACAGCCTCGCGGTAGGTATTGAGAGCAACAACTAGAATTCTGGCGAACATTTCAGATATTTTTTACAGCGCCGTCGACTGAAGAGCAAAGTTGTTTGCCAAGAATCGTAAACGCCAGTTATCAAACAGGTTTTGCCTCCGTCGGGGGGTACTCGCGGACCCCGAAGCCCAGGCTGGGTGCTCGGTCCGTAATTGCGTCCCATCGCACGGGCGAAACCCGGGCTCCGGACTCGCCCGCTCGTGACGACTCAGCGGCTCGTACGAAGCCTCGAAGCCCTAAGGCTTTTCGAAATAGACGTCCAAAAACCAAGCCCCCCCAGCGCCGTTGTATCCATCGATCTGCACAACGTAGTTTCCGGGGTCGAGGCGGAGATCCAGAAAACTGCGGGCAGGCACATATCCGAGGGAGCATCCGTTGGGCACTTCAGTGCCCGGACACTCATCGGCACGCCTGATGTTCAAGAGCGTGGCGTAGCTGCTTCCGCCTGCATCGAACAATACTCGTCGCCGCTCATTCAACGAGAATCGCAACCACTGGTCGGGCGCTGCCGTACCGCCGCCCACGTCACAACTGGCAGGTGCACTCGAAGAGTGATTCGCCGTGTTACCCTGAAATCGCGCACCGGTGTCGGGAATGGGAACAGCCGACGCGCAATCGCCAGCGAAAGGCACCACCACGGTGGGACTAGCGGCCCGTCTGAAGGCAGTGACGCTGATGGGCAATGACAGCAAGCTCTCTACCAAAAGCCGATACGTTCCCGCTTCCACTCGAGGCAGTCCCAGGCGGTGAGGCGAGCGGTCGCTTAGGCTGCAGATTGGAGGCCAGTCTTCAGGGCTACAATCTTCATTCAGAAATCCCAGATGAAGCTTGTCGTTAGCTGAGCTGCTCGCCAAAATCAGGAGATCGGAAAGCTCCGGGACGTCGATCTCGTAGGCGACATCGCGAAACCCTACCTCGCAGCCGAGAGCGATATCGTCAACGTTCGGAGCATTGCCCACAGTCACAGGAACCCCCCACTCCAGCTGTGGCGGTACCTCGCAAGACTCCTCGGGCGGTGCCACCGTGGGTTCTGAGGTCTCAAAGCTCAGGCTCACCACAGTGGGCGCTACCGCTCCGACCGCTACGTAGTATCTACCGGGCGCCAGATTGCGCCGAAACAGTTCGGGATCCGCGTAATTCACACACCCGATTTCATCCGAAATCAGGGAACAAGACTCCGAGCGGAGTGACAGCCAAGGGATGCCGTAGCCATCTAGCGACACGGCAAATAGCCTGACGTCCTGTGGCTGCAGCAGATCAAATCTGTACACCAACTCGTCACTCTCAGCGCACGCAGATGCCAGGTCGCTTGTAGCATGCACCAAGTCCGCGGTAACAGATCCGGCGGGCGCCAGTGCGGTGGCCGTCCCGCAAGTTTCGTTGACGGGTGACGGCGGGAGCGCCTCGTAGCTTACAGAAAGGCGCACATCCTGAGAAGAGTTCGCTCCGAGGTAAACCGTATGGTCGCCGGGCGACAAGTCTCGAAGCCGCAGCCGCGCAACGCCGCCGCCCGACAGTGGTGTCATCGCAACGCAAAGCGATTCCGTGGTCACATCGCCGCATTTTTCCGCGCGCGCCAATCCGACTAAGCCGCTGTCGCTCTGGGCGATGACTTCGACGTCCTGATTCGGAGCGGTCACGCGAATCGTGAGTACCAGTTCGGACCAGCCCCCCGTCGTCGGGATACAACTGTGTCCATAGTCTGCGATCGCCCCGGCCGTGCTCACCCAGCGCGTATCAGATCCGGTCAACAGGAGCGCGGACTCGCAAGTATCGTACTCGGGGGATGTACAGCTCGCCTCGTCGATTGCTCCGTCACAGTTATCATCCTCACCATTGCCACAGAGTTCGGGTCGCTGGCTCGATATGTAGGGGTCGCGATCTCGGCAGTCATCGCCTCCGGTGCACAATCCATCCGGATCGCCGTCACCATCAGCATCCCTCACGTCGTTCTGACACGTCCGTTCGCTCTCCAAGCAGCGGTCCAAAGTGCACGTATTGTTGTCACTGCAGCTGACAACGGGTCCTGCAACACACCCCAATGACTGGTCACAGCTCTCAAGGCCATCGCAATATACATCGTTCTGGCACAGGGCATCGTCTGGGATGTTTTCGCAGATCGACCACTCCTCGGAACACCGGTCAAAGGTGCAGTCCACCGAGTCATCACAGTCCGAGTCGCCCACACAAGGACGTCCGGGGGGCACCGCCGTTTCTGCTTCGCCGGCCTCCGCCCCGACACTCCCCGCCCCCGTATCGCGAACGCCGCCGGCGTCGGTTAGCGATCCGTCAACAAAGGGGCTGGGCACGGTTCGGTCGCTGCAAGCGACACTCCACAGCACCAGACAAATATACAGTCGACCCATCCGCCCGTGTCCCTTCCCCATCACTAACTGAGCAAGAGGAACAGGGCACGTAGCCGTACCCAAACGGGGTCGGCTAGAAACCCTGGCGAACTCGCGATCCTTCACCCACTCAGTTTATACCGGCCAGTGGGGGTTTCGAGCATCGTGAGTGTTCTCCCCGGCAGCCGCCATTCAAAGCTGACCGGCAAGAACATGCCACCAGCCCAACTGGCCGAGTAGGACAAGGTGGTCGTGGAGCCAGCCACTAGCAGTTCGAATGCTGGCCCGTTCCACCGCGGTCAAGCGACCCAAAAGCCGCGATTTTCGGTCAGCGAGGAACAAAGCAGCGGCGCGGGCTCAGCTGCCCCGATCCGCCGGAGCAGCCTGAGCCGGATGCCGTGAAACACCCCGTGGCGGTGTCGGCGGAGAGATGCCATGATGAGGTCAACGTGAGCAGTGGACGTTTAACTAGGCAAGAGTTGGGGTGGTTGTTGGCTCAAGAGGCCCGAGGTGCAGCCAAGGCCCTCAGGCACGGGTTGAGCATGCCTCCCCCTCCATTAACATCGCCACTCATCACCGAGGGCGACCCCGCCGCCATCGGTGTACCCGGAGCCGCTGGCGCGACGACGCCGCCACCTCCGGACGTGGAAACCACGCTGAACAATCTGGACGATGCCATCAACCTGCTCAGTCACCTCGAATCAAACGCGAGTAAAGCGGGTAAAGGAAGACGCGGTCGCATCGACATCGCCGCCCTGTTTTACGAGCTAGCCCCGTCAGCTCGTATCGCGATCGAACCCGGAGCAGGCACCGAGGTGTTCGGGGACGAGTCCGAGCTGCGTCGCATGTTCCACGTTCTTACAGCCCATTCCCGGAGCTTGGGTAGTGGGGCTTCCGGCGAAATTCAAATCCGCCGCGAGGACGAATGGGTTCGCGTCAGCGTCGATCTAGGCCCTGACACGGTAGCTAGTTCGGAGATCGACCGGCGCTGGCTGAGCCGCATGGCGGTCCGGCAGGGCGGTCGGCTTGAGCTCGCCGGCTCCTCTCAAGCAATCTTGCTGCCGGCAGACGCCTCTGGAGACCAAAGCGAGGTCGCCGAGTTGCGTGCCGAGCTGGACCAAGCCCAACAGCTCGGCGAAGCCTACGCGCGGGAGATCGCCAACGCGTTTTCAGCTGGGCCGCTACCAGGGGAGACAGTCCACCCTGAAAGCGCCGATGCCGCCGAACTCCGTTTCCTGTCGGTGGTAGCCATGGCGGGCTCCCTCGCGCGTACGCTCAAGCCAGTGTTCGAGGGCCTGTATGCGGATGCAGGCATCGCCAGCAATACGCTCGGGGAAGACTCAGAAGTCGCTCAAAATCTGACCCGAAGGGTTTCCACTGGATACGAAATCGTCGGAGAACTCACACGAATTGGTGCATGCCCCACCGACGAAAAAGTCGAAGAGGTCGCCACCAATACGTTGATTCGTGACGTAGTCTCCGACTCCGAAGCCCGAGCCGCCCGATACGGGGTTGAGCTAGTGGTAGAGGCAGCCGAAGGCCTGACAGTCCAGACCCGACCCAAAGTACTCGCCTTGGCCCTCCGTGCCCTGGTGGATCAGGCAATCGCCGCCACCCCCCGCGGAAAAGGCGTTCAGATCAGCCTGACGCGACCGGGACCGAAGCTGCGTTTCTGCGTGGAAGACGGGGGCCCGGTTGTTCCGGACGCGAACCGAAGAGATATCGCACAACATTTAATCGACCCCTCCTCGCTGGGCCGACCGGCCGGCATCGCCATGTTGGTGGCGTCTGCCTGCCTTGGTTACATCGGCTCAGGCGTATCCATTGGAGAATCGGCTAAGGGCCGCGCGCAGGTCTCCTTCAGCCTCGCTCTCGAGTAACGAGCCAAGACGGGCGGTCGTCTGTGCAAGCGTGTCTCGCTTCGATAAATCGGAGCGTCTGCGGCCATTAACGCGGCGATGAATCCCGCGAATTAACGGGGTCTTGCTCGCACGATGAAGACAGTACGCGACCTTCGCAGGGTCATGGGCTAGGATTCTAGTCAATGAGAATCCTTGTAGTAGAGGATCAAGACTCAATCCGTCGCATGATTGAGGCCTTGGTTGGGGCGCGGGGCTACGACGTGACTGCGGTCGCATCCGGAACGAAAGCCATCGATGTGGCATCGGTGGAACCGCCAGACATCGTTCTTCTTGATCTCAACTTACCCGGACAGTTCGACGGCTTCGAAGTATGTCGTCGCATTCGCGCGGACCCAGCGACAAAAACTACACCCATCGTCATTATCAGTGCCCTGAGCGATGACGAATCGCGCCAGACCGCCAGTGAAGCAGGAGCCACCTCCTACTACACGAAGCCCTTCAGTCCGATCGCCCTACTCAAAGAGGTCGAGCGTCTGGCGGAACAAGTCCGATCACAGAGGTAGCTCTGAAGGGTCGCTCACGCCGCTAGCGCGCAATGCACGCGCCAGCCACGTGGTAGTGCGTCAACGGCTTGAGCGGCCGCTTCGCCGACCCTGGACGACCGACCATGCGTGTGCGATCGTGAACTCCATATGCACCAGCAAGATTTAGCGATCGTCAGAGGTCTCGTGGCCGTGGCATGGGCGGACGGCCGAGTCGCCGCCGAAGAGCGAGAAGTGATCGATGCGGTGCTCGCCGCGTTCCACGCCACCCCCAGCGAAGCCCGCGAGATGCGAAAGTATGCGGAAACCCCGCGTACCCTCGATGACATTCAGATCACGGATCTAAGCTTCGGCGATCGTCGCACGCTCCTGCAGTATTCGGTGTTGCTCAGTCATGTCGACGGAGAACTGCACGCGAAAGAAGTTGAAATCTTGAAAACACTTTGCGAGCGACTACGTATCGAAGACGCGGAGGCGAAAGGCATAATCGCCGCAGCAACTCAGAGAGCCAAAGAGCTCAGCGAGCTGCTCTGATCCACTAGAAAGTGGCTTCACTCAATATAGCGCGGGCGCTGTGTTGAGTAGCGCGTCAGAGCCACTCAGCTGTCCGAGCTTCACTGTGGCCATCGCAGGTCGAGTTAGATCCCTGCCATTTCCTTCAGGTCGAGTGACAGCTCTAAATCGGAGCGCGTCTGCCCAGCGCCAAAGTCGTCCAGCAGCTCGCTCAAATCGCTCTCGCGGATTCGGTATTCCGGCGCGATGCGTCGCCGCGCATTGGCGACAGGCGGCGGCTCCGACTCCTCGATAGAGGTGCCGAGAGCCTCTACGGCGCCGAGTAGGGGCTCGGAGCTCTCGCCTAACGCGTCCATGTCGCCCTCATCCGAGGTGGCTTCCGACAACTCGGGTTCTGGCAAGACTTGATCAGCGCCGAGGGTAGGCTCCGGACTCTCAGTCGGCAATTCTCCCGTTTCATCTCCAACCGGCAAGGCAGACAGCACTGGTTCTGGCACGGCTTCGCCCGCGTGGAGCTCGGGGCCCATATTCTCGATAGCCTCTGCGTTCTCCGTCTCTGTCTCTGTCTCCGCCTCTGCCTCTGCCTCCGCGGCGCTCGGAACAGTCGGAGCGCGGACCACGGGCGGCTCGGGCGGTGCACCCGCCACGTCAGCGCGATCCGCCGACGACGCCTCCGTTGCCTCGACAACCGGGGCAGCAACGCCAACCGACACGTCTGGCACTGCTGGACGGGCCTCCATAGCGTCCCGAGAAGAAACGCCAACTTCGGAATCAACAACTACCTGCGCGATCGACGGGTGCGCCACTCCCCGGTTGCCGGGCACGTCATTCACCGCCGCAGCTACAAGCAGGGTTCCCACCGGCTCATCGGATGTCGGCGGCACCTCGGTCGGAGCCGCTGCCGGGGCTTGGGGAACCACCGGTGGATGCTCACGACTTTCCACCTCGGTGACAGCCAACGATCCCAGCACTGGCGTGTGGTCCAATGCTGGGCGTTCCATGTAGGCCTCAGGAACATCGTTCACGGGGATCTGGGCGGTCAGCGTCGTCGCCGTCAGCCTCAATTCCTGCGAAATTGGCACATTCGCAGAGCCGGCACGGGGCAATACCCCGGCCAGCTCCGGTGCCGAAATGGACTCGACGTGCACGTCGTTGGCAGGAAGCTCATTGGCGAGGCCGTCAGTCGCAGCGACTCCCGCCGAAATGCTGACGTCGACTGAGGGTGCCGCAGGAGCACCGTCAGCGGCCGCGACTGAACATTCAGCGCTGACGTCTTTGGTTTCCAACGCAGCACACTCGGTCTGCACCTCTGGACGAGGCAGCGCCGCTGCCTCCGGATTCGAATCCGCGGCAGCGGCGGCAGCTGGAGCCGGCGCTAACGCAACAGACTCGGAAATCACGCGGCCCGACGCCCGACGCCACGCGCCAGCCGCTTTTAGCTTCTTGGCTCCCTTGGCTCGCACACACTCCCGGTGGAGTCGTGCCAAACTGCGTCGCCCCGCGGCGCGATTGACCGGAATGAGTGCCGCTTCGAGCTCTCGTACAATTTGCTTCACCCCATCTCCCGACGACGCTCCGGCAGCGAGGGTCAAAGCCGGAGAGGTCACACTTCCCACTTCCATTAGCAAGCTCAGCAAGTCGCGCAGCCGAGCCTCTGCCTCTGCCGTAGAACACGGGCGTCCGCCCCCAACTTTCAAGGCGCCCTTGGGCTCCAGAGCGAGCTGGTCCAAAGGGAGAGCCGACGGCTGGTCCAGCAAAGCGTCGGCCGCCCCGAGTACCAGATAGGCGGCCAGAGCGGGGGTCGTTGAGCAAAGCCTCAACTCCCAGCATGCCAAGATATCTTCGAAGTTGACTGTCATGTGCTTGTCTCAGTTGAGGGAAGGCCGTCGGCCAGCCGTACATAAGCGCCGGACTCTATAGGCGTGGCCATCCAATAGCTGGCGTATCCGAATCCGCCGATTTTGGACAAGCCAATGACGAATCCGGGCGAGATGGCCCCCCGGGGCCAGCGGCTGTATAGTCCGCCATAAATGGCTGCCTGCTTAAAGTGTGGAAACGAAGTCCCCCCGGGGAACGTCGTATGTGGGATTTGCGGAACCCCTGCGGCGGCGAGCCCGCCGCGCCCAGCGCCCCGAGCGAACTTCGGTAAGACCATGGTCGGAATGATGGCTCCTAGCCTCCCGACGGATGGTGCCCCGGCAGCAGCGCCAGCCGGGGTCCCGGCAGCTGCCCCGGATCCGGCAGGAGCTCCCGCCCCCGCTCCTGCGCGGGACAACCGCGCGTTCAATCAGACAATGGTCGGGGGTATCGCACCCAAAGTAGCCGACCCAGCAGCTCCAGCTCCACCGCAACAGATCAATCAAACCATGATCGGCAACGCTCCCCCCACGGGAGCGCCAGCAACCCCCGCAGCCAATGTAGCTCCCCCCGCAGTAGCAGCTCCCAGTCCCCAGCCCAGACTTGCCAACCTCAACTCGACGATGTTGGGCGGGGCGGGCATGGCGGTTCCGCCAACGAGCCCGGACCCGGCAATATCAGCGAACGCTGACGCGCCCGCGCCCCCCCCCGTAGCTGCCCAGCCCGGCGGATACAGCGCCGCTCAGTACGGGCAAGGCACCGCCCAAGCTGTTGCCGAGAAGTCTCCACCGAACTCGGTGGGCGGCTCAGCTCCGGCTGTGAATGACGCGCTTACCGACCTGAGCATCGCCGGGTTGCCCTCCCGAATAGCCCGCGGACCGTTGGTGTTAATCGGTGTCGGCGGATTTCTCGCAGTCGGAGCCGCACTGTTCGCGATCTTCTGGACCAGCCCGGCTCCGCTGGAGGCCCACATATCGGTTGGCGCTGATGGCAAGGAGCATTTGCAGCTCGTTTGCGAAGACTGCGTCGATGGCACCACCGTGACGCTCAACGACGAAGTCGCCACCTTCGCGTCCGGAAAGGCGCAGTTGGCCCTGACGGCTCCCCTCGCAGTTGGCAACAACGAACTGGCGGTTCGGGTCGAACGACCCGGCCTCGGCCGTAACGAAGAAATCGCACTCCAGGTACCCATCCAATATCGCATCAAGGGCGACCTCAGCGAACTTGACAACGAGCCCCCGAAGCTA
>SPKZ01010315.1_pt1 | contig 10931 bp, 11 predicted proteins | sample 2456571 | NCBI WGS metagenome assembly SPKZ01 (sample SAMN11192286, study PRJNA482655) | marine metagenome | biome: ENVO:00000447; feature: ENVO:00000244|ENVO:00000211|ENVO:00000569|ENVO:00002023; material: ENVO:00002151; isolation source: ocean water from marine abyssalpelagic zone ...
CCGGAATTCGCGGAAGAGCTCCCAACGCGGACCGCCACCCGAAGTGGAGCCGATGATCAGCGCGGTCGACCAGCGTTTGAAGTCGTCGCGCCGCGCGGGGTCGAGACCGAGGAGCTCGGCGATCACCGCTACGGGGAGAGGGTTCGCAAAGGCCTCGACGAGGTCGCAGTGGCCCTGCCTCTCGAACCCGCCCACGAGCTCGTCGGCGATCTTTCGGATGCGCGGCTCGAGCTCCCCGATGCGGCGCGGAGTGAAGCCGCGGTTCACGATGGCGCGGTGTTCTCCGTGTTCCGGCGGGTCGAGTCCGATCAGGGAACCCTCGGTGGGCGACGGTTCACTTCCTGCCGGCTGCCGGCCGCCCCCCATCGCGGCCGACGAGAACACGTCGGGGTTGCGGAGCACCGCCGTCACATCTTCGTGGCGCGACACCGCGTAGATGCGCCGCGGGAGACGCATGGCCGGGGAGCGTTCGACCCCCGGCGTCTTCGCCTCACGACGCATCTGGATCGCCGTGCGGAGGAGTCCCGGCTGGCCAGCTTCCCGCCGCATCTTCGCGAACCGCCAGATCAGGTTCGCCACGGCGAAGGGACCGACGCGGACGCGGAGAACCGGCGCGTCATCGCGCAGCTCCGCGTACTTTGGATAAGGATCCTGGAGGAAGTCTGCGTCGAACGGTCGAAATCGAACGGCCATGGTTGCTCCTGCTTTCGCCTCTGCTGCTGACCACCAGGAGCGTGCGCGCCCGTCTGTGGGATTATAGTAGACCCCTTGGCGCGAAGGATTCGAAGAGGCGATTCGATGACGAGCAGCGCAAAGGCGAGCGACCGGGGCTACGTCATCGTTCCGGACGTCATCGATCCGGCGACGGTCGATACACTGCGCGAACAGCTCGCCCCCTACCTGCAGGGCGAGCGGATGGGGCGCAACGATTTCGAGGGCTTGCGGTCGGAGCGCGTCTATCGGCTGCTCGCAAAGGCGCCGGCCGTCGCGGAGCTGATCGAACACGAGGCAGTTCTCGCGGTGTGCGACGATCACCTCGTGACGAGCTACCTGCTCTCGGCGGCGCTCGCCGTGAATCTGCATCCCGGGGAAACGCAGCAGGGATGGCACCAGGACGATGCGCTCGGCGCTGGTCCGCCACCGCGTCCGCCGCAGGGTGTCTCCACGATCTGGGCCCTCGATGACTTCACGGCAGAGAACGGTGCCACGGAGGTCGTTCCCGAAAGTCACACCTGGGACCAACCGCCTGCGAGCAGCGAAGAGATGGATCGCCTCGGCGTACCGCTCGAGATGAGTGCGGGCTCCGTCGCGATCTTCCCCGGGACGCTCTACCACCGCGGCGGCGCGAACCGCTCCGACGAGAAGCGCCTCGGCATGACGATCCAGTACTGCCAGCCCTGGCTGCGCCAACTCGAGAACATGATGCTCGGCGTGCCGCCGGAGCTGGCCGCGCGCTACTCGAAGCGGATCCAGGAGCTGGTGGGCTACGACCTCGTCGCCGGAACTTTCGTCGGCTACGTCGACGGACGGCACCCCAGGAAACTCATCACAGACGCGACCCAGAGCGAGCGCAAAGGCCGGGAGTGACATGCCGTACGAGACCATCGCTGTCGAGAGGATCGGAGGCGCCCTGGGCGCAATCGTTTCGGGAGTCGACCTCGCGAAGCCGCTCTCCGATGGAGTGTTCCAGGAGATCCACCACGCGCTCGTCGCGAACGAGGTTCTCTTCTTCCACGACCAGGAGCTCTCCGGAGATCAGCAGCTCGAGCTCGCCTCGCGTTTTGGAGAGCTGAGTCTCTATCCGCTCGAGAAGTTCTTCGGCGCCGATCAGCCCGGTCACCAGGTGATCGTCGACAGCGCGGACAACGCGCCCGGCACGGACCTGTGGCACACCGACGTCAGCTGGCTCGAGAAGCCGCCGAAGGTCGCGCTGATCACGGTGCTCGAGACACCGCCCTACGGGGGCGACACGATGTGGGCCTCCACGTCGGCGGCGTACGAGGCGCTGTCACCCACGATTCAGCGCATGCTCGACGGTGTCGAGGCCGTACACTCGTGCCACGGTAGCTTCGTCGAGATCGCCGAGCGCAAGTCGGGGGTCGAGGGTCTCGCCGAGCGCTTTCGCGCCGCCTACCCGGAGGTCGTGCACCCGCTCGTCCGCACACACCCGGTGAGTGGTCGGCGCAGCCTGTACATGACGGACCGCGGCGTGATGCACCGTATCGCGGAGATGAGCGACGCCGAGAGCAGCGCGACCCTCGATTTCCTCGAAGCCCACGTCGACCAGCCGCGCTTTCACTGTCGCTGGCACTGGGAGCTGGGACAGCTCGCCATCTGGGACGAGCGCACGACGTTGCACCGCGGAGTGTCGGATCACTACCCGCAGCGCCGAGTGATCCGGCGCTGCACGGTGGACGGAGAAGCGCCGTTCTTCGATCCGCAACGGAAGGTCGCCGCGGAGTTTGTGCGCGCCTGAGCTGGCGCTACCGGGAGATCTCCTGCTCGATCATCGCGCGCAGCGGGTCGTAGCCGAGGCGCACCAGCGGCTTGCCGTTCACGAAGAAGCTGGGTGTCCCGCTCACCCCGAGCGCGACGCCGTCGCTGCGGTCCATCTCGACGAGCGTGCGGTACAGGCCCGCCTTCATCGAGCGATCGAAGGCCGCCATGTCGAGTCCGATCTGCCGCGCGAAGCCGGGGATGAGGTCGGGCCGCGGATTCTGGTGGTTCCCCCAGGCGGGCTGGTTCTGGAACAGCACTTCGAGCATCTCCCAGAATCGATTCTGCTCGCCCGCCGCTTCGAGCGCGCCCGCGGCGTAGACGGAGTTCTGGTGCAGTGGCATGTAGCGGAGCACGAGTCGCACGCTCTTCGGATACTGGGAGAGTAGTTTCTTCACCCTCGGGTGGAACGCGCGACACGCTTCGCACTCCGGGTCGAGGAACTCGACCAGCGTGACCTTTGCGTCGTCGGGGCCGAGGCTGTGGCTGTGCGATCGTTCGAGGCGCGACGGGTTGGCGGCGGCTGCGCGATTCCGCACGTCGGATTTCGTGCGCTTCTCGGAGCTCAGATACAGACCCGCTGCCACTCCAAATGTCACGACCAGTACGGCCGCGACGCTGCCGAGTACGTAGACCTCTCTTCTCACGAACCGACCCCCCGCTGAACGCTCCGGTGGGCAACAAGGCTACCGAGGATCGAAGCAAACGCGAACAGCGCCATCAGCGGAATGGTGACGAAGCCCAACCACTCGATCTGGCGTGTGCGACACGACACGCCCTCGGTGCAGGGCGAGAGCGATTCCGGGATCACGCCGTAGTAGAGGAGGTTGTGGTAGATCGAGAATCCGAGCCCCGCCAACACGAGGGGCATCGCGTACGCGACGACCCGCTCGTCGCGCAGGACAATCCCCACGCTGATCACCACCGTCAGTGGGAACAGGCAGATCCGCTGGTACCAGCAGAGCGTGCACGGTGGAAGCTTCATGACTTCGCCGAAGAAGAGGCTCATCAGCATCGAGACCAGGGCGATGAGCCAAGCGAGGTGGAGGAATGAGAAGGTGTTTTCGCGCTCGTTCGGCATGCGGTTCTACGGCAGCGTATCCAACCCGCGCGGGAAACGCGCGAGCGTGGCGGACCCCGCTGCGTTTCGCTACGTGCCGAAGTCCGGCACGCTTCGATCAACCCGGCTCCTCGACTGCGGCCCGTCCCGCCCGGCGCCCGAAGAACGTCCCATCTGCGAGGGAGATCCCGCTCGCCGCGTAGCCGGGCCCGCAGAACAGCGCTGCCGTTCGACCGGCGGCGTAGAAGCCCGGGATGGGATCGCCCTCGATGTCGAGCACCTCGCCGTTCAACCCCGTCGCGAGCCCGCCCATCGTGATGCCGCTGTACGGGCCGTTCTCGGTCGTGCAGTCGAGAATCGCAAAGGGCGGGTTCACCAGCGGCACCAGGAACTCCGCGCGCTTGCCGTAGATGGGGTCGACCCCGCGTTCGGCGAACTCGTTGTACTGGGAGACGGTGGCTTGCAGAACGCCTGTTGCGAAGCCGGCAAGGGCTTCGAGCTCCGCGATGGTCTCGCCGACGTGCGCCGGCTGTTGACCAAAGAAGTTGCGCTCGAAGATGGCGTCGTCGACCACCATCCAGACCCGACCGTTCTGTCGGAACAGCGCCTCGATTCCGATGTGACCGTAGTAGGTGTCCTCGTTGATGAACCGCACGCCGTGCTGATTGACGTAGATGCCGCGGCCGAGCCTGCTGGGAATGGTCGTCGCGAGAGCGACCTCTGATTGATCCATTCGCAGCAGCGCGCCCCCTACGGCGGCGCCCATGCGGATGCCCGAGCCGTCGTCGCCCTCGGTGGCGCTTCTCGCCGCGGCTTTCAAGAGCTGCGGGACGTACTGCGCGAGCATCTCGTCGTTCATCGCGAAGCCGCCGGCGCTGAGCACCACGGCGCGGCGTCCCCGGTAGGCGCGCTCTACGCCGTCCTGCCGCGCCACGACGCCCACGATGCGTCCGTCGGCGTCGCGGACGAGGGCCTCCGCTTTCACGCCGAGCTCGACACGCAGCGGACGCTTCTCGACCGCTGCGAGCATGCACTGCATGAAGAAGGGGCCGGCCTTGCCGTCGACCTGAGGTTTGTGGGCGCGGGGCGCGGGCTTCGCGATGGTGTTGAACGGCGCGCAGTCCTCGCCCCCGCTGTAGACCAGACAGTCGTCGGTGGCCGACTCCATGCTCGGCTCGGGGTAGAAGCTGCGCTTGAAGGGGATGCCCAGCGACTCGAGCCAATGGAAGTGATCGACGCTCTCGTCACAGTACAGGCGGATCTTGGCCTCGTGGGAGCCTGGCGCCGTCGCGGCCATCAGGAACTTGAACATCTCGTCGGGGGTGTCGTCGAAGCCGGCGGCCTCTTGCACGGGCGTGCCGCCGCCCATGTAGATGAGACCGCCCGAGTTCGCCGAGGTCCCTCCACCTCCGCCCGCCCGTTCGAGCACGAGCACGTCGGCGCCGAGGTCGGCCGCCTCCATGGCCGCGCTCGCTCCCGCACATCCGAGCCCGACGACGAGCACTTCGGCTTCGCCGTCGAAGCGCCCGACCTCCGAAGCGGACCGGATCTCCGTCGATTTCGGCATGCCCGACCTTAGCTTGGAGACGTTCGCGAAGTGAAGAGAAATTGGGGACTCGAGAGCGTCCCCAAGTCGCCGGGAAGTACCCACGTCCCCGAGTTTCGCAAGTTTCGAGCGGGGGAACCCGGGGATTGGAGGCGATGCCGGTCTCTGTCGGGCAGAACGCTAGGATTGCGGCATGGGCATGATCGAAACGCTTCGCTCGGTGCTCCGGTTCCGCCCCTTCGAGCTCGATCCGGTCGAACGGCGGCTGGCGCGGGCGGCCAGCATCGAAGACCTGCGCGGGATTGCGAAGCGCCGCCTGCCGCGCGGCGTGTTCGACTACATCGACGGCGGTGCCGAGGACGAGCTCACGTTGGAGCGCAACACCGCAGGCTTCCGCGCCCTCGAGTTCCGACCGCGCGTGCTGCGCGACGTCTCCGACATCGATCCCTCGGCGACGGTGCTCGGGAAGAAGCTCCCCATCCCGCTCATCCTCGCGCCGACGGGCTTCGCGCGGATGGCCGACCCCGAGGGCGAGCTCGCGGTCGCGCGCTCGGCCGCGCGCGCAGAGCTTCCGTACACGCTCTCGACGCTGAGTACGCGCTCGATCGAAGAGGTCGCGAGCGCTGCAGACCGCGTCGCGCATTCCAGAGCGGGAACGCCCCTGGCAGACCGGCGCCGCTGGTTCCAGGTCTACGTCTGGAAGGACCGTGACCTCATGAAGGACCTGCTCGCACGAGCGCGCGAGTCGGGCTACGAGGCCATTACGATCACCGTCGATACGGCCGTGCTCGGCCGCCGCGAGCGCGACGTGCGTCGGGGCTTCACGATTCCGCCGAAGATCGGACTCGGGACGTTGATCGACGGCGCGCTCCACCCCGGCTGGACCTGGGCGTTCGTCAACGCGGAGCCGATCCGTTTCGCCAATGTCGTCGGCAAGCACAGCGACGACGGCAGCAGCGCGGTCAGCCTCGCAGATCACATGAACAGTCAGTTCAGCCAGTCCCTCTCCTGGAGCGACATCGAGTGGTTCCAGGAAGCCTGGGGGGGCCCCGTCGTCCTGAAGGGCGTACAGACCGTCGAAGACGCTCGCACGGCGGCGAGCCTCGGCGTCGAAGCCGTTGCGCTCTCGAACCACGGGGGTCGCCAGCTCGACGGCGCGCCGCCGCCGATCGAGCTGGTGGCGCCGGTCGCCGACGCCGTCGGCGGCGACGTCGAGATCTACTGCGACGGCGGCGTGCGCCGGGGCAGCGACATCGTGAAGGCGGTGGCGCTCGGCGCCACCGCGTGCATGGCGGGCCGCGCACACTTCTACGCGCTCGCCGCGGCCGGTGAGCGCGGAGTCGACTGGATGCTCGACTTCCTCGAAGCGGGGGTGCGACAGACCATGGCGCTGACCGGCTGCAAGTCGCTCAGCGACGCAACCCGCGACCTTCTGCGCTCTCGAAGTAGCGCGTAGAGCTGCCGGCACCCGCGCCGATACCCGGGAGTTATCGGCCCTCGAGCGACTCCATCGCTCGGTTCGTGGGGCGGCCGCAGGCCGCGCAGCAGCAATCGGACCGACTCGGCGACGAGGCGTTCGTCGATCGGACCTTCGTCGAGTCCCAGGGCGCGTCGGCAAAGGGCGAAGACTCCGAGCCGATCGTCGAGCACGGTGGTGCTGCGGCCTCGAGCAGACGCTGCGCCTGGTTGGGGACCCGAACTCCGCGCCGCCCTGCCAAGAGAACCTCCAGGCGAGCCAGAATTTTATCTATTTTCCCATTCGAGTAACTTAGTGAAGACTCATGAAGCTCTCCGACGACGCCAGACGACTTCTCGACGCTGCGAACATCGCGCACCTCTCGACCCTGCAAGACGACGGCGCCCCCAAGGTCGAGCCCGTGTGGATCGCCCGTGAGGGCGATCGTGTCCTCGTGACGTCCGATGCGAACTCCCTCAAGGGGCGCAATCTCGAGCGCGATCCACGGGTCGCGATTTCGATCGTCGACTTCGACAACCCCTACGAGCAGCTGTTGATTCGGGGTCGCGTCGTGGAGGTCCGCCCGGACGACGACCTCACCTTTCTCGACACCCTGGCGCAGCGCTACACGGGCACAGCCTTCGCGCGGCGGAAGTGGAAGCAGCGTGCGATCTACGTGATCGAGCCGAGCATTGCGCGCCACTATCGGTCTCCGCTGATTCACAATCCCTCTGTCTGAATGGAGAACCCCCCATGGCCATCTCACACACCCTCGAGGACGGCATCGCCGAGGTCGTGATGCACCACCCGCCGGTGAACGCGATCACCGTCGGCGATACCTGGAAGATCCGCGACACCTTCGAGGAGCTCTCGCGGGATCCGGAGCTGCGCGCCGTGATCCTCACGGCGGAGGGCAAGGGCTTCAACGCCGGCATCGACATCAAGGAGATGCAGGGCGTCGATGGCTTCGAGCACCTGCTCGGCTCCGGCGAGGCGTGCTACGCGGCGTTTCGCGCGATCTATGAGACCCCCGTGCCCGTGATCGCCGCTGTGAACGACTTCTGCATGGGCCTCGGCGTGGGACTCGCCGGCAGCGCCGACATCATCATCGCGTCCACGAAGGCGCGCTTCGGACTCCCGGAACTCGACAACGGCGCCCTCGGCTGCTCGTCGCACCTCGCGCGGCTCGTCCCCCCGCTGAAGCTCCGCCAGATGACGTTCACCTGCATGCCCGTTACCGCGCAGCAGCTGTTCGAGTACGGCACCGTGTTCAAGGTGGTGGAGCCCGACGCGCTGCGCGACGAAGCTCGCGCCCTCGCAGTGCAGATCTCCGACAAGCCGCCGGCCGCGGTGCGCTTCGCGAAGGCGGCGCTCAATCACATCGACCCGAGCAACCTGCACACCAACTACCGACTCGAGCAGGGCTACACCTACCAGCTGAACATCATGGGCATCGGCGATCAACAACGAGACGCGTTCGTGACCAAGGAACGCGAAGTGACCCGGTAGCGCGGCCATGGGACGCCTGCAGGACAAGGTCGCGCTCGTCACCGGGGCGGCCCGCGGGATCGGAGCCCAGATCGCGGCGGTCTTTGCCGAAGAGGGCGCGGCGGTCGTCTTGGCCGATCGGCGCGACGAGCTCGGCGAATCGGTCGCCGAGGACGTGCGCAAGGTCGGCGGCCGCGCGGCCTACGTCCACCTCGACATCACATCCGAAGAAGATTGGAGCGCCGCGGTGCAGCGCGCGTCGTCCGAGTTCGGCGGTGTCGACGTCCTGGTCAACAACGCCGGGATCATCCGTGTGAAGCCCTTCGTGGAGACGAGCCTCGAGGAGTTCCGCAAGGTGCTGGACACCAATCTCGTGGGCGCGTTCCTCGGTATGCAGGCCGTCGTGGAGACGATGAAGGCGCGGGGCGGCGGGTCGATCGTGAACTTCTCTTCGGTCCAGGGGCTCGAGGGCCGAGAGGGGATGTCGGCCTACACCGCCGCCAAGTTCGGTGTGCGCGGGCTGTCGAAGACCGTCGCCATCGAGCTCGGCGAGCTCGGCATCCGGGTCAACACGATCTTCCCCGGGCCCACGAAGACGAAGATGACCGAGCGCAAGGGCTGGACGGACGAGCAGCGCGATGCCGTGTACGCTGGGTATCCGCTCGGACGCATGGCGGACGCCGCCGAGATCGCGAGAATGGCGCTCTTCCTGGCGTCCAACGAGTCCTCGTTCTGTACCGGTGCTGATTTCGTCGTCGACGGCGGCGTGTCCGCGGGCAAACCCAGGAGCTGATGCGGCGATGACGGCGAAGCTTCCGGAGCGGTTCGATCTCAGCGGTCGCGCGGCGATCGTCACCGGCGCGAACCGAGGGATCGGGCGCGCGATCGCGCTCGGTCTGGCGGAGGCGGGGGCTGCGGTCGCCGTGGCCGCTCGACAGGGCGAGCTCTGCGAGTCGGTGGCGAAGGAGATCGTCGCGAACGGCGGCCGGGCGATCGGCGTTTCCTTCGACCTCGCCGATCCGGATACCCACGCCGGGCTCGTCGACGCAGCCGTCGATGCCTTCGGGCGCCTCGACATCCTCGTGAACAACGGCGCGATCCTGAAGCCGCACTTCATCGAGAAGCTCACCCTCGATGAGCTCGACCAGCTGCAGCACACGAACGTCCGCGGTCCGGTGTTGCTGTCGCGGCTGGCCCTTCCACACCTCGAGGCGAGCGGCCGCGGGGCCATCGTCAACCTGGGTGCCGTGGCCGGACACCAGCCCATGAAGGGACTCGGAGCCTACGGGGCGTCGAAGGCGGCCCTCATCAGCTGGACGCGGGTCATGGCCCAGGAGTGGACACCCCGCGGCGTGCGCGTGAACGGCTTGACGCCGGGCTCCGTCGCTACGGACATGATCCTCCCGCAGGATCCGAAGAAGCGCGAGAGTTTCGAGAAGGACATGGCGGCGCAAAACCTTCTCGGCCGCATCGCCGACCCGTCGGAGATGGTGGCCCCGGTGTTGTTCCTGGCGTCCGATGCGTCGTCGTTCATGACCGGCCAGATCCTCGTGGTCGACGGTGGCCTGATGGCATGACTCTCGAAGGGAGATCCCAATGAGCGACCACGACCGACGACCGCGCGTCCTCTCCGCGGATTCCCACATCGTCGAGCCGCCGGACCTCTTCGTCGAGACCATCGAGCCTGCATTCCGCGACCGTGCTCCGAGAGTGGTCGAGCACCCGGAGCTGGGAACGATCTGGGAGGTCGAGGGCCTCGGGTATCCCAGCGTCGAGCTCATGGGCGGAGCCGGTCGCTCGATCGAAGAGATGGAGCTCAGTGCGCGCTTCGACCGCGCGCGCCAGGGCGGTTGGGACGCGGCCGAGCGGATCGCGGACATGGACACCACCGGCGTCGACGGTGCGCTCCTCTATCCCACCATCGGCTTTCACAGCTACGGGCTCCAAGACCCGCTGCTGCTGCGCGCCGTGCTCACCGCGTGGAACCACTGGATCGCCGACTACTGCAAGGCGGCTCCCGAGCGGCTGAAGGGCGTCGGCTGCGTGATCCTCGACGACGTCGACCTGGCCATCGCCGAGATGCAACGCTGCAAGCGAAGCGGCCTCGCGACGGTCAACGTCCCGAGTCAGCTCGACGGCGACCACTACGGGACGCCGAGCTACGACCGCTTCTGGGCCGCGGCGCAGGACCTCGAGATGCCGATCAGCACCCACATCGGGTCGGTGCGCGGCGAGAAGTCGCACAGTCGCGCGGTCGAGTACATGCAGCGCATGGTGGCCGGGCCCGTGCGCGACTACACGAGTGGCGCCGTGGCGCTCCCCGACTACCACGTCCAGGAGCTGATCTTCCAGCTGATCGCGTCGGGGGTGTTCGAGCGCTTCCCGAAGCTCACCTTCGTGTGCGCCGAGTTCGAGGCGGGGTGGGCGGCTCCGATGCTGCGCTACTTCGATTCGGCGGTCTGGGACGGCACCCACCCCTACGTGGTCTACGACCTGCCGCTGAAGCCCTCCGACTACTTCCAGCGCAACATGGCGCTCACCTTCATCCGCGACGAGGTGGCGGTGCGCTGTCGCGACATCATCGGGCAGGACAACCTCATGTGGTCCGACGACTACCCGCATCTCGAATCGTGCTGGCCCGATTCGTCGAAGGTAATCGATCGCATCATGCCCGAGGGCTCTCTCCCGGCCGACGAGCGGGACCAGATCCTCTACGGAAACACGGCGCGGATCTACGGCTGGTAGCGCGCCCGTCCCCAGAACCGGCCGTGCCGAAATTCTCACATCGTCGCAATTGCGTTCTCACCGCCCCCGAGCCCAGAATGCACCTTCACCGGGGAATCGGCCTGGCGCCGCCACGCCCGTCGGTGAGGAGGGGTGCCCCA
>SPKZ01019602.1_pt1 | contig 10930 bp, 17 predicted proteins | sample 2456571 | NCBI WGS metagenome assembly SPKZ01 (sample SAMN11192286, study PRJNA482655) | marine metagenome | biome: ENVO:00000447; feature: ENVO:00000244|ENVO:00000211|ENVO:00000569|ENVO:00002023; material: ENVO:00002151; isolation source: ocean water from marine abyssalpelagic zone ...
AAAATGAAATCTAGACGAGATGAGTCTAAAGGAATGGCTAAATATATGACAGGTCACGCTTACTCGGGAGACCATCACATGGATAAGCACTATCCTAAAAGTGTTCACGCACACTTAGGAAAGTTAATTAGCAAGTAATGAGTTTCAAAAAGGTAGCGGCCAAAATTGCCAAAAAGCAAGGGGTAAGTAAGAAAGCAGCATCTGCTATTTTAGCATCTTCTTCACGTAAAGCGAGTAAGACTGCTAAAAAGAAAAACCCAAAACTCCTTAAAGTAAAAGGCAAGCCTAAAAGAAAAAGTAGAAAAAAGTATTAAAATGGGAAAAGCATTAATTTGGTTAGGAACAAAAATTTCACTCCTTTGGTGTAAGCTGATGTGTTGGTGGAATGGCTTATTATATAAGTTAACTGTAAAAGTAAAAGATTGTCCTAACACTTGGTGTAAATGTAGTGAAGGATGAAATTGTCGGAACCATCAAAAGGATTGGGCGATACAATAGAAAAAATCACTACCCACACAGGAATTAAAACTGTTGTGACAAAAGTGAATAAAGCAAGAGGAAAAAAGGATTGCGGGTGTAATAGAAGAAGAAAAGCCCTCAATGAAAAATTTCCTTATAAAAAAAATAAATTATAAAAAATGGCATATCAAAAATTACAAGTAGGACGAGTTTATGGTCCGGTTCTCTTAAATGACTTAACCGATATTCCTGACGTATCTAGTGTGGCCATTTCTTTAGATGACCCTTTAAATATTGTAACAACAGTCACCAATGTCGGCAATACAGAAACTACATTAGTAGCAGCAAATACAGTAGATTTTTCTAATCTAGGTGTTAAATCAGGAATGATTGCTGTTAATGTAGATGGGGACGGAAAACCAAAAGATGCTAAAGGAACTGTTTTTGCAATAAAAGACAATACAATAAAAGTAACAGGAATAGGACCAAATGCAGGAACACAATTTCAAAATGGAGACAATATTGCCATCTTTGGACCACCTGCTCCAAACAATGGTTGTGTTCTTTATGTAGGCGGTAATGCTGCGGGAGTTGTAGATGTAGAAGTTTTAACCATTTCAGGAGATACAGCAACTTTTAAGTCTTTACCGATAGGCTCTTTTATTCCGGTTCAAGTTAGAAGGCTACTTACAGGAACCTCATCAGACGCTAATGTATTAGCTCTTTGGTAAATGAGGACAGGGTTAGCCATAATAATTGGTATAAGGATAGCCGAGGGAATCGTAGAAAGCTCCGGTTCACCGCCTGTTCAAACATATTTTATAATAAGTGAAGCAGACGAAATATTAGAAACGGAAGCTGCAACACCTGAAGAAATGGTAACGGAGGAAGCTCCATAAATAAATTAAAATGGCAAACAAAAAATTTTCAGAATTTGATACAAAAACTAACCCATCTGATGTAGAGTTTGTAGTAGGATATGACGGAACAGACAATGTTAAAATAGCTCCTTCTGATTTAGCTCCTGCTGTAACGGTTCCTGTAGGAGCAGACCCACAAGCTGAAATTAGCGGAGCTAAGGTTAACGGAACAGCTACAACATTTATGAGAAGTGAAGCCGCTCCGCCATTATCAGATACAGGAGTTACTGCGAATACTTATGGAGATAGTTCAAATGTTCCTCAAATTACTGTTGATGCTAAAGGAAGGATAACAAATATTCAAACTGAACCTGTTTCAGGTGGTAGTAGTGGATTTACTTCTTGGACTACTTTAGATAACTCAGCAGCAGCAGCCGAATTTATTGATTGGGACCCATCAGCCACAGGAGGACAATATAATATTATAGTAAAAACAGGTGCAGGTAGTGCGGGAACTGTAAATAAAATTAGAGTTACTAGCTCAACAGGAATAGCCGATGGAACTGAAGGATGGATACTTGTAGAAACCGCACTTGAAACATCTTACCGTTTGCCACTTGAAAGTCAAGGTAGCTTTGTCGGTTGTGAAGGGTTAATTCAAAACGGAACAGCACTTGGTGCGGGACCAAAACCTGAGTTGTTTAGATATGTGTATAGAGCAGCAAACACTACTTTTTATTATACGAAAGTAGATAACTTAGAAACTCCCGTATATCCTCCGGGCCAAGTATTTCCAACCAATAGTTTAGTTGCAGTTTATGACCCTAACACATTTAACGGTACTGATGGGGCGACTATAACTAACGGACAAGCGTGGACGAACTCACTTGCACCTAACACAAGTTTTCCTACATTATTTGCATTACAGCCTAGTAGTCCAAATCAATTGTTTATATGGTATGACGGAGTAACATCTCAAACGTTACCTCAACCAATGTTTTTTACCGGAACATCAGATGTATCATCTTCAGGATTTTATACTCAACCGATAGCAAGTCAAAGTAATACGACTACATCTTGTTTATATATGCGAGGACCTCATTCAGTCACCAATGGAACTTATGGTGGATTGATTGATTTTAAAAGTACAGGTGGAAACTTTGACGAAACTTTATATGTTTATAGAAGCGGAGGAGACGTAGAATTTAGAATGTATGACCCTAATGTATTTTTTAATTATCCACCTATCAATAGCAACTTCCAAGCAGGAGGAGGAACTGATTTCTTAAATCAGTATTATTTTATTGCTTGGCAACTAGATTACGCAAACAACACAGCTACTTTACACGTAGCTTGTAATGATTCAAAGGCTTGGGCAGCTACTAATGGAGCAGGCCCTTGGTACTACGAAACCGGAGCAATCGGACAAGGAGCTTCTATACAAGTTGATGCTTCAGGAATATGGAAAGAACAAGTCTCAGGGTTTACTTTATCCGACCCTAGTATTACAACTTTTGCTTACGGAAATAATGCAGGAACAACAAGTTCCGAAAGCTCAGGAGGGTTTTTAGGACACCTAGCTATATATACTTCTTTACTATCAGATGCGGCAGTTAAAGATGTGTTTGACGCTACCTCATCTTTGTATATGCCTTAACCTTATACGCAGAAAATTTCTCTCATATATTTTTTTTATCTTTGTATTGTAAAAAGTAGTTAAAATGCCTAATACAATTCAATATAATACTACGTGTACAGAAAATGTTAAAATAAGTTACACTCTAGTTAAAAAAGAAGATGGAGAAAGAAAACGAATTAAACTCAGATACCCAAATAAAACTCACCATTAAAGATGCGGTAGGTATGGGTATGATTCTAGTAAGCGTTTTAAGCGTGTATTTTACCTTAAAATCAGACATAGCATTAGCTATGGAACGTCCTGAGCCGGTTATAACCGAACAAGAATATCACTATAAGGACGAAGTTGTTAGAAAAACAATTATGCTTACGCAGCAAGATGTTGATGCTATGAAAGAAGATTTAATCGAGATTAAAGAAACCCTTAATAAACTAGAGGAAAGACTTTATGAAAAAAGAAGGTAATGAAAAAAATAAGTATCCTAGTATTGTTTTGTTTAAGTTTTTTGTTTTTATCTTCAACAAAAACCTCTAGTTCTTTACCCATAGTTACCCACATCAATTCTAAGTGGAATCAAAAAAACTCTTTAGACGTAAAGTATTTAAAAAATTGCACAGTCAAAATAGGTTACATTGAGGACCAATCTATAGAAGTTCAAAACAGATTTACAAAAATTCCAATTATAGTTGTCTATAAGGATAACACTATAATTAAGGTTTGGGAAGGAGACATAATGTTTAAGCCTACTACAACATTAAAAGAAATTCAAAAGGTGGTAGATAGCTTGAACTAATGGCGAAACACTTTACACCTGCATATCATAAAAAATCTCACAAAAAGAGACCGGGCGTTCACGCCAAAAGTAAAACTAGCAATCTCAAGCAAAGTAAAAACTACAAAAAAAAATATAAAAGACAAGGAAGATGAAAAAGAAAGATATAAATAAAATAATTATTCATTGTTCTGCTACAAGAGAAGGAGATGATTCTGTAAATGCCGAAGTTATAGACAGATGGCACAAGGCAAGAGGATGGAAAGGATGCGGATACCATTTTGTAATTTTAATTGATGGCACAATTGAAACAGGCAGAATGTTAGATGAGTGTGGGGCTCACACGAAAGGAGCGAATTGTAGCTCTATCGGGGTTTGTTACGTGGGAGGAGTAGAAGCTCACAAAGATGAAAAAGGAAGGTTGCCCGCTAAAGACACAAGAACTGATGCTCAAAAAAGCTCTTTACTTATTTTATTGCATTTCTTGAAAAAACTTTATCCTAATACTGTTATTCACGGACATAGAGACTTTGCCAACAAAGCTTGTCCTAGTTTCGATGCCACTAAAGAATACGCTACATTATGAAAAATATATTTACAAAATTATTTGGAAGTGCCGGAGGAGGTATAGTCAATAGCATTAGCGGAGTTGTAGACAAGTTCGTTCAGACTAAAGAAGAAAAGGCTCAGTTTGAAAAAGAGCTTACTGAAATATTTATAAACGCTGAAGCTGAAATACAAAAAAATGTAACAGAGAGATGGAAGTCTGATATGAGTTCCGACTCTTGGTTGAGTAAAAATGTAAGACCTTTGGTTCTCATTTTTTTGGTTGTTTGTACAATGATATTGGTTTTTATTGATGGAGGATTTATTGAATTTAAAGTTGAAAGCAAATGGATAAGTTTATTAGAACTTACATTGCTAACAGTAATAGGAGCATACTTTGGAGGAAGGTCGGTTGAAAAAATTAAAAATAAAAAATAGTATCTTTGTATAAATTAAATTTAATATAATGAGTGATTTAAAAATACTAGAAGAAAAAGAACTAAAAGAATTAAAACAAGCTACTGAACAACTAAGTCAATTAAAGCTTCATTTGGGAGAACTCGAAATTAAAAAACTTGATATTTATGGTCAAGTAAATGTATTAACAACAAAGTTTACACAAATGGAAAAAGCCTTAATCGAAAAGTATGGTAAAGACTCTATAATAAATATGGAGACAGGAGCGGTAAAAACAAAAGAATAATGGCTAAAATATCTACATACGCAATAGACGCATCACCACAGCTTAATGATAAAGTTATAGGTACGGACGTTAATGATGAAAACAAAACCAAGAACTATACAATAGGCGATATTCTTGGATTGCTACCTCCTGTTCCAAGCGTTGTGACAGATTTGTTTGTACCTATATCAAACGGTTCAGATTATGTAGATTCTATAATTAGTCAAGACTCCACAACTACTCCAACTTATGTAAATATTGGTGGACTTGTGTATCAAAACATAAAAGGCTCCACATACTTTGGTTTAAAAGCAGGAGAAAGCGATGACCTAAGCGGAAACAATAGTGTTGGTGTAGGTCAAAATGTTTTACAAAGTCAAGTTACAGGAAGTTTTGGTGGTGTTCAAATTCCTTCTGAAAACGTTGGTGTAGGTTATTTCGCTTTAAATTCAACTACAACAGGGACTAACAATGTAGCAATAGGCTCTGAAGTTTTAAGTCTTAACAATACAGGATTCAATAATGTCGGTATATCTAAAAATGCTTTAGGTCCTTACACGACAAATAGCACAAGTATAGGTATTGGATTTTCAGCAGGAAATCCTGCCGCAACAAGTGGTTCTCCTGCGGGTGATGGGCATAGTGGAAACACGATGGTAGGTCATCAGGCAATGGCAGACTTTGATGTGATTCCCGGAGCAATTGTACAATATAATGTAGCATTAGGATTTAGAGCCCTGAGAGGTTTGGGTGGTCCAAGTCAAGGAGCTTCAAAGCTAAGTGATAACGTAGTAATAGGAAGGCAAGCAGGTTTAAATATTAAAACTACTGACGATTTAAGTTTAGAAAATAATGTCTTTTTGGGACAAAACGCAGGGTTTGGTCTTAATAATGGAAAGCTTGCTTCTTTGAGTTATAACTTATTATTAGGAGCTTCAGCCGGACAATCACAGTTTATTGCTGATAATAACATAGTTTTAGCAAGTAATACAGCGTCTAATAAATTAGGTAAAGATGTATTAGAGCCTAGAGCCGTTAGTGCTAACATAATTATTGGCGGAAGCAATGATGTTTTTGCAAGTGACAATATTGTTATTTCAAACAATTCAGGAAACAGAAACACTATAGGTAACGAAGTAGATACAAATACTAATCTGTCTGCTGATAATATTATATTGGGTAGTTCCACAAGTACCATAAATAACAATGGAGCAAATACAGCTAACAAAAACACAATCATCAATTCAAGTGTTGTTGATTTGCTTGCAAGCAATACCTCTAATGCAAATGATAATTTTGTAGCTCATAGTAGCTCTATTGAAACAGAAGGTGCAAATGAAAACGTATTTATTCAAGCTAGTAGTTCTAGTGCAGCTTTAACCGGAACAAAAAATATAGTTGTAGGTACTAGCAACTTTCAAGTAAATGGTAATACTAATATTTTATTAGGAACAACAAATGCAGATGTTGAAGGAAACAACAACTTAATTGTAGGAGCTTCAGGAAACGAAGTTATAGGTTCTAATAGCAGTTATATTTTTGGTCAAAACAACAAAGTAGCACCTACAGACCCTACCGAAACCCCTCAACGAAATTTTGTTCACGGGTTTAATAATATAGTAAAAGGTGGAAACAACGCACTCATTGGTGGTAGTAATAGTGAAATTCTAGATGGAGACAACAATAATGATTCATTTACTTATGGTAGAGGTCTACAATCAAGATGGCCTTCACAAGCTACAGTTGGAAGATTTAATGCTGAAGCAGCCGCTCAGGCAGGAAACACAGGTACTTTATTTCAAGTAGGGTGTGGTTCTTCTGCAAATAACAGAGCAAATGCTATTCACGTTGTAAATACTAACAATAATGCTTCTATATTTTTAGACACTATTGTAGCTAAAAACTTTCAGGACAATGCTGCTGCGGTAGCCGCAGGACTTACAGTTGGAGAAGTTTATCATAGAGACGGAGTTCTTGCGATAGTTATTTAATTAAATAAAATAATATGAAATCTAATATTTCAAGACCAATTAGAAAATTGTCTGTTGGTCCTGATTATAAATCGGGAGCAATGCATTATATAGTAGGTCAACCTGTATTAATAGGTTACACTATTCATCTTATAAAATACAATATCGAAACTAATAGTGCTGAACTTTGGATTGAAAAAGAAAATGAAGTAGTTTTATGGAAAGACTTTGTAGGTATGCCTTTATCTATAGAGTATAATATAAATTTTTAAAATGGATGTAATAAAACTAGCAGAACTTCAGGCAGAACTTGCGGTAATTGAAAGAATATTAAAAGTAGAAAACCCAAGCTTTGAACAAAAACTAAAGCTGAAAGACAAAGCACATAATATTAAAATGAAAATAAATGGCGTAATACCTCAAGACAGTTATATAGAGTGTACAGGTTGCGGTTCATAGTTTAAATATGAAATCACCCTCTCAATTTATAGTAGAGCCATTAGATGGTAAAAGATATGTCAATAGCAAAAAAATTGCAGACATTGACTTTATCATTAACACGTCAGAAGAAAATCATTTAAGCTCTACTCGCTACGCAGTAGTAGTTAAAACTCCCTTTACTTACCAAGGCCCTATAGAAGAAGGCGATATTCTTATAGTTCATCATAACGTATTTAAGTATTACAATGATATGTATGGTAGAAGGCAAAGCGGCAAAAGTTATTTTATGGATAATTTGTTTTTTATAGATAATGAGCAATATTATCTTTATCACCACAACGGCAAATGGCATCCTCACGATAGGTATTGTTTTGTAAAGCCACTTAAAACACAGGAATCTGTAATTTATAAAAACATTGAGCACGAGCCCTTGATGGGCATTATGAAATACCCTAATACATATTTAAAAACACAGGGTATTAATGAGGGAGATTTAGTTGCCTTTCGACCCGACACCGAATATGAGTTTTTAATTGATGGTGAAAAACTTTACAGAATGTATGACCATCAAATTGCAATTAAATTTACTACAGTATAATGAAAGATATTAAAGCTCAAATAATTGAAGCCGGGTTACAAGCCGTAAATCAATTAATTAAAGTAGCAAAAGAAGAAATTATTAAACCACAAAAAGATGATGAGTTAGCAGCAGACAGACTAAAAAATGCGGCTGCTACCAAAAAACTATGTATTATGGATGCTTTTGAAATATTGAGAAAGATTGAAGAAGAAAAAGCTAACTTAGAGGAAGGAAATAGTGTAAGTAAAAAATTAGAATCAAAACAAGGATTTGCAGAACGAAACTCAAAATAAACTATATAGAGTTGTACAAGGTATTGTACCTAAAAACGTTGTTACAAATAAAAATAGACTGCGTAGTTGGAAGTATGGTTATAATGAAAAATATGATTTCGTAGTAATATCTAAAACAGGTCAAATAGGAGATGTAATAGTAATAAACGGCCTAAACATCGCTTTACCTAAAACCCCCGAAAAACTAGAGACAAAAGAAAATAAATGGGTAAGAAAAAACTTACCTAAGCCACTTAGCAAAATATCTTCTATATTTCAATGGAATAATAAACCTAATGATTTTAAGCTCAGATATATTGACTATATAGAGAATGAATTTGAGATTAGAGAAAAAGGCCATTGGTTTATAAACAATGGTAAACCCACATACATTACCGGAGCTCATTATATGTATCTTCAATGGACTCAAATAGATGTAGGTTATCCTGACTATAGAGAAGCAAATAGAATATTTTATATTTATTGGGAAGCCTGCCAAGCAGATAATAGATGTTTTGGAATGGTCTATTTAAAAATTAGACGTTCAGGGTTTTCATTTATGGGTTCTTCCGAATGTGTTAACATAGGGACTTTATCTTCAGATTCTCGAATTGGAATTTTATCTAAAACAGGTTCTGATGCTAAAAAAATGTTTACCGATAAAGTTGTTCCTATAAATAGTAGGCTGCCATTTTTTTTCAAACCGATTATGGATGGAATGGATAAACCTAAAACAGAGTTAGCTTATAGAGTTCCTGCTTCTAAAATAACAAAAAAGAATATGTATGAAGTGGAAGAAGATGAGCTTGATGGGTTAGACACGACCATAGATTGGAAAAACACAGACGACAACTCTTATGATGGTGAAAAGCTTTTACTACTTGTTCACGATGAAAGTGGAAAGTGGCTGAAGCCTAACAATATTTTAAATAATTGGCGTGTTACAAAAACCTGTTTGAGACTAGGAAGTAAAATAGTAGGCAAGTGTTTAATGGGTTCTACTTCTAATTCCCTTTCAAAAGGTGGAGAGCAGTTTAAAAAACTTTATTATGATTCATCTCCGGCTGAAAGAAATAAAAACGGACAAACAAAAAGTGGACTCTACAATTTATTTATTCCAATGGAATGGAATATGGAAGGTTTTATAGATGAGTTTGGTCAGCCTGTGTTATATAAAAAAAATAAAGTAAAGGGAATAGATGGAGAATACATTACCAATGGTGCAATAGACTATTGGGAAGCTGAAGTTTCTTCATTAAAGTCTGACCCCGATGCATTAAATGAATATTATAGACAGTTTCCACGAACTGAAGCACACGCATTTAGAGATGAAAGCAAGTCAGCTTTATTTAATTTAACAAAAATATATCAGCAAATAGATTACAATGACTCTGTAATTATTGAGCACGAAGTAACACGAGGTAGTTTTCATTGGAAAGACGGAATAAAAGACTCAAAGGTTGTATGGGTTCCTAATAATAGGGGAAGGTTTCTAATTGGTTGGATTCCTAAATCAGGACTACAAAACCGAGTGTTACATAAAAACGACTTAAAATATCCTTTAAATAAGCACATAGGTGTGTTCGGCTGCGATAGTTATGACATATCAGGAACAGTAGGTGGTAGAGGGTCAAACGGAGCCCTTCACGGAGTTACCCTATATAATATGGATGATGCCCCAAATAATGAATTTTTTTTAGAATACATTGCTAGGCCACAAACTGCTGAAATATTTTTTGAAGAAGTTTTAATGGCTTGTTATTTTTATGGGATGCCGATTTTAGTAGAAAACAACAAACCTAGATTATTATACCATTTTAAAAATAGAGGATATAGAGCGTTTAGTATTAATAGGCCTGACAAACACAAAACAAAACTTTCTAAGTCAGAAAAAGAGTTAGGGGGTATACCAAATAGTTCGGAAGATGTTAAGCAAGCTCACGCAGCAGCCGTAGAAGCTTACATAGAAAAATACGTAGGGTTTGATTCAGAAGGCCTATATAGAGATAAAGACCAAATAGGGAGTATGCCGTTTCAAAGAACTTTAGAAGATTGGGCTAGGTTTGATATAAACAATAGAACAAAGTTCGATGCTACAATAAGCACAGGGCTTGCATTAATGGCTTCACAGAAAAACCTTTATACTCCGGAGAAAAAAGTATCAAAAATAAGTGTTAACTTTGCAAGGTATAGCAACAAAGGCACACTTAGTGAAATAATAAGATAATGGAAGATGTAAAAATAGATATTACATCTGTAGGATTTCCTAGCCAATTTGTTTCAGATGCGGAAAAAGCTACAGACCAATTTGGCCTACAAATAGGACAAGCAATTCAGTATGAATGGTTTCGCAAAGATGGAAATGGATATGGTAGCTATGGGCGATATTACAGCCAATGGCGAGATTTCAACAGATTAAGACTATATGCTCGTGGAGAGCAACCTATAGCAAAATATAAAAATGAAATAGCTATAGATGGAGATTTAAGCTACCTCAACCTTGATTGGACTCCCGTTCCAATACTGCCTAAGTTTGTTGATATTGTAGTAAATGGAATGTCTGACAGATTGTTTAAAGTAAGAGCCTATGCTCAAGACGCTTTGTCTCAATCAAAACGTACAGAGTTTCAACAAATGTTGCAAGGTCAAATGGTTGCTAAACCTATTTTACAAGAAATTCAAAATCAAACAGGCATAGACCCCTTCTCA
>SPKZ01007961.1_pt1 | contig 10928 bp, 7 predicted proteins | sample 2456571 | NCBI WGS metagenome assembly SPKZ01 (sample SAMN11192286, study PRJNA482655) | marine metagenome | biome: ENVO:00000447; feature: ENVO:00000244|ENVO:00000211|ENVO:00000569|ENVO:00002023; material: ENVO:00002151; isolation source: ocean water from marine abyssalpelagic zone ...
ATGGCATTAACGACTATAAATGTAGATGAGTTAAAACAGTTCTTAGATTATATAACTAATAAAGAACAGTCAGGAAACACCATGAATCCAAAACAATACAACATGTTATTGAGAAGGGGAATGGAAGATCAATACTCATGGTTGTATGGATTATATCAATCTTACATAGAGGACCATCCATATCCAAAGGTAGCCTACGAGCAAACACAGTTAGTAAAAGATTTTTTAAGGATCTTCAAAGAAACAGAATCAATATCTGTAGATTCACAAGGTAAAATGGTTATTCCTGACGATTACAATCATTATACTAACATAGACTTCATATACAAGAAAAACAATCTAGCCACAAAGAAAGTTGACAAAAAAAGAATAGGGGTTGAGATAATCGATGATGACAAGTTTACCGGAAGGATAAATCACCCTATAAAAATAGTTCGAAAGGATAGGTTGGTAATAGGTAATTTTCACAACACTTATGTAGAGTATTATCCAAATGACATAGGTTCTGTTGATTTCACATATTTAAGAAATCCAGTTTCTCCATTATGGGCTTTTACCATTGTGGATGATGTTGCTATATATGACTCGGGTAACAGTGTTCAAATAGAGCTACCATTAATGTTAACAAACCAATTGGCTAGAATAATACTTTCTTACATTGGAATAAACCTAAGAGAAGAGAAGGTAGTGGCCTACGCTGAAACAATTAAAACGAAAGGAGTATAATGTCAATTACTAAAGAACAAATATCAGTATTGGTCCAAGACCTTGTAGGAGGAGGAGATCAACCAGTAGGCTCTAAGTATCACCCTGACAATATTGCCAAGGTAACAGAATTAGCAGTTAATCAGCTAATAACATTAGACTACTTTCGGTCAAGAAATGAAGGGACTTATAATATAAACGGAGACTTTATTACAGCATTTCCAAATGCTTCTTTTCCTGATGATATTACAGTAGAACTTGATGAGAATAGAAACGAGTATTATTCAGTCCTACCATCAAAGTATGCATCATTACCAGACGATAGGGGGATAAGACATGTTTCTGAAATACAAAACCAAGACGAAGAATTTATAAAAACTCCATCAGGAGCGTCATCTATTTATAAAAACCTTGAGGCAGGAAACGCAGGAGGGAGAACAAGCTATTATGTAGAGGCCGGAAGGATATACTATAAAAACATTAAGATTGGACTAGAGAAGGTCCTAATTAAGCTTATAAGAGCAGTAGAAGACATTGAGCCAGATGAAGCATTACCAATACCATCAAGCATGGAATTAACTCTTTTAGAGAAAGTTGCTGAAGTAATGGAGATATCTAAAGAAGCACTACAAGATAAAATAAACGATAATAATACCAAATAGCCATGTCACGAGATACTAATGGATTTGTAAATTTAGATTACGCTGTAAATCAATGTTTAGTAGATATTGAAGATTATGACATGGCTCAGTATCAAAGGTTTTTACAGTTTGCTAATCTAGGATACACTGACTTGAATTTATTTGTAACTCAAAATGTCAAGGTAGCATATCTAAAAATAAATGACAACAAAACAGTTGACCTTCCAAATGATTTCATGGACTATCTTAAAATAGGAGTGGAAATAAATGGACAGGTATGGACATTGACACTTAACGATGACATGTTATTACCAAGAACAACTGACGCTTGTGGAGAAATAGTTCCACCAGACCTTAGATCTATTGGAGATGATGTAGATGGTACAAAAAGCCTTATACCTAATTTCGGGTTTCATTTTGCAGCTCACTTTAGGAACGGTCAGTACATAGGAGAGAGATACGGAATAGGAGGAGGATTCAATATGGCTTATTTTAGAATCGATCACGAAAAAAGGCAAATAGTATTTGATAGTGAGCTTCCAGATGGAACAATAATACTTGAATATAAATCAAGTGGTGTAAAAGCAGATGGATCTACGGTTATACCAAGAAAAGTTATTCCAGCATTAACAGCTTATATTCATTGGAGAAGACTACAGTATAATGACAAAAAACCTTTGTCTCAGAAGAATAATTACAGAGAATTGTATTATATTGAATATGACAAGCTTAAAATGCTTGAAAACTCTTTCACTATAGATGAGTATTTGGATTCGACATACAAAGTAGTAACGTCAACAGTTAGAAGATAATGGCAACAGACAGCGAAGAAAAAAGACCAATATTTGGAGGCTTAAATTCTGACAACGAAGATAGAATCTTGGAATTAGGGGATTATAGATTAGCCTTAAATATACGAAATGGATCTAGTGACAATGATAATATTGGAGCTATAGAGAATGTTCGTGGAAATGAGAAGGTAGTTTTTACTCCATCTGCAGGAAACAACACTTGCATTGGGGAATACTTAGATGAAAAGACTCAAACCATATTCTTTTTTATCCATAACGATAATACCCCTTTGGCAAATCATAGTATTCTTAAATTTTTTCCAAAGACAAAAACGGTAGAAACAATATTAGTATCTGATTCGCTTAATTTTAACAAAGACAAGTTAATAACTCATGTTAATCTAATTGAAGATAAGTTATACTGGACGGATGACTTTAATCCACCAAGAAAGATAAATGTTGAAAAATCAAATGATACAAATAAGAATAGAACATTCAATTTGTATTTCGGTTTAGATGCAGAAGATTACTGGCTTAATAATGATGTAACATATCATGTTATAATAACAACTCCTGGTCCGGCAATAGTGTTTAATGCTGATATTATAACTATTACAGCAGGAACGAAAACAACATACGAGGAAGTAGCTAAAGCAGTAGCCAGAGCGATTAACGAGGACCCACTTTTAAATACATTTATAAAAGCTTCATCATGCGGAAAGTCTGTCGAAGGGGAGTTTTTGAATACTGGAGGATGGAATATAGTATTTACAGAGGTTTCACAAAATGTATTAGCGGTACCACAAAACTATTATTTAGATTTGGATTCGGATAGGTTGAGTCAGATAAAACCACCTCCAAGTTGTGAGCCTAAAATAAAATACGTTTCAGACGCATCAAAAACATCAAACCTTATACAAGGTAATAACTATCAATTCAGGTATCTATTTGTTTATGATGATTTTGAGAAGAGTGTTTTAAGCCCTATATCATGCTTAAGTGTTGATCCGGGACTAACAGCTCCACATGTAATAAAAAGTCCACTTAACGGTATAGAAATAGATTTCACAAACGAACTACTGAATGATATTAATTGGCTTTCTTTAATTAAGAAGGTTGATTTGTTTGTTAGGCGAGGTAATGATGGAGAGTGGAAAAAAATAACAACATTAGAGCAAGATCAATTTGGAATACTAGAAAACAAATATGTATGGTTTAACGACAATGCATCTACAGTGATTTCAAATGCTCAAGCAGATAAATACTTTGATAGCGTTCCTTTATTGTCATCAGCTCAAGAATTTGTTAAAAACAGATTATACCACGCTAACACACTTGAAGGATATGATCCTGTATGCGTAGAGGCAAAGGTTGATATAACATACGAACTACCTCAAGAACAACCACCAACATTTACCATAGAAGGATCAGTTGCTGTAAGTGCTAGATTGAACGGGTCAGGTTTTGATGAACACCAACCTATATGGAATGATGGAGCAACAGGACCTGTATTTGGAGGTATGTCATCAGTTTTAGATGGATATGTTCACGAAATAGCTTCAGATTACGATCAAATAATCCCATTAGGGGGGTTTGTACTTTATTTAGCAGGAACAGAACACCATGCTATATCAGAGCAATCTAACCCACTAGGATTACCTACAACAGCAGATCCAGGAGTAGTATTTGACGGAGATGATCTTGGAAAAAGGAATGATATAAGAAATGCTATGACAGGATCAGTTCCTGATAGACCTCAATCTACATTTTCGATAACAGGAGTTCCCGTAGGAAGATACATGTTAAGGATGGCTTCACACCTAACAATAGAAAGTGATTTACAAGGATTAGGGTATCAAAAAACAAGTACTTATTTCTCCAAATTTAACACACTTAACTATGTAGGATTTCAATTAGATATAGAGGTTACAGCCACTGAAATAATAGTACATGAGCCAGGAGGGGGAACAAATTCTTTAGGTGATTATGATATTGGAGAACTTATAGTAGAGGATTTGACAGATGTAGTAATAAACCTTAATGACACAATAGCAGTAGACGGATATTTAACTGATGATGACATAAACATCCCTGTATCTCCAACAAGAGATGATCTTTTGTCAGACACAAGAATAGAAAGAGCTTCAATAAGACTGACCATGAGCTCAACAGCTAACATGGTCCTTTCAGGAAGAACTTTAAGCCAACCGCTTCAGACAGGATTTTCTTCAGGATTAGCATATACCGACCATAATGGTTTTTATTTTGCAGCAGCTAAACAGAACATGGATTTAGATAAACCTACATCTACATCATTAAACGTTAATTTTACAAATTCAGACCTATATGACGGAGACGCTGTATCATGGGGAGGATCCGCGTCATCTAAAAAACTTTTCAAATCAATTCTTAGGGTAACAGAAGTAAGTATAGATACAGATAGTAGAACAATTGTAAATGGATCTGTAGAAGATACGGATGGAAACCCAATAATAGGAGCTACAATAGTTCCAACTTATTCTCAGCCAATAAAAACAGATTTGGACGGAGACTTTAGTGTAATAATATATGGAGATACAGAAATCTATATTGACTCAGGAAATATAGATAGAACCAGAGGAGGAGTCTTAGCTCCAACTAATGAAACTTCAGGGTACATAATTGAATTCACTCCAACAACTGTTCCTTTAAACATGGATATAGGGCCAGCAGATTTTAATATATCAAACCAATTTACCGTATCTCCAGCAATAATAGTTGGAGAAGTAATATTTGGAGAGACATTAAATAAATTTAAAAGAGGATGGGATGGTCAATTCGGACTTCTTTATTTTGATTTTGCAAACAGGCAAACAGCAGTTGACACGATAGAGAGTTTAGAAAAGCACATATTATTTTATACAGAAGCCAACGAATCTGGTTCTCAAGAAAATCAAGGGACACCTACTTTAATATGGTCAATAAACAACCTACCTCCAGCATGGGCTACTCATTATCAATGGGTTAGAACAAAAAATGAAGGTGTTACTGATTATTTGCAAGTAATAGTAAATGAAACTACATACGAGGATGATGAAGGTAGTCCGGTATCGTTTGCTACTGGAACCAAAATGGTTATAGACATTAGTAACTTGGCTGATTACAAAATAAAGTATCCTAATTCAAAAATAGGCATAACTCCAGATGACGAATATAGAGTAAGGTTTATAAAAGACTCTTCAGGAGTTTTTTACGATGAGTACACAGACCTTCAAGTTGTTGAAGCAACCGGATCAACAATAACCACATATATAGATTCAGACATAGGGGATCTAGGAGAAGGGGCCTTAATAGAAATATATAGACCAGGAACAACAAGTGACGTTAAGTTATATTATGAATTTGGAGAATGCCATGAAATTATAGATGGATTTCACCAAGGAGAAACACAAAATCAATGTCATTGGCAATTCGATAACAATGTGTTTCAGGGGGGGAATTTAGGTTTGGTTGGATCTGTAGAACACTGTTTCCAAATAGGAGATGTAATAAACATAGCTCAAGCTACTGGATTTACACACTCATCATACGAAGGTGAAGCTACAATAATATCTATTCCAGATAACTTCAATATAGTAACTAACAAGACTTTTATCTCAGCTACTCCAACAGAGCCAGGTATAGCAACTTCTGAAGCAATAGGAGAATTCGATAAGGGAGATGCTTATTACAGGAATAGAACAATGAGAACCAATTCATCTGGAAGTGTATCTAGATTCATAGATGACGCATGTGCTTCTGATTTTTACGATAGTAATTCAGTTAGTATAGGAAGACTTCAGGCTGAGAATCCAGATCAAGGTCAAGTAAGAAGGGATACACATGTTCAATTCAGTAACAAGATATTTCCAGAAACAAAGATCAATCAATTAAATTCTTTTGATTCTGGAAACGCTAAAACACTTCCACAAGAGAACGGAGAAATAAATAAGTTGCAATTAGCTGAAAATGTATTAATAGCTATACATGAATTCAGATGGACAACAATGTATATTGAGGAAAGATTATTAACTCAACCAGACGGAACAACTGATATATCTGTTTCTGATGATGTTATAGGGTCTTTCAGGTCCTTAAGAGGGAAGTATGGTACAATAAATCCTGAAAGCGTAAGAGAATACGAAGGACATGTATGGGCTTGGGATGCAAATAAAGGAGAAGTAGTTAGATATTCAAATAATGGATTAGAACCGATATCAAATCACAAAATGAGCAACTACTTTGCAACTAAATCAAAGGAGTTCTTAACTGTAAAAGATAGATCAAAATACAAGGTGTACAGCGTTTTCGACCCCTTCTTTGGAGAGTACATATTATCATTTAGCTCATTTGAGAAGCAAGATTCATCAATAAATCCAGCAGAAACAATAGCATTTAGTGAAAATATATCAAGGTGGACTACTAAATACTCTTACCTACCAGAATTTATGGGGAGAGTAGGACAAGGCATTGTCTCTTGGCTGAATGGAGAATTATGGATACACAATGAAACGTCAGTGTATAATAATTTCTATGGAGTTCAGTACTATTCTGAAATAGAAGTAGTAGGAAACAATCTTCCAAAGAAGGTTAAGATATGGAAAGCAGTAAGCATCGAAGGTAATAAACCATGGGAATGCCCTACAATAACAACTCCTGAAAACGACCTATATCCAAACGGTATGTTATCCAGACTTAAACTAAATAAGTTCATAGGTAAAGAAGGGGTATGGTACTCTGAATTACTAAATGATATGAATACTCCTGGCATATCTGATCCAATAGAATCATTAATAAACGGAAGGGAACTGAGAGGACATGTAGTAAATATATTATTCAGACATGTAGGAACAGACCTAGTAGTAATGTACTCATTCAATATACTAGATAATTATAGCGAAATGAGTGGAAGACCTAGATAATGGAAAATAACGCATATTTAACGTTCATATTAGCTTCAATGGGATTAACCTTAATATTGGTATGGTCCGGTATATTTAAACCTCTTAGAGAAGCTATTTCAAAAAAGAAAGAAAAAGTTGCAAAAGATAACGGATACAGCTTGTTATTCAAGGGGTTAAGCTTTATGGAAAGTATATTCAAATGCTGTATGTGTATGGGGTTTTGGGTAGGTATATTATTGTACTATCCAATATTTAAGCAGTTTACGTATGAAATCATTATATTTGGCTTCGTAAGTTCTTTTTGTTCAACACTTGGAGCTGCTATTATTTCTTATTTAGACTTTGACGAATGAATTTTAAATGTACAGGATGCGGATTATGTTGCAAGAGTGTTGGAAAAGCATTAGAAGCAGCAAAGACAGGGGATAAAGATGATCCAATAGTTCAAGAATTATTGTCATTTCCATATAAAACCGTAAAAGGTGCTTGTGAAATGCTTGACGAAAAAGGAGGATGTAAAGTGTATGATAACAGACCTGACATTTGCGATGTAAACAAAACATTCCAGAACCATTACAAGGGAATTAAGACAAAAAAAGAGTATTTTAGACTAAACAATATAATTTGCAATCAAATGATAAAGGAAAATAATTTATCTGATGATTTTTTAATTAAACTATAACATTATGGCACCAGCAGTAGCAGCAGCATTATTATCATTAGTTCCAGCAGGAGTAAAAACCGTAAAGGGGCTTTCTCAAAAAAAGAAAGCCGGCCAAATACGAGTAGGAGACAAGGAGGTAAACGAAAGGCTAAAGAGAGTAGAAAAAGATGCTGCAACCAGAGCTACGGCAAGTAAGTTTGCAGGACAATCTAGAATAGAAGAAAGGATGGAGCAGACTTCAGCAGGGGTACTAGAAAAAGCTAAAGATGCTGCAAGCCCAAACGAATACTTAGATATTGTAGCTAAACAAGGTGGAAGACTCCAGGACAAGCAACTTGAAGTAGGACAAATTGCGTTAGCCGATAAACAAAGAAGAGAAGGGGATGCCTCAGAAGCATCTCTTAATGTTGGAGTAGAAGAGACTCGAATAAGAGAGGAGAATATTGCGGAACAAAAAGCAGCTAAATCATCTTTACAGACAGCATCAGATCAAAATATTTCTTCAGGAATAAGTGATATATCTGGAGTAGCAGCCACATTAGCTACAAACAAATCAGCTTCAGAAGGAAGTCCAGTTGTAAACGACACTCCTCCAGGACAAAAAACAGGGTCATCAAGAATAAAGACTCCTGAAGAAATTGAAGCAGAAAATGAAGCAGAAAGAAGAATTAAGTCTAAATTTAGCAGATAATCATGGCTGATGGAACAAAAGCAAGCGAGCTATATGACATAGCTCCTACGGTTATAAAAGGTAAAGGCATTAACCCTGCCGATGTTTTGGTGTCTACTATTGCTAATAGACAAAAAGAACAAGCAGCCAAGAAATCTGCAAACCAAAAGAAATTTGCAGACCTTGAAAAATCAATAAACGATTTAGAGACTTCTGGATGGTACAAGCACGATGAAACCAGAAACTCCAAAAGAGATGGGTTAAGAGATAATGTTTCAGAAGCCTACGCTAAATACGGAGAAAATGCATTCTCAGGAAAAGAAGGTAGAGAAAGGTATAGAGCTATTAAAAAAGGAGTTTCAGACTATAAAACTTTCGAACAGTATTCTGAGCAACTTCAAAAAGAGTACACAGGTAAGATGGGTAAAATAACAGATCCAGATAAATATACCGAAGACAGTTTCAATAATTTTATTGCGTGGAAAGACTTGTCGTATGAAGAGCAAATGGAAGCTGGATTACCAACGCTAAAACATAAAATAGATCCTTCAAATTATTTTAAAGATTTACAAGGCTTATCAATACCTTACACAGATTATAGTAGAGAATCAATAGGCTCAGGAGAAAGAGAAGGGTTATTAGTAACTAAATCGGGTAAAACTGTAAAGAAATCCGAGTTGAGAAACATAGCCGACAGCTACATAGAAACAGGAATTAAAGGTTCAAATGAATTCGGGTTAACTCTTTATAATGAGAAATTAGAGGAGTTGAGAAATAGCCCTGATGGAAGGACTTTAAACGATACCGACAAGGACGAAGCCACAGGAAAAACAGAATTAGAAACAAAGGCTGCAGAACTAGCTTCAGATGAGGCTTATGCTTTATTGATTAATAGAGCCAATGAAGAATATTCAACAGGATTAGCGAAAGATCCAACTAAAACTGCAGGAGGAGATGAAGTGGACGAAGAAATTATTCCTTACGAAGGGATAGTTGTTACAAGAGGAGGTAATGCAACTACCACAAATGAAACTATAATAAGCCAAACAGGAGGAGGAGCGAAAGAGCCTAAAACTATTATTATTAATTCATCTATTGTAATTGGTACAGATGATAAAGTAACTACAAACAATAAAGAGGCAATGTATTTTTCTCCACTTAGAAAATTCGATGCTAACGTTGCTAAAGAAGATATTTCATCTAATGGATTAAAGATTAAGAAAGGTCAGATAATAACTGATTCTGAAATGAGTACAATCAAGTCTAAAGGACTAGAAGGCAATGTAAGTAAAGAAACCTACGTAGAGGGTGTTCACTCCACTACAAAGAAAATAGGATTCGGAACAATGGCTAGACAAGTAGCAGATAAAAAGACTATAAAAGTTCCATACAAAAACGTTAAAGCATCTATAGATAAGCACATGAAATCTGTTAAGAAGCAATCAAAAAAACAAAAAGAAATTGATTCTAAATACGACTCATATAAGCCAGAATCAAGTAATAGTGAAACATCAATTGAGGACGAATTATGAACCCACAAGTACAAAGAACCCAAATAGACAGGGACGAATATCAAAAAGGAAGAGATGAATTTTTGAGCGTGAGCTGGCTTAAAGAGTTGTCTGAAGAGGATAAGTCAGAATCTTTAGGTAAATTTTTCGATGATAAAACATCGGTCTACCTGAAAGAATCCAAAGGAATTACCGATGAAAACAAGATCAGTGAATATAGAGCCACTTTCATTAGTAAATATGGAGGTGTAAAAAAAAAAGAATCTACTTCGGAAAATGGGGGATTATCTCAAGAATCTGCGGATACATCGTCAGAAAAGGAAGAGAGTACGAGTCAATTAGGGATATATGATAAAATATCAGAATTACCAGGGGTTTTCGAACCTCAAAAAGGGGCTCCTGCTTTAAAACAACTTGAAGAAGTAAGCGAAATCCAAAGACAGGTTAAGATTGACGAGTATGATGCAATGTCTCCTGTTGAGCGTTTAAATGTGGCTCAATCTAAAGAAGGTGTTCCGATAACAAAAGAACGAGAAATTTTCCTTAGAGAAACATCTTTACCAGCTACTGAAACTGAGGTTAATACAGCCAATGAAATATTAAAGGAAATTTCATCTAAATACATAGGTCCAGAAGGTAAAGTGTCTCAGATAGGAGGTAAAGAGTACGAGGATGACTTATATAATTCAATCAATTCTGTAGCAGGAGATATGAACTCCTTTGAAATAGAGAGAGTATTCAAAGTCATTAATTCTGAATTAAGGAAGGAGAACGAGAATAATTTACAAAGAATAAGCGAAGATAACCTGGATAAAAAATTCTTTGATGAAGTAGGAGAAGAAACTTACAATAAAATCAAAAAAGAAATAACCAATCCTATCTTAACGCAAGAGAGTGATATGTTTAATGATGTAGAGTTTCTATTTCATGTTCCCGGAACGAAAGATGAATTGTTTTCAGAAGATTATGTAAAAAAGGCAGTTAATAATGATAATTGGGAATGGGTAAATCATGGCATACTAGC
>SPKZ01019869.1_pt1 | contig 10928 bp, 9 predicted proteins | sample 2456571 | NCBI WGS metagenome assembly SPKZ01 (sample SAMN11192286, study PRJNA482655) | marine metagenome | biome: ENVO:00000447; feature: ENVO:00000244|ENVO:00000211|ENVO:00000569|ENVO:00002023; material: ENVO:00002151; isolation source: ocean water from marine abyssalpelagic zone ...
ATTGTGATTCGATGGGTCATGGTGCCGGGCTCGTTGGCTCTACGGCAGTTTTCGGAAGGTCTTGCCCAGCGCCGGGCTCGGTACCGCTATCGGGACGGTTTCGTGGCCAAAGTCGCATGCACGAGTACAAAGCCGGCTCCGAGATAGTGGTGCCCCCCAGGTCGAAACTCAGGCGTTTCATCGTTCTGCGAAAGATGCCTTCCTGTTGACGACGGTTCTCGCCGGACAAGGCGGAGGGTTCTTCTTCCTGCAAAAGATACGGGCAGATCTCCGCATCTCTGGCGCCGGCCGCATAAAATGTGAGTCGAGCGAAGAACCCGCGATTCGCCCACGAGTGTTTGGAATCGTCATGTCGCGCTAGACTGCCGAGCCCGTAGAAGATGGGCCGTTTCTCGTACCAGCCAAATCCGATGGGGATGTGACTGTGGTGGCTGAACACGGCATCGGCGCCCGCGCGCATCATCACGTTGGCGAAGCTCTGATGTTTCTCGCTCGGTGTGTCAGCGTACTCCTCGCCGCCGTGATAGCTGACCAAGATGATGTCGAATTCCTTGCGGGCTTTCTTGATGGCCGCGATCAGTCGCACGCGATCGGCGTCAGCAATGAAGCCGCGGCTTTCCTTGGCGTCCTTCTTGCCGATGAGTTCGACCGAGTTGGCAGCATAGAGCGCGATTTTCCAACCCTCCGCTTCCAGAGTGAAAGGGTCGTTGGCTTTGCCAGTTTCGCGGTGGGCCCCGGCGACCCACAGATCGGCGTCCTCAAGCTGTTTGAGGGTGTCATCAAATCCCTCGCGACCCGCGTCCCACGAGTGCTCGGTGGCGAAAGTGACAAGATCCAGTCCGCCATTGGCAATCGCGCGCGCCGATTGGGGGGGAGCCACAAAGCGTTTTACGCCCCATTTCGGAGGGGGCCGAACCTTCGCGCTAGTGGTGGGGGAAACGAGATTGGCGAATTTGAGATGGGCGCCTTCGAGCAGAGGCGAGATCTTGGCGAAGGGGTTGTGATTGTCGTCCGCCAGGATCCACTCGGATACGGCGCCGCTAAGGTTGATGTCGCCGCCGGCCACGACGACGAACTTTTCCGCCTTCTCGTCGGCGAACATTTTCTCTTCGGGAACAGGGGGCGCGGGCTTCGTGATCTCGGCTTTCCATTCGTCGAAATCGGAACCGAGCCAGCGTTGCAGGTCAAGAACAGAGCAGCGGTGATTCCGGCAAACATCGATGGGGATACCGAGGTAAGGCGACACCCGGGCGATTTGGGCTTCGTCCGGGTAGGTCAGGGCGAATAGCATCACGGCCAGCCCCCCCCCAGAAAACAGCGCTGTGCTGATGTGTGGTCGCCAGCGTGTACTCAGCAGTTCGGGGTCGCGGAGCTGAGCCAGTTGTACGACCACACTGGCGAGGATGAGTAGCGCCCCCCAATGCGGATCAAACAATACCAGTAGGAAGCTGATGATAACGATGGCCTTGCGGACACGGAGTCGGCTTGTCCAACGGTGCACCTGGGTGAGCCCTTCAATCAAGAAGAACGGCAACAGGACAATCAGCGCGAGCTCCACTACTAGCGCGACGGCGTGGTGGTCGTTTCCGAGGCCGAAGAGCGTGACGGCCAGAGCGCAGAAGCCCATGGTGCTGAGAGTGGGGAGTGGAAGGAGCGTTAGGCCCGGTTTCGGAAACGCGCGGTCCGTTAGGTAGGCCACGCAATACATCGCCACGAGAAAACTCATCAGTGCGGTCAACACCAAGAAGTTGTGAGCGATCAGGCTACTGACCTCGGCCAGCTGCGCTTCCACTGGAGCGCGAGAGAAGCCCAGTAGTGGCTCGCCGGCATCCAGCCAAGGGCCCATCAAATGGCGGATGAAATCTTGAAGTGAAGCTACGTAGTCGTCACTGGCGGTTGCTCCGAATAGCATGCCTCGCCAGTTCATATACAAGAATTGTATGCCCAGGATCCCGCCGTACAGTTGCAAGAACGCGAAGCGTTGTCGCGTCATGCCGGCTCGAATATCGACCGCGGTTCGGAGCAGTAGGGAGAAGAGCAGCACCGTTGAGGTGGCAAGGAAGGCCCAACCCGCGTGGGGATCCAACAGCGGGGCGGAGATGCCTAGGGTTGCGAGCACCCATATCAAGAAGCCGATGACGGAAAACTGCGCTGGGTCGAAGCGGGAGCTGATAGCGCGGGCGGCCCAGAGTAATCCCGCACTGAGTAGCGTGACGAGCAGGCAGACTAGGGTCAGCTTGATGCTAGACATGAGCTAGAGGGCCACCACGCCGAGCGCTCCATCGAGCTGAATAGTTCGTCCGGAAGTCAAGTCCGTGGGGAGAATCTCAGTGCACAGAACCGTGGGCACTTTCAGCTCTTGGGCGAGAGCGGCGACCGGCGAGAGTATGCCTCCACCCTGCAAGATGATGCCGTTGGCGAAAAACACGAAGGGGGCGAAGTCCGCTCGCCCGTCGGGGAGAATGACGATGGTGTCCTCGGCACGTGGCGCGCTGGGGGCTCCGACTCGTTGGGCGGAGCCCTTGGTTCGGCCTGGGACGACCGCCACACCAAATATCAAGCTCTTGTTCGGCTTGGGTTCTTTGGGGGACTTGAGCCGGGGTTCGTGGATGCGCTCCTCGATCTCTTGGCCTTCGCGCTTGAGAAAATCGTCTCGCCAGAGCTTCCACTTAGCTTCCAGAGCGTTGCGATCCTCTTTGCCTTCCAACCAATTATCGAGCTCCTCTAGGCTGGTATGTAAATAGCGGTCCCCGATGAACATGGCGTCCCACGCTTCGGCTCCCCGAGCCAGGATCATCGGAGCGACCTTGTGTACTTGTTCCTCGGCGGTCTCGAACAGCGAGTGCGTTCGATGGACTTCTTTTGCGCAGCGGGCGAGGCTGACCCGCAGCAACCAGCGCAGGACGGGATGAACTCGCTGTTCGACGGCGGCGGCTCCCGATTCGGCGCCGACCATTTGCACGGCGTCTTCCAGCAGCCAGCGGCGGGTCAGCAGACGCAGTTGCTCTCCCGAAGCATGTGCATACCAGTCCCGCAGGCGCTTCCAAGAATCGCCCACATCGGCGGAGTCGGTCGGGACTGGGGGGAGCCGTCGGATCGGTCGGATCAGGCGGAGCATTTGGCGTTGGCGAAGATTCAGCAGAATGTCGATGGTGTTGCGTGCGAGCACGCGGCGCAACACTTGTGCATCGATGTACGGCGTGTCTTCGATGAGCTTGAGTTCCGCGTCCGTTGGCCCATCCACGACGCCTACGTCCCGCATCGCGTTCCCGATGGCCGAACGGATGAGCGGGATCCCACCGCGTAGATCCTGAAGCAGGCGCGGGTTGCGGCGCGCCCCAATATCGATGGGAGCCGAGCTGAGCCAGGTGGTGCGTGCCGTGGGTGGAATCAGTCGAACCTGAAGTACGAAGAGCTGCCCCTCGTAGACGGCGAACTCGATTTGAACCGGCGCCTCCATCTCGACTTCCAAGGCGACGCTCAGCATTGCGAGCCGCCACATGAAGGCGTGAGTCTGTCCCGGGAGCGAATCCACCGAGCCCAGTGGGTGCGCTTGCCGATTGACGATGTCGTAGCGAACCGAACGAGTCCTGGATCGCTTCTGAGTGTAGTCGATAGTGACGGTATCGGCTCGACCTTGTTCGCCGCGAGATTCCGAGATGCCGAGGGTGTCGGCGTCGATCTGCCGCTGGATGATAATGGCACGAGCGGCGACGCCGGGGATCTTGTTGCGTCTGCGATATAGCTTGGCAGACTCGCCCTCCAGGCCCTGTAATACCTTGAAGATAGCGTCGAGCACGCCTCCGGGGTCGTTGGGGTTGACGTTGCGAACGCTGGGGTAAATGCCCGGGTGGCGGAGCTTTGATGAGTTCTCCACGAAGGAAGAACGGATGATGAGCTTGGACCCGCGACTGCCGTGCAAGAAATTGTGGAAGCACTTTTTTCCCCAGTACGGGATGGCGGCCCACACTCCGCTCGCGCCATCCGGTCTTGCCTCAATCAAGGCGGCGCATAGCTCGGAGGTCATCACGATGGCGTCGGGGACGGGGATGCCACTGCGCCGCAATCGCGCGAGCATCAACGCTTTGCCGCCGACGGCGCTCACGGGAATGCCGCTGCGTACGACCAGCGCTTCGAGATCGAGCACGTCGCGGGCGGGTCTTTCTTCCCGACGGCGCAAGAACACTTCCATGCCGCCTAACACGATGAGAGTGAGCGATCCCAGGGCCACTTGGGCGCCGACTTCGCTACCGATCGCTTGCACCAGCAGCGTCCAAAAGGCGCCACCGAGCGATAGCACTACGCTGAGCGCTATTACGGCCAACAAGGGCACGAACTGGAAAGACCCAATGAATAGGATCACGAGTTGCTGAGTCTACGGCAGGTTCGGCGTGAGCAGAACGCTCTTTCTGCTCGCACCCGCCACTTCCCCGTTTACCTACACGGGATCAGGACCCGAGTTAGCTAAGTGTCCGGGGCTCACGACCTGATCTCGCTGGGCGTGGGACAGCAGAGCGACTGGACTGTCACCATCCGGACCCCAACTTCGAGCGAGGCGGCCGACGCTCCCGTCCGATGGGCTGACGACTCATTGGCGAGAGGGGTCGGACTCCAGCACGCGCAGGCGATAACGACCCTGCAGTCGCTCGATCTCACAGCCGGCGCCGAATGTGGCGCTCATTTGTTCGCTGTTGAGCACCTGCTCGATCGGACCTTGGGCGATCTGTTTGCCGCGCCCCAACAACAATGCGTGGGTGATGTATTCGGGGATCTCTTCCGGGTGGTGCGTCACATAAACTTGGGTCGGAGCTTGAGGGCCGCTGGCGAGTTGCCGGAGATCGTTCAAGAAGCTTTCTCGCGCCACCGGATCGAGGCCCACGCAGGGTTCGTCGAGAATTAACAACGCGGGTTCGTGCATTAGCGCCCGCGCGATCATCACGCGCTGTCTCTCTCCTTGTGACATGATTTGAAAACGCTTTTCGGAGCAATGTTCGGCGTTGACTCGGGCTAATGCGGCGCATCCGCGTGCCCGATCTGCTGTCTTCGGTGGCCCGAAGCTCCCCAATCGTGCTTCCGCCCCAGAGCTGGCGATGTCCATCCCGAGCTCATGTCCGGGAATGCTGGCGCTGATGGCCGGGCTCACCACCCCCATTCGGCGTTTCAGCACGCGCTTGTCGCACTCCCCGTAGAGGTGCCCCAAAACACGAACGCTGCCTCGACTGGGCCAGATATCGCCCGCGAGTATTTCCAGTAGGGAACTCTTGCCAGCGCCATTGCTGCCCATCAGCAGCCAGTGTTCTCCCGATCCAATCGTCCACTGGATGTCCTGCAAGATGGGCGGGTTGACTCCTACTCGGTAGTACGACTGCAGATCGAGCTGGAGGATATTTTTGGGGGCGTCAGTCATGATTACGCTGATGCTAACCTATGCCGGATCCTCCAGGACCCCGCGCCTCCGGACACGAACGCCCCGCCTTCAGCTTGGATTCGAGGAGGTTCCGGGTTGTTTCCTCGCCAATGTGCGTGGCTCTGCGCTGCTGTGGGTGAAGTCCCGATTTTGTGAATTTCTCGTCAGAATTACCATCGTAGCGGATTTTGAGCGTCAATTGGCCCGGATGGGCGCTGCGGTTGGAGACAGAAATGCGCTGAAGGGAAATTTGGGCTGGTGATGCCACCCGGAAATCGACGATCATCAAGAGTTCCGACACTCTATCTGTTTCATGTCCGCCCCGAGTTCATCCGATTCCCACGCGACTGAGCGTTTGCTGTCCCATTCCTGTCCGGATTGGGGCCATTTCGCTCGATTCTGTCGCGACAAAGTATTGGGTGGAGACATGACTCTGCCGTCGACGGACGTCGATTCAACAGGACCGATTGTTCTTGAGGTGAGCGATCCCGACGGCAGCGTTCATCGTATTTCGGCGAATGTCACCCAGGTGATGAAGGCCGGCACGGCAGGGGCATTACGTCTCGCATTTTCCGAACTTCCGGGCTCCGAAAAGGCGAGTTTGTGCGCGCTGTTGGTGCGGAACGGGGAAGATCCCGGAGCACTGAGCACGACCGAGAACGCAGGGGGCGATGCGGTCACCGCGCCCCCCCCGGAGGCAGCCGCGACGGGCGGGCCCAGCTCTTCGGACGATCGGCGGCGCGCCCGGAGGCATTCTCGAACTCGCTTGCATCATGAAGATTCAGAGGATGTCGCAACTGATCGAGTTGAGTATCTATCGCGATCGGGGTCGGTCCCGCGCGCTCGCGTTCGAGTCACGCGGGAAGAAGATGAGGGCTCCGGTCAGAGGGTGGAGGTATTGTCTCGGCCGACCGCGCCGCCGCCAAGAGATAATCGCGGAGAACCGGGGACGGGGTCACAGGTTGACCGAATCGAGTACTTGTCGCGCCCCAGCTCCCCCGTCGAGTCCGCAGCGCGCCCGACCGCGCCGCCACTGGAAGAGGATCGAACGGATCCCGGCGCCGTGGCGACCAGCCAAGTGGAGCATTTGTTTCGACCGAGTCCGGCGGCGATTGCCGCTGTACAGCCGAAGGATGCCGTAGAAGGGGATGGCGGGATCGCGACGCCGCGAATCGAAGTCGGCAAACTCAAAATGCCGATGCCCAGCGTTCCACCGGAGAGCGTTCCACCGGAGAGCGTTCCCCTCGCGAGTCTCAGCAATGGGTCTCGGGCAGCAGAAGCACCGGGGGCTGATGACGAGACTGAGGAGAACGGTCCTTCGTCCGCTGTGGCGGAGGAATTGTTCTTTGTTGCCAAGCTGACGCGAGATGTGGAGCGCTTCGAAAAATCTAGTTTTTATGAAGTGTTGGGGGTGGCGGCCGACGCGGATTCTGACGAGATCCGCGACGGCTACTTTCTGCAGGCGAAGAACTTTCACCCCGATAGATTCCGACGATTCCAGGACCCCGAAATTCGACGCATCGCTGCCCGCGGATTCATGATGGTCGAGCAGGCTTTTAATCAGCTGACCAAAGATCGTTCGCAACGACAGAGCGGGAGTTCCCACGCCGCGGTGCGCGTTCACGCGTCGGCGCCCAAGGCACCCGAGAAAACTACCGCGTCAGCGACGCCTGTACCGGCTGCGCCCGTGTCCTCCCCCGACACACCTGGGAGCTCTCCGGGGCGAGCCACAGTAACGTCAGGAGCTCCGGCCGAGAGCGAGGCCCAGCGGGCTGAGGAGCAGCGGGTTGAACAGCGGTCGAAGGTTTCAGAAAAAATTCGTCAGCTGGCGAAAAACCAAGCTGAAAAATTGCGAAAAGACGCGGGGAAGCGGAAGAGCCGATCCGGCCGGCGGAGGCCGCGAAATGCGCCGGGCGGAGCCGCCGGGGACAAAGTCTCGGCACAACAGGAATGGGAGAACCGAGCTCGTCGCGGAGAAGTGGCGAACAAGTTACGGGAAAACCGCCTGCCAGCTGCCGACCGACCGCCTGCCGTTGCCCCCCCATCGGACTCGGCGCCGTCCGTTCCCGCAGCGCCTGGGAACACATCGGATAGGGCCTCCGCGGAGGACAGCGCGGATCGCATGCGTAAGTTGTGGCGTCACGCCATGCACCTAAAATCGGTGGATCTACAGAGCGACTTTGAGAAGACGCTAGGCAGAATATTAGAAATCGATCCCGCTCACGAGCGCGCCCGAGATGAAATGCGGAACCTCAATCGGGAGCGAGCCGAAGGCCAACAGGAGGCAGCCAGCGATGCGGAGCCCACGGGGATCTTGGGGCGCATGTTTTCACGCCGTAAACCGTAAACGGACCCAGGCGACCCCGTCACGCGACCCAGCTTAGGGCCGGCGTCGTCAGCCGAAGCGTCTAGAAGGTTCCGTAGACTCCGAAGGATTGGCTGGTCAGGTAGGGCAGCACGCTGGCGGCTGTCTTTGCGTTGTCGCCATCGTCGGATTGCATGTCGAGGATGAGCAGAGTCGTACCTGCTGCGATTCCGACGCTGCCGACGATGAAGCCGACCAGTGAAAGGCTGCTTGCCGAGTCTTGGGATGACCTCAGAGCGTCCATGACCGCGAGAGAATCTTGGATGTTTTGAAGTGCAGTGATCGGCATATTGCGGTTGCAATCCCATGAACCCGGACCGGTTGGCGTTCACTGCTGGGGCACATAGGCGGCCTCAAAGGCGTCGATTTCCGCGTCGAGGTTCGATTGTTTCGAATTCTTCTCCAGCATCATGAAGATGCCGAGACCTGCGCCCACGGCGCCGAGACCGTAGCTCGTAATCGCGCCAATCATCATGCCGCTCATCCCGTCCGAGCTGGCTTCGGCAGCAGGTGGCGGCGGTTCTTCCTCTTTAAGTTCGACGGGGGCGGGGACTGCACCTGGGGGCGGGGGGGGGACCTCTGGCCCGGTCCGAGCCCGGAGAGTCAAAACGACCGTTTCTTTAGAGCCTTCGGTCACCGTAAGAGTCTTGTCGGAGCTTTCCTGGCGGTCCGCGCTGGCCTGGAAGCGATGCTCGCCAGGGTCGACGGGGTAGGGGATCCCCACGAGCGCGGGCGGAATGATTTTGCCGTCGATCATCACGTGGATTTTCTCCTTCGGGACGTCTTCGGCGTTGACCACGACGCTGACGTAGGCCAGTCGGGGCTTGAGGGCATCTAGTTCAGATTGACTACTTTTCCTAGCCTTGATGAACGCGCTCGGTTCGTTCTGCCCGGCAGCGGAACGAACCGTTTCATGTATTGCTCACGGGCTTCGACCAGACGCCCGAGTCGGACCAGCGAGCGAGCTGCGTACAGCTCGTGCACCGGGGAGTGCGGCAGGCTCTCGGCTCGGCGAAAGAGGTCCAACGATCGCTTGAAGTCACCAGCCTGGAATGCTTCCCCACCGGCAATCGCCGCTGCTCGGGCGCTGGCGCGTTCGGAATCAGTCTGAGCGGTGGCATTTGTGGCTAAAAATAGCCCGATTAAAGCAGCCCAAAGAATCGATAGGTACGGGGGGCGAAGAGTTGAGTGCAACGTCATGAACAAAGAGTCTTGCTGGGGAGGATATGTAGGGCCGGACCGTATCACAGCGGGGCAGGCCTTGGGACATCAAGCAACCACTCCCGAGTGGTGCTCGCCTTGCTACTGCCCCCCTCCCCATACGGAAGTACCTGCCAGATTTAACGTCGCGATACGGACACGGTCCAAGGATACGTTTCTAGGATCTAGGCCGAGTGTGAGTAACACTAGTATCTTGCTGGTCCGAGGGAAGCGGCTATCCGGAAGGCCTCCGAATCTAGTCACTCACAGATTCGCCCGCCGGCGCTGGCCGCCGGGTGCCCGAACCGATATCTCCAGAATACAAATATGTCTCTCGTTGTAGGTGAAGTTCTCCAAGGCAAGTATCGCATCGTCCGAATGATCGGCGAGGGCGGCATGGGTGCTGTCTACGAAGGAGAGAACACCCTCATCAGTCGACGCGTTGCGATCAAAGTGATGTTGGGATCTGTGGCCGAGCAGAAGGATTTGGTTATCCGCTTCGAGCGCGAAGCTCAAGCAGCGGGCAAGATCGGCAACGATCACATCCTGGAAGTTCTCGATTTGGGTGTGTTGGAGAATGGCGATCGCTTCATGGTCATGGAGTACCTGGACGGCGAGGCGCTGAGCGACCGCATCACCGGTTTGGGACGGATGACTGCCGAAGGCGCGGCCGACATGGTCCGACAGACTCTCGTCGGATTGCAGGCGGCACACGCGGCCGGCATCGTTCATCGTGACATCAAGCCTGAGAACATCTTCATCCTAAAAGAGAAGGCCGGGCACAAGGACTACGTCAAGCTGATCGACTTCGGCATTTCCAAGTTCAACGCCCTTACAACGGAAGACGGCTTCCGAATGACCGCCACCGGCGTCGTGATGGGGACGCCGTATTACATGTCTCCGGAACAAGCCAAAGGCAGCAACAAGGCAGACCATCGCAGCGATCTGTACGCTATGGGGGTCATCCTCTACGAGTGTGTAACCGGCGACGTGCCCTTTCACGCGAAGAGTTTCAACGAGCTGCTGTTTCAAATAGTGCTGTCTGACCTCAAGCCTGCGCGCGAGATCGTCCCCGACTTGGATGTCGGCATTGACAGCATCATCACCAAAGCGATGGCGCGGGAACCCGAGTCTCGTTTCCAGACGGCCGCGGATTTCATCGCCGCTCTTGACGCCTGGGAGAACAATCGCGTGGGGGTATCCGCTCCACCGCCCGGATCCCCGGATCCCCAGGTTCGAGCCGGAATGGCCTCTTCACACAATCTACAAACAGGCGCCGTCCCCGTGCAGACAGGCGCCGTCCCTGTAAGTCGGCAGTCGGGTGGTTTCGAGCCCACTCAAGTCGGCGACGTGTCCGCCCCGGATCTGTTGGGCGGCGGTGTCTTGCCTACCAGATCCGATCCGGATCTGGAGACTGGCGCTAGTGCAAGCAGTTGGGCCAAGACTCAAGGCGAAGTCCCGGCCGGAACCCAAGGTTCTTCTAAGGGCGTGATGATGCTGGCAGCTGCAGTGGCGGCCGTGGCGTTAGTCGGTGTCGGCTACGTCATGTCTTCGGGCGGAGAGCCCACCGCAGAGGATACCGGTCCTGGGGTGCCCTCGGCGACTCCGGTGATGGCGGCCAAGCCAATTGCGGAAGATCCGTCGGAGATTGCTCCTGCAGCATCGTCCGCGGTCAAGCCGAGTACTGAGGACGAGTCGCCGGAGGCAGCCAAAGAAGGGCCCGAACCGGTCACGGTGAAAGTGACACCGGCGGCCAAGCCCAAGCCGGTGGCGGCCAAGCCCAAGCCGCGACTGCGGGTGAAGGCGAAGCCACGTGCGGTATTGCGCAAGGTGGTCAAGCCCAAACCCAAACCGAAGTCGAAGAAGCCAAAGGCAATTACCGACTTCGGTTACTAGAGCTTCTTGCCTCTATCAGGCGCCGCTGTCTCTATCAGGCGCCGCTGTCTCTATCAGGCG